>Ga0209607_1000022_pt1 | contig 162772 bp, 154 predicted proteins | sample AD_UKC117_MetaG_FD_184413 | JGI IMG/M metagenome (GOLD analysis project Ga0209607, IMG submission 184413) | Active sludge microbial communities of municipal wastewater-treating anaerobic digesters from Hong Kong - AD_UKC117_MetaG (SPAdes)... | ecosystem: Engineered > Bioreactor > Anaerobic >... | reverse complement strand
TCTCATCTCCATTTGGCATGTACTGCACCACAAGACCTGACTGCACCTTTGGGAAGTAGTCGGTTGACTTTTGAGGCATGGTCTCGTTGTGGGAACAAACCGCCTCGACGTGGTGAGTAAGTGTTGGATTCATAAGGAACACGCACTGATGAGTGCCATTTGTGACAGGTTCGATTGCATCCTCAACCATTCGCTCGTAGTCGACGTTTGTCTGGGCTGCAAGCGCAGCATCATCGATACCAAGCATTGGCTCAAGGATGAGCTTATGGAGGATGGTGACATCGAGCCTCTTCCAGTCGTTGGATTTGTCAAGCGGAATAGCGTCAGCCACGGAGTTGCTCTTGAGGGTAAGCAGATACATCTTGTCATCGCCCTTTGTGTAGAACCCAAAGGCATGTTTCTCTGCATTCTGCTTCATCTTCTGAACAAGCGTTACAGCGGTCGATGGTGGGCAGCAACCCGATGCGATCTCTTCAATGTCAAACTTCTCTGAGAGTTTTTCAAGAAGTTTTTTTGCATCGAAGTCTTCGACATTTCTGATGACTCTGTGGGTTGGGAACACATAGAGCGCTGGGTCTGCCATGTTGGCAAACGCTGCCATGCGGTAGTTCCAAGCTTCACGGCCCGTGTAGTCTGGGTTTTTGGCTCTCATCTCGTTGCGGTAGTTGAGGGCGGTCTCATAGCGATGGTGACCATCGCAGATAATGAGATTCTTCTCGTCGATTATTTTCTGAATTTCAGAGACGACTTTTGGGTCCGTGATGTGCCAGAGCTTGTGATGTGTTTGGTAGTGGTCAACAGCGTCAAAGATTGGCTCAGACTTGGTTTGCTCTTCAAGAATCTGTTTGACCCTGTTCTCGTTGTCGCGGTAGAACATCAGCACAAGGCCGGTGTTTGCTTCCATCGCTCTCATAAGGTTGAGTCTGTCTTCCTTTGGGCCTGAGAGGGTGTGCTCGTGTGGATAGACGATGTTCTCGGCATACTCGTGGAGTTTTGTGGCTGCGATGAAGCACTTTCTTGTTACAACATCACCTGTATCTGGGTGGATATAGTCCTGGTCATAGGCATAGATGGTAGGGATGGTGTCCTGGACAAGGATGCCCTCTTCGAGGAACTTTTTGAAAAACTCGTTGGCTCTTGTGTACTTGTTGTTTTTTGTGTCATCGCCAGGCTCATCCTTGCCAAGCACGAAGCGGACGGAGTTGTACTGGGACTTCCCATAGTACTCCTGCTGCATCTTGGGTGTGATTTTGTCATATGGCTGGGTAATCAAATCCTGAATATTGCCAGCTTCTTTGGTGTAATGCACACCCCTAAACGGTTTAATCTCTGCCATTATCTTTTTAAATCCTTTGTTTTTATCAGTTGTTTTTGAAAAACTCGATGAATTTTTCCGCAAGCTCAATGCCCGCTCTGGTTTGACCTTCGTTTGCCTGTGCGCCGATGTGCGGGGTGAGCGAGACGTTTGGAAGTGTTGCTAGTTTGTGTGTGCCCTTGACAGGCTCTGTCTCAAAAACGTCTATGCCGGCAGCTTTGAGATGACCGGATTCGAGAGCCTCAGCGAGAGCTTCCTCATTGACTGTCCCGCCTCTTGCGCAGTTAACCAGAATTGCGCCTTTTTTCATCTTGGCGAAATCTGGTTTATCGATGATATAGTGGGTTTCGTCGGTGTGTGGGATGTGGAGTGAGATGAAGTCTGACTGGGCAAGGAGTGTGTCCTTGTCGACCATTTCAACGCCTGACGTTGGGGAAACCTTGATGTAGGGATCAAAGGCAATGACCTTCATTCCAAAGGCTACCGCTCTCTTTGCTGTCTCTTGACCAATCCTGCCGATACCAATGAGACCGAGAGTTTTCTGGTAGAGCTCTGTGCCCTTCATCATCTTCTTTTCCCACTTGCCCTCACGCATGGTTGCTGTGCCGTAACCAATCCAGCGTGATGCCGCGAGCATGTGTCCGATTGCAAGCTCTGCAACAGAAACTGAGGTTGCAGCTGGGGTGTTAACAACTTCGATGCCAGCGTCAAGTGCATCCTTCACATCAATGTTGTCAAGACCAACACCGGCTCTGCCGATGATTTTGAGATTCTTACCGGCTTTGATATGAGGCACGCGAATCTTTGTGGCAGAGCGGACGATAACACCGTCGTACTTCGCAATCTCGACCTCAAGCTGCTCTGGAGTATATGTCTCGATTGTGACGTCGTGACCAGCTTCCTTGAGCATATCCATACCCTTCTGGGCGATGGGATCGCAAATTAGTATCTTTGCCATTGCGTCAACTCCTTCTACGCTTCAAGCATTGCCTTCTGGAAGGCTGTAAGTCCGGCGCCAAGCTCAAACTTCCATCCCAGCTTGTGGAGTGTTTTCTCAAGGGCTGCGATACAGCAGAGCTCGTCATAGAAGTCCATTGCGCCCATGTGACCGATTCTGATGAATTTGCCTTTGTATGCAGCCTGAGCGCCAGCGATTGTGATGCCGAAATCGTCTCTCATGATTGCTGGAATCTTGTCTCCGTTTGGAACGTCTGGAATCTTGATGGCTGTGACAGCGTCACCTGGGCATTTTGCCCAGAGCTCAAGACCAAGTGCTACGGCGGCTGAGCGAAGGCCTGCTGCGAGTTTTGAGAATCTTGCCCAAAGCTGCTCTCTGCCCTCTTCACGCATGAGATCAAAAGCGACATTTGCCTGGTTGATGATGGTGATTGGGCATGTCCATGGGGTGCCATCACCTTTTTCAACGCTCTTTTTTGCCTGAATCAAATCGAAGTAGAACTTGTTCTGTGTGTTTGCCTCAACGAGCTTCCAAGCCTTTTCGTTGATGGCGATAAAGGCGAGACCAGGAGGAAGCATGAGTCCCTTCTGGGAACCACCAACCACAACATCAACCTTCCAAGCATCCATCTCGAGTGGAACAACACCAACGCCCGAAACGCCGTCCACGACGATGACTGCGTCTGTTTTTGAGACGACCTCTGCAAATTCCTTGACGTTTGAGCATGCGCCTGTTGATGTTTCAGAAAGCTGGCAGAAAACTGCCTTGGTGTCTGGATTTTCCTTGAGAACCTTCTCGAGTTCCTCAGGTGTGACAATCTCGTCCCATGGTTTGTTTATTTCAACGGCATTTGCCTTGAAAGCTTTTGCAAGCTTGAACCATCTGTTGCCGAAGTTGCCGGCATTCACAATGACAACCTTGTCGCCCTCGTTGACAAGGTTCTGAACCGCTGTCTCCATTGCGCCTGAGCCAGATGATGAAAGAAGATGAACATCGGCTTTTGTTCCAAGCAACCAATGAAAACCTTCAACGCACTTTGCCACTGACTTTTTGGATTCTGGGTGGCGATGGTGCATGATGTCTTTTGCACCTTCAACTCTAACTTCTGGTGCAAGTGGCGTTGGCCCTGGGGCAAGCAGCATCTTTTTGTACATCTTTGACATAGTCTAACAAACTCCTTTCAACAACTTCTTTTTAAGTCCTGGAAACCAGGTAGATTCCAACTGAAATAACAATAACCCCTGCCCACTGCCAAACTCCGACTTTCTCGCCGAGAAAGAGGGCTGAGCCAATAAGGGCAAAGGCATAAGTCAACGCGAGATATGGGTATATTGTTGACAGAGGGCGTTGGGAGAGAATCCAAACCCAGGCGAGTGCTGCAACCAGGTATAACAGGGCTCCGGACACAATATGGGGGGATTTAATCGATGCCAGAACCGTGTCAAAAAAAGACGAACCCTCGGTCAAAACTGAATCGACACGAGTTAACCCGACCTTCAACAACACCTGACCTGTGCTCATTAGCAGAGTACACCCTACTGCAAGCAGCTCTACCAATTCTCCTCCTTGGGTATGATCACCTATATCCCAACTCTTACACCCGCACAGTTTGCTAATTTAGCGGATTTTTTCAAGTTGACGGAGGTTATATTGCAAATAGAATTTCACTCATAAGAGTGCAAGGAGGATTTCATGGCGGAGACCGTTCAGCTCTATTTGAAGAGCAAACCCGATGCTGCCGAGGTGATAAAAGACTATCAAACGTTTTTGGCGGGATTTGACAAAACAATCTACACAGCAAGTGAATTGGAGATATCGCTCTATCGGTCAAATCTAATAGCCAATTTTTCAGAGGCGAATGTTTCCGAACGCTTGATGATAATCAAGGATATGTACGATTACATCGGCAGAAGGGGCGAAAAATATAACATAACCAGATACGTTTTTATTTTATTGTCACAAGTGGCTGCAATTGTGCTTTCTTCCTATTGGACGGTATTGAAATATGATTGGGGCATCCTTAATTTTATTACACAATTCTGGGGAACAAAGAAGGTATTCTATATGCCGGGATTTGTGGGTACTCTCGTAGGGTTTGGAATAGTCATCGTGCTTGTTGCCAGGAAGTGGCTAGAAAGACCAAGACATTTTCTTTCTTGGCTCGTATTGATTCTAAACTGGTGGATAATCGCTGTAGTCTATGGACTCATTGTCGGTGATGAGACAACATTTTGGGGTTCTTTGACAAGCTATGTGGCAATTGTGGCTTTCACCGCAATCGTACTTGGCTTTAAACGGATTGTTGGGTACGCAATCTTAGCGTTGATTATTCTTGCTGGGTTCAACCTTACCTCCATCCCAGACAAACTCGGTTGGATGGTTTACCCATATCTCGTCATGCTTTGTGTCTCCATCTACCTGCAGAACCCAGATACTTTTGATACCCTCCTTCGATGGACAGGAGAGAAGTTCACCTCTGGACAAGCTCAGAAGCTTGGTAAAGAGACAGCGGAATCTGTAAAAGAAGCTGCCCGAACAGTAGGCGATGCAATCAAGCAAGGAGCGGATATGGCATTCGAAGCCGGTAAAGCCTCGATGGGAATACCATCGCCGAAGAAGACCAAGCTTCTAGATTAGGTGTCACCAGAGGATTTAACAATAGTTCAAAACGGAACCATCCTTTGTGTGTATAAGTAGGTATAAAGATTTGAAAGTGAAGGAGGTTCCAGATGGCTGATTGGTTTGAATTGAATCCGTATCTGGTTGAGCAGATAAACCTTGAGAGAAAGCTGGAAGAGGAAAAACTTCAAAAGAAGACTATCAAGTAGGCTAATCAAGGATTTAGCCTGATTTTACGCAGCACACCTTTCTATTTTATGGTTTTCGCTATGACAGCCAACCCAGGTATTTGGGTTGGCTGTCGCTATATTGTTGCCAATCACTTCTATTTTTTGTATAATCTCGACCTAGTTTGAAGGTGAAGTTGCTCAACGCGGGAATAGCTCAGGGGTAGAGCGACGGCTTCCCAAGCCGTAGGTCGCGGGTTCAAATCCCGTTTCCCGCTCCAGTTTTTTTGGAGTATTCAAGCAAGTTTAGTACCCCTTTTTCTCTAGAAAATACCCTTAATGTCTGCAGGAATTCATTATTTCAAGAATCACGCGGAAATAACTACACTTTCAACGGGTAGAGCGACGTCACCTCATGTCGTAGGTCGAAAGGCTTAAATCCCGTTTCCCACACCAGAGTCTTTTCGGTCGTTCCCTCCTCACCCTGCGTTACGGTGATTCAGATTTACTTTTCATTTCTACAACATTTTGCTTCGATTGACTTTTAGAGGAATATTCTTATCTTCTGCCGTAATTACGACAAAGTGTCTTAATCCCAATCATGACTAATTTAACTAAGCTATTTCGTCTTTTCTCCCTGTTCCTAAAAACATCTGTGGTGTCACAATTCCGGTTACAGTGTGGGATTCTCATGTGAATTGCAAAGAGGCTTTTGTCTTCAACAGTGGATCCTGTCATATCACAAATCCATTCAACTGGCTGTGAACGTTGAAATAAACCCTATTTGAAATATGATACTTCCTATGTTCAGCGATAAAAACAGCAGAGTCGTTTCTGCATTTGTAGGCGTTTTTCTTGTTGTTGGCATGTTTGTCTCGTGTGCAGGCTCCAACACAGAACCACCCCAATCAAGCATAAAAAACCTCAAAGAGATCACCAAGATGGGTTTTCACAGCACAGCACCGGCGGCACAGATGGATGAACTTCTCCTCATTCCTGTCGATGATGAGATTATCGCTGTGGATATGTGTGATTTTTCAATCCCCTGGAAATACGCTGCCCCACCTGGTAAGAACTGGAGCTGCGCATACATTACCACAAACGAATCTGAAATCGTCGCTGGTTTTGAGGGAAAGGGCGAGGAGCTTGTTGCAACAATCTCAAAATCAGGTTCTGAGAAATACACATCGATAATTGAAAACGACTCCTCATCCCCTGTGTGGCACTTGGGCAAATGGTGGCGGATGTCTAACAATAGAATCTACTCGGAGGATTTCTTCTTCGATATCCCAGACTCTTTCCCAAGACTGAATGTTGCCTGTGATTTGTTCATATACTACACACTTGAAAACCACATTGAGGCGAGGGATTCGGATGGAAAACTCTACTGGGAGGCAAAAATAGCTGGACAGATTCTAAGCCTCCTTGACCTCGATTGGGCTCTTGTAGTCCAAACCAAAAACGACGCCCTGTTTCTTGATCCAAGAACAGGATCATCCTTCTTTTCTCTCGCAATATCAGGGGCTGTCAAGTTTGTCAATTTTGGAAATGATTTTCTGATGGGAGAATTTAACAGAATTACTTGCTACGACAGAGAGGGCAACAGATGTGGTACTGTCGATACTGCAGGTATCCCCAACTCGATTGTTACAACCTCTGATGGATTTGTTTCTGTCATGAATAATCAATTGATAACATTTGATCAACAACTTAACCCAAAACAAGTATTTTCCCTCACCCCTGGGATACACGAAGCTTTTATTTACGGAGACAGTATAGCAGTCAGCGGATATTCTCAGGTATTTTATAAATCCGATACAAGCGAAAACGGTTCCGAAATTCATTAGATAGTAACTATTCTGAGTAACCGAAAAAATGCAGTAATTATTGCGTATTATTTTTTTATGATAAGTTCTTTCGGTAAAATGTGGTTAAGTAGTTCTAGCAATCGTTTAACTTACTGGGGCTGACTTGGGGATATACATGAGGTCATAAATATTGATCTTGATATATATCTTCTCTCCCTTAGTGAGGAGAAACGCGGTTTTGCTGAGTTCGTAAAAGTCGAAGGGTCACAAAATATAACAACTCACAAAACCGCTCTCCCCTTATTGTCTCACTTCTTCCCTTAGCGAAAGAGACACTACAGACGCAAGATGATTACAGAGCACGGGCTTAAGGAAACTAATCAAAAGTTAAATAACCACGAATTATCAGTATTGACTCACATTTTTTGCCCCTCGATTTGGCGGCATGAAATCCCACTATTGTTGAAATTTGCAGAGTGATTTTGTGGCAAAACCAAATCAACTGAGCGGTTGGAAGACTTGTTAATCGCAGCCAAGTGAACCAAAATCCTATTGGGAAATTTGGTAAACCATTGAGAGTGCAAAATCCCCGCTCTTGCCAGAGGACTGCAAATTAAAAACTATTGATTTCTAGAAATCTCCATCTCCCCCGCTATCAATCTCTCTCATTGGTTCCTTCCTCTTTGGTCTTCGGATATAGAAGAAGTAAGCGGCGACGCCGATGAGTAGCAGTAGAATAAATGGGTTGAAGTGTGTGATGATTGCTATTGCGCAAACAGCAATTCCGGCTATCGATGTTGCGCGTTCTTCTGGTTTTGAGATTCCATAAATCCCAACGCATAGTCCAGCAACAGCAATGAGCAATGTGACAAGCCAGAAGATTGAGATCAGGTGGTGAACGAGAATCGCCACCAGACCGAGTCCAACAGATATCCAACCTATGCTCCTGTATGTATTCATTTACATGCCCTCCTTAATATCTCCGGGATGGGTGGTGTGACCTGAGGCAATCTGCGCCATGTATGCCCTCTGGAACAGTTCCTTTATCTCAGTCGGCACGTTCTCTGATGCCACCTCAACTGTTGCCATCCGTTCGTGAGTGATTGGTATTTTTTCGGTTTTCGGCTTTGTTATTTTGCCGGCCTGTTTTCTCTCAATAGCCTTAATTCTTGTGTCGATGCCTGTGATTATTTTCGATTTAAGGTGAGTCTGGATTTTCTCGACGATCTGGGACTCAGACTCCTTGAGCGCAGCTGACCACACACCGCTTGAGCAGGTCACAACCAACTTCCCGCCCCTCCAGCTTGTTGGAACACAGTGGTTGAAGATTGCCTCACCAACGACCAATCTCCAGACTGGGGTTATAATGGATGCCGTGATAGAAGGGGCAAGACTCCCTCTCAGAGCGCCAATCACATCTCCGATTGTGGTTACCTTGCCCATTGATCCACCTCAATGAGATTGTAGTCATTGCTCGGAGGCATCCTGGCGCAGGTGAGGATTGTCTGTGGCCACTCATGCAGTTTTTCCATCGCATACATTGTATTTCTATCGTCAAGTTCAGCCAATAGGTCGTCAGCCAGAATAAACGGTTTTTGACCACAAGCGTCTGTTATCACCTTAGCCTGAGCCAGTTTCACAAGCAATAGTACTCGTCTTGCCTCACCAGTTGATGCAAACTGCTCAACCCTTCGATCATTCAACGTGAAGTAACAATCATCCCTGTGTGGCCCAATCAGTGTGATTCCCCTTACTCTTTCCTGATAGAGTAGCCTTGAGAAATTAGCGCTTGACAACTCGGTCGAATCATCAACAAACAGTTCTATTCCCTCAGGTGCCGTGTTATTTGTTATGTAACCTGCCACCTCAGCCCTGATACTCCGAAGGCTCAACCCCAGTTCAATAATCTTCTCGGTCAGGACACTAAACAGAGTGTCATTTGACGCGCCAGATGACAGCAACGAGTTGCGCTCCTTCACGGTTGTTTTGTACTCGACAATTGTGTTTGCCCAGCCTGTGTTCATCTGACTTGCAGTGTCGTCAATCAAGTCCCTTCGTTTTGAGGGAGAGCCAGTCGCAATCCCTGATGAGTCCGGATTCTGGGAAACAAGCTTGAACCTCTCGACGAGTTGCTTGGCTGACCTTATCGCTTTGTCATTGAGTGTGACTCGTTTTCGACCATCCCACTCGACTTGTATGTGGTCTGTGGCGACATCACTGTCCGCTGAAAGTGAGAAATGCAAGGAAAACGTGTCCTTGCCAAAGGTGACAACATCACTATCTTTTGAGCCGATAAAAGACCTGCCCCTCAGACAGTAACCAATAGCCTCCAGCACAGAGGTCTTGCCGGTAGCGTTAGGGCCAAAGATGATGTTCAATCCGGGCTTGAAATCGATACAAGCATCACCCAATATTCTAAAATTGTTTGTCCGGAGCTCTATACCTGTCAATTCTTCTTTTATCGCTGCGTGACCAGTATGTACATGAATGAGTCTGAGCCATCAGGATGGATGAGCACTGGATGAAGTGGCCCAACGAGATTCATCTGAATCTTTGGGGAGTCGGCGCACTTGAGTCCGTCCATGAGCTTCTTGATGTCAAATGAAAGTTCCATCTCACCCGGGCCCGTTTCTGCTTCGAGTTTTTCCTCTACCTCTCCAAGCTCAGGAGCAATCGACCTGCAAATGAGTTGACCCTCTGAGATTGAGAGAATGACTTTCCTGCTGCCTTGTCTTGCGATGATGTTGACTCTGTGGAGGGCATCGAGGAATTCGCTTGACTCCATTATTACTTTCTGCTCAAAACTGCTTGGAATGACCTGTTTGTATGGAGGGAAATCTCCATCGATTAGTCTGCTTACGAGCTCAATGTTTCCTGATGTGAAACCGATTTGGGTCGAGGTGAACACAAGGTCTACGTCATTCGACTCACCCGAACCGATAAGCTTTGAAAGGTTGCGCCACACGGTGCCTGCAACTATCGCCTCAACGTTTGCGCCACCACCCACTGGCTCTTTGCAAATTGCCAGTCTCTGTCCATCTGTTGCGACAAGCTTCAGTTCACCATCAGCGATTGTGACAAGAGCGCCAAGAAGTTCCCTCTTGTCCTCCATGCGTTCCGATATTGAAGGAGTGACCTTACCCACGATATCAAGCAGACTATCCCTATCGATCGTGATACTATCGCCTGTGGATATCTCTGGAATCCTAGGGTACTCATTCGATGAGACACAGTTGAGATTTGAATGTGATCCGCCTGAGGTGATGTTGATTTGACCGCTATCAATCATTGAGATATCGACTGATTCACCAGGGAGGCTGGATATGAGATCTGCAAAAATGCGCGATGTGACGGTTGTTTCGCCTTCTTCCTCGACAGAGGCTGGAATACTTATCCTGACCCAGGTCTCCATGTCTGAACCTGTCAAATAAACCCTATCCCCTCTCGCTTCAATGAGGATGTTGCCAAGGAGTTGAATGGATGGGCTTCGCGGAACAACAGTAGCTACTGAAGCAGCAGCATCAACAATATCTGTTTTGTTTGCAACAAATTTCATACGCACCTCCGTGAGTTCCTGATTATAGCACCATACGTTTTTCCCACAAGAGAACTGAATTGAACATAAATGAAAACCTTATGATGGCAGAATATTTTTTGATTGCCTTCTTTTGTTGTAAACATTTATAACCTAATTTGTTTGTTCCGTTGAACAATATTTCAAAGACACAGAATCGCCCACGTTGTTAGTATTCATCCGCAATTTACCCGAACTTAATTGAGTTGGCTTGTATGCGAAATTTCTCGCAATAAAATTGTGTGCAAAGTAGAAGGAGTAGCGTTATGAACAGGAATATATTGATTGCGGCGACCGCGGCGTTGGTTTTGCTTATCGGTGTCACGTTTGCAATCAACACGTACGTAAGAGGTGGCAGTTCCTACCAGGTTGAGGCTGGTTCCTGCACAGGGACTTGCTCCGATGAAGTGGCTGCCGGTTGCTCCGCGGCTCTTACTGGTGGATGCACTGCCTCGTCGGTTTTGATCTCTCAGGCTAGTTGCTGCCCGAGTGAGTCAGAGGCTGTTGAGGATTTGGATACTGATTTTACCGTGTTGTGTGACAAAGCTGTTGAATTCTACGGGAGTGAGTATGGTGACTATGGTGTATCAGCCAAGGTTATTGAGTGGACTGATGCTATTCGAGTTGGAATAATACAGAACAAGAAAATCATTAAGGTTTTGACCTACGAAAGCGGAGTTTTTTCCGATTAGAGAGGTTTATTAAGGGCTGATTATGGGTAATGAAAGCGTGATGAGATGAAGAAGAGGATACCACAGATTGCGGGATTGTTTGGTGGCGCTATTGCGTTGGTGATGCTCTTTGTTTTGTTCAACTCAATGGGCTGGTTATCCCTCGATTCTTTTACTGATGTCACCCAGGGAACTCTTTCTGCCCCTGGCAGTATAGCCGCTTACACAATTAGAGAAGCCGTGGAATCCTGTGAGAACATTGGCCATGAGATGATAATGATTGACGGTGTGCTTCTTAAGGAAGACCCCGTGGACTATTTTTTGCAGGATGACACAGGGTTGATGATCCTTGAAATGGGTTCTCTGAGCTCGATCTCTGCCAGGGACGGGAAAGCGACCGTATATGGCACTTTGACCAAGAGGGGTAATACCGACGTTCTGTTGGTGGATAAAATAGACTATCGCCATTAGAATATTTGTATGAAAAGATTGCTTTTGTCATTGGCGCTGGTGGTGTTTGCTCTGGCGTTTTCCGTCAGGGCTGTAAGCGCCCCTGCTGGTGTCGCCCTTGGGATTGACAAGTACAAAGACCTTTATCTGTTGGATTTTTCAACTGGTATAGCCCATCATTTCGATTCAGAGACAGGCATTTATCTTGGCCCCTTCATGAGCGCGTCTGATCTCGGAGCGGCATCACTCTCTGATATATCAGTGTGTGCTTGTGGTGGCGGAATCGGTCTCCTTGACCCAATTGATGAGAGGGTATGGGTCGTGGATTTCACGGGAGCGCTTCTTTGGCAAAAGGATAACACCTGGCCTAACCTGGACTATGAGAACCCGACAGCTCTTGGTATTTGTCAGGATTCTAACTATGAACACCTCGTCGTTGGCACCCAAACAGGGGAACTCTTTCATATCTCGCCTCCTGGTGAGCCCGACAAAAAATTTGAGAACACTGATGTTTCTGTCGGTAGGGTTTCTGGTGTTTATATGGACTACAACAAACAGGTTTTCACCACTGACTACGACAACGCAAGAGTGATTAAAACGGGTCAGTGGGGAAACTACATTGGAACCATAGGCGAGGGCATCCTAAAAAAGCCAACTGATGTTGCTACAAGCGAGGATGGCGATAGGCGCATCTGGGTGTCTGACGAGGGAACGGGATTACTTCATGTTTTCTCATCTGACTTTGAGCTTCTCTTTGATTGTGGCGAAGGCATTCTAACAAGACCTCTGTCCGTCATCTGTGACTATCTTGATTCAGGCTGCTATACAGCAGAGATTGTTGGCGGAGAGGTTTTGATACATAAGTTTGACAAGGATGGTATACACCTCTTCACTCTACACAGTGCCACTGAGCTTGAACCCCAGAGTCTTTTGACAACCCCCTTGAACTCATTCGTTCTCTACAACAGGTCGGGTGAAAATTTCGCCATGAAGAACAGACCTCAAGCTACCGGTGATGACTATCTTGTTGAGGCAAGACCGCTCTTTGAAGGATTCGGATTCAAGGTCGACTGGTTTGCAGCGGATAGGAGAGCGAGTTTCTCAAAAGATGATAAACACACCTCCTTTGTCTGGCCTGATACCTCAAAGGCAGAAATTGATGGCAGAACGGTAGATATTACTCCAAAAGCCCGTCTCTCTAGGGACAAGCTGCTCCTGCCGATCTCGTTTCTCAATGCTTATTACGATATGTCGATATCAGTATCAAACGACACGCTCTTTTTTGTCAGCCCCAAACTTAAAGACTGGCAGAAGATTCCGGAGTTAAACGTTGGGCAAAATCTTTTTGAGAACAGGTGTTCAAAGTGTCACAATCTCCCATCTCCAGACGCAAAAGCTCGAAGTGACTGGCTCCCAACAGTTGAGCGGATGAAGCAAAAAGAGGGCAGTGAAATCTCGGAGACGGACGCTGAGAAGATTAGCAGATACCTCTGGGGACAGGGTTATCCTGACCCATGAGGTATTAAATAATGTCGGAATCGGCCGCAAAAAACAGTTGCTTTGTTATAAGGTTAAGAATACACCTTAAACCCTTCACGGCATTGGAGTTGTATTTAATTTGTTAACACATAGAATACGGCTCGAATAGGAGGTCTAACATGAAAAAGTCGATAGTAGTTGCTCTGTCAGTCATTGCAGTCATTGCGATTTCCTTTGCGTTTGTAACTGCTCAGCAGGAATACTGTGATGAATTCGCACTCACATACCCCAATGCAAAAGGCGATCTCAAGACTAACTGCATAAGTTGTCACTTTGATGAGAACGGTGATACTCAGAGAAACCTCTACGGAGTTCAATACGAAGTCAACATGGATGGCGATTTTGCCCTCTTCGAGAACGACGATGTCGATGCTGATGGATTCACAACAATCCAGGAAATCAACGCTGGCACATACCCAGGAGATTTCTCAAGCAGACCATCAAAGAAATTCAGCAAGTGTGTTTCCTTCATTCTCTCAGTCGAGAATGATGGTGACCCAAGACCATATATCTACGCCGATGGAAAAAAGGTTGACATCGACGCTCCATGTTACATTAAGAACAATAAGTCAATGGTTCCTCTTCGCGCTGGTATCGAGAACCTCGGTGGCGAGGTTGGTTGGGTTCAGAGCGAGAGAAGAATCGACATCAAGAAGGGCGGAAAACTCGTTGGTCAGATGTGGATCGGCAAGCAGACGGCAAAGATAAATGGCAAGAACTACGACCTCCAGCAGGCTCCAGAGATTGTCAACAGCAGGACATTCGTTCCAGTCAAAGGTGTTGGCGATGCGCTTGGCGCAGAGCTTGTCTGGATTAATGTAGGTAAGATTGCAAACTTCCGCTTTAAGTAAAATATAGGCAGTAAGTACTTGAAGCACTTGAGTTGGAGTAATATAATTTAGGAACTTAGAGAGCGGTCGCGTTGTCGTCGCGTCCGATTGTCGGTGGGACGACACAGTGATTGCCGCTCTTTTTGTTTATATCGCGACTCCTAGAATTAAAAAGCTAAACCAAAAGGAGCGCAGAAGGAAAGGTTTGAAAGAATGGCAACAGGTAGGGTAAGCTGGTTTGACAACAAGAAGGGTTATGGATTCATCAAGATCGATGGAACAGACGAAGAGGTTTTTGTCCACTTCACCTCAATTCAGGGTATGGATGGATTTAAGACCCTCAAGGACGACCAGCAGGTTGAGTTTGAACTCAAAGATGGTCCAAAGGGAAAACAGGCAGTAGACGTTAGAGCGGCACTATAACAGAAATATAGCAATCTCGAAACTTAGCAGAAGGGCGACTTTTGGGTCGCCCTTCTTTCGGTTCTGGGGTAAATTGGTTTTCGATTTGTAGTCTTTTATCTTGTGAGTCAATTTTTTAAATGTGGCGTTTCACTATTGGTGAAGATTTGTGTGAACTTTCTCTTTATCGAAAGGAAAACCCCCAATAGGATTATCCAATTATTGTTTGCCATATGAACCTGAAGTGTAAGAATGGCTTTTTAAAAGACGGCCACCTTTGGAATCTCAACCCACATATGAAAAACCCATCCGTAACATGGTGACACAATCACCAGAGACTCTCGCTTGTACCATTCCCATTTTGAAAAACCACAGAGACTTACAATCCAGTGTAAGACATGATAAACACTTGGATTTACTACATAAAAAACTCTACTTCTTTTTATTTTGTTTCTTCTGGCACTTCTTACACAATCCATAAACCTCAATCGATACGCTGTCCTCTTCGAACCCCTTGTTGATGTTCTCAATATTTGTGATTATATCGTCCTGCTTGAGGCTCTTCTCAAAGATTTCACCACACCCCCTGCATATGAAATGAATCTCGAATTCGTCCATCAGTCCAAAATGGGCGTGCTGGTGTGTGAAGTTGCTCTTGTGAATAATCTTCATGTTAAAGAGCAGTTCGAGGTTTCGATAGACCGTCGCCTGGTCTATGTCTATCCCCCTTTTTACCAGGGTCACATATATCTCACCAGCGTCGAGATTCTTGCCCCTGTTTTCCCACAAAACTCTGATTATCTCACGCCGAGGTTTTGTTATCCTCAGGTTCAGGTTTTTCATCTTTTCTAGGATGTTGTGCATGCTTGCTACCGCTTCCTCCCCACCCTTGCAATATATTTGAGTAGATTATAGATGACAATAGCGCCTTGTTCGCGAGTGACGCTGCTACCTGGTCTAAATAGTTTTCCTGGGAAGAGCCTTGCGTCAGCTGGGTCAATGAGCTTTGCCCCAACACATCCCTCAATTCCGGCAAAAAATACATTATCTCCTGGCAAGTCAGAGAATGTTGGAGTCTTTGGTTTGAGGTTCAGCTTGTGGAGGTTTGCAATCACTTGAAGCAGAAACTCCTTTGTCGAGGCGGCATCGGGATTGAAGTTGCCATTCCCTGACAATGCCCCCGCTTCAAACAATGCTCCGATGTACCCCTCCGCTTTGTGGGTTTTTGCAACATCCGGGTAGGGACACTTTCCTGGTTCCTCTTCAAGTCCCGTGGCTCTTGCCACCCAAATTGCAACCTCGCCCTTTGTGAGGTTTGCTGCTGAGTTGAATTTTTGATAGCTCGAATCAAGAACACCAGCTGCTCCTATTTGGGCAATCTCGTTGTATGATTTTGACGAGGTTGAATCAGCGGCAAATGTTGGGTCAGGGGTGTAACTGATAATTTCCTTTGTGATGTTTCCTGCTACATCTGTTGCCTCCAGCACCAGCACACCAGAGGTCGTCGGCATCTGTTTGACAAGGAGGTTCGACACAACGCTTACGTCAACTCCATCGAGTTTGACCGTCTTTGCCCCTTCAACACGCGCTATCACCTCGACCGTTGAGCTTGAAATCCTGCCGTCCCTGGGTGAGACCACGTCGACGATTGGAGGTGTTGTGTCTACAACGAGAGAGATGCCGTCAGTTTTGGACACTTGTCCATCCTTTGAACATGTGATTTGAATGGTGTGGGTGCCGTCCCCAAGCTCAGCTGTGTGAGTGAAAAATCCTTCGGGGTCGAGATTTAAACTGAATGTTTTTTCATCAAGCGTGAGTGTGGCAGATGATGCTGGTGGAGCAAAGCCTGTAATCTCCACTGGATTGCTGTTTGTTGGAGATTTTGGCCCTGTGATTTTTGCGCTTTGGAGTCTACCAAGCTTTTCACCAACCTCGGAAAGAAGCACTCGAATTAGCTCAAATCTCACTGATTCGAGGTCAACCATTTCAAAATCAAAGGTTGATGCTACAAGATTGTCATAAAGCGCAATGGCTGTCCCGTTGCCAAGATAACTCAGTAATGTTTCGCCGCCAGAAATCACAGGGATTGTTGTGCCATACCTATCTGACGCTTTTCGAGTCGAGACAAGCATCCCAGACAATTTGCCCTTGCCAACTGATGCATAGGAGTTTGTCGCGATCGATTCAATCTCAATTGGGTTGCCAAACTCCTTTACCATCTCTGGGTGAGCAATAACCACTCTTGCACCACACAAAAGAGCCTTTTTTATCTCAGCTATGAGGAGTCTATCATCCCGCTTTATCTTTGCTCCGCTGCTGATTAAAAACACATCGGATGAGACGATATCCTCAGCTTTAACAGATTCCTTCTCGATTGCCGCCATACCAAGATTTGATAGAATTCCTGGCATCATGGGGCTTGCTCCCTTCGGGAGCAGGATGTGCGGACTTGTTTGAATAAGTTTCGTTTCAAGGCTACCAGGGACTCTCACATTCAACCTTTGGGGGATGAACCCGTTTGATGCAAAGGTTATATCATAGTCCCCTTCAGGGAGACTCAAGCTCGAATTTTGAACAGCTTCCATTGGTGATACTGGGACATTGTGAAAGATGATATAGCCGTTGGTGTTTGTTTTGATATCCAGCGTGCCTGTTGCTGATTTGACGAGGTTTATCTCTTGTGATGCCGCGTTTGGGCCAACTTCGATATCTTGACCTTTGTAACCATATGAAGAGATGCCCACTTTGAAGGTGTCAGTTGGAGTGTGTGGTACAAACAGTTCGCCAGAGCTAAACTCTACCTGTTCACCTAAGATGGTTGCCACCCCATCAAGGGCGGTATCACCAGACTTTACGGTCGCGCTCCACTGCCTGGTTTTATCGAAGCTTGATATGAGCTTGTTAATAAGCCACTTACGGTCATCGACCCCTGAGATTTCAGGGATTGTGAAACCAAGGATTATCCCCTGGTGTGATATGTTTGAAACTCGAAGTCCAGCTACAGACTTGCTCTCAAATCCAGCATAGTCAAAGATTGGAATAACCTCGTCTGAGATTGGCACAAGCGAGGAGCTTTGCAAGAATGTGTCGGTGTCTATCGAGAGACTTTTAAAGTTCTGTCCATCCCAGTGCTTTATAGCGGCTCCACCCTCATCGTTCGGAGCGCACCCAAAGTATGATTCAAGGAAAACGGTTGAATCACTCTCGCCAAGATATGACGCGCCAAAGAAACTTGAAGTAAGGATGAGTTTCCCGCCCCTGTCCATGTAGCCTTTGAGCACCTTGATAATCTTCTCTGACGGTGACCCACCGAGATTCCAAATTACGTAGGGGAATCTCAGAAGCTGTGATGCCGTTACTCTGCCGTCTCTTGTTGTCCAGATAAAATACGGCAAGTTTGACGACTCAAGCGCTGGCTTGATTCTGCCTTGGATAGGTTCTGGCGGAATGCCAAAGATTGACTGCCTATCGTCGATGAAGGCAAGTTCAGCCAGTGTTAGCTCAACATTAATATCTATATCAGCTGATACATCGATTGTTGTCTCATAAATAGAGTGACCAAATGAATACACCCTCATAGGGTGTGTTCCTTCAGGAAGACTTACGCTCACATGACCATCAGAACCCCTGATGGTCTGCAATGGGCTGTCATAGAATCGAACCTTGCAGTCAACGTTGCCACCAAGCCCTGCTGATGTTGCCGTGATATCAACACCAAAGGTTGGCAGCGGCTCAAGCTCAACAGAATAGTCATCGATGACCTTGTCGACAAACCCAAATGATTTGACAACTGCGGTATCGCCTGGGACAGAAAGGAATGTGAAATGGTGGGCAATTGATCTTGAGAGTGTGTATGTGGTGTCGGATGTCTCAATCTCGATGTCCCCCCAGAGGGTGGAATCACTTGGCCAGCTGATTGAGACTGACCTTGCCTCGCGAGAGCTTGTGTTATGGAGTGCATCCACACAATCTATCAGCCCGTGACCATATCGCCTGTCCTTGCCTGGTTTGCCAAGTTCAGCCGATGTATCAATGAGTGTCCTCTTCAAGTCCTCAGCTGAGATGCCAGGGTTAGCAGAAAGAAGAAGAGCACAGAGCCCTGCAACGTGCGGTGCGGCAAAGCTTGTGCCATCGACGATGTCATATGTCCTGTGGGGGGTTGCAACTCTTATCCCCTCGCCGGGAGCGCAAAGGTCTGGTTTTGTGACGATTTCTGTCTCGTCCTCATACTCCCAGGTGACATCAGCTCCTCCTGAGAAACTCGATACAGAGCCAGTAAAATCAACCGAACCGACAGCAAGTACATCCGGGAAGTTGCCTGGATTGCTTGTACTGCCCTCGCCCTCGTTGCCAGCCGATGCAACAGGTAGGATTCCCATCCGCTTGAGGTTGTTTATGCCAGATTCAAGATAGGTAAGAGCGCCGGGTGCTCCAAACGACATGTTGACAACACGCGGGTAATCATCTGTTACCGAGTTGCCATCGGGGTCGAGAATCCATTGCATCCCGCCAAGAATCTGAGAGAGACTGCCAGAACCTCCTGGGATGACGGCTCCTACAACAAGCTTTGCTCCTGGGGCAACGCCTGTTGTCTCGCCTGCAACAACTGAGCAGACACTTGTTCCATGACCATCCGTGTCGGTTGCAACATCCTGATAACCCTTTCTACCGTAGCTGTCAATGTAGGCAAATGCCTCAATCTTTCCCGTAAGCTCTGGATGAGTTGGGTCACAACCAGAGTCAAGCACTCCTATCGTTGCTCCCTCCCCGATATTGCCCTCATCCCAAATCTCATTTGCGCCAATCATCTCAAGATTCCAGCTATCCATGCCAAGACTTGTGCTGCTTGCAGTTTTTGTGTCATCTGTTTTGTAGATTGTGATGTTGGGGATAATTTGAACAACGCCAGGTGTGTCGTATAACTCATCGATGCAATCACTTTTTACAACCACGTGCACCATGTTCTGAATCCAGAACTGCTGGTAATCTATGACACTTCCCTGTCTCATCATTTGCTCAAGTTTTGTGAGAAGCTGCATCTGAGAAAGATAGGTGTTTGCTTCAATCTCAGATTTACTAAACCCAGAAATTTCATCAAGCACAACAATCCGCTCAACAAATCCGCCTGAAGCGGTTGTTGTGTTTGGTAAATATATGGAACAAGCTGATACAAACAGCAAAATTGCAAGCGTTATCTTGAATGTCTTCAAAACTCCTCCGTATCTATTTTCATCTTGGTTTCTTTGTTTCTTTCTAATACCAGAGAAAACCAAGGATAGTTTCAAAAACCAAGCAAGAGCCTCAAAGTGGTTTTCTTCCGACCCTTCTATCTCCCAAGTTTCTCAAGCGCTGCCGTGATGATCTCCTCTGATGAGAGCTCCTTACCTATGCCATCCAGTGCTTTCTCAACCTCGCCGATTGTGAAGCCAAGCGCTCGGAGCGCTGCTCTTGCATCATCAATCGCTGACGATGCTGTGGTTCGCTCGACGCCAACACCGATTGGAATTTGAGACATCACATCTCGAAGCTCAAGCACGATTCGTTCGGATGTTTTCTTGCCTATCCCATGAACCGTTTTGAAGACATCTGGTCTCTCGTTTATGACAGCATCAGCAATCTGCGAGGGCGTGAGAGTGCGAAGAATCATGAGGGCTGATTTTCCACCAACACCAGAAACCCTGCCTTGAATGGTTCTCATGAGGTTTGCCTCCTGGGAGGTGCCAAATCCGAAGAGAGTTACCCCGTCCTCCTTTTGCTGGTAAACAATGTGAACCTTGATGGTTCTGCCAAGTTGAAGTCCTTCAATATTTCCATGAAAAACCCTGTAGCCCATACCACCAACATCAATCACGATAAATTCATCATCAATCAGGTCAATCCTGCCTTCAAGATGCGCTATCATATCTCACCTCGCAAATACGCCAACTAATACAAACTTTTACATGCCATTCTAATTTAGAATCGGCTTGTTTCAAACAACATATGCTCAAATTTTCCCACCCCTGGTTTTCTAGCATTTGCCAAACCAATAATACTTGTGATATAGTCATTAACAAAGAATACAGGAGGTTTGGGTCAATGAATGAATTCTTGATTGCGTCTGCTGAGGTTGCCGAACATGGGGCAAATGGCGATGGTGGCTTCAATGGCATGATTGTGCTCTTTGTTGTTATTGGCATAGCGCTCATGATTCCACTCGTTCTCTATCTGATAGACCTTTTCTCTCGGGACAAAAATCCTGAGGTAAAAGCTCCAAAGGAGAAGGAACCGCCAAAAAAAGCAGCGGTGTCCGAAATAAAGGGCAATTTTATTGGAAGCAAGAACATGGTGTTCCACCTTCCCTCTTGCCGCTTTGCCAAGAAAATCAAAAAAGGCACCGAGGTTTGGTTTGAGAAGCGTGAGGATGCGCTTGCCGCAGGATATGATCCTTGTGACCATTGCGCGTTGTTGCCGGGTGAAGAGCCAGGATAGGTAAACAGCCAACAAATCGAGACTATTCCACGTCTCGATAGTTAGAGATTGTGAGTATTTAAGCAGATGAAAAATAAGATAGTTTCTTGTACTTGGCAGGATGAGGCTGTCTGCCGGGGCTGTGATCTGTCGGGTGAGCTTTCGTGCAGGTGGAGCGGGAAGCTCTTGGTTGGGTTTCTGCTCCCTGCTCTCGCCTTTGGTCTCCTGGCGATTTTCTCGATTATAATTGTTTCGATTGCCTCAGGCGTGTGGTGGACGCTGTACTCCTACCTTGGGTTTTGGTTTTTCTTCTTTTTCTTTTTCGAGATAAAGATTCTCTGTTCCCATTGCCCGTATTATGCGCAGGATTCTGGTATTTTGCATTGTCTTGCCAATCATGGAGTTCCAAAGATTTGGAGGTTTGACCCAAGACCAATGAATCGGTTTGAGGTGGTTTCGCTCTATGTGGGATTTATCATCTTTGGGTTCTTTCCAATCGGTGTTGGTGTCTATGGCATTTATTTTTCGGCCGTAACTGATTCAATTTCAAATCTGGCTCATCTTGGAATCATCGGTTTGACCGTCGCCATGTTTCTTGTGATTATTGCTTTTTTCTCAACCCTTCTTATCTACATCTGCCCAAGGTGTGTCAACTTCTCGTGCCCCTTCAATAGGGTCGAAAAGGAGATTGTGAAGAAATATCTAGACAAGAATCCTGCGATGAGGGATGCTTGGCAAAAAGCTGGAAGATACTAGTTTTAAAAACTTGAAACAGAGTAGTCAAAGAGGAGGATGCCTAAATGTTTGAAATACCTGAGTGCACAGTCATAGCAAATCAGATGAACGGGACAATCGTCGGCAAGAAAATCAAAGCCGGAGAGCTCTCGAACACACTACACAAGTTCGTCTGGCACAACATAGACCACGACGAGTTTTCAAAACTTGTCAAAGGGAAAACCGTTGGCAAAGCAAACGTCATGGGGCGGTGGATGACAGTTGAGCTAGACCCTGGCTACGTTTTGCTTTTTGGTGAATGTGGAGGGAAAATCGTCTATCAAACAGCTGATAAAAAGACACCCACAAAATATCATCTCTTGCTCCAATTTGAGGATGGTTCGCACCTGTATGCTATCACACAGATGTGGGGCGCATACGAGCTGTATAAGTCTCCTGAGCACCTCAATCGTGACTATGTGAGGGATATGAGGACAACGCCTGTCGAGAGCGGATTCACAGTCGACTACCTGAAGGGTTTGATAGAAGAGACTCTCAAAAAAGAGAACAAGAGCGTCAAGGGACTTCTCACACAAGAGCAGCTCATCCCAGGGCTGGGTAACGCCATTGCCCAAGACATCATGTTCACGGCAAAACTCCATCCAAAAAGGAAGATTAACACCCTTACAAACCCCCAGATCAAAGTGTTGCACGGGGCAATCAAATCGACAATTGCAGAAATAATTGCTCATGGTGGGAGATATGACGAGTATACCCTCTTCGGCAAAAAGGGTGATTATGTGAGACTCATGGATAAAAACGCAATCGACAACCCCTGCCCCAGGTGCGGTGGTGATGTTATCAAGATGAACTATCTCGGCGGGGCGTGCTATGTTTGTGAGGAGTGCCAGGAGTTGTAGTGATGTTTTATTGATAAAGATAGTTGTGAAATAAATTAAGGAGGTTGTTATGAGAAAGGTATTGATTGTTGTTTTGGTTTTGTGCTCTGTGGTGGGATTTTTTGGGTGTAGTGTTGCTAATAAAAACGTTGGTGTTGAAAGTGGTGCCAATGAAGATGTTGCTGATGTGGAAAACAACGAAGCTGAACGCCCAGGGAATATTATTGTAGGTAGTCAACTTGTGACGCGCCCATCAGATATTTTTTTCAAAGAAGTTCTGAGCGGCAATTTGGTAAAAGCAACTGTCAAGAAGGTTTCGGTTGTCGATGGGGTCAGTTCAGGTGAGAGCAAAAGATACATCTATGCCAATTCTGGCAAGAAGTTGGTGGATGTTGAGGTGGAGTTTTTCAACAAAAGTGATATGACCATCAGCATTTATTCTCGGAATTCGCAGCTTTTTATCGGTGATATCCCATATCAATATGCAAGGAGATATGGTGAAACAGTGAAAGAAATTAGGGTTGATGAGGTTGAATCGCAAAAGCCCGTTATATTTCATCTTGTTTTTGAGGTTGATTCATACCTAACGGCTATGATTTCGGATGATTGGGTGCTTGACCTAAGAGCTTTGGTGTTCAAGCCAGGTTCACAAATAAAAGGATTTGTATCTACATATTTAGACAAGGACCAGAAAAAGGAGGAAATTCGCTTGAACGATTTTTTAGAGCCACCCAAACTGCGCTGATAAATTGTGAGTTCTAAGATTGATATGAGTTTGGGAAATATGATGGAGTTAGTCCTATAGGATTTTGGATTTCCTTTTTCTTGGTGAATAGAACTCCTGAAAAAGCTCTATATATTCTGGTATCTTGTCAATCTCGACACTTGGCATATAGAATGTCATGCCGTTGCATTTCTCATATTGTTTGTTATCGATTGTGTATATCTTCCTAAACTTGCATTCATCGGCTTTCTTGTCTTCATACTTGCAGTGGTTGCACTTGCCAAAGTCGCCCGTGAAAACCCCTTTCAAGTGTTTTGGGAGATTCTCGATGTAGCTCCTGTGAGAGTCAATCTTTGAGAAATAGAACCGGAGCTTTATGCCATCGTCGCGTAGGTAAATTCTGGCATAGCTTTTTTTAGACTTCACACCCGCTTTGGTGTAAATAATCATCTCCCGTCCCCAGCAAAACCCTTCACCAATCTCCCCACCGCAGGTATAGCCGAGATTTTCCACTTGTTTGTCGAAGGCTATGATGAAGAGTTTGTGAGGTTGGGTGATGTAATCGTATTTGTCCGTTGATAGGATGGTTTTAAGCATATATGCTCCTTTTATGGGAATAAAGTACATGATTTGAATAGGTTCTGCAAATTGATCTTACTGATTAATACGAAATGTACGGAAAGCACGAAAGATTTCCGTTATGTATATCTAATTAACTACAAGGTACATCAAATTAGGTAATTCGACATTTTTAATACTACTATAAGGTAAAATATTAAGTAAATTTATATATACATGAAATAGCAAATAGAAATAGGATAAATAAAGTATTGATCTCATAATACTTGCAAAATGTATAATGAATATATATTATTTAACTATTCGTACTTAGGGAGGTCACATGAAAAAGATTAAAGAACTGTGGAACAAGCTGACGCCAAAGACAAGAAAAATTGTCATATGGACATGTGTGATTCTAGTTGCTGCAGCGATAGGGAGTATGCTACCGGATAATACATCAAAATCAAAATCGATTGATACAGGATTAAAAAACACAACCACCAAAGTGGAAACACAAAAGAAAACAACTAGTAGTAGCAGTTATTCGTCATCGAATAGAAAATATAAATCTGGAGATACTGGTTACGTTTACCCAATCGGTAGTAAGGTTGTTTATTTGAACCAGTGTCCAGCTAGTGTTGATGCTGCTGGTGCTCCAATTGGTTGTTCGAAGTATACCCCAGGTGAAAACGATAAAATTCAGGTTTTAAGTAGCGGTGCAGAAAGAGATCGGGGAATACCGGGTGGTAGAAATCCAATCTTCTATGAAGTAAAAATACTTGAATCAGAAAAAAGTTCCTACGTGGGGAGAACATACTGGATTGACGAAGATCATATCAGTAATAGCAAGTGGTAGTAAATAACCCACACAATCCCACAGCACACGCATCCGCCACATCGTCTGGTTTGGGCACATAGTCAAGCCCTAGCAGGAGTTTGACCATCTCACCCACTTGGTGCTTATCGGCTGCCCCGTAGCTTGTGACGGCTTGTTTCACCTGGGCTGGGGTGAATTCGACAACCTTCAGTCCCGTGTGGTGTCCCACGATCAAAAGTGCTCCACGGGCTTGCGCCACGTCAATTGCTGTCTTGGTGTTTTTGGAAAAAAACAGCTCTTCGACTGCGATGAAGTCTGGTTTGAATCTTTGGGCAAGCTCTAGGGCTTGTTTGTGGATAAGAAAAAGCCTCTCAGGGACTGAGAGGCTTGGTTTCGTTTCTATCAGCCCACACTCAAAGAGTGAGTATGAGTCATTATTCTTATCGATTGCTGCAAACCCGACACGGGCAAGTCCCGGGTCAAAGGCAAGCACACGCGTCACAGGTTGGCTGCGATCCTTTCCATCTCGTCTTCACTCATCTCGAAGTTTGAGTAGACGTTCTGGACATCATCGTGGTCTTCGAGGTCATCCTGGAGCTTGAGCACCTTCTCGGCGTCCTTGCCAGCAACCTTGACTGTTGTTTTTGGATTGTAGGTGAGTTTTGATCCAAGCACCTTGAAACCGTTTTCGACAACAACCGTGACAACAGCATGGAGCTTGTCAGGTGGGGTTGTCACAAGGAAATACTCACCCTCGTTTGAGATATCCTCAGCGCCAGCGTCAGCAGCTGTCATGAAGAGTTCGTCCATATCCTTGCCAGCAGATTCAACCTCAATCTCACCAACTCTTGTGAAGTTCCAGCTCACACATCCCTGCTCTCCAAGAGAGCCACCGTTTTTGGAAAACATCTTCTTAAATTCGGCAATTGTTCTGTTCTTGTTGTCGGTTGATGCCTCAACAATAACAGCAGTTCCTGCTGGACCATAACCTTCGTAAAGGGCATCTTCGTAGGTTGCGCCCTCAATCTCACCAGTTCCACGTTGGATGGCTTTTGAGATGTTGGCCTTTGGCATTGATGCAGCGTTTGCCTTATCAATTGCCGCTCGTAGCCTGAAGTTTGAGTCGAGGTCACCGCCACCCTCTTTGGCTGCAACGATAATCTCTCTTGCGATCTTGGTGAAGATCTTACCACGTTTGGCATCAGTAACTGACTTCTTTGCCTGTATATTATGCCACTTGCTGTGTCCTGACATAAACTTACTCCTCCTTATAACCTCATAAACATCTCATGAACCCTCACATCCCCCGTGATTTCAGGATGAAACGAGGCTACGAGATTGCTATTTTCCTTTGCGCAAACTATATCAGAGGCGCTGTCTTTTGCAAGGATTTGAACGCCCTTTCCAACACTTGTGATGATGGGAGCTCGAATGAAGGCAACACTAACACTGCCAATGCCCTCTATTTCGATGTCAGTTATGTGTGATTGAAGCTGCCTTCCGTAGGCATTGCGAGATGTTGTGATATCCATTATGCCCCACGTGGGCTGATCTGGGTATCCGTCAATTGACTTACCCATCATTATCATGCCGGCGCACGTGCCAAACATTGGCATACCCTCGCATGCTAGCCTTTTTATCTCAGCGTCAAGCCCACACCTTGTGGCGAGTTTACCGAACGTTGTCGACTCCCCGCCAGGGATGATAAGCCTATCTGCTCCAACCAGGTCAGATGGATTCCTTACAAGCTTAACAGCGCACCCAAGTCTCAAGCAGATTTTGACGTGTTCAGAAACATCGCCCTGGAGGGCGAAAACACCAACCGTTACCACCCTCTGTCAGCCATCTTTTCTGAGTCTGGAAGCTCTGAGATATTGATTCCAACCATTGCCTCGCCAAGGTCTCTTGAAACTCTGGCAATAACCTCTGGCTCCTGCCAGTGGGCAACAGCGTCAACAATGGCTTTTGCTCTTTTTGCTGGATTGCCAGACTTGAAGATACCAGAGCCAACAAACACACCATCAGATCCGAGGTGCATCATAAGAGCTGCATCGGCAGGGGTTGCAACTCCACCAGCTGCGAAATTCACAACAGGGAGCCTGCCCTCAGTCTTGACGATGCGAAGGAGCTCAGCAGGAGCGCCAAACTCCTTGCCAAGTGTGACGAGTTCATCATCATCAGCTGTTTGCACTCTTCTGATTTGCCTCATAACAGTTCGCTGGTGTCTGACAGCCTCGACCACGTTGCCAGTTCCTGCTTCACCCTTGGTGCGAATCATGGCTGCGCCCTCACTGATGCGGCGGAGTGCCTCTCCGAGGTTGCGGCACCCACACACAAATGGCACCTTGAATGCCCACTTGTCAATGTGGAACTCTTCATCGGCGGGGGTTAGAACCTCTGATTCGTCGATGTAATCGGCACCAATTGACTCAAGAACCCTTGCCTCAATTGTGTGACCGATTCGACACTTTGCCATGACAGGGATTGAGACTGCCTTCATGATATCTTCGATCATGTTGGGGTCTGACATCCTAGCAACTCCGCCCTGCTTCCTGATGTCGGCGGGCACTCTCTCAAGCGCCATGACAGCAACTGCGCCAGCATCTTCCGCAATCTTCGCCTGGTCACTGTTGACGACGTCCATTATGACGCCGCCCTTTAGCATGTCGGCAAGTCCGCGTTTCACTGTATATTCATTTCCACTCATGGTTCTACCTCTCTACCCCTTTCGTGGTATTCTTTCCGATTATCTAATTACAACTTCTCGTTAGCATATGACGTGAATCGATGCAGATACACTATATATCTGCAATGGTCATGAATTCAAGAATTGTTTGGTTTTTTATCTCCTTAACCACAGGCTGACTCTATCCACTTGAATGCACCATCTCAAAACCCATTTTGACAATGTTTTACACCTTGAGAGATAGAAAGTAGAAGCTAGAATTGTTTGGGTCATGGAAACATTAGTCGTAGCAATTGGCGGTAATTCACTGCTTTTGCCAGGGTCACCAATGACCGTTGAGAATCAAAGGGCTGCCGTGTGGGAGACTTCATTCCACCTCGCTGCAGCGGCTGAGTCTGGCTATAGGTTGGTCGTTGCTCATGGTAACGGACCGCAGGTTGGTCAGATTATGAGAAGGTCAGAACTCTCCAAATCTGAAGTACCCGAGACCGTGCTTGATTATGCGGTTGCCGAAACTCAGGGTGGCATCGGCTATCAGATTCAGCAGGCTCTCTCGGAAGAACTTCAGAAACGTGGTCAGCAAATAGATGTAGTGACGCTTGTCACCCAAGTCGAGGTTTCATCAAAAGACCCAGGGTTCAAAGATCCAACCAAACCAATCGGCAGCTTCATGGACAAGAAAACAGCCAAAGACAGACAGCTCAAACTTGGTTGGAATATAGTTGAGGACTCAGGTAGAGGGTGGCGTCGAGTTGTTGCATCCCCAATTCCACAAAAAATTGTTGAGGGAAAACTCATCGCAAAGCTTGTTGAGGATGGAGTTATTGTCATCGCCTGCGGTGGCGGTGGTATCCCCGTTGTTCGAGGCGAGGAAGGTCTCTCTGGTATCGAGGCGGTAATCGATAAAGACAGAGCATCAGCCGTCATGGCGAACCAGATTGGCGCTGAAATACTCCTCATATCAACGGCTGTGCCAAAGGTTTGTCTCCATTTTGGAAAACCGGATGAGATTGCTCTTGATAGGTTGACTGTTACAGAGGCTAGAAAACACATGAGTGAAGGTCATTTTGCCAAAGGCTCGATGCTTCCGAAGATCGAAGCATCGGTCAACTTCGTGGAAAACGGTGGCAAGATGGCTATCATCACAGACCCTGCCCACATCTCAAAAGCTCTTACCTTTGAAGCAGGCACAATCATCACAAAATGATAAGACATATTGTTATTGCCATCGACGGGCCAGCAGCAGCAGGTAAAACCACCGTTGGCAAGGCAGTAGCCAGGAAACTCAAAACTGCATTTCTTGACTCTGGCAGGCTCTACAGAGTAGCGGCTGTCTCGTCCCTCATGCTAAACTCAAACTTGCCAGAGCTTCTTGACCAAATTGACCTCAAACTCACAAAGAATAAATTCATCGTCAATGGGGTTGATGTGACAGACAAGCTTGATACCGTCGAGGTTGGTGAGAGAGCGTCTGTCATGTCTGTTGACCCAAGGTTGCGAGAATGGGTTAACAAAACCATCAGAAAAATAGCCCTCGATGAGTCTGTGGTTGTCACGGGCCGTGACATTGGGACTGTGGTGTTGCCCGATGCAGAGGTCAAGGTTTATCTTGATGCCTCGCACGAGGCAAGAGTCGAACGGAGATTCAAAGACGAGAGAGGTAGATTTTCAAGAGAGGAAATCAGCGGTGCCCTGCTGAAGCGGGACAAGCGAGACAGCGAACGTGACATCGCTCCACTCAAGCCAGCGGACGACTCACACATCATAGATTCAACCAATTTGAGAATCGGTCAGGTGGTTCAAAAGATTACCAATATTGCGAAATCTGAGCTCGCAAAAACGAAACTTACCAAATGGTGGAGATTCTCCTACTTTGTTGCTTCAAACCTCTCTAGGTGGCTGTTTGATATCGAGATTAACGGCAAGGGCAACATACCATCTGTAGGGCCTGTCGTGGCCGTTGCAAACCATGCCTCCCTGCTTGATGTTTTCTTCGTTGGTTTGGCTCTGCCTCGCATGGGGAGCTACATCGCCAAGAAGGAACTTTTCAGGATTCCTGTGATTTCTGCATGTGTGAGGGGGTTTGGCGCTATTCCTGTTGATAGGGATAACATTGGAAGAGGTCTCGTTTTAGCCATTAACAAAGCGCTCAAAGCCGACAAACTCCTTACAATCTACCCGGAAGGGACAAGGTCAAAAACAGGCAAGTTATCTGGCGACTACAAGGTGGGTGCCGTGAGGTTTGCCCATCAAAATAAAGCAACACTTGTTCCAGTTGGAATCATAGGAGCCATTAACGTGCTTCCTCCTGGGACAAAATGGCCTAGGAAATCGAAGATAATCGTCAATGTCGGGAGTCCAATTGACTGGGATAAAAACGCAAGACTTGATAACGCACAGCTCGAAGCATTAACGGAGAAAGCAATGGAATCAGTTGCTGGACTTTCCGAGCAACCGTTTGTGTCTAAACAGTAATAATTACTAAATACTTAACCTCTCCTATAATAATAACTACTTTCACCAGTTGACATTCGTGATAATATCAGAATATGAAAAAACTATCAGTTGTAGTGATAGTCGTTTTGCTGCTCATAATTGGATGTTCAAGTGCCAGTAAATTGCCTGCTGTCAGTCCAATAGACATCAACATGTCAGTTCTTAATGGTATAGGTGAATCCTATGGCGATATCACCACCTTCACCTGGGAAAACCCTGACGGCACAACAGGTGAATTCAAACCAGTCGAGAATACACTGCTTGTATTTTGGAGATATAACTGTGAAGTATGCACCAATGAGATTAGTGCGATTCAGGAGTACTATAAGGAAACGGGAGCAAGCATTGTGTTGATATCGATGAATGACTTGGACACAATTGAATATTGTATCGATTGCTTTGATAGGAAGGAAGCGACCTTCCCCATTGTTGCTGATCCAACTCAGGAACTCACAAAATACTATGATATCTCAACCATCCCAGACTCTATGGTGGTTGACGGAAATGGTAAGATATTAGCAAGGAAGAAGGCGACTCTCTACAGGGAGGTGCTTGAGAAGCTCCTGGAGGAGGCAAGGTGAACTATCTAGGTTTGTCCTTGAGGAATCTTTTCAGACGACCAGCTGGGCTTATTGCGTCTGCCCTCACTGTTGCCATCGCCTCGTTTGTTACACTCACAGCGTTTGGGTTGTGGTATGGGTATGATGTAGCGCTATCGTCTGAGGTTGATGATATCGGTGCTTCAATCCTTGCTATCCCCAAGGGCTGTCCCTATGAAGCGACGGGTGCTCTGCTCTCTGGCGCCGCAATCGGTTACGCAATTGATACTGATTTGATGCATCGGGCCAGGGATGTCGAAGGGGTAAGCGAAGTTTCTGGTGTCATCATGGGTCAGCGCGGAGCAGGTGAAAAGAACAAGGTTCATATCTTCTACGGTGTTGATGAGAACTACTTTGCGATGAGACCAGGTTTGGGTGTTGATCTTGTTCTGAGCGAGAATGAGATTGCTCTGGGATCTGATATTGCAAGTGGGATGAATCTTGAAATTGGGGACTCGTTGCAAGTTGGGGGCGTAGAGTTTGAGATTGTGTCAGTTCTTAGCCCAGACAAGAAGGACGACAATTCAATTATATTCATGAACATACAATCAGCCTGGGAGATTCTAAAGGTTGACAAGAAACTCTCATCCATCCTGATTCAAGTTGATAATCCCGACGAGACAGAGGAAGTTGCCAAAAGACTGATGGAAATCCCAGACTTGCAAGTTGTCACAATGAACGATTTCTACGAAACAGTGCAGGGATTTGCATCAGGCGCGAGGATTGCCATCATGTCAGTCCTTGTTGTTATTATCCTGATTGCCGGTATTGGCGTGCTTCTTGCTCAGGTTTCGTCCGTTTCATCAAGACGGGGTGAGATTGGCATGATGCGCTCGATGGGGGCATCTGTTTCTCAGATGGTCGGACTATCTCTTCTTGATTCGATTGGGATAGGTTTGATAGGCTCGGTTTTTGGGGTTGCGCTTGCCTATGCTTTGGCTCCTACAATGAGCAATCTTGTAAAGTCTGGACTCCCCCAAGCCCCAGACGGACAGATAATCGTTATCAATTTTGTGAGTGTCCTTGTGACACTCGCCATTCTGATTGTGATTTCTGTCATCGCAAACCTTATCCCCGCAATATCAGTTGCAAAGACAAAACCAGTGGAGGCAGCAAGTGAATGATACTGCAATGAGAGTGAATTCTCTGGTCAAAACATATACAAGGGGTTCTGAAACAATCAGGGCTGTAGATGGTGTCTCTCTTGATATTGATAGTGGCGAGATGCTTGCAATCATGGGTCGCTCCGGCGCTGGCAAGACGTCGCTGCTCTCTTGCATCGGGCTGCTTGAGGGGTTTGATTCAGGCAAACTCTCGGTACTAGGTCATGACATGAGTGACCTAACTGAGGCCAAAAGGACAATAAACAGAAGGTCGATGTTGGGTTTTGTGTTCCAGAGATTCTTTCTGTTGCCAACCCTGACTGCATATGAGAATGTCTCGCTCCCATTTTTGTTCTCAGGCAAGAGGGCAAACAAGGAAAGAGTGTTGTCCCTGCTTGAGACAGTTGGGCTAAGTGAGAGGATTTACCACAAACCATCGCAGATGTCAGGTGGCGAGATGCAAAGAGTGGCGATAGCAAGAGCGTTGGCTCTCGACCCGCCAATAATTATTGCTGATGAGCCAACAGGCAATCTCGATTCGAAGAATGCGGATAAGATGTTTGCCCTGTTTGAGGATTTGGCAAACAAAGGAAAAACAATCATAATAGCAACACACAGCAAGAGTCTGGCGGACAGGTGCCACAGAGTGGTTGAATTGTCAGACGGAAGAAAGGTGAGAGATGAGAAGAATTAGTTTGGTTATGGTTTTAGTCATTGTCGCAGTTTTCGCAGTTGCATGTGGAGGAAGTCCATCAAACAAACCCGTGACAGAACATAAGGGTACGTATGGTCCCGAGCTTGAAGCAGGGATTGAGTATGTTCCAGCTACTGTTGAGGAAGTGTTTACTAATCCTGAGCTTTTTGACACAAACGTTGTAATCGAAGCCGATATGGATGAGATTTGTCCTGCTGGTTGCTGGTTCTTTATTAAAGATGCAGGAAGGCTCGAAGAAAAGAATGCCCCAAGACTCTATGCAACAAGATTCAAGGGTGGCTTTACTGTTCCTATGGACTTAGAGAGACACAGAGTGAAAGTCTATGGCGTAATAACGGCAGACAATAAAGGCGAGATTATAGAAGCCCATAGGGTGGAGCTTCTGGACTGATAAACCCATGAACTGGTTCTCATTTGCCTTCTCAGGGATGGTCTCTCGCAAGGGATCGTCGTTGCTCTCTGTGCTTGCAGTTGCGTTCTCAATCCTATTGCTTCTTCTTCTGCTTGGGTTCTATAGCGGCTACACAGCAGCCATGGATGCTGAGCTTCAAACGCTAGGCGTTCAGATAATGGCTGTACCGAAAGGTTGCCCATATGCCTCAACCACCATGCTTTTGCATGGTGGTCATATCGATGGGGAGCTACCGCTTGACACTCTTGAAAACATCAGATCATTAGATGGTGTCAGGGGAGCAGAGGCTGTTGTGATGGGTAAATCGGAGATTGCAAAAACCAACACCATTATCTACGGCACAACACCGGGCTTTTCAAAGTTCAAACCACACTGGAATATCGAAGGAAATACCCCACAAACGAGTGGGCAGATTATGTTGGGAAGTCAGATTGCAGGCAATCTAGGGGTAGGTGTTGGCGATAAGATAGCAATAAGAGACATTGAGCTTGAGGTTGTTGGCGTGCTTGGATTAACCGGCACATCTGATGATAGTTTTGTTTTCACATCCCTTGACGATGCAATGAGGATACTCGGTGCGACTGGTTTGACTGCGGTCATGGCTGACGTTGAACAGGGAAAACTGATGGATGTAAACACTGGCATCGAGGGCTTAACAGACGCCCAACCCGTCACGGTGAATCAGGTAGCAACAACTATTGGTGGGCTTGTTGACTCAGCTCGCTCTATCTTGCTTGCTGTCATCCTTGTTGCGATCCTTGCAAGCGCTGCTGTTGTGGCTGGCTCGTCCCTGCTTGGCATCATCGAACAGTCAAAACTCATTGGCATGATGAGGTCAATTGGAGCAACACCTTTGCAAGTGTCAGTTGGTGTGATGCTCCAGGTGCTGCTTTTGACATTGGCCGGAGGTGTCATTGGATCGTTGTTAACCGTTGTTCTGCAGCAACCACTCGGTGGCTTGCTTCGAATCCTAATCCCAAATGCTCCATTGTCTTCCCTTGTTTCAGTCACCCCTGATTTGATTGGTTTAACGGTTGCTGTGTCTGTTGGTCTTGGACTTATTGCCTCAATCCCATCCTTGCTCGTTGTTTTCAGGCGACCACCTATCACGATGGCTGGCAGCTAGAACGGAACATAGTTTTCTAGTATAAATTGCACCATGCGTTATGAACTGGCTGCGACGACTTTCGTTTTCAATGGCGGCAGGTTTGCCATCCACAAACACCCAAAGATAGGCAAGTGGCTCCCTCCAGGAGGTCATGTTGAACTGGACGAACTTCCCCACGAGGCGGCAGTCAGGGAGGTGCTAGAGGAAACAGGGCTCTCACCACACCTCGTGCTACCTGACTCTTCTGATCTTGGTATCCAAACTGTTCCCCTCCCTATCGCAATCCTTGTTGAGAAAATCGACGAATGTCATAGTCATGTGGATATGATTTATGTTGCCAGAACCGAGACAGAGGTTTTGTTAGAGCCGTTCTTCTGGGCAACGGTTGAACAGGCAACCGAACTTGGTGCATCCGAGGATGTTGTCAGGCTCGCAAAAAAGGGGCTTGAGATGATTGAAGGGATGAGATAGGGATTTCTAAGATTGACGGAATTGAAAAGCCAGGTTTGATGGTTTTTGCGCACAGAGGATCCTCCAGATAGAGCAAATCAACCTTTTACAACCCTCACCCCTACCCCTCTCCCTTTCAAAGGGAGAGGGAGGTTATTTGCACCACTCCAAATTGGGGGGTATATGGGGAAAGATATTCCAAACCATTATTGGGGAAAAAGTGGGGTGGAAGAGTTTTTTGACTCCAATCAAACACTGGAAAAGTTATCTTTTAAACCCCACCCCCATGAAGGTCTACTAAAACCTCAATCTTCAGGAGAAAATTACTACATCATCAGACTCCCTCTCCTCCTTGTGAGGAGAGGGCTGGGGTGAGGAGGTTTTTTTGATACCCACTTGGTTTGGACTCCATACAGATGGTGTGACTCTAATTCTTCCTTGGTCACTGTAAAAAAATCATTACAGAGTGACGGACTTTATTTGTTGTTCATCTCCAACCTGGATATGTGATTGTCTAAAATGACCTGTTTTATTTGAAAACAAACCCATTGTTTGGACTCTATACGGAATGACGAAAGCCGAGAGACAATACGCCCAATATAACAGGCCAATCTACAAACAAATTCCTTAGAATAGTGGATTCTCCGAATCCACCTTCCAGCTATCCTCCATGAATAGCAAAACCTTGTTGTTTGTGCCTGTTTGCCAGTCGGAGATGATCAGCTGAACGATGTCGCCCATCTCGGCTGCCTTTTCCTCATCGTACTGGAGAACAATGTAGAAGACGACTCCCCAGCGGTAGTTGATGCCAAGCACATTTGGAGCAAATTCTATTCGAGGGGAGATTGTGTCAACCGTTGCCATGTGGGCAAAGTCTGAGATTTCTTGCCCCTCTGGCGTGTTCCACTCTTCTTCTATCGCAGTTCTTGTGACATCTGATGCTATTATCTCAGGAGTGAAATCATAAAGTTTGGCATAGTTTTTGTTCGCAATTGATACTATGTAGTCTTTGTATGCCTCGTTTGCCTGGTCATAAAGGATTATTTCAGGACCAACAGAAGGCAGGAGTTTCCACTCACCATCCATAATAACAGCAACAGTCATGAAGTCTCTGTCCCATAAAGCTTCTTGGGCTTCGTTTGGTTCGGACTCCTCCAAAGACTCTGGCTCATTCGGGGTTATTCTAACATTGATGATGTATGCTTCATCATATTTCCGACCGAAAAGTCCCCACTCGGTTTGAGGGGAACACTGTGTGAACTCAACATGTGAGTTGGATAGAGTTCTGTAAAAATCGTCATTACCCGAACGAAGCTGCATATAGAGTTCCTTATCAAGACTTGGCCAAAGATATGGGCTCTCGTACTCGAAAGTCGTTTCGGAATCCTCAACCGACATGTAGAACAAATATTGCGAAAACACATCGCAAGCCTCTTTTTGCCTGCCTTCGAAGGGAGCATCAAATGTAATATTGGTTTGTGGACCACTAAACGAAATGAGATTGAATATAAGACCGATACCGACAGACAAAGACGCGCCTAAAATTAGAAATATCGCGATCAGTCTTCTCTTGCTCTTATTCATTCAGTCTTATCCCTTCTAATGCTTTGCATATGAGCTATGCTTGTTTCCCCCATATAGTTTACAACGTACACGAGGTCGTTGTAGGCGATTGGCATGTTATCGCCATACGAAAGAACAATCCTCAATTCTACAGCATTCTCAAACACCATGTCGGAGTAAATCCATTTCTCCAATACTTTTGCTGATTCAATTGCAATAGTCTCGTTGAGTATCGAATCGCCGAGTTCTTCTCGAACTATTCGTCTTTTCTCTCTGACGTCACCCAGGTTTTCAAAGAAGGTTTCATCCAAAAGGTATTTTGTAAAGTCGGCGGATTCTGCGGTGTATGCCTCGCGAAACTTTGTATAAAAATCTGTCGCGTTGTTTATAAGCCTCTGCTCGTTGGAGCAACCAGGGGTTAACAGCACGACAGCCAGAAAAACCAGAATTGTTTTAGATATCTGCCTCATTCGTCCTCTTTGTCAATAGTGTCACAACAACAAGGGTAATAAATGAAACAGGAACCGCAACCAATGTCGGATCCATAAACTTCACCCAAAGCGAATCAGCAATGCAGGCATTGCCCGTCAAGAATTGGCAAATCCCGATTGCGCTTGCTTCCCTGAAGTGGACAAACAGGTACATGAACCCGCTTGTTGTGAAGCCAACAATCATCGAGGAGATAACAGCGGCTCTCGTGCAACGTCTCCAGAAAATAGCGCCAACAATCGAGGGGAGGAACGTGGCTGCCGCTATCCCGAAGAATATTGCCGTTGCGTAGGCGATGATGTCCTTTGGCAGGAAGAACGCCACAACAAGGATGTAAAACAGAGAGATGAAGGCAGATATCCTGACAGCTCGAAGCTCCCAGTTTGCCTTCCTCTTGCCTGTGTCTTTTGAGTTGGTGTTGACAACGTCGTGACCGATTGAGGTTGCCATTGCGTGTACCTGGGCGGTGGATGCTGAGATTGAGGCAAGAATGAGCGTGAACAGAAGGATGTAGGCAAACCAGTCTGGGGTGTATGTGCTGACAGTATATGGGATGACGGAGTCGACATTTCCAACAAATGCATACGTTGGCATCCCCTGAGTGGCAGAGGTAAGGATGTTTGAGACAGCTCCAGAGATGATGGCTCCGCCGTTTGCAATCAGGATGAAAAACACGCCAACACCGACGGCGCGCTTGATGTCAAGCTTTGATTTGAGGGTCATGAATCTCACAGAAAGCTGAGGTTGAGCCAAAATCCCAAATCCAACTCCCATGAGAAGCGATGTCACAAGAAGCCACCACAGGGGTGAACCTCCTGCAGGCATCTGCGTGAAGCTCCTCATTCCTTCGTTTGCCAAATCGGGTGGGATTGGCAATGAGCCAAGTTTTGAGAACGCTGAGAGCCATCCTGTTTTGGAAAGGATTATCATGGCAAGTCCAGCCATGCCGGCAAACTTGAGGACTCCCAACACGGCGTCAGCATATATCATCCCTTTGAGTCCGCCAATTGCCACATAGAAAGCGATGATGAGACCATAGACCACAAGAGCAAACTCAAACGGCAACCCGATTATGAGCTCGATGAGTCTACACACCCCCACCAGCACAGCGCCGGCGTAGAGTGGCATGAAAACAAAGTTGATGATTCCAGCAAAGCTTTGCACCATCTTGGAGCCAAAGCGTCTACCCAGGAGTTCTGGCATGGTCTTAGCTCCCAGCCTGAGACCAATTTCTCGAATACGAGGGCCAAACACGATGTAGGCAAGCAGCACGCCAATGCCAATATTGAGAGTGACAATCCAGAACATGCCAAGTCCTACCTTGCTGCCCATCCCGCCAAAGCCAACTATTGAAGCGGATGAGATGAAGACTGAACCATATGAGACAGCCATGAGCCATGGGGGGACTTTGCGACCAGCGAGCATGTAGTCCTCGCCAGTTTTCGTGTGCTTGTAGCCCATCCAGCCGAGGTAGGCGAGAACTACTAGAAAGATCGTCAGAAAAGAGTAGAGAATATACGGATTTAAGTTTGTACTCATTTTTTATTCCAGTTTATTATCGAGTAGATGATACCAAAGATGGTAAACGCTGTTGCGAGAATCAGCGCAAGTAGTACAAAGAAGCCCAAGGTTATCCTTCCTGTAGTTTTGTCAAAACGACGATGAGTTCTGGATAGAACTCAACCAATGATTTGTGGATTGAAGAGAGAATTTGAAGGATGTTTGTTGCGTTTTGCTTGTCGCCCTTCTCGACAGCTCTCCTTGCCACGTCGATTAGAATAAGAGCCTTTGATTTCTCGCTGTCCTGGACAGAGAGCCACTTTTGCAAAATCGGCAACGAGTCTGGGTTGTCGGCGAATAAATCCGCGAACTCCTGCGTTGTGTTCGCTGTTTTGATGTCCGCCCACACAGATTCGGAGGTGGATGAGTTCCCCTCAAAGTGGGAGAGCAGAGCGTGCCACTTCTTGTTCATATCCAGCAATTCAAACCTGAGCCTTGAGAGAAGTTCCATGTTGTCGACATTCTCTGACATCTCGGTTGTGATTGTAGACATGTAGGCTGAAAAATTGAGGTTCGACAAGAGATTCCTCGATGCTTCGAGTGTCTGCGTTGGGGGTTTGTTGTTGGTGAATGGAGAGTCGACAAGCTTCAGGGTTTTTCGCAGGGATTCGGATTTCTTCATGAGCGAATCTGATGCCGTGTCAATTATCAGTCTTATCTCGGTGTACTTAAGTGCCAGCTTGGTGTTGCCAAGAAGTGTTGCTATGTCGACGAGTTGTTTAGCCGCTGAATCCGCTCTGTCCCAGTGTTTTGAGACGGCGGCTAGTTCAAACTTCTTTTCGAGGAAGAAACTCTCTGTTGGATATTTGTCGCAGCATTCCTCAACAAAAGAGGAAAGGGCGAGTTCGTCAGAGGAGATAAGATTGACGACATTCATTCTGGTGAGAACAGCCTCTTTTTTCATGCCAAGCTCTTCGTAGATTGCTACCGCATTCCTGTGAGATTCAACATTTTCCGGGTTTCTCTCAAGATGCTTGTGAATCAGTGCCACAACAGACTCTGGTCTGTACTTAACGGATGATTTCAAGAGAAGTGACACGGCGGCATCGTGGTCAGGATTGTCTTTTACAATGTTTCGAAGCCTCGAAACCCCAAGGGGAATATCACCAGATTCAACGACTGTTGCCGCTATTTGAAACTCGATGTCGTGGTCGTCAGGTCTTAGAGCAAGCGATGTCGCAAGCGAATTGATGGCTCTGTCATATTGACCGTTTTTCCTCTGCAGATATGAGAGTTTTTTGAGTGTTTGATGACACTTTTCAAGATTGCCGACAGTGTAGTGATACGCCGCATACTGCCTTGCGAGTAAAATCGCCTGCTTCAGTGGGATGTTGTCAATCTCAGTCCACACCTTTGAGAGCGTGTGGTTTGCGCTTGCTATCTTGCCCGAATCAAACTCATCATGAGCCTTACCGATTGAGCCTGTGATGGTGGCAATCATCACATCGGTGGATTCCTTGGATTGTTGAGTGAGATTCTCTTCCGTCATCTTTCAATCCTTATTGAATCGACAACCGCCTCAGCCTGGTAGACCATCTTAGAACTCGATGGATGCGTCATAATGACAGCAAGCCCATTGTCATCGTCAACCTCAAGAATGAAGAGTTTTTCAGTGACTTCAATCTTGCCAACCGTTGATACAGTTGTGAGATATTCCACATCCTGACCATCAACGGTCTGCTTCCCCTTGCCAGTTGGCATCCTGCCGGATTTAACAGCGTGCGAGTTTGCCCAGGTTTCAAAGTTGCTTGGAATCTCTGAAGAATTGATTGTCACTTCGAGCTTTTCCTCCTCAAGGCTGGAAAGGGTTACCGAGTTTCCGTCCTTGTTCTCAACCCTCCACCTTGTTGGCATGGAGACCTGTCCCCACGGCATTTCTATTACATCGTCAAAAACAACCTCTTTCTGCCCGCAGGACGTGAAAACGCAAACGCTCAAAATACATGCCAGAAAAAGGTTTAGAACAGTTTTTCCTGTCACCTATATCACCTCATTTCGAGTGTGAAAACCAGTTCAGTGCCTGTCACATCAAGGTCAATTATTCGTTTTATATCCTTATACCCGTCGAGTTTTATCTCTATCTCGTGTTCCCCGTCAGGCACGCCGAAAGCAATGCAAGGTGTTTCCCCAATGAATTCGCCGCCAATGAACACAGATGCACCATCGATATTGGTTTTGATTGAAAGCTCCATGTTGCCGAGGAAATTGACCTGGATGTTAGCTGGGCTTGAATCGGTACTTATGACCTTCTTGATTGGAGGATGTCCCTCGACCGAGAAAGTGAAATCGTGCGTTCCTTGTGTGAGCCCATCAACGGTGAGTGGAGTTACTCCCTCTTGCATCTTGCCATCGACTGACACGAGAGCGCCTTCCGGGTCTGTTGTGATTTTGTAGGAATACAGCGGTTCGAGTGAGAATTTGGTCTTGGTTTTTGTGTATCTGCCAACCTGAATATTTGATGTCAAACCCTTGTAGGTGACTGGATTATTCTCCGTTGCGACCTTGCCTATTTCGAGGTGGTAGTTTCGGGGTGTGATGAAGGCGAGATAGACGGGTGAGTGACCGATGTATTCACCATCGAGGAAAAGAGTTGAGCCGGGAGGCTCGACTTGAATCTCAAGATAGCCAAGTGGACCAAAAAATGCAAAAAAAGCGAGTATTAAAACTGCCTCAACAACGATTAGAAGAAAATCTTTGGTTCTCATATGTTTTTCACCATATCCCTGCAAATACCCATCCAGGAAATATTTTTATAGCAGCCATCGATAAATGCATGTTTTCTGAGTAGAACCTCTCTTTTAAAGCCGGCATCAGAAAACGCTCTCTCTAGCATTGAATCCTGCTCGATCTGGGCATGGAATTTGTTTATATCAACCTTTGAAAAGAGGGCTGCAACCATCCACTCGAGAGCTTGTGATACCTCTTTGGGATTGTCTGATGTCCATGATATCTCAAGCCTTGCGTGGCTGTTTTTCCAGTCAACCTCAGCCAGTTTGATGCTTCCTCTGAAATCATTTTGTCCGACGAAGAAGAGCCATTCGGAGTTTATGTATTTTTCTTGTTGATTTATTACGTTGTTTAGCGTCTCAAAGATGGGCTTTGAGATCGCCTCATCAAAGACCACCCCAGTGTCTGTGAAAAAACACCTCAATGTTGACATAGCCGGGATGATAACCGAAAAACCGAGTAATCGCAAGTAATATTGACCGGTTCTTTTACGAGCCCTATAATTGTGCCTCGTATGACAAACAATGAGAATAACACAAAAGGCATCGTTGAGGACGTAGAAAAGAAAGAAGAGCAGAGGACTGTAGAAACTGAAACAAGGCAGGAGAAGAAATCATTCCTCTCAAGCCTGTCGGAGGCGGCCAAGGAGCAGCTTGCCGAGGCTGTTGTTCTGATCCTTGCTGGTATTGCTTTTGCAATTCCCTTCCTGCTCTACCTCATCAATTCGGGTGTTTTCGGTGAGATTTTGCTCTCTGGCAGAGGAGATTATTCCCCATTTCTAGATAGACTGTTTCTGTTATCTGCCATGTTTTTTGTGATGTATTTGGTTTCGTGGATAAAGCCAGAGATAAAGTACAGGGCCTCAAAGGTGTTCGGTGTTGTTGCCCTGTATGCGCTTCTTTCTGTTGTCGCAATTCTGCTTGACAATGTGTTGGCACCGGCAGATGCGACTATGGCAAAGCACGTTAATACCTGGTTTTTCACGCTGCCTATCTATGCAGCGACGGCAACAACCGCTCTGTCTGATACAGTGACGGCCGGATGGCAGTATTTCGTCACCCTGTTCCTCTTTGCAGTGGCATCGGGTGTTGTGTTGTGGGACATCAAGACAGAGCTTGCCGAGAAGAGTTGGAAAGCGGCATTCCTGATGTGGGGTTCATTCGAGGTTATTTACTTTGTTGTTGTATGGATTGTGCTTCAATACCTTGGTTGGCCGCTGTTTCCGCCATTGTCAATATGATCTTGTTTGTTGAACGCGGGTTCCTTCTTTGATTTGAAGGTTGGTTTTTTGGTGAGGTTTGTGCCGTTGTTGTGGAGCAACGGGAATACCAAAACCGGTTGTGTAGCCGTGTGTCTCTTGACTGATTCCGTAGGAATCAAGGTTACTCAAACCTCTCGGTTATATAAAAAAACTCTATTCCTTATGCGCAGTGCAGTTGTTAATTATTGCCTCAAACTTGGTTACTGACAGCGATGCGCTTCCAACAAGAAATCCATCAATATTGTCAACTGCAAGTGACTCGCAATTGCTCCCATCGACCGAACCGCCGTAGAGAACCTTTAGGTTTGTTTTTGGGCAAAGCTTTGCTGCAAGCTCTTTTATCGCTCCGGCTGTTTCACTCACCTGTTTTGGAGTTGGAACAAGTCCTGTGCCGATTGCCCAGATTGGTTCATAGGCAATCACAAACTGGTTTCCCAAATCCAGGTCGCAAATAGCCTTTGAGATTTGAGCTGACAGGACCGCGAATGTTCTGTCGTTGTTTCTTTCCACAAGCGACTCGCCGATACAAAGCACGGGAGCGACGCCGTGGCGAAGCAGTGCCACGATTTTTTGTCTAATTGTTTCATTCGTCTCGCTGAAATACTGCCTTCTCTCCGAGTGACCAACGAGACACCAATTACATCCGAGATCCGAGAGCATGGGTGCTGAAATCTCGCCAGTGAATGCGCCGCTGTCCTCGTGGTGGCAGTTCTGAGCGCCAAACGTGATACTGCTTCCCTCAAGCTCAGAAGCGACGGCAGAGAGCGACAAAAAGGGCGGTAACACGCCAACCTCAACGCCGTTTTTGACATCCATTGTCGCAAGCTTTGATGCGAATGGGATTGCCTCTGCTATGGTTTTGTTCATCTTCCAGTTGCCCAGAATAAGCATTTTGGTTGCTCCTTGTCCAACCATTTGAGTGCTCAAGGGAGAAATAATCAAATGGCTGCGGATTGGCGCAACAACACAACGATTATTGGCTCAAGCAGTTGCGCCTGTTTGAGTTGGATTATAACATGGGAGCTTTGATTATCAATTTACTCTTTTAGTTCAACATCTCTTGGTTCATCAATCAATTTATAAGCGACGAGTTTGTCCCAGAACTTGATGGTTTGTATCAGTCTCAGTGTGAGTACAATAATGAGAATGCCTGTTGATATGAAATACAGCGATGTCGCTGTCGATTTACTTAAATCGAATAGCACGAATACTGCGAACGCACCAAGAAACAAGATTTCTAATCGAAATGATATATAGCCATACATTGATGTAAACCTGACATAAACAGTTTGATTGTATGGATTTCCTTTTCTGGGGATTGGATTCAAAGTACTAAATTCTTTTTGATACTTGTCTTGGCCAATAAAGTGAATCACAATAGAGCACAAACAGAGAATAAGTGTGGCACAATAAAGAATATCAAGGTATGAATACTGCTTGTGAAACAATATTTCAAATAATCCTGCCGGATAATATTGGTACTGAAACCACATAACAATCAGTAGAAAGAAAGACACAAAGATAGTGCTAACCTGCATTATCTGCCTGCCGGTCATCTTTTTCATAATTGTTTCTCCTAGATATTAATCTTGCTTGAATCCAAGCCTAACACTCGTTTGTTCATTTGACACGATTTCTGCGGGTTGGTTTACGGATGGAAACTTATTTCGAATCCCTTGCATATTACCTCTAATATGAATAATCATCAGAATGATTGCAGCAGTGATAAATGCGATTGATAGAAGATGCCAGATATTCAATTCGGGAAATACAATTTTATTGTCAAATCCTCTCTCAAGGATTTCAGATGTGATTATATAGGAGGCAAAAAATATCCACGATAGGTCACTATAGCCTAGCAGTTTTTTTCTATCAATGACATCCCTTTCCATTCTATCTAGGAGAGGATCTCTTTTTGAACCGCCCCGCTCTCCTCTCCATTTGATGAATGCTTTTACAAAAAAGAAAATGCTAGCTCCAATCAGTGCGGTAGCCAAAAGTAGACAAGAAACTGACGAAAAGAACTCAATAGAAATGATACCAGCAGGAGGGCTGACACTGAAATCAGATAAAGGAAAGAAATATAGGAACACGTCGAATAAGAAAGATAGAATATAAATCATCAAAACACCCATATCAGCCAAAAGTCTTGAAGGCATCTTATTCATCGCTTACCCCTTGTTATCCGCAGAACAAAGCCTTAATTGCTTGAAACTCAGATTATAAATGAAATGGATTTATTCTCTTAACTCTGGCACTTCCCTGTCAACCATCACCCTAACCTTTGTGATGCGGAGTTTATCGACCCTGACAATGATGAATACAATGCCCTCATACTCAACTCTTTCACCAATCTTTCCTAGGTGTCCAAGTTTTTCCATGAGGAAACCAGCAAGGGTGTCGTACTCATCATCCTCAATCTCGGTGCCGAGGAACTTGTTGACATCCTCAATCTCCATGTCACCAACCATGATGTAGGACTTGTCGTCGAGCTTGACAACATCATCATCCTCAAAATCGTATTCGTCCTGAATCTCACCGACAAGCTCCTCAAGCAGGTCTTCGAGAGTAATAAGACCAGCGACACCGCCGTATTCATCAACAGCAATTGCGATATGGACGTGGAGCAGCCTCATCTCTTTGAAGAGCTCAGAAATGCGTTTTGTCTCAGGCACAAAGTATGGTTTCCGTAGAATCGTTCTGATGTCAAATCCATTCTTTGTGTCGCTGAGATAGGGGATGATGTCCTTTATGTGGATTATCCCCTTGATGTTGTCTGTGTTGCCATCGAAGACTGGCAGTCTTGAATGACCAGAGTCTGTGAAGACCTTCATTATCTCAGTTATTTTTGCGTCAATTGAAGCAACCTTCATGTCAACCCTGGCAACCATTATCTCACGAACTGTTGTGTCGCCAAACTCGAACACACGCTCAATCATTGCTTTTTCCTCTGACGGAATGATCCCCTCCCGGTGAGAGGCATCAATCATCGCCTCCAGGTCTTCCTCAGACACGAGCTTTAGATCATGTGGATCTGGCTTGACATGGAACAGCCAAAGGATGCCATTTGTCAGGTTTTGAGCCAACCAGACTAATGGAATGCAGATTATGGTTGCAATAAAAAGTGGGTAGTAAACAAGCTTGGTCAGTGGATAGGGTTTCCTCTGAGCCGCTGTTTTTGGAATCATCTCTCCAACAATAACGATAACTACGGTCATGATTGGGATGACCCAGACACCGGCGTTGATGTTGAGTCTTGCGGCGATTTCATCGGCTAGGTTGGTGGCGATAAAGGTAGCTGCGATATTAACCAGATTGTTGACGATTAAAATTGTTGTGACAGTGTTCTCTCTCTTGATTCGAAGCTTCAATATCTTCTCAGCGATTCTGATGCCTTTGTCCGCCATCTCGCTGAGTTTGACCTTGTCGATTGACAAGATTGCTGCTTCTGCTCCCGAGAATATTGCAGAAATTATCATCAGGAAAATAAGCAATAGAATGTTACTAGTTTGAGGATCCATCTCTCTCCAATAGAACCCATATCAGGGGGATTGATACAGCCACAATCACAAACGGAAGGGGGTCTGTACAGATGTGTGGCCAAAACAGTATGATTCCAACAGCAAGGGCTCCGAATGCCATAAAAAGTACACCAGATGCGGCGACATCAAGCGCTTGCCTTGGATTCTTGTGGCCATTTGCCAGCTTCTCTACAGAGGTATTCAAAAGCTCAGCTGACAGGACGGCAAAACAACAGAGAACAATAATCGCCAACTCAAGCGACGAAAGCCCATAATAAATGGCAAGGAAAACAGCGCCAACGGTTGAAGCAATGTGCCTGATGAAGTTTTTTTCACCCAAACCAACACCAATCCCGATGAAGGCGCGCTTAAAAGACCTTATAAGAGATTGTTTAGCCATGCTTCTTCAACAGCTCCTCACCCAGTTTGATAACCTCAAGTCGCTCTTCTTCGGTTTCGTGGTGGTGACCCGAAAGATGGAGTAAACCGTGTGCTGTCAGGAACAGGAGGTATTTTTCAAGAGTATAGTCACCTCTGGTTCTCTCGGCGTATGGGACACTTATGATTATCTCGCCGGGATGAAAAACACCATCGGGGGTTGTCAGGTCGTCTGTGAAAGTCAGTACATCAGTTGGAGAATCGACATCCCTATACTCTTTGTTGAGTGATTGAATCTCGGTGTCATCAGTTAAAACGACACTGACAAAGACGGCTTCCTTGTCTGGGAATAATTCTTCTGTGGCAGAGACTACAAATGATTCAATGCTACTAGGGTACGGTTCAGGTTCTGAACCTGACACTTCGCAACTATCCCTGGTATGTTTGCTTTTACTCATTTTTTCGTCTCGTTTTTCTCGTCTGGATAAGGCACCCGCTCGTGGCTTGTTGAGGCAATCTGGTCGGCAAGGGCCTTACTGATTATTGTCAACTCACCCAGGCTAACGGGACACTCAGACAACTGTCCATCGTTTATACGGTCTTGTATGATAGAGTCCACCAAATCTTCGATTTTTCCACGTTCTGGCTTTCTGGAACGCGCTGCAGACTCGGCCGCATCAGCAATCATTACGATCGCCTCTTCAACAGTTTGTGGTTTAATACCCTTGTACCTGAATTCTGATTCACGGCAGAGTGGGTCTTTTTCCTTCGCCTTGTGATAGAAATATTTGACCACTGTTGTGCCATGGTGGGTTTGGATATAGCTTTCGACCATCGGGGGTAGACTGTATTTCCTGGCAAGCTCCATACCTTCTTTGATATGTTTTGTGATGATGAGTGTAGACATGGTGGGAGATATCTCTTCATGAGGGTTTTGTCCGGTTTGGTTCTCTATGAAGAAATCTGGATATTTAAGTTTGCCAATGTCGTGATAGTAGCCGCCAACCCTGGCAAGAAGAGAGTTTGCACCTATCCTCTCGCACGCAACAGATGCCATGTTGCCGACAAGCAAAGAGTGCTGGTACGTGCCTGGAGCCTCGACACTGAGCTTTTTTAGAAGCGGTGAGTTAAGGTCGGAAAGCTCAAGAAGACGAAATACTGTGGATTTCTTGGTGAGATGCTCTAGGAGCGGAGTCAGTCCAAATCCGACAACGACTTGAATTCCGGTTGATGCAAAGCCGTAGCTGTAATTGATGAGCGCTGCATTTGAATCAGCGTTCATGAAGGTCAGCATGAGTGTCACAACGATGAACGCTCCGGTGAGACTATAGACTGCCACGAGGAAGAAATCCGAGAATCGTTTTACTCTGTCTAGATGAAGGCACGTCATGAGTCCTAGTAGGGCAAATCCCACAATAATGGCGACAGTACCCGCGGTGTTGAGGGTTGATGTGCGGTAGAACATCACAGGAATCCAGCCGATAAACATGATTGTCGGAATTGAGGTTTTGCTGCCGAGGAACATGGTGAGTAGGAAAGCGACAAGAGGGATTGGTATGAGAAATATGTTGTATGGCACAAGGATGCTCGATGCGACGAAGAAAACTCCAATAAGAGAGCTGTATAGAAGGAGTCTTTTGTGTGTAAGTAGTACCCACTTGTCAGCCCAGAATACGATGAAATAGAGACCAAATAGGATCACGAACGGCAGGAATATGATGGCAAACCAAACATAAGGGTTGTTGATAGGTGTTGTGATGTTGAGTTCTTGAATAACCTCTTCGATTTCAGGAATTATGAGTTCTCCTTTAGCGAGGATTATTTGTCCCTTTATGACCTTCTTGGTTATTGGAGTTACACTGTTCCTGGCTTTTTCCTGCACCAACCTTGTTGCCTCTTCATCAAGAACCGAGTTTACCTTGATAAGTTGTGGTGAGATGAAGTTGACAATCGATTTGACATAGTCGCTGATGTTAAGAAGATCACTCATAATCCTTACTTGATCATTCACTTGATTGAGCGATTCGAGTGTTACTCCTTGCTGAAGAATGCGGGTAACTGTCTCACCAACGGCGTCTTTGGCTTCTTTAATCTCGAGTCGATTAAGCCCTGCGATATTGATAAGAACCGTGTCAGAAAGAATGAACTGCATTGACTCATTCTTCTCGTTTTCTTCGTTCAGAGCATCAGCCCTTTTGGTGTCCGGACCATCTACACTGCTGTTAATGTCTTCGATGGCATTGAACAGGCTGTTCCATCTTTTGAGAAAGTTGTCGTAGACACTGGGATTTCTGGTGTAGATTTCCTTCGTGTTGCTAGCAGCCTCTTCTCTTAGCTCAGAGGTTCTTTCGGTATCTATTATTTCCCTGTCAACAGGTGATTTGATATCAAAAGGCGCTGCTTGACCTGCCTTGAGATAGAACGAAAAACCAGGGAAAAAGAACGAAGTGAGGGTAAATGCAATGGCCAGATATAGTATCGAAGCTGTCGTCCAAAACTGCCAACTTCTGTAAATCTGTTGAGTTTGATTGTTTTCTTTCATTGTTGTGGGGCTTACCGCCTAGTGTAAGCCCCTAGTTGTCACTCCTACCTACTTTTTTTAACTTTCTTTGCGCGTTTCTTTTTTTCTCTGATTGAAGGTGGGATAAAGAACTCTCTCTTTCTGATTTCTGAGAAGAGCTTGTCCTTCAGGCAGAGCTGCTGGAATCTGTGGAACAATCCATCGAAACTCTCATTGTCTTTTTTCTTGATTTCTTTCATGCTTTATCACCCCCTTCCTTTCGGCGTTGCCTTTTCTCATGGCCAACTCAGCTTGCGTCCCGACAGGAGGTGGATATGGATGTGGAATACAGTCTGACCAACACTTTTACCAGTGTTGATGACTGCTCTATAGGCGTTTTCCACACCCAGAATCTTTGCAACCTTTGGAACGGCAAGCAGGAGTTTTCCGGCAAGCTCGGAATCATTAAGTTCGTTTATGTTTGAATAGTGCTTTTTTGGAATCACAAGCACATGTGTTTCGGCTACTGGGTTGATGTCCTTGATGGCAACGACATCGTCGTCCTCATAAATCTTGGTTGAGGGAAGAGAACCTTCGATGATTTTGCAGAAGATGCAGTCCATCTCTAGATCGAATCCTCCTCATTTGGCTCTGTGATATCGCTCTCAATCTCGTCATATTCGGGCTGGTTTGACTTTCCCTCATCTGCTTTGGAATCTGGGGGGAAGGCGATGGATGCCGCCGGCCAGAAGGCGAGTAGAATAGCGAGGGGAAGTGACCATGTGAGTCTGTTTGTCAGAAGAAACTCAAGTCCAACGGCAAGGATTGAAATGGTCAACCAACCGACAATCGAACCAAGCAAAACAGATTTGGATTTTCTTTGGACAAGGTCATACACCATATACCCAATTGGCCAGAGAACACATGCAACAGCCAGGTTCTTCGACCACCAGGAGAGACCACCGGTCTGGAGCAGATTTGTGAGAAGAAGGAGTCCAGCAAGCACGGCAGCTCCGAGAATGTGTTGGAGGATACCGCTTGGAAGGAATGTGAACAACGCAGACTCAATTGGCCAAATGGCAAAGAGAGCGATGGTTCCATAGAACCACGACAATTCGGATAATACCCATCCCACTTCCTGACCGTTGATGTAGAATGACACAGCGACCAGAACGACAAATCCCGCCAATGAGATAATGAATGAACTTAGGTTTCTCCTCACTCTCGCTCTCCAATCAAAATCGAATCTGTTGTTTTTTTCAATCTGCACAGCACAAGCTCACCGGGAGGCGCGCCATCTTTGACGCGAACTCTCAGGTAGGAACCCGTGAAACCACGCGAATCCGTCTCGCATAGCACCTCTGCGCGGAGGTCTATGTTATCACAAAGCGCTTGTGTTGCAAGGTCAGACGCCAAATCCCTGGTTTGCTTCGCTCGATTTTTGACAGTCGAGTCGTCAAGTGTCGATTCCATGTCAGCAGCTTCCGTGCCCTCTCTTTTGGAATATGGGAATACATGACACTTATAAAAACCAATTTCTCTCATAAAAATCAGAGTTTCCTCATGGTTTTCCTGAGTTTCGCCTGGAAAGCCAACGATGATGTCAGTTGTTATGCCTACATGGGGGTCAACCGCTCTTGCAGCCTTGACTATTTTTCTGAAATGGTCTGTGTCATAGCCCCTGTTCATGAGCCTCAGCACCTTATCAGAACCAGACTGAAGAGGTAGATGAAGGTGAGGAGCGACTTTTCTTATGCCAAGAATTTCTGTGGTCAAGCTTGGGGTCAGGTGTCTTGGATTGATTGATGATATTCTAATTCTCTTTAATTTATCTATGTTCGATAACTCTGATAACAATTGTGACAGATTATCAAAGTGACCAATCTCCGTGCCACAAAGAACTATTTCTGGGTAGCCGCTCTCGGCAAGCGTGTTGCACTCTCTGATGATTGAGTCGAAATCCCTATTTCTTGGTTTACCCCTGAGGTATGGCACGATGCAATACGAGCAGAAATTATCGCACCCATACTGAATTGCCACCATCGCTCTTGTGTGGTTTTTAAAACCCTGGATTGTTGGTGTCGTCTTGCCTTCAATCCCCAGAATCTGTGGAAGGGTGTCTAGTTTATCAGGCTCAACCTGAATGAAATCCTCAAATTCCTTCGATGCTCCGGCGCAGCCTGTTGCTATGACTTTTGCGTTTTTACTGTATTTGTTGGCTGCACGCAGAGCTTCAGCTCCCGCAGTGTGGGTGACGAGGCAACCATTGATAACAACAATGTCGGCATCTTCGGGGTATGTTTCCAAAAAACCAAAGCTGAGAAGAGATTCTCTGATTACCTCTGCTTGATATTGATTAACCTTGCAACCAAACCCTATAACAGCGAATTTCACGACAGACCTTCGACAAATCCCAGAATCTGCGAGATGGCAACGACAGGAGCGAGTTGAGCGCGAAGGATTCGAGGGCCAAGTGTGATGGGGGTGAACCCAAGCTCCTTTGCCATCTCAACCTCAGAAATCTCGAAACCACCCTCAGGGCCAATCACGACAGACACCGAATCAAACGCCATGTGGTCGATTGCTTTTTTTATCGTTGTGTCTCTGGCAAGCTCCCACGGGATCAGCTTCAATCCAGTACTGTTTGCCAACGCCTGCTCAAAAGAAACAGGTTCAAGCACCTCTGGAATTATTTCTCTTCCTGCAAGCGCTGCCCCAGATTTGGCTATTCGCCTGAGGTGCTCAATCTTTTTTGTGAGTCTTTCACCCTTAAGCTTATGCTCACAACGCTTTGTGATAATCATCTGAAATGTTGATACACCAAGTTGAGTGCAAGACTCCACAATCTCACCGAGTTTGTCGGGCCTTGTAAGTGCTTGTATGAGGTTGATGTTGACAGGAGGCTCCACCGAAACACTCAGCTTCTCAATCAAGTCGAGTTCAATTGTTGAGCTGGATTTGTCCACTCTGGCGATTCTTGCCAGGTACCGCTCCCCAAGACCAAAAACAGAGACCACTTCATCGCCAACGCCAAGCCTTAGCACGTTAATTGCGTGGTGAAAGTCGTCTCCTTTGATGGTTCTGCTGTCGTTCGTGTAAAAAAGATGCATGTTGAGTCCTTATTGCTTGTGAAGCACTTCCTCCAGAATCGCAGACAGGAAATTGAGGGCTTGAAACGTTTTGATGTAGTTCATCCTCATTGGTCCAATGAGGGAGAGAACACCAATTGCGTCATCGACCTGGTATGGCTTGCCGATATAGGCAACCTCTTCGAGTTCGGGAAGGTTGTTCTCAGGCCCAAGCACTATATCGAGGTCTCCTTTGGTCAAGGTGTCAAGAAGAATGTCTTGCATTGTTTCTTTGATTGATATTACCTCCATGACCTGGTGAGGAATATCGGGCGTGGAAAAGGATGGGTGTTTGATGAGTCTGTGTGTTCCCTCCTGAAGCATCCTTATGACCTCGCGTGAGGCTACCTCGCGAATGAGTTGCAGGGTGTTGAGAATGAGGTCTTTGTACTCTTTGAATCCTTCGATTTCTCGAACCATGGATGAGTAAATCTGTATTGGTGTCCAGCCCGGATTGCTCTGTATCCGGTGCAGCATAGCTCTCGACAGTTTGTCTAGGACGTGTTGCTCAGGCACTTCGCTCTGAGTCAATATAAATTCCCTGATGTCATCAGCGTTCACAACGACCACGAGGAGAACCTTGTTTGGAGGGATTGCAAGCAGGTGGATGGATTTGAACTTGAGTCTTTGGGCAAGTGGAAAAAGAACAATTGAGACGGTTTGGGTATGTTCTGAGAGCGCATCCGAGATGGAGTGCAAAATAGCCTCCAGCCTCCTGTGTTTTGGAATCTCAACTGGGATTGGTTTCTGACCTGGCACACCGTCTGTGAGGAGCCTATCGACATATGCCCTGTAGCCTCTGTAGCTGGGGATTCTGCCGGCTGATACGTGGGGTTGTAGCACAAACCCCTCGGCTTCGAGCTTCCCAAGCTCTGCCCTTATGGTGGCTGAGGATACGGAATATGGCAGCTTGGATGCGATTTCCTCAGACGAAATCGGCTCCCCTTTCTCGATGTAACTTGTGACGAGAACCCTTAGGATATCCGATGCTCTTTCCTCTCCACCTTTGATTGCCATATATGCCTGATTTTATGACAGCTACTTGACGCTTTCAAGTTAGATTCAACTATGAAATCCTGATTTGTTTGCGGTCTCACTAACTTAAAATTGGCGTTTTCACAGACACCTTAAGATTTGCCTCTGATTCTCTAGCTCTCGATAAATACTTGAACTGCTTGCCCTCTATTCAGAAAGACTTTCAACTGTGACTGATTGTTCAAAATCCCTCACCCCATCCCCTCTCCCTTTATAAGGGAGAGGGGTAAGCAGGAACCCCTCCTCACCCACCTTCTGGAGCTCTTCTTTGAACTTACTCCCTCTCCTCTGTGAGGGAGAGTGTTAGGGTAGGGAGATATTGCTTGATCACCCCTACCACAACTTTTTGATACCTCTTGCTCGATAAAAAACGTGGTGATGATACGGGACATAACCTGCCCACGCGACACCATAGATTTGCATGCTCCCACCAGACTTCTATAGTAGTGTTATTTTATTGGAGGTGATCGTGTGTAAGGACACGGTGTTGACAAGACAAAGATAAGAATTGATAATTGTGCCTTGGAAACAGGTCTTTTGTTTGTAGTCACAAAGTGCGGTATGGAGGAGCAGAATGGAAAAGGAAAAGCTTATGTATGACAATGAGCAGGAGCTCGATGAGGTCAAAAACAATATCAACGAAAACCTTAGGATGCAGTATGACAATCTTGTAAAAAGAATAATGCTAAAACGCGCATCGATGAACAGGGCAATCATAGTAAACTTGGCTGTGACGGCCGTTTTTATGTGGTTGATATTTGTCGTTTTCCCACAGCACAGATTTGCTCATGATGCCATATCTGGAATGTATGTTCCCGCTGCCACATCAACGCTTTTTAGTGTCATCCTATCCATCATCTTCTTTATCCTCTTAATTTGTTACAACGCACTCTCCATCTACCATTTCTACCTCTCAAAGAGGTTCCTTGCCCACCTCTTCTCAAACAAGCATGCCATCGCTGAGAAACTTGGACTTGCAGCACACGGCGCAGACCAAAAGCACGCAGGCATCTGGAAGATTGGTATGAGCGCTGATATATGCAAGGTCTCATACCTTTGGCTGATTCTTGCGGCTAACGTTGCTGTGTTCATCCTGTATCTGCTGTTTTCTTTCGGGGCAAAGCTTTTTATATAGGTAGATTTAGATTATTGACAAACTGATTTTTTGGAGTAAACAGATGGTGTTCGACTGCCTTCGAGCGTTGTAGAAGGCTCGACAAGATACATCGGGGTGCCGGAAGGCTGAGAGGGTGTATGAGTTCTCACCCAACCCGCTGAACCTGATCTGGGTAATGCCAGCGAAGGGAATGCGACACATCAAACTCGAGACGAGATTTCGAGACCTTCCCCACCTCCTACAGGAAGTCTGTGATGCTTATTGGTTTGCATCACATGAAAACTTAAGGAGGAGAAATGCTTACAGGTATTATTTCAAATGGGCTGCTTTTAGCCTCGGCTGAGGTTGACACGGCAGCGCCGGTTGTGGCTGAACCATCTATCTGGGATAGGATTACGGGCTGGCTTTACAACAACATTGCCATTCACTTCACAAACATGAATATCTGGATATCAGCACTCATAGCGCTTGTCATTGTTGCTGGAATTATCTGGTACGTTGTTGTATCAAGAAAGATAAAGTGGCAACCATCGATTATTGCTGAAATCGCAATAGCTGCGGCACTGTCGCTGATTCTCGGATTTTTTAAGATATACAGATTGCCAGAGGGTGGCTCGGTCTCGTTGGCGATGTTGCCTGTTTTGTTTGTCGCTCTCAGGCGTGGTGTTGTGCCAGGTGTGACGTGCGGTATCATCGCTGGATTCCTTCAGATGATTCCAGACCCCTTCCTGGTTCACCCGCTTCAGATAATCCTCGATTACCCAATGGCATGGGGCGCAATCGGTCTTGCCGGGTTGCTTGTTGATAAAAATGGTCAGAGGATGCTCAACTGGATTTTGGGTGGTCTCATCGCAATCTTTGCTGGATTGACTGTATATGGAATCACAACAAACGTCACATCAGCCTGGTTTGACTCAGGTTTGGAACACGCCACCATCGGGTGGGATATGTATGCGTTCCTTGGAATCGTGCTTGTTTTCCTCGTTCCGTCGTTTTTCATCTATCTTAAGGGATTTGCTGGTAAGGTGGGTGCCGTTTGTCTTGCGTCGTTTGGGAGATTCTTCTTCCACTTCCTTGCTGGCGTGTTTTTCTTCTGGATGTTTATCACAGCCTGGGAAGGCTTTACTCTCTTTGGTTATGTGTCGATTTATATCTCACTTCACCTTATCCCTGAGGCGATTCTTGCTATTGTTGCCTCTATTCCGATCATTAGAAGAACAACACTCCTTGAGGCTCAGGAGAACACTCTGCTAGTTTAAGCGATTGGTTTAATCGTGTGGGGGATGAAAATCCCCCCTTTTGCCTATGTCCTGAAATAATATCAGACGGGTTGTGGTCAGTTGTTGAAGTCAAAAGAGCCTGAGTATAAGATGAGTCTGTGAACGTGGAAAAAACTGTTGTTGCCAAATCAAAGGGATATTATGAGGAAAAAAAGTCTGAATTCTTCTCTATACTTGCCCCTTTTCATTCGATCGACGAATTAAACGACTACATCTCAACCCTCAGAAAAAAACACCCTGGCATGTGTCATTTCTGCTCAGCTGTTAGGCTCCGAAATCCTATTCTCACAGAAAAAGCCTCAGATGACGGAGAGCCAAATGGCACGGCGGGTAGACCAATCTTGCAGGCTCTTCAGAGAGCAAATCTCATGAATTGCGGGATTGTGGTTTATCGCAAGTTTGGTGGGACAAAACTTGGCACGGGTGGACTCGTGAGGGCTTACCAAACGGTGGCGTTTGACGCAATTGAACATGCAACCGTTGGTGAGATGGTCGAATTCTCTGTCTTCGGTTTTTCTCTAAACTATACCGATTGGGCAAAAACAGAGGGGCTCATCAGGGATTTTGACTCAAATCCAGAAGTCGAGTACACAGACTCAGTGAGTGTGAATATGGCAGTCCACCCCGATGATACCGACAGATTCAAATCAAGCATGACCGAGGCAACGAGTGGAAGGATAGACATCCTTGACTTGGGCAGTGTGGCAAGGTTTGTGGTTGAAAACTCAGATTAGTAAGTACTGGAGGTTTTATGAGCCTTTTTGATGGAGTTGCAGGTTGTTATGATGCCTTTTTTGACACCAGACTTGGGAAGGCAGTGCTTCACTATGAGCTTCAGTTGATTATGAAGATGCTTGACCCAAAGTCCGGACTCTCTACCCTTGATGCGGGATGTGGCACAGGGGTATTCACAGAGCAACTTGTTAAATCAGGCATGACGGTCACCGGATTCGACGAGTCCGAGAAGATGTTAGAGGTTGCATCAAAAAAGCCCGACCTTAAAAGAACAAAATTCTTGAAAGGTGACATTCATAATCTTCCCTTTGAGGATGCCTCATTTGATAGGGTTTTATGCGCCTTTGTTGTTGAGTTTCTTGAGAACCCAAAGACTGCAATCAGAGAATTTTGGAGGGTGCTCAAACCAGGGGGAGTATTGGTCGTTGCGACTTTGAATTCTAAAGGTGCATGGGCAGACTCCCGCAAAGCTGACCCATTCTGGCATAATGCGACCTTCAGGACGGATGATGAGCTTCTGGCTCTTGGGCCGACAGGCGGTGCTGCAAGGCACTGTGTTTTCTTTCCCCCGACAACTAAGGTATTCTTTGGAGTGCACGAAACACTTGGCAGATGCAAGGGGAGTGACGAAGGAGCAGCGGTTATTGCGAGATGGGTCAGATGAACATAAAATTCCAGGTGTCAATCTATCCTCTTGAGACAAAGCAGGTTGATTCGTGTGTGCTTCGAGCTATCGATTCACTCAAAGATTCTGGGGTAGAATATGTGACAAATGACATGTCCACAGTTATCACAGCCGACTCGTCAAAGGGATTCGAGGTCACCCAGAAACTCTTTGAGAAAGCTGCGAGTGAGGGCAAGGTTGTGATGAATGTGACAGTGTCGAATGCCTGCGGATAGCTCTTGTCAAGATAGATGCTCCAGGATCATTAAGCTATCAGGTATCTTTGTGTTATAAAGTCTGTCAGATATTTGATAGATGATTTTCTGTATACAGGTTGAAGCAGTTATCGATTGAAACCTTGGAGATACCGATGAGTTATCCAGTGGTAGTGCCCCCCCGTTTTCGTTTAAAAACACCAAAGACGTGAGCACCACCAAGTCGGAAATGGTCGACGATGAGTCGGATTTAACAGGAAAATGGAGCCTGGAAAAAAACGATCCGACTCTCAACACAAGCTCGCATTGTACCACAGATTTTGTATATTAAAAATCAACACATTCGTGTTTGCCTATGCCAATCCCAAGAGTATAATCGGTACATGGCAAGGATACTTCTCGGACTAGAATTTGGAATGGATGGCGTCAAGGCTTGCGCTGTTGATGTCAAGACCGGCTCGATGGTGGGGATTGCATCCGATGAGTACTCAAGTCCCACCCGTTCCGATGTGCTTCCAGATGGCACAAAACTCCCAACAGGTTTTGCTTATACCAATCCCTCCCTTTGGCTCGTGTCCATGAAGAATGCAATCGAAAAACTTCTTGATGAAACGGGAATCCCATCAAACGAGATATACTCCCTTGGAATAGCGTTTGATAGCTGCACTGTCATGCCGACAGATGCCTCGGGTGTGCCTCTTTGCATGATGGACAAATACAAATCTAACCCAAACGCATGGCCGAAAACCTGGAAACACACGGCAGCAACCCCATACGCTGAAACTCTCACAAAAATTGCCCAAGACAGAGGAGAGCCATTCCTGGAAAACACAGGCAATAGGGTCAGCCCAGAGTGGATGTGGCCTAAGCTTCTTCAGACGATTGAAGAATCGTCAGAGATGGTCAAAGACATCGCCTGGTATCTTGAAGCAGGTGATTGGATAACTTGGCAACTCACGGGGGTACAGACTCGTAATCAGTGTTCCGCCGGATATAAAGCATGTTACGTCAAAGATATCGGATATCCATCGGGCGATTATTTTGCCTCAGTCTCAGTTGACATGGCAAGGATCGCCGAAAGGGCTGAGGCCTTGCCGGTATTATCTCCGGGCAGATTTGTTGGTGAGTTGCTTCCTGAGGCAGCGGACAATCTTGGGCTAGAGGCTGGTTTGCCGGTTGGTGCTGCGGTGATTGATGCTCATGGTGCTGTTGCGGGAGCTGGTATTTCAAATCCGAATGTGTTGGTGATGGTGTTTGGTCATTCAACAGCCCACCTTGTGATGAGCAGAGAAGAGAAGATTTTTGAGGGATACTCTGCCATGGTCAAGGACGGTATTCTTGATGATTACTGGGGATATGAGGCGGGACAGCCGGCAACCGGAGACATCTTTCACTGGTTCAGAAGCATTCTTGCGCCTCTTGATCTCTATGACAGAGTTGAAGATGATAATGTCTCGGCAAATATCGTGCTTGACAGATGGTTGAGTGAGACTCCACCCGGTGCATCAGGTTTGCTCTCGCTCGATTGGTTTGCCGGAAACAAAAGCCCACTTACCAATCCAAACCTGACAGGTGCCCTCTTTGGGTTGAGGCTTGATACAACACCTGCTCAGATATATAAATCTCTCGTTGAAGCGACTGCCTTTGGCACAAGGAAAATCATTGATTCGTTTGCCGAGGGTGGAATTCCAATTGATAGCATTGTGGCTGTTGGTGAGGTTCCATTTTCCTCACCATCGCTTCTCCAGGTCTATGCTGATGTGACTGGCATCCCGATTACTGTACCCGACGCTGTTGAGGCGATTGTGCGTGGTGCAGCAATCATCGGTGGAATTGCAATTGGGTTTGAAAGCCTTGGCTACAAAAATCGTGAGGAATACTTTGAGGCGATGAGACCAGCCGGACACGATTTCTTCAAACCGGACGCAAATGCCCATGTGGTATATGATAAGCTCTACAAGAAATATCTTGAGGTTTTTACTGAATATGGGAAGGTAGATTCACTGTTGTCTAGATTGAGGAATGGCTAATCAGTAGGATGGCATTTCGGATTTAAAATTTGAATTCTCACTTAGCACTGGATAACTCAGAAACGATTGATATGGAATTATTGAGATCGGGCGTGTGAGTAAGATGTTTGACAAGTACTAAGACCCTCCTCACCCCAGCCCTCTCCTCCAGAGAGGAGAGGGAGTTCATCGAAGGAGGTTTGTTATTTTTATAGCTCCTGCCCCAAAGCCGGAAGACTTGCTTTTTTCGCTCTCCACCTTCCAACAGGATTTTTATGTTCCTCCCCCTCTCCCTTTATGAAGGGAGGGGGGGAGGGGTGAGGGATTTTAATAATAAAACGGAAACTTTTACAACAAAGGCAATTGGTATGGGAGAAGGTAATCGAATTATAAGTAACAGGGTTGATAGACAGCATTGTAGTGGAAAAAGATTACCCCAGAGCAAAATGCTAAGTTGGATGGAAGCTTGAGGAGTTTATAAAGACGCAACTTGAGTCAGCAGTTAAACAACTTTCAAGTGACTTATCATCGGGTTTATTAACTCAATTTGCGAAGTGAAGTAAGGTTATCATGGAAAAAATATCTATGCAGCTCCTTCCTTTTTCCTCCTACCAATGGAAGTAAGCCAGACCCCAAAGATAACAAGCATCGCTCCCAAGTAGACGTATACCCCTACTACCTCGCCGTAGAACAAATACATCAGAATCGATGCTCCCACTGGCTCAAACAATACGGCTGTTGCAGATGTTGTAGCAGAGAGCCTTGCAATGGCCAGGTTTAGACCGGCATGCCCCATTGTTTGGGACAGTATCCCCATCGAAAGAACCGCTATCCACGCTGTGGTGTCGTGTCCAGTGAGTGGCTGCCCAACAAATGGTGATGCCACAAGGATTGCCAGCGCTGAGACCGGGAAGATGACAGAGACTACCTGCCAACTCGTCATCTCTCTTTGAGCGTTTCGAGAGAGTAGCATGTAGTATGCAGCAAACATCGCAGCAATCAGAGAAAAGGTTGAGCCCAACCAGGTCGATTGACCTCCCCCACCGCCAGTTAGCGCAACAACTGTTGCCCCGGCCATAGCAATTACAACACCAAACAAGACCATTTTTGTCGTCTTAATTTTGAAAAACAAGGTATCCATAAGCACTACCCAGACAGGGGTTGTGGTTACAAGCACGACAGACACTGTGGCGCTGACTCTCTCAAACGAGGCAAACCAGGTGATGAAGTGGAGTGCCATGAAGATTCCAGCAATAATTGCTAAAAGCCAACTTTTTCTCGATGCCTTTATCTCCCAGGGTTTGCCGATGGGGATGACAATAACAGCTCCGAGGAGTATCCGCCAGAAGGCTGTTGCAAAGATGGATGCCCCATGATTGAGAGCCGTTTTAATGAGAGGCACAGCAAACGAGATACCCAGGATAGCAGCCGCGAGAATCAGATAGTCTCTTATTTGTGGTTTGGTTTGAGGGGTGTTCATGTGTGGAGAAGAGGTTATTTGCTTTTGATGTGCAAATCAACGTGTAACTTAGTTTGATTTGTCAAATGATTGGATATGAATCAATCTTTTTGAAAATCTTGAATAGTATTCCTTTTACCCTTTTTTGTTTCCATAGAATAATAAATAAGTACTCATGTTTCCTTCTGTTTTTCACTTAGAGTGTTTTTTTAGGCGTAAGACTATGCATGATTTGAGTTTGATATGGGTTTGTGATGTATTCCCCTCTCCCTTACAGTAAGGGAGAGGGGAAGGGGTGAGGGTTTTGAACTAATGTGATTCTAGTTTGAGGAATACAAATATACACAGCTTTTTGGTAGAACTCGTCTTTAAGTTGTGTGTAGTAAAGAGCTTTATTTCCCCAGCGCTTCTTTTCCTGTTTTGCAGAATTTTGAGATTGGGCAAACCTCGCAATTTGGCTTGGTTGGTTTGCAGATGTTTTGTCCAAGTCTCACGAGTGGCTCGTTAGTGACAATCCAGAGATCTTTCGGGATGAGCTTCATCAACGCCGTCTCTGTCTGGTCTGGAGTTTTGGTTTCCACCCAACCTGCCCTGTTGCTGATGCGGTGAACATGCGTGTCAACGCAGATTGCGGGGATGTGAAATCCAAGTGAGAGGACAAGATTGGCAATCTTCCTGCCAACCCCCTTCAGGCTGACGAGGTTGTCGATGTCGTCTGGCACCCTCCCGCCAAACCTTGTGATTAGCTCGTTTGCGAGCTCAACGAGTCTTTGCCCCTTGGTCTTGTAAAATCCCGCGGGGTAGATGGTTTTGCCGACTTCCTCTGGGTCAGCTTTTGCAAGCTCAGATATTGTTGCCCATTTCTCAAAGAGCCTTGTTGTCGCCGGATACGTGACCTCGTCAGTTGTTCTGGCTGAGATTATGCCAGAGACGAGGATTCTCCAGGGATCACGCTTGTTGTGTCTTTGAAACTCAAATCCGTCCCAGTGCTTGGAGAGTTCAATTATGGCTTTGTGGGCGTCAGTTTTTGCTGGCATATTCTACTGATTCTGAAATTACTTCATCATCTTTTGGGAAAATAGTCCTTACATCGAGTGCAACTTTGTCGTCAATAATTCTTGCAACAACCGGGGTTGGTGCCTCTCTGAGTTTGTCCATGAGAGTTTGAGCTGATGTTTTGGGTGTTAGCTCAACTGCCCACGACTCAAAGTTGATGTCAGGAAGTGAACCACCACCCATGTGTCCAATCACGCTTATGACTCTTGGTTCAAGCTCAGGGGATTTTTTGGAAATCAAAGCATGTAGATTCTCTGCATGTTCTTTCAGCTCAAGAATTGGGATTGAGATCATCCTCATAACAGGGTTTCTCTTTATCACCTCAGAGTCTGGCAAAAGCCAGAGTCTGAGAGTTTCTTCAATCATGCACATGTGAGCTTTTGAGAGCCTGAGACTTCTCATCATTGGGAACTTGCCGACCTTGCCAACTATGGCTTCTCTACCAACTATAAACCCGGCTTGTGTGCCGCCTAGGAGCTTGTCGCCACTGAACATAACAGCATCGGCTCCGGCCTCAAGCGCTTCTCTGCAGCTTGGCTCCTCTTTGAAATACAGGTGGTCGATTGGTTTGAGCAGCCCTGAGCCAATGTCGTGGGCGTAGATGATGTTGTGTTTTTTTGCAAGTGCTGCCAGCTCTTCGTCGGTGGGGGAGGTTGTGAACCCTCTGATTTTGTAGTTAGAGGGGTGAACCTTCAAAATGATTGCTGTGTTCTCAGTTATCGCACTCTCGTAGTCCCTCAGGTGAGTGCGGTTTGTTGTGCCAACCTCAACAAGTTTTGCTCCCGATGCCTTCATGACATCTGGAATTCTGAATGATCCTCCAAGCTCGATAAGCTCTCCTCTTGAGACAAGCACCTCTTTGCCCTCGGCGTGAACCTTAAGAAACAGCAACAGTCCGGCTGCGTTGTTGTTGACCAATACACCTGTTTCAGCGCCGGTTACCAACTTGATGAGCTCTTTTGCGTGAGACCCTCTTTTGCCTCTTTTGCCTGTTGCAAGGTCAAACTCAAGGTTGCTGTAGTTTTCGAGAACTGTATTCAAATATGGGTTGTGCGCCATTGGGGCTCTGCCAAGGTTTGTGTGCAGCACAATGCCAGTTGCGTTGATGAGTGGTTTAAGTGATCTATTCTCAAGGATTGAGAGTTTCTTGTTAAGTCTCTCTTCAAGACTCTGTTTGATGTTTTCTTTTATGATTCCTTTGCCAATATCTGCTCTGAGTTCGTCGATGGCGGTTTTGACAAGTTTATTTACAATCTCTGGGTTGAACTGAATATATTTTTTGTGGAAGTCTGGGTCGTCAATGATTGCTGACACCTGGGGTATCTCTTTGAACAACTCGTTCATGGTGATCACTCCTTATTGCTAACCTTTTACTATAGAACCTTGAACATCAATTGTAGTGTCTGGTTCCCCATCAGGCAACACAAGCGCATGACCTCTGTCGCCTAGTTCAGAAGGCTTTTGTATTTGTTTGTGTAAAGAGTATACAACCCGTCTCAATGAGATTGGATGTTTTGGATACGAGCCTTGTTATGAACCGTATTGGTTTGGTTTCGTCATATGACCTTGAGGAGAGATTCATAGTGATTATTTGTCCAGGGCTTATTTTGCCAATACCCACCACATAATGATTTCCCTGACGTATAATATTCCTGGAACAATTTGTAATGTCAGTGACATCCGGACTCCAAAGAACTAAGGACACATCGGTAAGGTGAGTGTGCTCTGTGTTTTGAATTCGAATGTTGTAATCCTGGACTTCCCCTCTTTTTCTCAAACCAATCGAACTGATTTCAATTCTTGGCGCAGGCAGGCAGGCTGTTCCTTTGGCGATATTGATGTCATCGGATGTAATTTGAATCCTTGCCTTTGGATTGTGTTTCTGATTTTCGGATTGACCAGTTTGACAGGTGCCAAGCTTTAGCTGATAGACTTTCCTCTCTTTTGACTTGAGGGTGCCAATAACAATCAGCATCGATTTATCGTTGGTTGATGATTCGGTCGAGAACGTGTATCCGTCGTCAAGTTGAATCTGACAGTTGATGTTTTCAAGGTCAAGAGGCCCGTTGTTTTCAATCTCAAGATTCAGGGTGCAGTCACCTTCACTTGTTTTGTCGTGGTGAACAAAGAAGAATTCGGTTTCAATCGGTTTTTTGTTTGCACCTCTGAAGGCATATGCGTCCTTGTAATCGACCCTGCCGTCAAAGTTGATGTCAGCGAGAGGGTTCCAATCCATTGGGCCTGCTGTGCCATCCTTGCCAAACCCGGTCTGACCCATTTTCTGGTTTAAAATTTCCCAGTCTAGGTCATCAACCCTACCGTCCATATTCAAATCTGAGTTGAGGGCTGGCTCAAGAGACCTTGCCAGATGAGCAACTGTTGCTTTTATGATATCAGGAAAGGTTGGGATGACCAGCTTGCTCCAATCGAGAACCTTTGCGAAGAAGTGGTCACGGGCGCGCGGTCTGATGAATCCACCTGCGTTGCCGGATTCATACAGAGCTTTTGCAAAAGTGTCAGCTTGAGAAATATCAACAATGTCGTCCATATCGCTGTGCATGATGAGGATTGGCGGGTCATCAGGGGTTGCGTGGAATGTTGGCGACATGTCACGAGCCTTTTCAGGGCAGCCAGTCAGAGGATCGCACCCAAGCACGATTGTCAGGTTCTGGTGAGGGGTGTTGAGTTGCTCCTCTTTCACCTTTTCCCAGATATGAGAGAGGTCGACAACGCCCGCCCAGTCAACAACGGCAAGAGGACGGAATGGTATGTTTTTCTCATAGTCAACACCGTCACCGAAGCTCTCATCCATTGTTCCAAGACAGCTGACCAGGTGTCCGCCTGCTGAAAAACCCCAAACGGCAATTCTTCCTGGGTCTATGCCAAACCTTTTGTGATTGGACTTGAGGAACCTTATTGCTGTGATGGCGTCATATATCTGTCCTGGCAATCTCGTTCCAGGTGCAAACCGGTACTCCACCGATGCTACGGCAAAACCCAGCTGGTAGAGCATTCTTCTTGTGTATCTGTCCTCCCACTTCTCTGACTTGCTCCCTCGCATCCACCATCCGCCATGGAAAAACACCGCCAGAGGGAGAATTTGCCCGTCGCAAACCATGGGGCGTGCAAAATCAAGCAGGAGCGCCTGACCACCAGCTTGTCCATATTCGATGTCAAACTCCTCAGCAAGCTCTGGAGTAACATCCATCCTTGGGGGAAGTGGGCCAGGAACGATTCTAGAGCCAAGATGGTAAATCTCATTTTGAGGTGTGACCTCTGAGGCTTTCACAGAATATGGTATAAGTGCGCTTGAAAGTAATATTGCTGCGATAATAAATTTTATGAAAGCTTTTCCCATCAGGTGTATGAGGATAGACTCATAAAACTAGACTGTAAATCAAGGACTTGTTGGATGTCTGTGTTCTTAGAAAACATGTCTTTAGAGCCTTTTTATTATAAAACACCTCTTGACTTGCCATCTGGATTTTCATCGATTGAAAGGTTTTTAATGACTTGTGCGTTTGTTCTTCAACCCGTTCGGTGGTAGATTACCGGCGGGGGTGAATATGGTTGAGTTGGCTCGAGAGATAGATAAGTTGGCTGTTGCTAATTTCATCAGATGGGTGTGTAGGATTCTGGGTTCCCTTGCGGGATTGCTCGTGATATTTATTTTTGTTGGGCATCTTTTTACGCCTGATGAACAAACAACCGGATATGTTTTTACCATGCGAGATTACCTGATGTTTACAGGTTTGGGTTTGATGGTCGCCGGCATGCTTGTTGGATGGTTCAACGAACTGTGGGCTTTCATCGTCACAACGGCTGGCTTTCTGCTTTTCAATCTAACCAATCTTGTTTCCTCTGGATTTTTCCCAGTAAATACCTTGCTACTCGTCTTTTTGATAATCGGTTTTGGTTACCTTGTGGTTTGGCTCATTGAGAGAAAAACAAATGAGGAGAGAGGTTAGTAATCGACTCGATTTCCTTTGTTGCTTGATTTAATCGAGTTTTTTCACCCCAGTAGTTGTCGGTGTGTAGTAATCCCCGCGCCAGTCTTGAACTAGATTGTATTTGTCAGTCTTCTCCCTGCTCAGTTTTCCCATACGTAAATACTACTGTGGATTGAGTCCTTTGTTTACGACAAAATAGTTAAAAGAAAGAAATGTTCTTCCAGTTGACTGTGCAAATTATTTAATGTTTGAAAGACGGTGCATGAGAGAATAACAATCATTCTTAGAAAAAAGAAATTCCATTTTGAGCGGGTTCGTTTTTCTGGATTAAAAACAAATCATCCAATAGTGATATACAATTGTAACTATAGTTATCAACATATGTTTTCCAAATTTACGAGAAGAAACAATGAGAAGCACCGATATACAACCATTCAGAAGATAATTTTTGAATGTGACCAAAGTAAATAGTGTTATGAAGAAGTAAAAATTTGACTTTGTGGAGTTGTTAGGAATAATTCTGAAATCGTAATACATGAAAAGGAGTGTAATGCTGTGATAATTGTAACAACGTTGATCAGATCCCTCATAATCGTGGTTTGTTTGGCTGGGTCTATTTGTTCGATAAAACTCTACAAAAAGCTTGACAAGTCCGTTTACAAAACGATGGCAGCGCTTTTTATTCTTGGATTTGCCATTGTCGCGATTGGGAAAATTATCGCAATAGTTGGGTCGTACTTTACGGCACTTAGTACGCTAGCCTCAATGCACGAGATAGTAGGAGCTCTGGGACTGGCATTCCTGTTAATTGGACTTATCTCGGTGCTTATTAATGCGGTTGTGACAACCAACAAACTTGATGATAAAATTATAAGGAGGATGCTCAATGCCGATGATTAATAGAATTCTTATCTTGGTGATTTCCCTTCTCTCGATAATCATCTCGCTTGTGCTTCGAATGCGAGTAAGAGGGTCTGCTCATGAAAGGATCATAGGACACATCACGATGGGTTTTGTCTTCATTGCAGCCGCTAAATTGGTTGCAGTTGGAACAATGATGTGCCTGGAGAATGCAATTTTACCAAAGAGTTACTCTTGGATAATGCAAGTATACGAGGTGGTCGGGCTTGTTGGACTTGCGCTCATCGTGATGTCGGTATGGATGCTTCTAACAAACAGGATGTCCTTGAAAAAATAGGGTGAAGCCTAAGGCAAGTTGGGTGTGGAATATTTGTATCCTGTTTGGTTACCTAAACGTCATTGATTGCTGAGAAATCGACAATGGTAGGCTTGCCTTTGTCGATTTCTCAGAGTTTATATTGCTGTTGCCAGATTTGCTTTAATGGTTGTATTGACGACAGTTATTGGGGCTCAGCTTATTTACTGCCCTGAGATGGTTTTTGGCTCGATGAACTGCGTGCAGTTGATGGTTTACATTTCCAAACAACCAATTGCCTGATGCACTTGAGAGATTTGCCCAGACAATTGTGTTTCTCGTGCTTTTGAAACAATACCAATTATAACTTGTCTTGCCAACTCAATGAAAATGCTTTGCACACTTACATTCAAACGTTTATTATAAATAAGATTATGTTTTAAAAGCAAAGTTCTTCATAATGTGATTGGTGTTTGTGTATTGTGAGAATGAATTGTTATTCACTCGACATTTTTCAGGTGCACGTAGTGAATATTTACACAAACACCTAATCCGCCCTCCCACTGAATCCATGTTATATAAACTTCACCATTGTGACACACCATCTTGAAATCATTAGGTGGTCTGCTGTCTTGATTTGTGTAGAATAATCCATTGTTATTCTTGTTTATTGGATTTCCGTTTATATCGACCCACTTGCCATTTGTGTATCTGCTATATCCAAGGTCAAGACCTTCGTTTAAACGGTTGATTGCATGAATTATACCATCATTATCAATATATAAGAAATCCCATTCTAGTAATGAAATTTTTAGTTCAGTTGGCTTAGATGAGTTGTGTATCATATCATCTGACGAATTGTTATGTATTTTGAGATAGTGAATGTTAGGATCATTTTCTTGCCAAAATAACCGGATATCACCTGATTTATCGATTAGTGTTTTAACAACATAAAACAAATATCCTTTTGAAATCCTTGTGTTTTTGTGCAAATCATCTATCGGTTCATCGTCTTTGGATTTCCATTGACCATCGATATATTTTGCATAATGTAGCGATTCTTTATCAGTACCGTCACTAGGTTGTGCATATAGAATACTTGGGTTACCATTGTTATCGATTATTAGTTTTACTATACTTCGGAATCCTGTACCCAACTCAAAATTCTTGTGATTTTGCTCCTGTTCTGAAAATACCTCCCCATCAATGTTTACAAGCTTCTCACCATCCCACTTCACATAACAGAAATGGTTGGTGGTCGAGTAGTAGAATCTGGGTAAATTGTCTGGACCAAGTTTCATATCAAATCCGTTATTCATAATCACAGCCTTTTCGAATTTATTCTCAAACAATCCAAATCTTGTGCCGTCAATTGTCTCCCACATTCCATCTATCCACCTGATATAGAATCCATAGGATTTACCTGATTTATTGTTGTACCGAAGATAACCTGCAACATGGAGAATGTTATTTTTATCCAGAGCGTAATTTGTGAACTCATAAGTATATGGAAGGTCATCCTTCCTATACCTGTTCTTTGTTATCAATCCTGTGAGATTATTATTAATTTCTGAGTAGAAGCTTGCATAACTGATGTATGGATAGTTTTCAATTGTATAGGTTTTGTCATCTTTTATTTGCACAAAACATGACTCAAAAGCGCTTGCTGAAATTCTATCATTCCAGATAATCACAGGATTGCCAGAATTGTCAACATCAAAAAACTCCACACGAGGCCTATAACCAATCCAGAAAATGTGATTATCAACCGTGATTGGATTCCTTTTTTCCAGTGCTCTTTCAACAGCTTCTTCTATTGACAGTCTTTTAAAGTCTTCTGGTGGTATTCGATTTGAATCAACAGGTTTTGGTGTTTCTGGGGTGTAGCACGCAATCTTTTTAAAATCCGTAACAATAACTCCCCGGTAGTCGCACCACACCATCCTGGGTTTACCTTCCCACTCTTGTGGATTGATCTCTATAAACCAAACAACCTCACCTGTGTGATGATTTATTGACTCTATCCTATCTTTGCCGCTTCTGATTAAAGAACCATTTATTACAGAATATGTGTCAGACTCATCGTTTTTTTCCAGTTTGATAGTAGTTTTGTCCTGTGTGCTGTAGAGCAAATATTTCTCCACTTGGGGATCAGAGACTGCATATGAAAGCAGGATGTGTCTATCTTGAGTGACAATAGGTTCATCCAGTACTCGTTCATCGAAGAAGCATGAATACGAGTTTAGATTCCGGTAAACATCAATTAAATCATCAATCCTTGCTTTGTGTTGAAGAGTCAAATCTTCCGATGAGTATTCGCAGATTTCACCGTTGGAGAACAAAACAATGATTGAGCCATATGGCTCATATGCCATGTCCACAATCTCGACGTTACCGACACTCACGCATTCTTGAGCGCCATCTTCTGGATTGATTCGAGAAAGACATGTGGTTATTCCAGATTCGGAATCGTTTGAATCGATGGAGTGTGCAACAAAAAGGTATTTTTCAGAGTGTGTCATCATGGAGGTGTATAAGTTCTGATGAATTGTTTCAATCTCCCACAGTTTCTCTCCTGTTTCTACATCAATTCTGCTAATCGCAACGGGTAGTGGATCAAAACTCTCAATTAGACAACCATTTACAATGAGCAGTTTGTAGTAGAAATTTTGGCTTGCGTGATGGGCATCGAAGTCGCGGACATTCTTTCCTGTTGAAAGCTCCCATTTACTTAAATCTATATTGCTTTGTCTGCCTGAAAATGGCGCATAGACATACAAACCGTCTGTAATCCCATGATGTAAACCACTATATTCTTCTATGTATCCACCATCTGATGAGTCAAACGAACCAAAAGATTCAGGATAAATGCCGATGGTTTTCTCCCAACCAAATGAGCTATAATCAGATTCCCAAAGTTTTATCAATTTTCCTGATTCTTCAAATGGTGCAGGATGCCACTCCTCAATGCTAATCGGTTTAGAGTTTGGATCAAAGACTACATCATTTTTCCAAATTAGCTGTGATTCAGTTATTGTGGTATCTCTGTTTTCTTGAGTTTGATTATCACTCATTTCGTTGCTTGAGCAACTCATAATTGAAACAACTGCAAAAATGACAACCAACAAATACTGCAATCTTCTTGACCTGTATATTTTCATACTGCCCCCTTAAAAACGCTTGTGTACCAATTATATACCATCAATACTAAACCAAAAGACGATTGGAATAGCGCATTATTTCCAATATGTAAATGTCACCTACCAAATTGCAATACCAATTATAACTTGTCTCATGTACTCAATTGGATATGCTAGTGCCTGTGTGCAAAAACGCATGCGCAAAACGCAGGGAATGACTCACTGCAAACTAAAGTTTAAAACCAATCACAAAAAGGTGGTGAGATGAAAGAGATTCGTATTCACGGAAGGGGAGGCCAAGGCGCTGTAACGGCTGCTGAGCTGCTTGCCACGTCGGCATTTTTCGACGGCAAGTTCTCTCAGGCGTTCCCAAGCTTTGGTTCAGAGAGAAAAGGCGCTCCAGTCATGTCCTTTGCTCGAGTCGATGACAAAAAGATAAGGACAAGAGCCCAGATCGTGACTCCAGACTACTTGATTGTCCAGGACTCAACGCTACTCGGCGTTGTGGATGTTCTTTTTGGTCTTGGCGATGACGGGCTTGCGGTTGTCAATACAGCCAAAACACCTGCTGAGGTTGGGCTTCCAACAAAGGCAAAGGTCATCACAGTCAACGCAACCCAGATTGCGGTTGAAGAGCTTGGCAGACCAATTCCAAACACAGTCATGATCGGCGCTTTTGCGGGAGCAACAGGTCTTGTCACAATCGAGTCGGTTGAGAAGGCTGTGAGAGAGAGATTCCCAGGTGAACTTGGTGAGAAGAATGCCAAGGCATGCAGACGCGCATATGAGGCAGCGAAGGAGGCAAAATGAAGGTAGTAATTCGACCCGGAATCCTGGTAGAGCCAGGCAGCTCCAGGGAGAATAAAACAGGCTCCTGGAGGAACTATTACCCGAAATTTGACCATGGAACATGTATCGCGTGCGGTATTTGCGAGACATATTGCCCAGAGTCAATCGTCTTTGGCGACAAAGAACACAAATTCGACGCTGACCTCGACTACTGCAAGGGCTGTGGCATCTGTGCCCAGGTTTGCCCGAAGCAGTGCATCGAGATGGTTCTGGAGGTGAGATAATGGGTAAGATGTTCGTAGAAGGCTCCATGGCGGTTGCCCTCGGAGCATCGCTCTCCCGTCCCGATGTCATCTCGGCATATCCAATCACCCCACAGACACACATCGTTGAAGACCTTGCCAAGTTCGTGGCAGACGGAAAGCTCAACTGCGAGTTTGTCAACACAGAGTCAGAGTTTGGCGCAGCATCAGTTGTGCTTGGCGCGCAGGCTGCCGGCTCAAGAGCCTACACCGCCACAACATCACAGGGACTCATCCTTATGTCAGAGGTTCTCTTCAATGTCGCTGGCATGAGACTCCCACTCGTTATGTGTGTTGCCAACAGGTCGCTGTCGGCCCCACTTTCCATTTGGACAGACCACCAGGATATCGTGACACTTCGAGACAGCGGTTTCATTATTATGTTCGCCGAGGATGCTCAGGAAGCTCTTGACCTTCACCCAATCGCCTACAGAATCGCAGAGGACAAGAGGGTACAGCTCCCAGTCATGATCAATATCGATGGTTTCCTTATCACCCACACCTTTGAGCCAGTAGATGTGCCAGACCAGGCGCAGGTTGACAAGTTCCTCAAGCCATATGTCCCGTTCCAGGCGCTTGACCCAAAGAAGCCATACACAATGGGCGCTTTCACAGAACCAGCCTATCACATGGATGTTCGTTATGCCATGCACAAGGCTAACCTCGATTCAACCACAGTCATCGAAGAGGTCTGTGCGCAGTTTGAGAAGGACTTCGGCAGAAAAGCTGGCGGACTCGTCGACACATATAAAATCGACGATGCCGAAACAGTGCTTGTCGCCATGGGTTCAATCACAGGTCTCCTTGAAGAGGCAGTTGATGCGATGCGTGAAAAGGGCAAGAAGGTTGGAGTGCTCAAGATCAAGACATACAGACCTTTCCCATTTGAGCAGGTTCGTAAACACCTCGCTGGCAGAAAACAGGTCATCGTTTTAGACCGCGCTATGTCTGCTGGATTTGGCGAAATCCTCGGTGGAGACATCAAGACCGCCCTCTATGGTCAGACTGGTCAGCCACCAGTTGACAGTTACATCTACGGTCTTGGTGGTCGCGACATCTTTATTCCAGACATCGAAGAGCTTGTCGCAAAACCAAATCCTGGCACACACCAGAGCGAATGGATCGGCGTGAAGTACGATCTGTTGGAGGACTGATATGCAAGAACTTAAAGACAAACTTATGAAGAAGCATCTTCTTGCCCCCGGTCACACCGCTTGCGCTGGTTGCGGTGAGGCTCTTGGCATGAGAATGATCATTGACGCCATCGGCTCAAACTGCATTGTGGCAAATGCCACGGGCTGTTCAGAGATTTTCACCTCAAAATTCCCACAGTCGTCCTGGGAAGTGCCGTGGGTTCACTCACTCTTTGAGAATGCTGCTGGTGTCGCCTCTGGCATCGAAGCTGCCTACAAAGCAAAAGGCAGAACCGACGTCAAGGTCGTTGCCATCGGTGGTGACGGCGCAACAGCTGATATTGGTATGGGCGTCATCTCTGGTATGTTCGAGCGTGGTCACAATATCCTATATGTCTGCTTGGACAACGAGGCCTACATGAACACTGGTATCCAGAGGTCTTCGCTTACCCCATTCAAGGCATCCACCACAACATCCCCAAGCGGCACTGTTTCCTACGGAAACCCAACCCGCAAGAAAGACCTTGTGGCGATAGCTCTTGCCCACAGAGTTGGCTATGTCGCATCATGCTCACTTGCCAACCCGGTTGACCTGAAGAAAAAGGTCGAGAAGGCTGTAGCTCATGTTGGACCATCTTTCATCCATTTCCATGCCCCCTGTCCACTTGGTTGGGCTTTTGAGTCCGACATGACAGTCGAGATTGCAAAACTTGCGGTCAACACTGGTTTGTTCCCAGTGGTAGAGTATGAAAACGGTGAGTTGGTGAAGGTTGCCAAAATCAAAAAGGTGCCAGTCGACAAATACCTTGAGCTACAGAAACGATTCAAGCACCTCTTCAAGTCTGACGAAGGCAAAAAGTTTATTGCAGGCATCCAAGAGATAGCTGATGCAAATATTGCAAAGTTCGGGCTTGAGTAAGATTTAGATATTAAATCATTCACAGCCGGTATCTTGCTTGAAAATGAAGTGAGATACCGGTTTTATGTTGTTCCCGAAGGGTTTTTCTTATTCACCACCGCAGAATATTGGTGGCCCTTCGATTATGACTTCCAATATTTCTTCTTTGCCATCGTATTCCACTTTGATTGGTTCTCTGAACAAATAACCAAACTTATCACTGATGATAGTTCTAGTAGCCCCAGTATACGATATAGTGATTGTTTTTGTTGAATTTGGCTTGATTTCAAATTCGTACTCAGAGAGTTTGTACTCTGCGCTTTCCTCACTCAGTTTGAAACTTTTTGTTTCCGTGCTTCTGTTGATTATGTTGAATGTGGTTTTTTCCTTGAAAACAATCTCGCCAGGAATTGGAAAACCACTACTACACTCATATTTTTCTATTTGGAAGTGAATATAGCATGGGTCAAAAACAATATCCCTTTTCTCTTTTGTAAAACACCTCATTTTGGTGTCTCCATCAATCAGCAAGAAACCATCCTCAAACCCAATTATTTTTGGTGTTTTGCGGAATCCAGTCTTTATCACCTTATCTCCATCAATCGTGTGGAAATAGTTTGTATAATTGTATCTATTGGATAAATTCCACCTTTTTGTTAAGCTTCCATCATCTAAGCCTACTGCTTCGAGTTTGGTGCCATTGCAAAACAGCAAATCAGAGCCATATTTGTGAAACTCAAGTTCAAATTCATCATCACGCTCAAACTTATATTCCCACAGTTTTTGACCGTTGGTTGTGCTAACAGATTCAATATGATTATTTGAAACAATGATAATTGATTCTTTGTGTACTAATATGTTGTCATTATCAAATTTCGGTTTATCGACATAATCATACCGCCACATAAAGGAGTTAGTGGCAAGGTCATAAGCTAGTATAGAGCCGTATGAATGTGAGTAGATGATATTGCCTATTTGGGTGATGTAGATGCCGGGTACAAACTCTCTTTGGTATTCGTTTTTATTAATGTTGTATGGGCTATAATAAATCATCGATTCTGGAAAGATTTCCACTCCACTGCCAATATAAATAAATCTCATCCCATTATAACTATAATCTGATTTGTCTTTTACTACATTGTAGAAGTACACCTTTGGTTTATTGAGGTTATCTCTTTCAAGAACATCAAGATCGAGACCTTTTTCCATGTTCCTAATTGTTGAATCATGAATCCCTTGAATGCAAACCTCATCTGTTTCTTCCTCGATGTAGATATCGGTAATACTGAAGTTGTCCGGGGTGTATTCTGGGTCGTTTAGTTCCTTGTTCCAGATTATCTCACCACTTTTGTTGTTGATGCAGCAAATACCGTATTCAAACTCCAACAGAAGTGTGCATTCATATAGTGTGCTGATATAGTCTATCTTGCTGATATTTGGGAATGAAAAAAACGCATAATCACCAATTATCTTAAAGTAATTCCTCGAATCTAGGATTACTCTATATTCCCCTGTGGGTTCAACAGGTCTTGAGGTTTCTTTCAGTGGAATTACTGTTTCCCACAAAAGATTTAGAGATGCATCATAGCACTTTACAAATTGTCTTGAAACACCATACAACAGACTATTGTGTTTATAAAAATTGAATTCAGGTCGATAAGTGTCTATTTGTCTATGGTTGAATTTATTGTCGACTATAAATCCATAACGACCTTCGGATCCACCTTTTCTTGTCGTATCCCATTCATGTGTTGATAGATTCAACCTACCCAATCGAAAATCCCTACCTAAATTCCAGTGTGATTGTTGCAACAGACAAGATAAATATGGACCATTTTGCTCGATTGTTTCAACAATATTATATTCATAAGTCCATGTGTTTGGTATCATCCCTGGCATAAAATCCCCTGACCACTGCAGCTCCATATCCTTTACCGACCGCTCTGGGTCTTTTGAATCAGTTTGGCTGTAGCGAGTATTCTCAAGAGCAAAAACAGATCTTGGGTGGTCGTGGACAAATTTTATTTCTGGTGTTTCAATGTTTTCTTTATCAATTGATTCATCTTCTGGATCTACAATCGGTATAGTTATGTTCGCTTCAGGTGTTTTCTCAGTAGGATAATCATCTGATGTTTCCTCCATATCATTTGATTCTGTTTTATCATTATCATCTATACTGGATTCGTTGGTGACTGTGTTGTTTGAACCTGAAACAGTTGATTCATCAAGGTTGTGTATGTAATCCGTCTTTTCTGCGCATGCGCCAAGAAACAACGCAACCACCAACATTAATGCAACCAATCTTTTCATAATTTCCCCCTTTAAAACATCCGTATCTACAATATTAGCATTTTGTGTGTTTATTTAAACTTGGTTTTGTGCAGTTAAAGTTTATAGTTTGGTGATTTATTCATTTTCTTGATCTGGAGTCATTGCTATATGTGGTTTTAAAACAACTCCATCAAGGCCACCAATAATGAGTTCTATTGCAGGTATCCAAGAGATAGCTGACGCAAATATTGCAAAGTTCGGACTTGAGTAGGGATTTCCCTAAGTAATACAGCATATAAGAACTTAGAAGATAGTTATAGTACCCCCTCATCAACATTGAGGATGAGGGGAGTTTGTTTATTTTTCACTATAGAATCCTTAGAACATTACCATTTCTGATTTTGACTTTCTTTGTTTTTTCTCCATATGAGATCTCAATATTTGCATCCGCTGAGATATGAATATCATTTTTTGTAATCACAATATCGGTTGATTCACCAGGTTGAAGCAGAGCTTCTGTGTGTGACAGAGTGTATTTGTCATTATTCAGTTTCAGCGTACAACGAATCTCTTCGACGGTTCTGTTTGTGATTGTCATAATCTGTTCTTTTGCGTATTCATCAACTGGTGCCCTGTCCTCCTTGTTTGGATCCCAATCAGAATCCTCTTTTACCACAGGGAAATTGATATGTTCTGGGTCAAGAAAAATATCACTGGTACTTTCTGAGATAGTAAGTAGTCTATAGGAGTTATCTGGAGAATAAGCTACAATTGTGTTATCGGTTGTTTTGAGTCTGTTAAGCTCCGCATTATTTATTTTCCAGGTTTTGACAATCGTTCCATCTTTTACATCAACTGCCAACAACTCTTGGTTTGACAATAGAATGATATAGTTACCCAAAGGTGCTGCATTGGTAATTCCTCTATCTTTGATTTCCCAAAGCAGCTGACCATCTTTGACTCTTGTGCAATAGATTGTCCCAATTCCAGTAATTACAACACCATCAGAATAGGTTTGGATCGGACCATTAATTTTATACAATAAATCCATTTTCTCATCTCTGATTTGAGTATCGTTCCCATTTAGTTTTGTGTTTACCCAATACCCATCATGAAAGAAGGAGGTTATGCTGATGTAGCCTTTGTCAAAGCTTGATCTTGCTTTGCCCATTTTCTCAAAAAATACTGTGTATTCATAGTTCTTGAAGCCGTTAATACAAATCCTTCCTTCATTTTCGGAGATTGAATCGATGTATATAAATTCTGACTGGTTTGTTGCAACTTTGGACCACATCATATTACCTGTATTTGCATCAAAACACGATAACCTACAATATCTTGGAAATTCTTTGGGTTCATCTTCCTTCTCTGGAACTTGTGATACAACATAAACTTTGTCTTTAGTACAGGATAACAGCAATATCCTGTCATTATTATGCCAAAGATTTGAACTAGGTTTATTTTTCTTGTTGAATGGGAGTTGTGTGTGCCATATTGTGTTTGAGAGAGTTTTGTCATAGCAGGCAAGATAGGTTTTTGCATTATTGTAATCATCATACGAATTTACATTTCGGTCATCTCTGATTATTGTGTATATCTCCTCCAGATTTGGACTGAATGTGTAGAATTCAGTGAATGTTACTTTATTGTTTGTACAACCAACAGTGTTATCTGGATTATTTTGATCATAGGAGTAATCCTCCTTGTAGTTCATTGAGAAAAGGTAGGTATCTTGTGGTCTGCGCGGATTCATATTGCAATGTTCAAATAAAATATTTCTATATCCAATGCTGTAAAAATTATATTGATCAACACCATGATAGTTTGTCAAACCCTCAATGTAGTCTGTTGACCACTCAAGCTCGATCTCCTCAATTGGGACATCGAGTTTGGGTATTTCGCAAGCTTTAAATACTTCTGAGAGTGCAATCTCAATAAATTCAATTTCTGGCGGGTTGCCAATCGTATGGAGCTTCAGTATGTCCTCTACGTTTGCTGGTTGTTTTGCTGTGGTTGTATCCTCAGTTGACTCAGATAGGTTTGATGTGTTGTCCTCATCATTCAATGAGTCGTCATTCTCCCCATCTTCACTGGTTTTGTCGATGATGATATTGCCACCGGTTTCCGAATTGATTGACTCGCTGGTGTTTATACTTGTACCACCACACCCAATCAAAACCAATATAAAAAGTACAGTTATAAGTGATACTAACTTTCTCATAATTTTCCTTCCCTTCATTGCTGAAGTTATAAAATGAATTGTTACCATACACTATATATCCCCGCAAAACGGTGGCGCTGCAAACCGAATCGGCATCTCGATTGACTTCCCGCTGTATTCGACTTCTATCGGTTTGAATTTGTAATCTGGGTACGATGTGCCTGCGTTGGTTTGTTCTGGTTCGGTTATCTCATCTCTTGTGAGGGTAATTGTTTTTGTCTCGTTAGCGCCAAGGTCAAAGCTATAATCAGACAAAACATAACCTGGGTCATCCTCAGAGAGCTTGAATGAGACGGTGTTTTGGGAGTTGTTGGTGATGTGAAACTCAACTGTTTTTGTATATGCAATCTGCATCTCAAATCCACGCTCTCCTGTGCACCTACTCTTTGTTTTTGGGAATTCAAGTGAGAATGGGTCAAAGAGAATATCTCTGCTCTCAGTTGAATAGCACCAATATTTACCAAACCTGGGTGAAAGCAATAATAATGAATCATTCATGAGTTTTATTACTGGGGTAGTCAGATATGTTCCATAATCCAATCCAGAACTTTGTTTTGAGTTTAGGAACTCCATTTGAGCTGTCAGCTTCCACTCCTTGACAATATTGCCATTCTGAAAGTCAATTGCAGAAAGTTCATCTCGATGTGAGACAAAGAGGTTATCCCCAAGTAGTGCAACATCATAATCGGTTCTTGAATTTCCTGATTGAGTTTCAAAAATAATATGATTGAAAATGGTTTCACCACTTTGTAGATTTATCTGCTCAATCCTATTGGTTAAGAACAATGTCAGATTCTTTGAATCGATGTAGTATTTATCTTGATTCAAACCACTTAGGATATCAATTTGTTTTTCCCAGAAAAACTCGCCTGTTTCAAAATTGTAACAACGTATTCTTTTATCACTTTTTGTAATAAGATAATTGTCATGCAAACAAAAGAAATCCCCTTCAAACTCCCTAACAAATTCTTGTGTAGATGGGCTGAAAACCTTGCATTTCCAATCATGATTGATAATTATACTGTCGTTAACAATGTATTGTAGATATCCATATACAGTATTCTGTTTTTCAAAGTTCTTGTTATAGAATGAGTATCCATAGTAATCGCAAAACCAGGTATTATCGGTATAATATAGGTATTTGTATAACATTGAACCTTTTGATGGATAATAATTTATATCTGAATCTATGATGTTTGTCAGTTTTAAGGCATCTTCACAAGGAGCATATTTGAAAAAATACTTGTCGTTCTCTTTTGTAACTTCTTTTATCATGAATCCATCAATATTGAGGTTTTCTGGTCGAAATGCTTTTGACCATTTGAGTTTCCCGTTTTTGTCATCAATGCAGTAAACCCTGTTGAAATGATAACTTGAATGTTTGTCGGTGTTGTAATAGTAATCTTGCAAAACCACAACGATTTCATCATCGAATTTTGAAAAAAGTATGCCCCTATGTTCAGGAGTGTAGTTTTTCTCTTCCTTGTCCATATGATTAATACGATACTCATCGGGCAAGAAAACCTCCCAGACCAGGCTTGGTTCATAATTCATTTTAATGATTTTTGGCACTAAATGATCGTCATAATTGAATTCGTCATATATAACATAGTTATGATTATCAAAACTATAATAATCCTTGAGATCTCCCCTAGTGCCTATTGAGCCATCCATGCTATTTGTATTTTTGTCAGGGTACTTTGTAATTGTGAAATCATTTATGTTTAATGTCTTAAACATAAAACCAGGTAAGTAGATAAAAGTATTTATGACATACATAGGAAGTAATCCATCAATTATTCTCAGTGTATCGTTTGAGTAAAGATATATTTCTGGTCCACCAAGAACTGATTCTCGCACCCCTGGTATAAAATCCGCCGACCACTGTAGCTCCATATCATCTATATCGAAGTCAGACGATACCTCGGCTTTTTTCAGCCCAGACATGTCTGATTCGAACCTATACGCTTCCTCAAGCGGGAGTGGCACAAGCTCAATCTCAGGAGGGTTGCCAACCGTGTAGAGTTCTAGAATATCTTCGATATTTGACAGTTGTTTTTGGGATTGAACTGGTGATGACTTATCACTCCATGATTCCGACTCAGCACCAGCATCGGAAACAGTGCCGCTGGAATCATTTTCGTTTGTTTCATTTATGATGACATTCCCGCTTGTCTCGGCTTCGATTGATTCATCTGATTCAACGCTTGCATCACCACAACCCAAAGAAGCGATTGTAAAAATCATCAATAATACAGATAGAACCTTTTTCATCCTTCCTCCTAAGAAACACTAGTTGTAACCGGTACCCATTCTAATCTGATGATCATTAAAATCAAAAATAAATATTTTGTATCACTTAAACACACATATAATTTCTAGGAATATCACAGACAAATACGTCTGTGATATTACGATCATTTAATTTAAATTGTTATTTTCAAAAGTTGAGTCGGTTACAGTATTGATTTGTAATGGACTATTGCATGAGTCAATCTCCTGGGTACAATACAGACTCAAAGGAGAGTAATTTTTTGGTGGATTTTATTGTTGATGTGGCTGAGTTGTTGAAAGGGGCGGACTCCGTTGCAGTGTTGACGGGTGCCGGTATTTCCGCTGAGTCTGGAGTTGGCACGTTTCGGGATGCCAGTGGGATATGGAATAAGCTTGATCCCTCAAAGTGGGCGACCGAAGAGGGTTTTCGCTCCAGTCCGTCGATGGTCTGGGAGTGGTACCAGGATCGACGGAAAATAATTAAAGATGCCAGTCCCAATAAAGCGCACTACTCGCTTGTATCGCTTGAGAAACTTGGAAAAAAAGTAACCATCTCAACTCAAAATATCGATAACCTCCACCAACAAGCAGGTTCGAAGAATGTGCTTGAGCTTCACGGAAATATCTTCAGAAATAAGTGCATCGAGTGTGGCAAACCATACGCAAAAGAGATTATGAATGATGAACTCTGCAAGTGCGAGTTCTGTGGCGGAATCATAAGACCAGATGTTGTGTGGTATGGTGAACAACTCCCTCAAGATGTTTGGCAGATGTCAGAGCAAGCTGCAATTGACTCCTCAATATATCTTGTAATTGGCACATCTGGAGCAGTATATCCGGCTGCAGGCTTGGCAATACTGGCAAAACGCGCCGGTTCTACTGTTGTTATCATAAATACTGAGCCAACTGAGCTCGATGACTATGCCGATTTCGTGATACGAGAAAAGGCGGGTATTGCAATGCCAGAGATAACAGCTAGAATTAGGTGACGTGACCCGAGAACCGGTATTATTTGGCCGGTTAAGGATTTATTTTAAAAGGAAAAAGGAGAGAGAGAATGATTTCTAGGAAAAATGGTTGCGCGGTGATGATGGATTTTGAGAACATTTGGTATAGTTTTAAGAATGCCTACAACCAGGATCTCGACCTAAAGTTGTTCCTGCCAAATCTCTATGATCACGTCAGATCAAAGTATCGTATTCTTATGGCAGCGGCTTATGCAGACTGGGTAGAGTTTGTGGATTTGATGGCGAAGATTCACAACCTTGGTCTTGAGATTCGATTTGCGCACAAACGTAAACGTTATGGTGGAGAGGGCAGAGATTCGACGACGGACATGATTATGAGCATGGATGGCATTCAGTTTGCTCTTCAGAATCCTGACGTCGACACATTCTACCTCATGACCGGCAACAACAACTTCACAGACCTGGTTTACAAACTCACAAGAATGGGTAAGGAAGTCATCCTCATGGGTATTGAGTCCTCTACTGGCTCAGAACTCATGACGGCTGCAACACAGTTTGTCGACATTGAGCAGGTGCTTGGGTTTGTCCCGTCTGAAACCGTTGACCCAGAGGCCGCGGTCAAGACCTTCATTAAACTCATGGACAGATGGGAACGCGGTTCAATGAGTTATATTGGACTCAGTAAGGTTGCCAAGACCATGCTGCCTGACTCTCTTGTCGGTCATGAACTCGCTGCCAAGTTTGATTTCCTCAACGGTCTTATCGAGCATGGTGTGCTAACCAAGTACGACGTTGAGGCCCCAAGTCTTCCAACTGGCTCCGTAGTTGCTATCAAACTCAATAGAGAGCACGAGATTGTCGCTGAGATTGCGGGTGAGCTGAGCAAGGAATGATGGCTGAAAAAAAGATATAGCAATTATCAATCTTTTCTTGTGGGAGAGAAGATAACAGGATAGAAGAAGGGTTCGTGGAAGGGGGTGTTTGCCCCTTGCGCGAACCCTTTTGTTTTATATATTTCGAGTGAGGAGGAGAACATGAATATTCCACCATGGCAGGGATTCTTGGATGTTATCTTCAAGATTGTCGCAAACTATGGTTCAATCGATAGGGACAGACTGTATGAGGAGGTCGCCAAATCTCTCAAACTGACCAACGAGCAAAAGAGTATTGGTTTTGAGAAATCCAATGTTCCAAAATACAAAAGTTATACCTCTTGGGCGTCAATCCATCTGCGCAAAGCAGACCTCATCGACGAAGAGAATAGACAACTATCTCTGACTGATTTTGGCAAGAAGGTTTTGGAAGATGGTGTTGAGAAAATAACTGAGGACTACCTTAAGGGATTGGACAATTATCAAATGTTCTCCAGAACGGGTTTTCCAAAGGATTGGCGAAAAGAGGACGATGGTGAGGTTGATGAAGAAACCGATGAAAAGCCAGTCAAAATTGAGCAACTCACACCAGAGGAGCAGATGGAGTCGATCTCAACACAATTGATGCAAACCCTGACCGATGAGCTTATTGAGACTGTCAAATCGGTCAATCCAACATTCTTTGAACGCATGGTCATCGATCTGCTTGTTGCGATGGGATATGGCGGTTCGAGAGAGGATGCGGGAAGGGCAATTGGTAGATCGGGGGATGAAGGCGTTGATGGGGTTATAAACGAGGATTCACTGGGTCTTGATAAAATCTACATCCAGGCGAAAAGGTGGCAGGGCACCGTAGGGAGACCGGAGATTCAGAAATTTGTGGGGAGCTTGGCAGGCTTCTTTGCGGAAAAAGGTGTATTTATCACAACAGGAAAGTTTTCCGACGAGGCGCAAGATTATGTAAGAAAAGTGGGGAAGCATATCTCACTCATCGACGGCAGACAACTTGCCCAGCTCATGATCAAACATAACCTCGGAGTCAGGTGCGAACAGGTTTATCAGATAAAGAGGGTGGATGGGGATTATTTCCCAGCAGAATAAAGTGAATGATATAAATTTACAGAATAGGTGAGTCATTTTGAGAAGAGGTCTTTTGTCTACAGTTATTAGGGTAATCAGGTGGCTCGATGAGTACTCAGAAGATATAAAGCAAAGAAAAGAACTGCAAGAACGTCGATTACAAAACAGAATTAAAATGCAGGAGGAAAAATTGAATCCAAAGAAGAAAATTAATCCATCTAAAAGATGGCTACAATCCGTTGTTCACAAGAAGAAATAGCAAAGATTGCAAAGATCAAACAATTAAGGCATAAAGACTCATCTAAAACAAAAACCCCCAGGCAAACACTCCACCCAGGGGTTATATCATCACAAAGAGAGACTCTTAATGATTATCTCTAATTATTTCTCAAACTCCAGCGTCACCGTCTTCGTCGCGCCGTCCCAACCAGTCTGCACTCCGAAGTTCTTGGAAACAAATGAGAGTCCAACGCAAGTTCTACTGTTTTTGATCTCTGGTGCTGGGGTCATCTCAACCTCTACTCCGTCGACGAGTGCCACAGGTTTTCCTATCCAGAGCTTAATCTCTCTTGCGCCTGTCGCGAGAGTGTTGGTATAGATAACAGCCCTTTCCTCCGCTAGCCACTCGACCTTAGAACCGAGGGCCTCTCCGACAAATCTGAGAGGAACCATGGTTCTACCGTCTGTGATGTAAGGAGCGATATCGAGTGTGGTCTCTGTGTCGTTTATTTTTGCCACGGGATTGCCGATTTGAAGGATGACTGTGGTTTTGGTCATTGCCTTCTCGACACTGACATTCGCCTTCGATGTCTCGGCTGAGACTATGGTGCCGTTTATCTGTCTTGTGATAGGGGTGCAAACAAGCTCATCCTCGCCTGTACCAATCTGCTTGAATGTTATCTCGAAGATGTTACCGTCACCGTCATACGACCCCATGTTCTCGGTTGCAGCGTACAAAACCGCCTTGCCTGGTACTGAGAAATCATAGGAGAACGTCCCCATTGCAGCCAACAGGCCAGTAGCCGATACTGGTTCAAGCAGCTCAGGGTTATAACTTACAAAACCCGCAAATGATTTCAGGAACTTGGCGTTCTCAAATGAAACGGTCGCTGTCAGCTCTTTGTCCTTCTCTTCCGGTGTGATGCTTGTTTTTATCATCTCGGACTTCTTGGCGATAATAACCGTTCCAAACTCTGTTAAGGAAGGCAGACCCTGTCTTGAGGGAGAACAAACGATGTTGTACTCATAGGACGAGGAAGGAGCCTGCTCATCAGCCTTCATGACGAGTGTCCTCTTCTCCCCGATCCTGATTGCGGTATTTGGAAGAATATCCCTTGAGATTTTACATCTGCATGGGAACCCTCTCGGCAGCAGATAAAACTGCTCCTTGGAGAGAGACTCGTCTCCTTGAAGTTCCAGCTCAACCTCGATGGAGTCTCCTGGGGAGATGACCACAATCTGTGGTTTTAGTGTGAATTTCATGGAGCCCGTCGCTCTTGAGATGCACATGAGTTTGCCTGATTCTGTCGCCAAATAAACAGAACCTGTGGAATAGGTTGGAGCTGATGCTATTTTTTCTCCGACATCAATATCTATTACCTGCTCGCCGTTTGCAGCATTTAGCGCTCTCAAGTGCCCGTCGTCGGTGCATATGACCACATTCTGATCAATACCGATAAGTGGCAGTGAGATGGTTGAATCAATTTGCTCTTCCCAAATGAGTTGCCCGTTGCCAAGTCTCATGACGGCAACTTTACCGTTCTCAGTTGCAACAGCTAGGAACATGGAGGAATTGAACACGCACGGGTAGGACTTGATTGGACTACCCATGTCGTACTCCCAGTATTGCAGCTGCGACCTAGCATCAATGCAGAACACCTTACCATCCTCCTGGACGTAAATCATGCTCTCGCCAACAGGGATGATTGGGGCTGCAATGTTTGCAGTTGTCTTATATTCCCAAGAAACCTCGTTGCTGCCTATCCTAAACATGGCAAGCTTGTTATCCTTGGTTGGGATGCTCATCATGAAAGCTGAGTTCGCTGCAAGCTCAACAAATGTCGCTGGTGCCGAAATCTCTCCGCCAACAGATCCCTGCCAGTACGACTCGCCTGTCAGAGCTTTGTACGCCTTTACGTCGCCTTTTTCGGTTGTGACAAAGAATTGGCTGGTGTATGGGAGAGGGGCGATGACACTTGAGCTTTCCTGCTTCTCCCAGAATGTCCCACCGCTGTAGAGGTCAAGACCAACCACTTTGCCAGAGGCGAGGGGTATGCAGATGATCTCGTTTGAGAGAGCCATGTCTGAGGATATTTCCTCACCAAGGTTGCGACCCCAAACTTTTTCTCCCGTTGCGAGTGAGAATGCGGAAACCATACCCTCCTTGGCGGCAGTAATTATCATGCTTTTTCCAACAAGAAGTGTTCTACACGGGGTTCCACCGATATCCACTGACCAATCCACCTGCATTGGCGCGCCAATTTGCTCTCTTGGGTATGCCTGTCCCCTCCTATAAGGATCTTTTTGGAGGCATGTCCAGTCTGTTTGATCGTTGTTATAAGCGGAAACGCCGACAAAAACAAAAGAGAAAGCCAACAACAGAGCCAATGTCAACGAAATAGTTCTTTTCATCTAGCACCTACCTTTTGTAAGTCCACAAATCGGATGAGTACTTTTCACTCCTGATTCTATCTACAGTATACTCGAACTCCCCAACCGGTTCATATGGTTTGAATAAGACATTAAAACTGTTTTGTGCCATAATCAACAGTTTTTGTCTGATAATTTGTTCATTGACGACGCTTCCCACCTGTTCTTCGATGGATGTTATTTTGCTCTGAGACAGTGAAGCAAGCCTCTTTGCTTTTTCGATGTCAGGAGTTATGAGCCTGAAAATCTTTTCTCTATCAACTGAAATCAAGATTGAACCATGTTGCAGCATCCCATCATCTGTCCTCATCTGGGCGGAGCCAACCAGTTTCTTGCCACCTGCCTCGATATCGGAAAATGTTGGGGCTGCAAAACAGGATGCTGTTGACATGCCAGGCCCATCGTTTTTTTTGAGTTTAGCGTCAACCCCAATCTCGATAAGACAGTTTGTGATTGCGTCGCAGATTGCATAATAGGACTCAAGCACAGTCAAATCGAGCAGTGGATGTGGCTTCTTGACAGTGATGCAGTACGTCAACTCAACGTCGTGCAGCACAGCCCTTCCACCCGTTGGTCTTCTGACGATGTCCACGCCAAGCCTTTTCGCCTCTTCTCTGTTGACATCCGCTGAGTTCTGGAAGATGCCAAGTGAAAGACAGGCTGGTTTCCACGTATATGTCCGAAACACAACCTGTCCTGGTGTGGATAGCTCCAACGTCGCCTGGTCATACGCCATATTGGTGGCGCCATCAATATTGTCAGTGTGCCACTGGTACCAGTGGGTCATTGTGCCCTGCCAAGAATCCTTTTAAGGTCATCATCGTCAATGGTTTCTTTTACAATGAGTTCTTCCACGAGCTTGTCCAGAGTCTCTCTTTGCGACATTATAATACTCTCTGCCAGACTCCTGGCTTCCTTGATGATCGCCTCGATTGCCATATCAATCTTTTTGCCAGTTTCTTCCGAGTAGTCTGGAGTGGAGGAGAGTTCTCTCCCGAGGAAAACCTGCTCCGAAGGATGACCAAAGGCAACAGGCCCAAGATCGGACATGCCAAACTCTCGAACCATCTTCTTGGCTATACTCGTTGCTTTTTTGATATCGTCGGATGCACCAGTTGTAATCTCATCAAAGACAACGTGTTCTGCTGCCACGCCCCCAAGCAAGCCAGCGATTGTGTGAAGAAGATCCTTCTTTGAGATCATGTATCTATCTTCGGTTGGGAGTGATGCTGTGTAGCCAAGAGCCTGACCTCTGGAGACGATTGATATCCTATGGACTGGTGATGGGCCAAGCGAATTCATAATGAGAGCGTGACCACCCTCGTGATAGGCGACTTTCCTTTTTGTCTCTTCGCTTAGCACCCTTGTGCGTTTCTGTGGGCCGGCAAGTACTCTGTCAATTGCTTCCTCTACATCGTCGCGCTCAATCTCTTTTTTCTTTCTGCGAGTTGCGATGATTGCCGCCTCATTGAGCAGGTTCTCAAGGTCAGCGCCAGTGAAACCAGCAGTTCTCTTCGCGATGACGTCGGGGCTGATATCAGATGCTATTGGTTTGTTCTTGCCGTGGTATTTCAGAATTGCTGAGCGCTCAATCTGAGTTGGCATGTCAATTGTGATTCTTCTGTCGAATCTGCCTGGGCGGAGGAGTGCTGCATCGAGGATGTCTGGTCTGTTTGTGGCAGCGATGATTATGACTCCGATATTCGGGTCGAATCCATCCATCTCGACAAGGAGCTGGTTGAGCGTCTGCTCGCGTTCCTCGTGACCACCACCGAGACCAGCACCACGCTGACGACCGACGGCATCAATCTCGTCAATGAAAATAAGAGCGGGAGCGTAACGCTTTGCCTGCTCAAACATGTCACGCACTCTGGATGCGCCAACACCAACAAACATCTCAACAAACTCAGAGCCAGAAACTGAGAAGAATGGAACTTTTGCCTCACCGGCAACAGCTCTTGAGATGTAGGTTTTTCCGCAACCAGGGGGGCCAACAAGCAAAACGCCACGCGGCACTTTAGCGCCCATGGCTTTGAATTTCTTTGGTTCCCTGAGGAAGTCAATCACTTCCTTGAGTTCTTCTTTGACCTCTGGGATACCGGCGACGTCCTTGAAGGATATTCGAGGTCTGTCGTCGAGGAACAGTTTTGCCTTGGATTTCCCGAAGGTGAGTGCCTGACCGCCGCCGCCTTGCATGGTGCGCATCATGAAGAACCAGAAGAAGATGATGAGGATGAATGGCGCGATGTTGGAAAGAAGCACAAGCAGGAAGTTTTCTGATGGTGCTTCAAAGGTTACCTTTACATCGGCTTCAAGGAGCTTTTCGGTCACCGATTCGACGAGTTCTGGAGGGATGGATGTCTCGAAGTATATATCGACAAAATCACCATTTTCATCCTTACCCGTCATCTTGCCTTCGGCATAGAAATCGTAGGAGCTTATGATTATCTCTTTAATCTTGCCTACTTCAGCTTCATTTGACTCAATCTTGTTTACCAAATCGTCGTATGAAAGAACTTTTTTTGCTGGTTCACCAAGATATGAAAACGAGAAATACAAAATCATACCTATCGCCAGCACAATGATTACAGGCAGAAACGACCTGTAGTTGTTTGTTGGTTTGGGGTTCATCTTACCTCTTCTACGCTCCAGATGTCGGGAAGTCCTCTGTATTGCTGGGCATAATCCAACCCATATCCGACTATGAATTTATTCGGCACATCAAACCCAACAAAGTCGGGCTTGAATGGCACTTTTCTTCGTTCATGCTTATCGAGAAGTGTCACGACCTTGATGCTTTTTGGGTTCTTCTCTTTCAGCAAATCGATAACTGATGTGATGCTTAGGGCTGTATCAACAATATCCTCAACGACAAGTACTCTCTTGTTCTGGATGTTTATGGTGTCCAGTCCGGATATTGTCACTTTGCCACTCGTTTGAATCTCATCGTTGTAGGAGGATGCTCGCAGAAATTCAACCTGTGGAGACCAATCGAGTTCCCTCACCAGGTCGGCGACAAATATGAATGAGCCGGTCAGGATGGGGAGCATTATGGGTTTTTCATCCCTGTAATGGTTGGAAATTTCAAGGGCGAGAGATTTGACCCTCCCCCTTATTTCTTCTCTAGAATACAAAACCTCACCAAGTCTGTAACCCATCGGCTCGATTATAGAATCTGTCAGGATTTCCTCAAGGAAGAAACAGTGACATTCCCATCAGAACCACATACAAATTCAAAGCTGCCTATCTCAGCCCTTGAGCCCCTTGAGCAACTTGACATAAATTCTAGCGCTCTATCTACGTTTGTAAGCGTGAGTGTTTCAGAGTTTTTCATGATGAGCCTCATCATACGCCTTCTGATTGAGAGCTCATGTTTTCTGAAATACCTGCCGTCAATTTCGAGTTTATCATCAAGTAATCTGACACACTCAGAGAGCCTTTGGTTCGCATAATTGTTTAAGAAATCAGACTCCTGTCTGGAAATCTCGGCATATCTCGCAATACTTGCTGACGCGCCCTCAAAAATCTTCTCAAGCTCTGGAATGATTTTATGTCTTATTCGGTTTCTGGAAAACTCTATGTGAGAATTGGTCTCGTCTGTGATGTATGATTCACCAATGGCCTCTAGATAGTTCTCAACCTCTCTTCTCTGGAGAAAAAGCACTGGTCTGATAATCATTCCATCCTTTGCTGGCATTGTGCCAATGCCAGCAGGACCAGCTCCCCTTGCGAGATTATGCAAAACAGTTTCCGCCCTGTCGGAGGAAGTGTGACCAAGAGCAATATAGTTTGCCCCGATCTTCTTTGCCATCCATCTCAGGGCACAGTGCCTTATCAGTCTCGCCCTTTCTTCAAGTGTCCCATTAAAGTTGGTTATCCTGACTGAAAGAGAGTGAAATGGTATATCGAGTTTTGACGCCTGGGATTTGACAAAATCACAGTCACTGCCGCTCCCCTCCCTGAGATTGTGGTTGATGTGAGCTACATGAATAGAAAAACCAAAGATGCCAGAGACTTTGTTTAGGATATGAAGCAATGTCAGCGAATCTGCCCCACCAGAACATGCAACCAGAACAACCACATCTTTTTCATCAAACATACGGTTCTGTCTGATGAACTCAACTACCCTCTGCTCGCATGCTCTCGGTTTCATAAATTAAAAAAGGCGAGGCACTTTAGTGCCTCGCCTTTGATTGTATCAGTCAGTCTAGAACAAGTCTATCAATCAACGTACTTGGCGAATATCATCAGGTCGTTTATGTCTACAATGCTGTCATAGTTGAGGTCACAGCGCCAATTGAAATTCGAGTCTCCTCTTTTTGAGCCTATGCAATTGTTGAGGATTTCTCTGTCCTTGTTGTCTGTTCTGCCATCCTTATTGAAGTCAGTCTGAGCGAAGTACTCCTTGTCAATCGTTATGGAACTGGATTTGTAGAATGCGAACTTGTACTCCTCTGCCCATGTTTCCTCGTTGATGTAGGAGATGTTTAGGTTCTCAAAGGTCACATCCATGAAATTGGATGTTTTTGGCATGAATCTGAGGAATACAAGCCAACCCTCTCCGCTGACTCCATCCATCGGCCTCTGGAGGTCAATCCAGATTCTACTGGAGCCCTCGTCTGGTGGTTCTACTATTGGAAGAAGAAGCGGCTCATCCTTTGCCATGAAATCACCAACTCTGTAGCCCATGTATCTGGCTATGTCATCCAGACCAGGGATAACCACGTAGAATTGGGTACTCTTGACATTTACTGCGTGTTCGATGTAAATGCCCACCTCGAACTCGCTACCCATACCCGGCTGGGTTGGTATTGGATGTGCTGTGATGAGAGGAAGCGGTGGAACAACACTGTTTGTTACCTGGAAAGGACTATTGAAGAATGTGATTGGTGGAGCAGTTACGCTGACAGCAACACGCCTACTCCAGTCGATCTCAGTGGTGTTGTATGTCAGTCCCGTGTACCATTCGCCATCAGGGAGGAGTTCCTCACCAGAATCGTCTTTGCCGTCCCAGAAAAGATCATACTCACCAAGTTCAAGGTACGACCAATTTTTGATATCATACCAAGAGTTGCCGTTGTAGTCATAGATACCAAACGTTGGATTGACTAAGAAGTTTTCATGATATTGGTAGTAGGTAAAGTCACTTCCGCATGTTACAGTGAAGTCCACATCCATCGTATCTGTAATGCCGTCACCGTTGGGTGTGATTTCGTACGGGGAGATATCGACATAATCAAAATAGTGATACTTTGAACCCTGAATTGAAGGCGAATTCGAGTAGAGGCAAATGCCAGTGTGCCACTTCTGGCCCGTTTTTTTGTCAGTGAACCAGATAACGATATCGTTTGTGCCACCTTTGAGTCTGCCAGGTCTTTCGATTGTTACACCAACCCAAGCATAATTTGGCTGCTCTTTTGAGCCAGTTGGAACTTTTACTGAGTCACTTGTGAACTTGACTTTGATGTCGTCAGCTTGTCTCGAATTGATTTCATAAGAAAGCTCGATGTGATGGCTGTTATCTTCGCTATAGTTAAATATCTTGTATGCAATCTGGGATCTTTGAATGTCTGCAGGAAGGGTTGATTTTAACGCTTTGTCCTTCCACTCAAATGGTGAGTCCTCGGAATTGATGTAGTTGCTGTCAGTCAGAATGAGCGTAGATGGTGGCTGGATGAGGATGTCGGTTGTGCAGGCTTCAAATGCATTTACTCTGCCCATTCCCTGTGAAATGAACGGAATGTAGTTGTTGTCGGTTGCTCTGTGCAGTATTGATGCCGTGTTCATTAGAGCACGCTTGACTTCAAAAGCATCCCACTCTGGATTTGCCTGTCTCACAAGACACGAAACACCAGCAACAAACGGGCCAGCAGCAGACGTTCCATTGAAGGTCTCAGTGTACATTGAACCCTGTCTATCCCACTGATTAGTCGCAAGAGTTGTGTGGATATTTTCGCCAGGACCACAAACATCAGGCTTAAGTCCTGCATATTGTGATGGACCGCTTGAGGAGAAGCTTGTGATATTACCGTAGAATTCAGGCTTTCCAATTTTCACAATAACCATGTTCTGTCTCTTGTCGATAACACCAAGCTCCCAATCGTGACCCTCGTGAAGAAGATTGCGAAGCTCAATACCCTCTGACTCAGAGAGTTGATAGGATGGGAGGAAATCGCCCCATCTCGGTTTATCGTCTGGATTGAGGTAGAAAGCTTGTGTGAACACGCCCGGCGAGTGGTTGTAGTAAACCACAACCGCGGCTCCGGCATCCGAGGCATTGAGGATCTTCGTGCTGTGGTTGAATGGAGCGCCAAACTTCGGGTCAAGTGGTCCACGCTGTATCAATGCGGCCTTACCGGCAAGATCAAGCCCCTCAAAATCCTGAGGTCTTCCCCAACCACAATCCACGAGCTCAAATGGCTGATTGTACTGTGTGAATTCCTTGTTGGTTGCTCCCCAGACACCGTTGTACACCCTATCTTCAAAATCTCTGTTTGGAGTTTCAATTATTGTCATTGTGGACTTTGTTGCCCAGTCATCGAGAGCACCCACAGCGATTGCGTTTGCTGGAGAACCAGTTGATCCGCATGGGATCGGAAGAATTGGGCCTGGGGAACCACTGTTGCCCTGCGATGCGACAATACTTACGCCTGCGCTTACCGCATTATTAATGGCTTCACGTTGTGTTGAATAACCATATGGGTGACCGTAGGAGTTGTTGGACACGTCAACCTCATCAAGGATCATGTCCTCCCACGTTCTTGCGATGTCTCCAGAGAGTCTTCCCCTAGAGTCGCCAATTTTGTAGGCTGCGAGTCTGGCTTCCCATGCAATTCCACGCTCAGTCTCAGAGGCATTACCCGCGATGATACCTGCGCAAGCGGTTCCATGGTACTGGCCATCGGCTTCCTGCGGGTCGCCATCGTTCTCAGCATAATCTCTGGCGATAACTACCTTTTTACCCTCTGGCTTTGACTGTGAGCCAAAGTCAGGATGGGTGTAGTCAAGACCAGAGTCAGTGACTGAACAGAGGATTCCCGTTCCGTTTACCTGTCTGCCCTGTGGGTCAACGCACGGCTCACCTTCGTAATCTTCTGCGCCTTCGTAGACCTTGATGCAGTTCATGGTCTTCTTACTCCAGTCACGATGCGGCTCGACTGGCATGTTGTAGGACACTTCAGTGACGAAGTCCAGCTGAGCAATCTGCTCGATCTGATTTGCTGGAACATAGGCATAGACACGGTTGGTTAGAAGTTGCGATGTGCTGATGACATCAATCGAAGCAAATCTAGATTTTAACTCATTCACTGCATAGTGCTGCTCATGTAAAACACCGCGCAGAGAGATGGTCTTGAGCAGGTTGCCAGGTCTATTAATCTCGGCCGTTGACGTGCTGAATTTCCCATCAAATGTAAGCTGAGAAACAACCGGCTCGGTCTCGAGTCGGATATAGACAGGCACCAATTCGCTTGATGACGTGTCTACAAAATTCATGCTGAAATCGTACTTTGAAATAGCGTCAGCATGGTTGTTTGGAGCTCCGAAGCTCACGATCGCTAGAATGCACAGAAGAACTAGATACTTTCTCACAGCAACCTCCTAAGTCACCTTAATAATTCATACCTACCGGACTACAACTACTCTAGTTTTAGACTAGCACAAATGACAAGGCTGATTGTTAAAAATCAACCCTGCCGCTTTTAAGTCAAAAATAAGTCTAGTGCGTTTTTTGAATATGAAGAGATATGCAATAAAAGTAGAACACAACAGTCACCGTACCCATTGTTAAGACCATATCATAAAATGAGACAATATGTGGTGTTTCAACTTAAAGCATTGCTATTGAGAAGAAAATTCCCGAGTATTTAGGAATCATTACTCCTGGAATGAACGCCTCATCTCAGCAGCGGTCGCAAGAACGCCCAGTCCAATGGCCAAAATTGTCCCAGTCCACTCATTGACGATGCTTGCTCCGGAAACATTCAGTATCATGAGCGTCGTGTAGAGGTGATATCCAACCAGAACAAGTGTACCGAAACTCCACACTATCCAAGGTTTTGCGAGTGTCCCACCCCACATACGAATCGAGAGAGCCAAGGCTCCGCTGAACATAAGGAGATCACCAACAAGGAACACGAGCATGAATATCTTTGGTACCGTATTTAAATCTGAAGCAAACATTGGTTTAGCAAAACCGATTGCCAACACGACGGCGAAAACACCGATCAAAATGAGCAAAAGAACTCTAACATTTGTTCCTAGCGGTGTGCTGATGTTTTCCTGTTGAATCCAGAATCCGATGATGAGGAAGATAAAGCACACAAAGATAAGGATGTTAGAGATCATAACAATTGTATTATTCTGACTCAGTTGTGGAGTTGTGTGTTCCAAAAGTCTGAAAACCTCGGCAAGCACAAGACTGAAACCGGAGATTGTAAGATATGTCCATGTTTTTTTCTCTGGGATGTGGAGTGAAAATCTTTTATAGACTGAGAAGGATGATATCGTCACAAAACATGCTGGGATAAGGAACAAAAGTGCCTGTGCCCACTTTGTGAGATCGGTTAATCCCTGAACTTGCGCCAACACAAATGCTGCCACAATCAACACCAATGTAGTAAGCCACACAACAACTAGCCATGAAATCCTGATTCTGTTTGTCATTTCGCTCTCCCCGAGTCGAGTTTGTCACATTCTACACTTTTTTTGTCAGACTTTCAATTCTTTTGCAAAATTGAAATAGCTTAGCGGAGACAGGGTTCGTTCACATAATACCTTTGAGTCCGTTGTAGTCTTTGCTATACCTCGTACATCTGAAGACGCTTCTGTTTGGGTTTTGTTGTTGAGCGTCGGGTTGAGTACTCTTGGATTTGCTGGCTCCCCCTCCGAACGGATTGATGTATTTCCAGACAATCTCGGAATCAACAGTCACCTCGAAAAAAACACCGTCAACACCGGAACAAATGAGGGTATTCCCGTTTGGGAGTCTCTGAGCACCTGAGATATGATCAGAGAAAAAGCTTGTCTTTGGATCTCCCACGTAGCTCCAACTTGCGTTTTCGGGCAGATATATCCCATCTGATAACTGATAACTATTATCCTCGAAAACAGGATTAATTTCGTCCACGCTCGAATAATTTCGCCTCTTGTTTCTTGTGCCGTTGTTGAAGATTAGGATGTTGCCCTCGTCAGGGCAACCCTTTTCAATCCAACTTGCATTGTGCTGGAAGAAGAGCTTTGTGTCTTGTTTGTCGCCCACTCCATACATGGAGGGGTTACCCCACCTAAAGATTATCCCGCTCTCGTCAGTTAGTTTTTCCTCATCACTGTGGTTTATAATATAAATCTCCCCGAATGTTGGAGAGGAGAGAAGAATCTGGTCAAGCTCCTCGTTGTAGTCGATTGAATTGATGTGTAACCAATCGGGATTTACATTGCCATTCATATCTGTTGTAACCTTGTTGATGTCTAGTTTGTCTATGTTTTCCTTTGGGTTGCCGTAGTTGAGTTTCTTCTTGCTGAAATTCTGAACCAGGTGGTCAAAGAATCGCCACTCCCAGACAATCTCGCCGTCCTCGTTTACTTCGATAACTTTATCAGACAACATGTAATCACCGTCAATAAGCCAAGGTTTTCTGCCGTTTTTGACGGCCTCTGTTTTTTCGATTCTCTCCCATACAATCATCAAGATGTTTCCATTTGGCAGAAGTTCAATATCGTGGTGAAGCAGACAATCAGAGTCAGACAGTGTGTATTCCCAGAGGACGTTGCTGTCCTTGTCGTAGACTCTGACTCTTCCTCCTGAGCCGCCACCTGGGAAGTATCTGCTGTTTTTTGTTCTGTAACTCTCTGTTCTGATAAGCTTTCCTTCATCGGTGAGGTAGACGCTGTTCCCGGGAATTGCGTCGCTTGTCCATTTGTGAATAACTTTTCCCTCTATATCAATGAGATATGTGGAGGTATCAGAAATCGGAGAAAAAAGGGTGTATCCCTCATATGCCCCCGGTTTGTTGATGATAATTCCTGTTTCATTTTGAGCTTTGATGTTGTTTGTTGCCATGAAAGGGGTAAGAAGCAATATTGCAACAATAATAGACATAAGTGATTTTCGATTTCTCAGTTTCTCTGACCTGGCTTTCCGTTGCACGATCAATCCCCCGAAGTTTTGGTTTGAAAGCTTATACGAGTGAATCTGGGAAAATGTTTGAAATGGTGTTGGAATGTGATTGAAGAAATTTGCTAAGTGTTGAATTGCCGAAGTTCATTTTACAAGTGGGAAACAAAGTATTTTTTTCTGCTAGAATATGTCGTAGGAGGAAAGAAATATGAAAAAAGTGTTGAGCGTGGTTTTGGTTTTTGGGTTAGTTTGTGGGGTGTTTACAGGTTGTGGCGACAGCGAGAGTTGGACAACGTTTGAGGGTGAGTATTTCAAGATTGACTATCCAAAAGGTTTGATTGCAAATGATGATTTCAATAAACCTGATATCTTTGAGAAAAAGGGTGAAAATGGTGCTTATGTGTTTGACATTGAAACAGCAGAAGGCTCAATTCAGATGGGGATTATTTTTGATAGCGGTGATGTTGTGCCAATGATTGATAACACTGAGACACTTTCTGACAAAGCTGATTATTTAAGGGATATAATAAGAGAGGAATTGTCGCAATTTGAAGACCCACCGACAATGGATGTGTTTACAGATTTCATTTTGTCAAAAAGGTCGGCGTTTAGAATAGAAGGGCCTAAAGGGGTAACCGAGTTTGATAAAAGCGACATCTATTTCATCCCGCTTGATGGTTGGCATGTAATGATGTGGACGTATTTCAATGAGAACAACAAAGAGATTGTTGACAAAATGCTTGAATCATTTGAGATAACAGATTACCAGTATGGAACAAGGTAGTTTACCCTAATGGTTTCTCAAAAATTGTTGATTTTTACCCTCTTTGATTCAATTATTTCAGTGAAGGGGTTTGGGCGAGTTTTGACAATGACCATTGAGAGTGGTTTGTCGTATTCAGGATTTAGAAATCCCCTCAAAGACTACTCACTAGTTACTCAACATTTCCAATGAACGAGTGCGGCTCATCGTGTTCCTATGAAGTAGGTGTATTGTGAGGCAAAGAGAAACAAACTCGTATGTCTATTGTAGCTTTGTTAACACCCTCTCCGCCAAATCCCTCTTCCGCTGGTTGTATTTGTCCTCGGTTGGTTTTTTCTTCAACATTCTCTCAAGCGACGGTGCAGCGTATTGGAGTTCTGTTTTGGCGGCTGGCAAATCGATCTCGGAGAGCGCTAAAACGGTGTAGTAGAAAGGAAACCTAAACCATCTACCCGTGCCGCTTCTGAGGTTTTTTAGAAGACCAACACCCACTTCAAGTCTCTCCTCGCTGTGAGACAGGCCACCAACAGAGAGGTTTCTCCAGTATCCTGCCGTGCAGCTTCCACAGCAGTAGAAACCGGCAAAACCCTCCTGCTCCGTCTCGACGTTTTGCAGTCTCCCTTCCATACCAGCTTTTGCGAGCTCAAGAGCTTTGTTTATTTGTGGAGTTTTGACACCGAGTTTGACCAGTGCCCTGATGCTCTCCTCACCCAGGATGTGTGATTTTGATGCGCCAGTTGTAAGTTCGTCACCTGTGAATAGCTTCACGTGATGGGTAAGGTCAAATTCTGTCGGGGCAAACATCTTGGCGTAGCACCCCGCCACTCCCTGACGTTCTGAAATCCAGTCCGCAATCTCTTTTGCGTCCTTTTGGTTTATCTTTTTGCCATAGAACCATGCCTCACTGAGATTGTCAAGCGTTTTCGCTAGGCTTTTCTGATCCAGCACATCCCACCTCCGGGTTTATTATGTCTCCAGTTTACACATGTGTAGCATATTTGCATCTATCTACAAACAGGGTCGATTTTTTATGTCTTTGTGAGATGATAATTGGCGATATCAACTGCCCTTTTCTTCTGGGCGGTCAGAAGTGAAACAAAAAGCGAAACGAGAAAGGCTTTGTCAGGCTGTCTTTTGCCCAAAATGGAATCGAATTCACTGTCTCTGTTATCCAACCATTCGACGAGGGGTTCTGTAATCTCGTCGATTTCTTTTGAAAGCCTCAATCCATCATCCTTTGTCTGGGTTGATTTGTCTCTCCACTTGCCTGCGCCAATGCTTTCAATCAAAATGTCAAGTCTTCTGAAAAACTTGTGATGACAGAACTCTAATCCCCCACAATCTATCGCATCTATAAACCTTTTGTCGCAGTTGAATTTTGCGATTTCGGTGTCTATGAATTCTTTTGAACTGTCCACTATTCTTTTTGACACTGATCCATCTGGATAAAATCCATTGAGTTTATTCTTTAAACGCAGACATAGCCTTTCAACGAGCAGAATCTTCAGCTCTGTTGACTCACCCAATTTGGTTTCAACCAAGTCTCGCGTTATGGAACCATCTTCAAAAATAGACAGAGTTGGGCTAACACACTCCCTTTGCTCAAAATAATCTCTAATCTGAGATTTTGAGAGCCAGTATTGGAGCGACAGATAGTATGTCAAAATCTTCCTTTTTCGCTCCTGGTTAACAGATGACATATGTCCAATCTCGTAGGGAAGTGGTGTGAGTTTCCCAATCGCGCGAGTAAGCTCAGATGCTGATTTCTTGAACCTCCAGTTGCATACCTCAAGACTGATTATCTGTTCTACCAACTTGTGATAGTTCTCATTGTGTGAGTCAATTCCGTTCCAAAGCAGTTGCAGCTTGTCGATCTCACCGTTCACCAGCTCTGGGTACCTGCCCCATCTGTGACGGGCTTTTATCTCATCTTCCCAGAGTTTCTTGTTCAAGTCCATCTCTACAGACACTTGATGAGTCCCTTAAGCGACCCAATTGCTGAAGCCTCGGCATCTTTTGCCCCTTTGAGAATGTCGCACCCTTTTGCAATCTTCTCGCTGTCTTTGATAAACTCTTCGCTGAATGAGAAGGGAAATTCCTTATGTAGTGTGCTAAGGTGACTCTCAACCTCAGAATATGCGTCAATTGCTGTAGAGAGCTCGTGTTGGCAGCTGCCAGCCAGGATATGTTCAACCTCTTTCAAGAAAATGACAGCATTGTGTCTGCACTCATACCACGCTGCGGTGTTGTAGGACATTCCGTTATAGAGCGCTTCCCCTTTTCTGAGGGTGTCAATCCAGATATCGAATGCATCGAGTCCCGATTCATAATCATCGAATAGGTATATTCTTGTTGTTGCGTGTTCTACCGCAAACTCCAGAGCTTCTTTGATTGTTGCTCTTTTGTCTGCTTTATCTTTTTTGTCCACCCAGTGCATCTCAAGAATTGGAATCTCTCTTTCGCCCAACTTATCCCACGGATAAGACTTGTTTTTGTGGGATTCATCTGGCGCAGGGCCACTGAAGAGATACCCACTGTTATCGTAGCCTTTGACAATATAATACTCAGGCACGACCAAATCCCAGCTGTAGCCAGGGATTCCTCTGTCTATGTATTCCCTCGTTCTCTCCCAGGTTTTTGTTTGAAGCTCTGTGAGGTCGCCTGTTTTTGGTTTGAAGCCAAAAACACCGTCAAATTTTAGCCCTATGTTGCTTGCAAGCTTTGGCAACATGTGACTCTTCCAAGCTGTTGGCCCAGAGGGGCAAACACCCCTGTGACAGATGTTTATAACAAATGCGTTGCCAGTTGCGCCAAATACCCAACCGAGTGAGTTGTCGAGTTTGTGGTAGTCCGATATACCCTTGTAGCAACCCATCAGGCTTGTCCATGTGGGCGTCCAGCTTATGCCTTCGAGAATCTTTCCCATTTTCTCACTCCCCCCTTGCGGTGTTCTGTGTTTGATATTGTAGGGGAGGGCGGGGTTTATGCAAACCCTCCATTACTGTTCAAGGATTTTATGTGTATATAAAGATTAATTAAAACATATATGTGAGAATTGTAATAGTGTTTATTTATCATATACTGAAAGGGATGTATTGATAAAATCGATAGGATTATCTGTCAATGCGTAAATTGATCGGTTTTGAAAGGAGCAATAAAGACTGATGAATGCGTACGAAAGAGAATTAAGACGACAACAAAGGGAAGAGGAATTTAAACAAGCTGTACATGAAGCAGAATACCACGAAAGAACAATGATAAATCTGCTTTACGCACATCTTAAGAATGGAAAATTCACTACCAAGGTTAACTGGAAAGATTTTGGCAATGTTCCCGCTAAGGACTTGACTTTAGACTAAACACTGCTATTATTTAGGTATGAACTTACTAGATATAACAAACTTGTTTGGAACTCATGAGCAGTGCGTTGAAAAGCTTGAAGAGATTCGCTACTCAAAGGGTGTTTATTGTCCATATTGTGGTTCATACTCCACAACAACACACAAAGACCCAACAAGAGACACCAAACGTTGGCAGTGTAAGGATTGTCATAAGTCCTTTACCGTTCTAACCAAAACCATGTTTCATCATACTCGTTTACCTCTTCCTAAGTGGTTTATGGCAATATTTCTTCTTGCTAATGCCAAAAAGTCAATATCTAGCCGTCAACTATCTCGTGATATTGGTGTTACTGTTAAAACAGGCTATCGCATATCAGTTCAGATTCGTAAAGCTCTTCTTGGTTCAGATCGCAACCTCTTAAAGGGTATTGTTGAAATGGACGAAACTTACATTGGAGGTAAACCACGTCATAGAGATAGTAACAACAAGCGTGGACGTGGAACTAAGAAACTTCCAGTTATCGGAGCAATTGAGAGAAACGGTGAAGTAGTTGCTAGCCCCTCTAAAACCAAGAAAACAGACAAGAATACACTTCTTGCATTCGTAAACAAAGCAATCGATAGACTCAATACAACTCTTATGACTGATGAATACAAAGGCTACAGAGGATTCTCTGATTTGATAGTTTCACACAAAGTCATAAACCACGCTCTTGAATACGTAAAAGGTGAGATTCACACAAACACAATTGAAGGTTTTTGGAGTCTACTCAAGAGAGCATGGTATGGCACTCATCACCATTATAGTGAAGATTACTCACCACTTTACATCAGCGAAGCCTGCTACAAATACAACATGCGTAAAGCAAAGCCTGCGAATATGTTCTTTGATATGTTGACTAGGATGGTGCGTGCTTAGATGAAACTAACTGATTGAAACTTCTTCAGCGCCTGCAACCGAATAATATTCATTGGTTCTATCTTCATAACAAAGTGCGAAATCGTCATCATTTCTTGTACACAAACTTAAATTGTAACGAATACCAATCGCTGAAATCCACACATCATTATAATGTCTTCTGGCAAATTTCGGATTTTCTGAAACTATCTTTCCAAATACTTGCGCTGTTTCCATATCAATATTATAAATTGGATATCTTATAATTTTTTCGAGTGAATTCATACCAAAATACCCAAGTTCAAATCCAGACATTAGTTCACCTATAGATATTATTGGTATACACACTACCTCATCGCGCAAAGAAAATTCATCCTTATCATACGCAGCAGAAATAATATCAATTAGTATGTTTGTATCTAAAAGTATCTTACTTGCCATGCAATTCGGATATAAAAGCTTTAAGCCTCTGTCCATCTTCTTTGGTGATAATACCGAATATATCAGAAACCCCTTTCCTCTTGTTGGAAACCGAATCCTTATCCCCAGTTATGGTGATTTGACTTGGAGAGATAGTATATCTCGAATGTTCTATGTTTTGGTTTGTGCTATTTGTGTTTGTCAATTGAATTTCAGTGCTATTAAATGTCGTATTGATAAAAGTGTGACTTTGTTTCACTTCCAATATTCTTGGTAGCTTATTGTCCATCGCTAATATCTTCTGGCAAATAAACTCTAGTAACATTACTTGAAAGAATTATGTATATTGGTTCACCAGTAAGCTCATTTTTAGCTGTTGTTTTCAATATTCTTGAAACCATAGGTTTTAACTCAAGTACTGTTCCATCCCTAAGTTTTAATTTCGTCCAACTTTCAAATTCAATATCAAATTCTTCTTCTTTTTCAATATCATATGGCCCATATTTTTTCATATCAATGTTTGTATCATCCGGTATCTCAATTGTCAATTCCATTTTTCCTCCAGTATTCTGTTTTTAGTCCCTAAAGGGAACATTGCCAAGATTTTCTCAGTAGCGTGCCGCCAGTAGAACCTGTAATAGACAGAACTCAATCGGAATATGTTCAAAAATGGTTGGATAGTTACAAACCAAACTTTATACACAGATTGTTTGGATTAAGAAAACTTGTCGTGAAGTTAAACACAAACAAAATTCAGAAACTCAGGAAGAATGAAGAAATTCAACTTGATCTTGCGATGGAAGAATATCAAAAAAAGTTAGTCGAGTATGAAAATCAAAAAGAGATAGCAAGAGGAATACTGGAAAACAACGAAGATTCTTTTTCAGAAGTCATTGATAGCTATTTCAACAAATCTGATCTTGAATTTCAAAATGTCATTGTAAATAAGAATGGGATAATTTCCTACTTCAAAGCGCCAGATTTGAATATTATACCCAGTGAAGAAAAAAGAGTGGGTAAATCAGGAAAACTAATTTCCAAAGAAATTACTACGTCAAAGAAAGTACAAATCTATAGAGATTTTGTATCAGCAAACACATTCCTTATGGCAAAGCAATTTTTCTTAATGTTCCCGATAGACAAGTGTGTTATTAACATTCGTAAGATGGAGTTAAACAATTCAACAGGGTATTTAGAAGAAAAGTGTATCTCGTCAGTCCAATTTATAAGAGAAACGTTTGAGGGTCTGAATATCCAAAATATCGTTCCGTTCGAGGCATTAAATAATTTTAAGAAAAATGTCGACTATTCCGATAAGAATGGATTTAGACCTGTAGAGGAATTAATGCTCTGATGTAAGTGACTTTTCTTCCAGTTGTTACAATTAGCGAGAAGACCCCCATACCTGCAACGGGGGTCTTGTGTTTTTGAGTGTTGGTCACCTGTTAAGATTATAGCATATCCTCCACAATATTTGCCGCTATAACAAGTCTTTGAATCTGGTTTGTGCCTTCGCAAATCTTTGTTCGCTTGACAAATAGAATGATTCATTTATATTGAGTATATACTCAATGAGTGAGTGCTCAATGAACAAAAGACAACAGCAAAAAGAAGAAACAAAACAGAGGATAATAGAGACTGCCAGGGAGTTGTTTGCGAGGAAAAGCGGTTTTCGAGACACAAGCACACTCGATGTAGCAAAGGTTGCAGGTGTGTCACATGGTTCTGTTTTTGCTCATTTTGCAACAAGAGAAGACCTTGTATTCACCATCATTGAATCCGAGTTGTCCCTAGTCATCTCAAGCTTTTCCGGACTTGTTGAAAAACATGAAAACTCTGAATCCATCACGCTTGAGATGGTTGCCAGATACCATATTGCGTCACTTGTGGGCGTTGAGGAAATCTACAAGCAGAGTGTCATGGAATACCCTCATTTTTCGAATGAGTCAAAAATGGCGTTTTTGTCTTATTATTCTGCGCTCTCTGAGATTTTTATCTCTGTGGCCAAGAAATCGAATCTTACAACATCGGTTGAATATGAAAAACTATTTTCTGTCTGGATATCGCTTTTGCACCACTACCTTATAAATGCTGATCTTTACTCTGATTGTGACTCAGTTTTGGAGAAAAAGGGTTCCGAAATTGTTGCGCTCTACCTGTCGTTGGTGACACCTAGAAAATAAAATCAGGAGGAAAACTCATGAATAGATGCAAATCATGCGGAAGAGTTATCAAAGGAGATGCAAATGCTGAGTACTGTAGCAATTGCCTCGACGAAAACGGCAATGTCAAAGACTACAATGATGTAACCAAAGACCTTTCAAAATACCTCACAGAAACCCAGGGGCTAGACGAGAGCGCTGCAATAAACGCAGCTAAAGCGATAGCTTCGAGCCAACCCCACTGGAAACGCAAACAAGGGGTGTATTTCGAGAGTGATATGAAGAAGAAAAGAAGGGTGATAGTGTCTTTGGTAGTCATTATCGCGCTTTTTGTCTCTGGCACAGGTTTTGGTTTATGGTGGTTAACTCGTGATGAACCTATTCTGAAACCACTTTTTGCAGATGATGAAAACTATCTTATAACAAGAACTGTTGGGGATGTGACTGTTAATGAATTGAACATCGATGGACACCAGAGGTCTCCAAAGCAGTTTTTTGATGATAATCCTGATGTGATTACGTTTATCGACTCCGATCCTTATCGATATTGGAACAAGGTTGGTTATGGCTACAACATCGTAGAAAATTTTGGAATGCAAATCAATCCGCCATCAGAAGAAAAAACTAAAAAATCAACCTTTACCAGAGATGGTTTGTATATGATTGCAACTCTTGATGGTGATGATGAAAATGAACATACAGATTTGAGAATCAATTTTTACTCAAATGATTTTTTTACAAGAGATAGAGGTGATAAACCAATTTGCAATCTCGGTACTGCGTATTATAGTGGCCTAATTCAGCAGGGTGAGTACACATCTAGTAACAATTGGTGGAAAGAAGTTTACTGTGGTGTATATGATCCTGTATTGCATGCTGATTATATCTCATGGACTGAGAAGGCATATGATTCATGGTATGCGCCGAAGTCGAGAGTGCTTTACAATCCACATATAGACAAAACTACTATAATTTCTGATTCGATATATAAAGATCAATACTTTACTTCTGACTCTTTATTTGTGTGGATGGACAACCGGGAGATTGACCAGAAATATCCATTTGTCTATGGCTACGATATCAACAACAACGAAGAATTCCTTATCAGCGATATGTTTGGTGACGGTATACTTGAATTGAATAATAGGTACGTTTTACTATCAAATGCATACGATAAAGAAGGGGTTTGGAACATTAGTCCAAGGATCGGCATTCAAATTTATGATACACAAACAAAGAAAATACTGTCAAAAGATTTGATAAGGAGACCATTATTTCAGTTTTTTAACGAGAATGTCGAATTTTATGAAACAATGAAAGACGATTTTCTTTTTCCAGATGTATCCATCTCAGATAATATCACTCCCGAAGAAACCTATGTCAGTTGGGTAGAGTTTGTCGATGAAAGAGTCCAACTTGCTGATGGCTGGAATAAGGAGCTGATCGAACAGTGGGACTTTGAGCCAGACATACACATCAACCAAATCGCAGTCCAAAACATCGCAAACGCAGGCAAAGAACCTTTGAGGGTAAGGGGAGGAAGTGACAGGGTAGAGCGTCAAGCACCTGTCGCCATCACCTCAGAATATATCCTATGGCAGAGCATAGATTTCCAGACAGGCACAGTAAAGCTTTGGCTTGGGGCAATTGAGAATGGGGAAGACGACGGAATCATCGAGAGCGTTTTGCTCGATGAGTCTCAAATAAAGCACTGGTATGGTCTCGATGAAATATACACAGACGCAAGCATCACCGACAAATATGTCTTCTGGGTCAAAGAGAACCAATGGGAAGAAGATAAGTCAAACATCTGCTGGGTAGAACTCTCCGAAATCTTTGGCGAATAACCAAATCAAACACATTAGTAGTCTTATTCTTAAAAAGCAAAAAGGGCGGGATATATATTCCGCCCTTTATTTGTTTATCCAAACAAAAGCATACTAACCGATTATAAAAAACTCAATAATTCAAATCCAATCAGCTAGTCATACTACACAACACAAATTGCGTACTACAGCACATCCTTCACAATATTTGCCGCAATAACAAGCCTTTGAATCTGGTTTGTGCCTTCGTAAATCTGGGTTATTTTGGCGTCGCGCATCATCTTCTCGACTGGGTATTCCTTCATGTAGCCATATCCGCCAAAGATCTGCACTGCATCTGTTGTTACTCTCATAGCAAGGTCGGTGCAGTAGCACTTTGCCATGGCAGCTTCCTTGGAATACTTGGTCATTCCACCATCAATCATGCGAGCGGCCGAGTAAACAAGAGCTCTTCCTGCCTCGATGTCCTTTGCCATATCGGCAAGCATGAAGGCGATTGCCTGGTTGTCGAAGATTGGTTTGCCAAACTGAACTCGCTCTTTTGAGTACTTGAGAGCAGCTTCATAAGCGCCCCAAGCGATTCCAAGACCCTGAGCTGCAATGCCTGGGCGGGACTTGTCGAGTGTGCGAAGGGCGGCGTGGATTCCCTGGCCTTCTTTGCCAAGCATGTTGGCAACTGGCACTTTGCAATCCTGGAAAACAAGCTCTGTCGTGACAGATGAACGGATGCCCATCTTGTTCTCGTCCTTGCCATAGCCAAAGCCTGGTGTACCCTTTTCGACAACGAGAGCTACAAGACCACGGTTACCCTTGGATTTGTCTGTCTGGGCGATGACAGTTGTGATGTCTGCAACTCTGCCATTTGTGATAAACTGCTTTGTTCCGTTGAGAATGTAGTGGTCGCCATCAAGTACTGCCATTGTCTCGATGTTGGAGGCGTCTGACCCGGCGTTTGCCTCTGTGAGGGCAAAAGCTGTGAGGTACTCACCCGATGCGGCTTTTGGCAGCCAACGCTTCTTCTGCTCCTCAGAACCCATGATAAGAATTGGGAATGAGCCAAGAGCATTGACAGCGTATGATACAGCCACGCCACCATCGACTTTTGCAAGCTCCTCGATGACAAGACAGAGGTCAAGCACACCATACCCAAGTCCGTCATACTCGGTTGGGATGTAGAGCCTCATAAGGTCGGCTTTTGCAAATTCCTTGATGATATCGGTTGGGAAGATTCCCTTCTCATCGAGTTCTGCTCTGACAGGAAGCATCTTCTCCTGTGCAATCTTCTTTGCGAGGTTTTTAACCATTAATTGCTGTTCGTTAAGGAAATACTCCATTTCTCTCCTCCTTGCGTACCTTTTGACATATCAATCACAGACAGGTTACAATAAAGGAACTATTTGAAAAACAAAGACTATGGAGTTTGATATGAGAACACAAAAAAGCATAGGAATAGCCCTGACAATTTTGCTGGTTGGCCTTACAGTCCTTTCCGCTTGCGGAGATAGTGTCGATATACGGGACGTGGAGATTCCAGATGTTGTAATCAACTCCAATGACGACAATAGCAACGGTCAAACTGATACGACCAACCCCGACAACAGCTCTGATGCTGTGGACAAAAATACAGATTCAACGAATCCTGATAACGATACACAAACCGACAACACCTCAGGTAGTTCAACGGATGTTATCGACTCAAGTGATGACTATGCCGTGACAGACTCCATGGTGGAACCCGCATTCCCAGAGGCAACCCCTGCGACAAACTGGATGATGTTCAGGCGAACGCCTGACAACATGGCGCTTGTCGACGCTGATATCAAAACTCCTTTTGGAAAAACATTTGAGGGAGACAATCCAGACTATAGGCTGGTTTCTTTCACAGCTCCGGCGGCCAACTATATCTATGGTTCTCCTGCTGTTGATGGGGATGATATTTATTTTGGTGTGAAGCTTGGTTATCTGCTTCGATATAACTTCAAGAATCAGGCGTATATCTGGAGGATGGAGGAGCCTCTTGATGGCGACATCACAACATCGATTGCGCTCGATGATACATCCGTCTACTTTGGCACGGGAGGTGATGGCAAGATGTACGCCTATGACCGCATCACCGACTCAAAAATCTGGGAGTTCCAGACGGGCAAGAACATCAGCGCTCCACCTGGAGCCGTTGAGGAGGCGGTCTCAAACCCCGTGATCCTGAGCCATCCAAAGCTCTATGAGGGAAAAATCTATTTTGGTGCCTTTGACGGCAAGATGTATTGTCTGGATGCAAAAACTGGCAAGAAGGTCTGGGAGTTTTTCACCAGCGCAAAGGTCTACAGCTCTCCAGCCATTGCATATGATAGGCTCTATTTTGGCAACCACGATGGCAAGTTTTATTGTCTTGATGCAAACACAGGAAAGCTTCTCTGGGACACCAAACTTCCGAAGGGTATCACAGCCTCTCCTGTCACGTTTGGTCCTCGTGTTTGGATTGGTTGCAAGAACTCAAAAATGTATTGTCTGAAAGCATTTGATGGCTCAATCTTGTGGGAGTACCAGGCTCCGGACTCAGACTACGGCATCGAAGCTTGCCCCGCTGTTGATGAGCAGAATATCTACTTTGGAGATGCCTCAGGACATTTCACCTGCCTTGATAGGAAAACAGGCAAGCGTGTCTGGCAGGTTGCACTCTCAGACAAACCCCTGAGCAGCTCCCCAGTAATTGCCGGAGAGAAAATATTCTTTGGTGGGCATGACATGAATATCTACGCCATTAGAAAGTCAAACGGCGAAGTGCTGGACAAGTTTAAGACAGAGGGCAGTGTCTTGGCTTCCCCAATCATCGTTGGCAATGAGGTGCTCACAGCGAGCTATGATTCGATTATTTATTTCCTGAGAGGAGAAGGGACGGGGCATCCATATAAAAGATAACTCTGCATAGATCCATTGCTTGACAAAAAATGCTTATTTTACTATAAATGTTGTGGAGCGGAGGTGAACGTGAAAAAAACAATAGTTCTAGCACTTGCGATAGTTTTGGTATTTGGGCTTGTGATTGGATGTGGACAAGAACCGGTTGTTGATCAAACTGACTCAATTAGCGAACAAGTTGATGAAGTGACCACTAGTCAAAGAGAAAAGATACTTGTGGATAATGAAGTTGAATCTCAAGAGGTTGAAAAGACAACTGAATATGTTGAGCATGAAACTGCCATTGCATCCTTCAGGGTACCTATTTCCTGGCAAGTTCAAAAGATAGAAAGTAAGAATTATAAAGGTGGTTTGAAACAAGTTCTTGTTTATCCAGATCCCAAAACAAATGCGATTATCTACATTGAACATCCCAAATCAGGTGGATATAATGATGCGTTGGAACAGGGATTTGAGGAATTGACTGAGTGTAAACCAAATCTCATTATGCGAAGTTTTTACAAAAGAGATGCTGATTTCTGGTTTTGTTTTTCGGGATCATCTCATATACCAGTATCGATTTGGGAGTATGACAGTATAAAGGGTCAAGAGGATGAGATTATCAAATTCCTTAGTTCAATTCGAAAGTAGGTTTCTTATTTTAACTCTGTATTGTCCCTGATTCTGGTTTGTATTGAGCTTCTTTGATTTTATAGTAAGGTTGTCAGGAGGAAGTCTATGGAAGTTTCGGTAGAGATTAGTTCGATAATATTTAAAGAGTTAAATGGTAAGTATAATAAACTACTAGAACAAATTAGGCAGTACTATGTTTTCTTATTTACATCTTTCTCAGGAACATTAGTTTCGATTTTTTCGACATCAACATTATTTAGCTCAAATATTATAATTCCTCAAATATTAATTATTGTCACCTCAGTATTTGCTATGTTAACAAGTATTATGATTATACTTCACAGAGTTCAAGCTAAACACATTGGTGGTTTAATATATGAATTATTAATAAGTAATCTACTTCCCAATATTAAAAGACCGATGAGTTCCTTAAAAGAGTTGTCTGATAAAGCAGCAAATGCAAACAAGATGGTTGAGATCATTGATTATTTCCTTTTATTTCTATCCTTCATTGGATTAATTATTGGTATTTTCTTTAAATGTATAATGACTTGTTTCTGAGGTTACTTGGTTAGTATCTAATTTCCTTATTGATATAACATATCTACTGGCTTATTTTTATTGTTTATTTTTACATTACTAGGTAAATATAGTGTTATCTTGCTTCACATGGCAAATTATCCAACCGATGATGAAATAATCGAAAAGTACTCAAGAGAGATGAGTGAAAACATCAGAACAGTTTTTGCAAGTGAATATCATTCGAGGAAGAAGAACACAACAGTAAACTTTTTGCTAGTGTTTTTCCTAGGAAGATTTGGCGCGCATAAAATTTATATGGAGCAAATTGGGATGTTTGTTCTGTACTTCTTTACAGCAGGATTATTATTGATTGGTTCCTTATATGATTTGTTCACCTATAAGGCTGCTGTTTTTCATTTTAATGACAATTTGGCGAGAGACCTGAGATTGAAGTACCTCAGGGTATCCAAAAGCTCAAGCTCTAGCTTCACAAAGGAGTCAAGTTTGCCTGGATACGATGATGTCTTTTCGGGGGATAAAGCCAACGCAGACGAGAACGGGGATGATTTCGATCCCTTTGAATAAGATTAGAAAACTCTAGTCTTGCAATACCTCCTTCAACTTCAACTCAACTTCCTTCAACCCTCTCCCATCCCTACCAACATTCATCAGATGCTCGTAAGCCTCAGCCAAATCTGTTGACGTCTCGGTTTCGACCATGATTCTCATTGTGTTGTAATCGTAGGGTTGGAATGCTGGGGTGAGGAATACCTCACCGGGCAGCTTGCCAGATGTTGCGTTGTAGCAGATACTGGTTTTGGCAATCTCCTGTGTGTCAAGTGTTTTGACATCAAGCGTTGCGATGCTCTGGCAGTCCCAACTCACGGCAATGAGTCTGTCTTTGCTACCGGGCAGACCACAAAGTGGGAACCATGTGGAGTGAAGCTTCTGATATGTTACCTTGCTGTCGAAGTAGCCAATCTCATCCTCAAACTCAACATAAACCCTGTTGCCAACTCGATTGTGTCGCACCAGGTTCTGTTTTGGACTCTGGGCTGTACCGATAACCTTACCTGTCTTTGAATCTATGGTTGAGACTTGGTATGTGTCTCCTGTCACCCTCCAAGCCCAGAAAAATTCTGTGTTTGCTGCCAGGACAATCGGCTGACCGGGGGGAGGCAAGTCCCAGTATACCCTCCAGAGGTGATTGCCATCAGTTGCGTCAATCCCGTCAATCCAGGCGGTTGTTCCAACTGTTGTTGGCACGTTTACAACTGGTGATGAAAAGTCCTGTGATGGGTTTTTCAAAACTCCAGAGTAATCTACATCGTCGTTTCTCCATGCAATAATAGACGTGATTATGTCAACGGCTTGAATATAGATTGGATTCTTGTCGTAGTTTGTGTCGGAGTCAACTGCAACTATTAGGTTGGTTCCGAGGCTCCCAACAATCCAGGCAGATGAACCTGTAGGGGCAATCCACTCCCACTGCGTTTCACCCTCAAGATCAATAATTCGGAACAATCTTGTGTCACCCGTCAGGACGTATTTATTATCAATCTTGCGAAGCCTGACTTGTTTTATCCCTTCAACCTCTCTGCTCCATTTCATGTTTCCAACTGAATCGAGCAGCCCAAAGGTGTTTTGATCGCAGAAGAGTGAGTAACCAGAGCCAACGGGGAGAATCTGGGATATGTTTTTCTTCTTCCAAACGAGCTCTGACTCTCCCTCGCAGGAGGTAAGAAAAAACACACCAATTAGCAACAGTGTGGTTGATAGCCTAGTTTTATTCATCTTGCATCTTCCAGATTGAATACGAACTGTGGCTCTTTGTCTGTTATCTTCCCGAACTTGATTATTGAGCCATTTGCTGTGGCGATTGTGTCGCCGTAGAGGTCAGTGACACTGCCAAACCCAACATCAATCCAGTCACCAAGTTTCACCTGGGAGACAATGTTTCCATCATCGTCGATTGAAACTGCCAGGTCATCATCGAAGACAACGACTGTCACATCATTATATCCTGACACATGTCGTATCGGTCTGTCCTTCTCAAGTACGATAGAATCCCACTCACTCTCTCCCTCGGGTAGGTGCCAGAGTTTGTCATAGTCGGCAATCCAGATGCCATCGTGCCAGGAGATGTCGGAGAGGAGTTGAACAGGTGGTGGCTTGATTACAGTTTCTTTCTTATATTCAGGATTCAATATTGCACACACAAAATCACTATCGACATAGGTCGGCAATTTGACATTCTTTCCTACACCAATAAACTTACCTTCTCCATTTTTTGATGACAAACTTTCTCTGATATCTTCAGGTAATTCAGCAATTTCACCTTCAAATTTATTGGAAAAGAAATATAAAATAGTGTCATCAACCATATCCAACCAGAGAATATCACTCACCATGACACGTCCAAATTCAGTACTTTCATCCTGTATCATTCTGTTTTTTTCAATGTTTACTATTTGGATTTCATTATTCCAAATTGTGGTGATGTAATTGTCTGAAATAGCAATTTTCTCAATCTCCCTTGGCGCTTCTGGTATCACGAAAAACAGCACAACACAGAGCAGAATCAGAATTGCGGACAAAACCCACAGAAATCTGGATTTTCCCTCAAGAGATGAGACAAAGTTGAATTTGTTCATTGTTTGAGCCTGTTGCCACAAGCTTTTTTCTTGAGTATCCGTTTTTAATTCGAGATTATCGTCTTCCATGTTGCACCTCACACAGTTTCCATCCTCGCAGAAAGGATAACAGAGTACAGTAAAAATGCCAGTTCAAACTTGTGCAGTTTGGGTTATGCCATAAATAGTTTGGTATGCTTGAAAACAATCCACAAACTGAATCCAGAGAGCGTATCTCAACAGTTTGTTTCACTTGTGAAATATGTGTGTATAATGCTCCCCGTGGAACCCCAGGATGTTGTTAAAATAGCCAAAAAAATAGAGAAAGGCGACAATGAGCCCTTCGCTGAGATTGTAGAAGAGTATCAGGGGTTCGTGTACAATTTTTCACTTCGACTCACAGGGAACAGAGAGAATGCCTGGGATTTGGCATCTGAGGTTTTCATGAGGGTTTTGTCCCAGCTTTCGAAATACAGCCCTGAGTTCCCGTTTAAGTCCTGGATTGGCAGAGTCACCTACACAACAGGACTCAACTACCTCAGAAAGCACAAACGCACAATTCAAATAGAGTCTCTGGCTGGCGATGTACCCTTTGAGGTTCCGGATGATGGTGAAATTCCTGACGATGTAGTCATTGACAACTCAATAAGAAAAAGCGTTTCAGACGCCATCCAAAAGCTCAAACCAGACTTTCGCGCAATAATTACTCTTTGTGATATTGAGGAGTTGAGTTATGAGGATGCCGCCCAAGCGTTGAGTATTCCACTTGGCACGGTGAGGTCACGACTCTTCAGGGCGAGATCTGCGCTGAAGAAAATTCTTAATGGAACAAAACAGAGAGATTGATGTATGGGAAGTGAGATGGAGCGAATAAACGATGATACTCTAACGGGCGTTATGAAAACGCTCAGAACACCAGCGCCTCAGGGCTTTAAGGCGTATGTGATGGCAAGTGTCAGAGCCACAACACCGATAAGGCGTGGTGTTGGTGTCGGCAGATTCTGGCTTATCCCAGCCACAGGGTTTGTGGCTGTGGCTGTTGCTGCGACGTTTGCGATTGTCTCGTCCGGTGCTTTTGTTGCCACAAGAACAGTTGAGAAGGATTTGGTGGTTACAAATGCCGTTGCTGAAGAGACGACTACCTCTGTCGATGGGAGCGCCAGATCGTATGTCGAGTCTGAGGACAATATGGCTAATGTCCCTCCTGAGATGCCACTCTCTTCCGCCCCACCAGTTGCCACTTTTGGAGCTGCCAACACTGATGTGCCAATTGGCGGGTCTGGTCTTTCGTTCGTTTCGAATGGCGGGTCAGGCTCTGGTGCGCAGCCGTCCGGAATCACGAGTTCGCAGGGTGGTTTCTCTCTTGTCAGTGGTATTGTAAACCAGACCCACCTCACAGAAATAACCGACTATATGAGGAGTTTTGACTCTGTGTTTGTCCGCCGTGATGGTTACAATAACTTCAGATTTGATATCACACTCCCCCAGGATGAGGTTGATGCGTTTGTTGATGGTGTTGCCCCCATGCTTACCACTCTTAGCTACTATGATCCAGGCACGGTTGAGATAGTTATAAACTCAAGATAATAAAAGTCTATTCTGTAAGTGTAATCTTCTCAGTGTGATTTGGTTGTGTGTTGTTTTGGCACAAGTTCGCCATATTCATTCTCCTCTTCGGGTTGTGGGTTGTCATTTTAAAACCAAACTTATTTGACTGTCACAGTGTCTCGGTTAATATTTCCAGGTTGAGCTGGTGTTGATTTTACCGGTTCAACTATAAAACGCACACCACAGGCAAAGCTTTCGGTGGATTTGTCACGATGTTTGCTGTGGTGGAGGCAAAACCGAAAGGGGTATTATGGGCGTAGTAAACATGAAGCATCTGCTTGAAGCAGGTGTCCACTTCGGGCATCAGACCAAGCGATGGAATCCAAAGATGAGGAAGTTCATCTTCACGGCCAGAAATGGCATTCACATCATTGATCTCAGAATCACGGCAGAACAGTGCGAATTGGCATATGCAAGAGTCAAAGAGATCACGCAAAATGGTGGAAACATCATTTTTATCGGCACAAAGAAACAAGCTCAGGACATCGTCGAAGAAGAAGCAAAGCGTTGTGGAGCCCACTATGTCAACCAGAGATGGTTCGGTGGCACTCTCACAAACTTTATCACAATTCATCAGAGAATCCAGAAACTCAGAGAACTTGAGGAGAAGGAAGTCACTGGTGAGCTTCAGAGAATGACTGGCAGAGAGTTTGCAAAAGCCAAGAAGCTCAAGGACAAGATGAAAAAGTTCCTAAGCGGAATCAAGAACATGGATGTCCTTCCAGAGGCGATTTTTGTCACCGATACACACAAGGACAGAGCCGCAATCGTTGAGGCGACAAAGCTTGGCATCACCGTCATTGCGATTGTTGATACGAACTCTGATCCTGACCTTGTTGATATCCCGATCCCAGGCAACGATGACGCAATCCGTTCAATCAAGTTCTTCACAAAGCTGATTTCGGACGGTGTTGTCGAAGGTCGTGAGGGTGTTGATTTCGAGAGAAAAGATGAGGATGAGGAATCTGAGGAAAGAGCTGCCAAGAGAGCTGACGCAGATGACAATGAGGAAAAGGTCATCGACCTCGACAAGATAAACCTCGATGAGTTTGAGCCGGAGGAAAAGAAAGACAACGACGACGATGTAGATGATATCGTTGATGAGGAGGATATGTAATCATGGGTTTGGCACAGGACGTAAAAACGCTTCGCGAGCGCACAGAGGCTCCGATGATGGATTGCAAGAAGGCTCTGACTGAAGCAGGCGGAGACATAGAGAAGGCGATTCAGGTTCTCAGAGAGAAGGGAATCGCAAAAGCGGCAAAGAAGGCTGACAGAGAAACATCTGAGGGTCGTATCGGTCTTAAGATTAGTGACGACAGGAAGAAAGTTGTTCTTGTCAAACTCAGCTGTGAAACAGACTTTGTGGCAAAGAATGACAATTTTATAAAGATGAGCCAGGACCTCGCTGACCTTGCAATGGATAAGGGTATCTCAACAAAAGAAGACCTTCTTAAGGCAACACACCCCACAGGTTCAACTGTCGAGGAAGAAATTAAGGCAACAGTTGGTAAAATTGGTGAGAATATCCAACTTGCCAACGTTGAGGTTTACGACTCAATCGGTGGTTATTTTGATGCCTATGCCCACATGGGCAACAAACTCATTGTTCTTGTCGAGGTCAACTCAGACAAAGATGCTCACGAGAAGGTCATAGGTCTCGCTCACGAGATGGCAATGCAGGTTGCCATTGATAACCCAGACTATGTCTGCTCCACAGAGATTCCGAAGGATGTCGTTGACAAAGAGCGCGAGGTCATCATGAACTCTGAAGAGCTCGCCGGAAAACCAGACAACGTGAGAGAGAAGATTGCGGAAGGAAAGCTTAAAGCATTCTTCAAGTCTTGCTGCCTTCTTGACCTCCCATACATGAGAGAGTCAAAGAAGACAATCTCCGAACTTGTTGCCGAGACAGAGAAGGAAATCGGCGGAAAGATTGAAGTCGTCAAATTCTGTAGGATCTCGATAGGAGAGTAGGTAACAAATGACAAATGCCAAGGGGAGTCTGAGGTTCAAAAGGATACTGCTGAAACTGTCAGGTGAGTCTCTCCTTGGCAACCAAACATTTGGTATAGATGTCGAGTTCATCACAAAGATTGCCGATACTCTTGTCAGCCTCCATGAACTCGGTACCGAGATAACAATTGTTGTCGGTGGTGGCAATATTTGGCGCGGTGTCAACGGAGTGCAGCTTGGTATGGACCAAGTCACAGCTGACTATATGGGTATGATGGCAACAGTTATGAACAGTCTCGCCCTCCAAACAGTCATCGAATCCAAGGGTGTGCCGACTCGAGTCCAGTCTGCGATTGCAATGCACGAGGTTGCTGAGCCTTACATACAAAGAAAGGCTATCCGACATCTTGAAAAGGGCAGGATAGTCATCTTCGCAGCAGGCACTGGAAACCCATTCTTCTCAACCGATACGGCGGCGGCACTCAGGGCGGCTGAGGTTCATGCAGACTGTCTGATGAAAGCTACAAAAACTGACGGTATCTATACTGACGACCCGGCAAAAAACAAAGACAGCAAGCTCTTGAAGAACATCACCTACACAGATGTGCTTGCCAAAAACCTCAGAGTTATGGATGGGGCAGCCGTGTCGATATGCCGTGATAACAACATTCCAATTGTCGTGTTTTCAATCGCTGACACTGAGAATATAATAAAGGTTGTAAAGGGAGAAGACATCGGTTCCCTGATTCAAGGAGGATAAGAAAATGGATAAGAACGAAATTAAATCTCGTATGGACAAGACTCTTTCCTCGTTGCAGGAACACCTTCTTGGCTTAAGGGCGGGCAGGGTGTCACCTGCCATTGTGTCCAAGGTTGTTGTTGAGGCCTATGGTTCCCAGATGGCCGTTCCTCAGCTTGCCAATGTTGCAGCCCCCGATGGCAGGACGCTTGTTATTGAACCGTGGGACAAGTCAGTTCTCTCGGAAATAGTAAAAGCCCTGCAGGCAGCCAATCTTGGCGCTAACCCGATTTCTGACGGAAACCTCATCAGGATGCCATTCCCACCTCTTTCTCAGGAGAGACGCAAGGAGCTTGTGAAGCTTGTTGATAAAACGGGCGAGGACTCAAAGGTTGCGATTCGAAACATCAGGCGTGACTTCGTAGCGTCTGAGAAAAAGGCTGAGAAGGACGGAGACATTTCGGAGGATGAACTCAAGAAAAGTGAAGGCATCATCCAGGAAGTCACGGACGAATATACTAAGAAAATCGACGATGTAATCTCAGCCAAGAAGAGGGAGATACTAGAGTCGTAATGGATAAAAGCCAGTTGCCCAGGCACATTGCCATCATCATGGATGGTAACGGAAGGTGGGCTAGGCGACGTGGGATGCCAAGAGTCGAGGGGCATAGACGCGGGGTTTCGAGTGTCAAAAAAACCGTCGAGAAGGCGGCGAGTCTTGGGATAGAGGTTCTTTCGCTGTATTGCTTTTCAACAGAAAACTGGAAGAGACCCAAGACCGAGGTCAAGTTCCTTATGGATACGTTCTTGACGACACTTTTTGCCGAAGAAAAAATGATTCTTGGGAATAACATCAGGTTCAAGCTCATCGGGGACAAGACCAAACTCAACGACAAACTAGTCAATGCCGTGAATGTGTTGGAGAAAAAGTCGTCGGCAAATACCGGTATGTGGCTGTTGCTTGCAATTAACTATGGTGGACGGGACGAGATAATTCATGCGATAAAGTCTATTGTAGATGAGGGAACTCCTTTATCTGAGATTACAATTGACGCCATCTCCAACCACCTTTACACAGCAGGACTGCCAGACCCCGACCTTGTAATAAGAACCTCAGGTGAACTCAGATTGTCTAACTTCATGATTTGGCAATGTGCTTATTCAGAGCTGGTTTTTCCCGATAAATACTGGCCCGATTTTTGTGAAGATGACCTCATTGAATCAATAGAAATTTACAAGTCCAGAAGCAGGCGTTTTGGCAGCGCGGGGAGTGACAACAAGGAGAGTGAAAAATGAAGCGTGTGATAGCCGCATTGATTCTTATACCTGTTGCAGTATTGGTGGTTTGGTTTGGTCAGAACAATGGCTGGCTCTTCCTATCGTTTATCATAATCATCTCAACCCTCGCAATTTTTGAGGCAGCAAGAATCGCCAAAAAGGCTCATATTAAAACTCAGCCAGTTGTGATAGCGCTTGCTAACATTGCCATTCAGATTTGCATCTTCTACCCCAAATGGAGGATGGAAGCAATCATCGTTCCCTTCGTCTTACTCGTATGGTTGTTCCTTTTCGAGGTGATCTCAGGTAAACCAGAGGGCGCAATATCTCGAATTGGTGCGAGTCTGTTCATACTCCTTATCGGCAGTCTGTTCTCGTTCCTATCGTTTTTAGAGAATATCAGATTGGGCGGATTGTATGGGGAGCCTTTCGGTTGGAGGGTTGTTTTCTCCCTCTTTGCGGGTGTTTGGGCGTTTGACATCTTCTCGTTCTATGGAGGTAAGATGGCAGGCAGGAGAAAACTCGCTAAGGTCTCACCCGGTAAAACTTTGGAAGGATTACTCATTGGTGCTTTCCTTGGAATGGCAGTTTTTGTGGTGGCTGGGTATTACCTCATATTGAGATATGATGCCGCTGTAAGTGCTGGTTTTTCTTGGACTCACCTCATCGTCTCCGGATTTGTTGTGATGTGTGCCTCGCTTCTTGGTGACCTTGGTGAATCGGTTTTGAAGCGTGATGCAAATGTCAAAGATTCCAGCAAGCTCATCATGGGTCATGGTGGCATCCTGGACAGAATGGACTCACTCATGCTGGCAGCCCCAGCGTTTTTCTTCTATCTGGTCTTTGTTCTGAAGGGGCTGTTGATAGGATAGATGAAAAAAATTGCCATTATTGGTTCAACTGGCTCAATCGGTACACAAACTCTTGATGTCATAAGAAGCGATTTTTCTCAGTTCCGAGTTGTTGCGCTTGCTGCCAACAAGAGTGTCGATGCAATCGCTGTCCAAGCTAGAGAGTTTGGAGTAAATACTGTTTGTCTTTACGATAATAATGCCGCGAGCAGGCTCGATACGATATCGAAGGGATTGACTGTCCTGACAGGAGACCGTGGGCTTGCCGAGATCGCGGCAATGGACATTGACATATTGGTTGTCTCCGGCAACGGTGTTGCCAACATTGCCCCCACTCTGATTGCCCTAAATCGTGGAACAAAGGTCGCCCTTGCCACCAAAGAGGTAATCGTTTGCGCTGGACACCTTATTTCTGACGAACAGCTTGAAAGTCAGATTGTGCCTATTGACTCAGAGCCATCAGCTATTTATCAATCTCTGCTTGGTGAGGACAAACTCAGAATCAGAGAGATACTACTCACAGCATCTGGTGGCCCATTTTTCTCCAAAGGCATGAAGTGGGGGCAACTCACCAATGTTAGACCCGAAGACGCTCTGTCACACCCGAAGTGGAACATGGGCGCAAAGATATCCATCGACTCAGCGACGCTTGCTAACAAGGGGCTAGAGTTAATGGAGATTTCGATGTTATTTGGCATTGATCCGGATAGAATCAGAATCCTCATACACCCTGAAGCGATTGTCCACTCAGGGGTTGCTTTTGTCGATGGTTCAACCAAGCTTCAGGCGTCACCTCCGTCGATGAAATACCCCATTAGCTTTGCCCTTAACCACCCAACCAGAAACCTCAACGACCTTCGTGGTGTAGGGTTTCCTGTGAGACTTACGTTTGACGATATGCCTGAGGATGTTTCAAGGTCAATACAACTTGCCAGAAAAGCTTACCAAATGGGAGCTTGTGGCAGGATTGCCTACACAGCAGCGGATGAATGGGCGGTTGGTGCGTTCCTCTCCAACAAGTTGCCATTCTACCTGATACCAGAGATTATTGGCAAGACGCTGAGTGAAATAGATACAAACTCAAGCGTAAACTCGGTGTCTGAGATAAAAACACTCTATAACAAATGCACAGATATCGCTTGTGAGATTGGAAGGAGATTATGTCAACGTTTCTGATAGTTTTATACGCACTGATTATTCTTGATATTCTTGTTATTGTTCATGAATTTGGACACTTGTTTGCGGCAAGGTCAATTGGCACACCCGTCATCGCCTATGCCATTGGTATGGGGCCAACGATAGCCAGATGGAAATGGCGCTATTTTGGCGAAACCGAGTTCAGACTGGCTGTCTTCCCAATCGGTGGTTACTGCCTTGTCTCTGGCGAGGAGGAGGAGTCGGGAGACCCGAACTCGCTCTATAACAAGACCCCTTGGCAGAGGATTTGGTACTCGGCTGCAGGTGTTGTTCTCAATTTTGTTCTTGCCATTATCGTCTTCTTCTCAGTGTTTGCCATTTGGGGAACAGATGTTGCCATTATGGAAACAAACCAGGTAAGTTTTGTCGAACTTGACAAACCAGCAGAGGAAGCTGGAATCGGGCCAAGAGACAGAATCCTTTCAATCGATGGGCAGTACATCTATTCCTATGAGGACATAGCAAACAATGTCAACGGCAAAATCAACGAAGACATCAATGTGACAGTCGGTGTTCCAAAGGATGAGATCACACTTGTAATCGGCAAAGATGATGTTGTGAAACTCAATCTTTCTGATGAGATTGTTTTTGGTGATATCGATCTTGAGCTCGACACACAGATGGCGGGTGTTTTGGAGTTTAATGGCACCATTGTTGCTCTTGAGAGTCTTGAGAGAATTGGTGATGAAGACGTCCCAACGAGAATTCAAACCATTGAGACAACAGAGAGAGATTTTGAATTTACTCGTCTCGACTGGGATAGAATCGAAGAGATAATTGACCAGTCAAATGGAGATATTGAGCTTGTCTTTGCCGAGAGTCTTGAGGTTAAGGATTTGACGATTACGACAACGGTTGGCACACGAGAGCTTGCCGATGGCACTGAGGAAGAGTACGGAAAGATTGGCGTCATGCCGTGGTTTGAGCCGGTTCGCATGAACCTCTGGGAGTCCCTTGTAGGGGCATTCAAATCCTTCTGGAACATCATTGCAGCCTTCTGGGCTTTCTTTGTTGGACTCTTCGCTGGCAAAACAGATGGTCTTGGTGGGCCTGTCGCAATCGGTCGAATGGTTGGGCAAGCCACGTATTTTGGTGTTGGCAAAATCATAAGCTTTGCCGGCACACTCTCAGTCTCCCTTGGTTTTATAAACCTTGTGCCTTTCCCAGGTCTTGACGGTGGTCACATTGTGTTCAACTTCGTTGAGGGCATCACAGGCAAGAAACTCAACAGAAATGTGCTCAATGCGATAAACTTTGTTGGATTTATCATCCTGATTCTCCTTATCATACTCATATTCGGAAGAGATCTTCTGAATGTCTTCAACTGGTAAAGCGATCAGAATTGGAAGCATAACAATCGGCGGTGGCAACCCCATCGCCGTGCAGTCGATGACAAACACCGACACAAGGGACGCAAAATCCACCCTTGAGCAGGTTGAAAGACTAACAAGAGCTGGTTGCGAGATTGTAAGGTGCGCAGTCCCTGACATAGAGGCTGCCACCTCATTGAAAGAAATTGTTAAATATAGCCCAATTCCTGTTGTTGCAGATATTCATTTTGATTATAAACTAGCGCTAGCTTCAATTGAGGCGGGTTGCCACAAATTGAGGCTGAATCCGGGTAACATCAAAAATCCGGAACACGTTAGACTCATTGCCGAGGAGGCGAAAGGTGCGAATGTTCCTATAAGAGTGGGCGCGAATGCGGGATCTCTCCCGACATCTCATATTGACCCCTCAAGGCAGCTCTGTGAGGCTGCACTGGAACAGGCGCGCATGCTCGAAGGCTTTGGGTTTACCGGTCTTGTCCTGTCTGTCAAGTCCTCAGACATAGAAACAACCATAGAAGCCAATCGACTACTTTCGAGTTTATCAAATTATCCTGTTCATATCGGTCTTACAGAGTCAGGGCCACCTGTCGTTGGTATTGTGAGATCAACTGTTGCTCTTGTCCCTCTCCTTAGGGAAGGCATTGGTGACACGATACGAGTCTCACTGACGGGTGACCCGGTGCAAGAGGTAAAGGCAGCGTGGGCAATCCTTGAGACAGCTAAGAGAAGACAGCGTGGCGCGACCATCATCTCCTGCCCAACCTGCGGCAGGACACACGGTGATTTAGAGTCACTTGTGGGGGTGGTTGAGGACGCACTTGTTGGCGTGATAGGCTTAACCGTTGCGGTCATGGGATGTGAAGTGAATGGGCCAGGTGAAGCGCGAGACGCAGATTGTGGGATTGCGTTGGGCGCTGGGAGAGCGGCAGTCTTTGAAGGTGGAAAGATTGTCGGCACATATGAAGTAAACCTGGCTGTCGAGAAACTTATTACGATCGCAAGGAGGCTGTATGAACGAAAAAGTATACATAGTGGGAGCGAGACTTCAAACTGACGACCAAAGGGAAGCCCTCGAATCGTTCCGTGAATTATCACTTTTGCTTGACACACTTGGCGCGGAGGTCGTTGGAAGAAACTTCCAAGTCATAAAAATACCCAGCAGGTCTCATCTTTTTGGCAAAGGAAAAGTTGCTGAGATAAAGGAAGCCATTGGTGAGTTCAACCCAGATAGGATTGTGTTTGACTATCCTCTCTCACCGCTCCAGACAAAAAACCTAGAAGAAGACCTGAAGCGTCCTGTTGTTGACAGATCTGGCATCATCATCGAAGTGTTTGCAAAACACGCAACAACAAGGGAGGGAAAGCTCCAGGTCGAGCTTGCCCAGCTCAAGTATAAACTGCCGAGACTCACAGACCGCTCGATGAACTATGACCAGCAAACAGGAGGAGGTGGTTCTGCCTACCTTCGTGGTGCTGGTGAAAGAAAAATTGAACTGGTCAAGAGAAGACTGAGACAAGACATAAGGAAACTGGGTGACAGGATTGAGGAAGTAAGACGCCATAGACAAACCCAAGCCAAAAGAAGAGAGCGCTGGAAAATGCCGATAGTCTCCCTTGTTGGCTACACAAATGCAGGCAAGTCTACCCTGCTCAACGCCATAACAGGTGCTGACATCCTGAGCCAGGACAAACTCTTCTCGACGCTTGAGACAACGGTCAGACAGAGGTTTATGGATGGCAAGAAGATACTGTTCACAGACACAGTTGGGTTTATCAGAAACCTCCCTGTTGAGCTTGTGGCAGCGTTTCGGTCAACACTTGAAGAGGTGCTGTCTGCGTCGATTCTGATGGTTGTTTTTGACTCATCAGACCCGGAATGGGAGAGGCACATCGAGGTCGTGGATGGCATTCTCTCTGATCTTGGGGCAGACCACATCGAGAAGATGTACGTAGCCAACAAAATTGACCAAATTGACGAAACAAAACAGGATGAGATTCTTGGTGAATTCCCAGATGTCTTATTCGTAAGTGCAAAGGAAAAAGTCGGGATAGACGAACTTCTTGATGTGATAAATGATAAACTGAACGAAATCTGACGTTAACGTGTTAGGTGTGTAAACCGTCACAGCGGGTTGTATACTCGCTGTGACAAGGAGTATGTGTAAATGAAGAAAATACTAACTATTTCAATATCAATCATGCTGATTGTGACCATGTTCTCAGTTGTTCCGAGTTTTGCTTTGGCAAATAGTGACAGAACAGTTGAGAGTTATAAAGCGCCAATTGCCAAGAATCTTTTGTCTGCCGTTTCGGAGATGGATTCAAGCGCAACAATTGAGGCGATAGTCTGGACAAACTCACCCATCGATTCCCACATAGATGAAATGATGAAGGTGGGTAAGGTCATAAGCCAAACACATTTCCCAAAGCTTGGCTGCTATATGCTGGTTTTGACTGCAAGTGGGCTCGACGAGGTTGCGGGTATTAGGTCGGTTGAGCGAGTCCAGGAGAATGTCACTATGACCGTCCCAGACTTCATCTCGGAGGATGATGAGGATGAAGAGAGAAACTGGGGACTAGATGATCTCAACGCGCAGTCGCTTTGGGACAAGGGCTACAGGGGACAGGGAGTAACAATTGGTCTCCTGGATTCCGGTATTGATGGTGAGCACCCAGATCTTTCTGATTGCATTGAGAAATTCGCTGCGTTCACGATGACAGGTGAAAAAGAAGAGGATGATACCCCATTTGATATCTATGGGCATGGCACGCACTGTGCTGGAATCCTGACAGGTAAAAAAACCGGTATCGCTCCTGATGTTAAGCTCTATGTTGGTTCTGTCATTCCGACTGGCTCTGGTACATTTGCGCAGGTGCTTGCAGGCATGGAGTGGGTGCTTGACCCAGACGACAACCCCGACACGGATGATGCACCACAGATTGTCACCATGTCACTTGGCGGCGCTGCCGATGAAGACATGAACAAAATCGCAGATGTTTTCCAGAGACGCGGTGTGTTGCTTGTCTCATCAATTGGCAACGATGGGCAGGGATCATCGGGTTCACCGGGAAACATCCCGTCCGTTATTGGAGTTGGTTCCTACACCAAGGACAGAATTGTTTCGGTTTTCTCAGGTGGCGAAGAGATAGACTGGTCAGTTGACCCATATCATACAACGAGTAAAAAGCCAGATGTTTGCGCGCCAGGCAGCCTAATCTACTCCACCTACCCAGGTGGTGGATATGCGGTAAAGAGTGGCACATCGATGGCTGCTCCCCATGCTGCCGCTGTTGCAGCACTCTTGCTCTCAGCCGATCCTGACATGTCAAACGTGGCTCTTTCAAACCTCCTCATCAACTCGGCAGACGATTTGGGGCCGCTTGGTTGGGACACAGCATACGGCTTCGGTGCCGTTAACCCGAGTGATGGCGTCAAACTCATAAAGGAATCTGCAAGGGTCGATGTTACAATCGATGGAGAGCACAAAGAGCCAGTTGAATTCACCCTTGATGGGATTCCATATAGAACCGATGTCGACGTAAACTTCTACCTCCCGAAGGGCAAGAGCTCGATTTTCATGGATTGCTATGGCTACACCCAGCTCTATCGAGAAATTGATGTCAAACAGCCAGGAGTTTTTGGTGAGTTGACCTACAATATTGAAGAGTTGCCACGAGAAACCTACAAAGGATACATCAAGCTAGACAACGGCAACCCCACAAAGGGTTACATCCAGATAGCAAACGGCAAGCAGGTCATAAACACCGATGATAATGGTTATTTTGAAGCTGAAGTGCCTCAGGGTAAGTATGAGTATGTCTACTGGGGGCTTGGTGGAGTTCCAGAAACAGTTGATAGGCAAGATGTCAGGGACGCTGATACTACCGTTGAACTTGAGATAGCCGATGTGTTGGTCGCAGCAACTCAATTCCAGACTCCATCAAGATACTTCTCAACAAGATTCGATAAGTTCTGTTACAGGGCATATGATGAGATTGGTTTGAAGTATTGCCCTATCAATCCGCTTTCGACATCTGTCAAATTGGATGATCTAAAGATGTTTGACAGGGTGTACTGGCTCGTGGGCCCTGGCGAATTGACAACGACGCATGAAACGATGCTTGAGAATTATCTTCTCGAAGGTGGAAAACTCTTCCTCTCGGCATCAAACCTCCTATACTACGACCTTTATTCAAGGAATACCGACCCCATCTTTGTGGAAACACTCTTTGGCGTCAACTCTGTTCAGCAGGAGGTCTATACCACCAGTCTCGTGGGAGTCACTGGCAGTGGGATAGGTGATGGCTTGGTGCTTGCCTTAAGCGGTGGTGATGGAGCTTCAAACCAGATAGGTTTTGACGCTTTTGCCCCTAATAAAAATATTGCCGCCAAGGTTACTCCATTCCTTCACTACCTTGGGCCGGCGTCGTATTCCAACGAAAAACTTGGCTATGGTGGTGCGACGATTGAGTCTGGTAACTTCGCTGCGGTGTACCTCTCCTTCGGACTTGAGGTAATTAATAACCGTGAGGATAGGAAGACACTACTCAACCGAATCGAGGAGTGGTTTGCTGATTTTGGTAGGGTTGATATCACATTTGAGGACGAGGGAGGAAACCCGGTTTACACGGAGATGTCAATCGATGGATTTATGCTCCCTGTCAAAACAGGTGAGGATGGACACATCAAACTCTCAACCCTTCGTGCTGGTAAGTACAACGCGAAGGTGAAATCACTCGGATTCAAAGAGCAGGAGTTCTCATTTGAGGTTGCGCCAAACAAGAGCAGACGAGTCAGGCTCTCGCTTGCCGACCCGATGTCGATCGTTGTCTCTGGTCAGGTGACTGACGGCATGTCAGGCAAACCCCTCCAGTGTGATTTCTATGTTAAGGGTGTCGACACCAAGAAGTATTCGACAGACTCAGATGGAAGGTTTGACCTGACACTTCCGAGTTTTGATTACAATGTCAAGTTCTTCTCAAGACGTTACAAGCACGAGTATATCTCTATCCCAGCAGAGGGACTCAAAGACACAACTCAGAACATCAAACTCTACAAATACACAGAGCCATTTGCCGTGTTTGAGAATATGCATCCGACATGGGCAAGAACGGGCGATGGAATACATTTCTTCCAGGGGCTTGGTCAAACCTATGACAGAATCATCCAAAAAGCCGGGTTCAAACCCGTAAAACACATCATCTACCCTGGCGATGAAATACCTCTTGAGGATCTTGAACAGTACGACTCAATCGTCTGGATATGCGGATACAACGACCAGATCGCTCAGGATTGGTGGGTAGATGTCGTAACGGAATATATCCTAGGTGGTGGAAAGGTTGCCTTCATCGGACACACCATCCCGGCAGCTCTCCAGTCAAATCCTGAGTTGATGAGACTTCTTGGCTTTGAGCTTGAGAGTCCAAACACCAGAATCTATACCGTGGGTGGGGTCAAGGATGACCCGATTGGTGACGGTTTCCTTTTCTCCCTCCATCATCCGTACATCCGTTACAGCCTCATTGTCGAATCACCATCTCTACGTCCAGTTGGAGATGGAGTGTCGTGTTTCAATCTGGTTGGTGGCAACTCTGCAGGTGTTTGGGTAGACAACGGTAAACAGAAGACAGTAATTGTCGCATTTGATCTTGTCAGCATCTATGAAGAGCTTGACACGCTGGCTGTAATCTTCAAACGAATAGCAGATTTTATCGACAATTAATACTCGTACATAGCGGAAAACCAGGCGTCATGTTTGGTATAATCCCGATATGACGCTTGGGATGGTAATTGATGCTGCACTGAAAAAGATTGGGAAAACAAGGAGCTGGCTGGCGAAAGAGCTCGATGTTTCGAGGTCGACTGTCGCAAGGTTTTGTTCTGGGGAGGCGAGACCAACTCCTACTCAAAGCAAGAGATTGAGAAATATTTTAGGCGTCCAAAAAACAAAAATAAAACGTGGGATATTCTGTTCACCAAATCAAGAAAAGGATCAGTTCAACACGGCGATTCTTTTGCTAAGACAGCTGTTGTTTTTTGAAAAAACCCTCACAAGAAAAGAGACCAGCTCAATTGAGCTGGTCATTGGTTTGCTGGAAGAGATTGAGTGTGACTAACTAAATAGCGTCTTGAATCTCCTGGTCTAGCATCGGGAATTTATTAAGCCAGTCTCTTCTTTCTTTTCTGAGCACGTCGTTGCGAGACTTTAATTCATCCTCGTGGTAGTATTTGGATGGATCGAGTCTATCCACATCAACACCGTCGCAGCTTTCAAGAACCTCATACCCCCAGTATGGGTCTTTTTTCCATTCAACCTTGCCAGATGCAATTGATTTGAGAATTCCGACGGAGTCTTTGATTGTGACCTTTTCCTTCTCACCGATCTTGCCGGTGTTCAGGAGGAAACACTCCATGTTGGGGTTGTTTTTGAGGAGGTTCATGATGTAGTTGCCTTCATCATCTTTTGGTCCGACGATGAATGGGTTTGTGCCAACGCACCTCTTTGCTTGACCGGCTTTTGTCGGGTCGCCTGCGGATGTCTCGATAGACTCGCCAAGCATGAAGAAAGCCGCCGCCTGAGCTGGAGAAAGTTTGGCTACGGCTGGAATGATGTCGTATCGTCTCGTAATCAGAACCATCATGTCGGTGTGGGGCAAGTCGATTGTGTTGTCAGTGTACTCAATGTCTTTTCTCTGAACAACACATCTACCGTTTGTGGTGTAGGTGTAGTTCATGAAGTCGACCTTGCCGCTCTCTGTAACCCAGATGTTCTCAAAAATGGCGCTGTTTGCCGTTGCTGCGTGGAATAGCACCGGCTGGTGGACGCCCTCTAAGCCCTCTGTCTTGATGTAAAACCCATGCTCTGTGCCGATACAGGTGGTATCGGGCAGTATGACAAGCATATCATCTTGCCTGATTGCGACACCCTCCTCACCCTCTAGGAAGTGATGGTGGCAAGTAAGCGTGGTCTTACCAGTGCCTGAGAGTCCAAACAGAATGATGCCCTTCTCGACAAGTTTACCATCCTTGTTTTTGACTCTGATCATCTTTGAGCCGGCATGGAGACCGAGGTTTCCTTCGAGTTTGGCACGGTATATCGCCATTCTGAGGAATGACTTCTTGACCTCGCCAAAGTAGTCTGTGCCAAGTGACACTGTCACGCCATCGTGTGGGCTGACAAGGATTTTCCGTTCGGGCCACTCTGGAACAACTATTGTTTTGATAGGCTTGACGCCCTCAATCTTTCTTGGCGGGAAGAGGAGTTTTTGCCAGGTGTATGGAAGTCTGGCAAACGGTTTTGTGACGTAGAGCTCGCAGGGAATCTGGTACTTCGGGTTCTCGTGCATGGTCATCTCGGTCTTGATGACTTCCTTGTCTTCAAGGTATTTTCTGACTTCGAGCAGGAGCTTCGCTTGTTCCGGAGTTGGCTCAACTCCAACAATCTCGGTGAATGCTGCAGATCTGCTGCGGATGCGTGACACAAACGAATCAGAGCTATACTCAGTTTTTCTGATATCGTGACTTGCGAGTTTGAAAAGTTCTTCACTCGACAGACCCGAGAGCAATTTACCCACCTTGAGAGGTTTGGTGAATATATCCATTAAGGTGTCTCCTTTGAAATAGGATTTCTTAGATGCCCAGAATTAATGAACAACTCGTGCGTTTTTTTCAACGAACTCGATTATGGTTTTTGTGGGTGTACCAGGGCCAAAAACCTCAGAAACGCCAAGTTCCTTGAGCTTTTGTGCATCCGTTGGGGGGATGATTCCTCCAACAAAGACTGGTCTGTCGGAGAGCCCTTTTTCTTTGAGTTTTTCCAGAATTTTGGGGACAAGGGTCAAGTGCGCTCCGCTGAGGATTGAGAGACCTATAACATCAACATCCTCCTGCAAAGCGGCGTTAACAATCATGTCCGCAGTCTGGTGCAGACCGGTGTATATCACTTCCATTCCGGCATCTCGAAGAGCCTGCGAAACCACCTTGGCTCCCCTGTCGTGTCCGTCTAATCCAGGCTTAGCCATAAGCACCTTTATTGCCATTGTGCCTCCACTTTTTCTTTCCAAATAGATTCAGCCAGCTGCCATGGAGGGATTCCGTCAATTATGGCTTTTCTGGCGAGTCTTTTTTGGTTTTCTCTGAATTTTACATCGTAGAGTCTGGATTCAAGCCAGAATCCAACCTCTGTTATATATCTGTCTAGTTTTTTTGAGTCGTGGATTTCCGTGTTTTTTGTGTAATCCCAGTGTCGTCTGATTGTGTTGAAGAGGTCTGAAATGCCTATGTTTTTCACGGCAACAGTTGGAACGATTGGTGGATTCCAATCCCTTTTTCCGAGTGACATCCCGAACTCCAAGTCGGCAATCAACCTGTCTCCGCCTGGTCTGTCGAACTTATTTACACAGAAGATATCAGCACCTTCCAACAGCCCCGCCTTCATCATCTGGATTGAGTCGCCCGATTCAGGGGTGAGAACAACCAGAACAGTGTCGGTTTTGGAGACGACGTCAACCTCGGTTTGACCCACACCTACGGTTTCGATGAGGATGAAAGGGTATCCACAAAGGTCAAGGAAGTCTGCGATGATTGAAGTTGTTGGGGCAAGACCACCGAGGTGACCTCTCGATGCCATTGAACGAATGAAAACGCCGGGGTCTGTGAAGTGGTCTGCCATTCTTGTGCGGTCACCAAGCAATGCGCCGTGAGTATAAGGGGAACTTGGGTCGCACGCAATCACTGCACACTTGGAGCCCGTTCTTCTGATTTGTCCCAGAAGCTTTGAAACAATGGTGCTTTTGCCAGCACCAGGTGGCCCTGTGATGCCGATACGTTGGGCTTTGCCAAGCTGATTGTATCTGCCACCGAAAACAACATCGGGGTTGTTTTGGTTCTCAAGATATGTAATTATCTCCGCCTGCGCTTGGTGGCTGTTTTCAAGCGCGGCAGCAACAGCGTCAGTGCTCAATTCCCTTCCTCGCATTTAGCCCCTCTGTGTTGTAGTAATGCTTGATGGCTTTCATTTCTGTGACAAGATCGGCGGCTTTAATTATCTCTTCTTTTGCGTACCTGCCAGTCAGAATCAGCTCTTTACTATCTGGTCTTTTTGCAATCAGAGACAACACTTGTTCTGTCTGAAGCAAACCAAATCCTAAAGCGACATTTATCTCATCAGCAATGATTATATCATACAAGGGTGATTCAAGAAGTTCCTCAACTTTAAGGAATGCCTGTTCAGCCTGTTCGATGTCCCTGGAGGACGGAGATTCTGGATTCACAAAATCGAGTGTGCCGTATTGAAACACGTCAATCCCAAGTTTCTTGGCTGATTCAATCTCGCCGTATGTTGTTCGTCCCTTCATGAACTGAACAATGCCCACCTTGAAGCCACCACCAACGGCTCTCATTGCAAGGCCGAAGGCTGCTGTGGTTTTTCCTTTACCGTCCCCTGTGTATACCTGAGTTCTGCCTGAATGCACGCAAACAATATAATTCGAGAATCCCTTTAGTCAACTGACTTGATTAACATTTGTTGTGTGAGTAACCTTTTCTCGGAAGTGCCAAAGAAAAGAAAACGAGCTATAAAAGTAATTGCGAGGGTGATTCTTATCTCGACAGTGCTTGTCGCGTGCTATTTCCTGGTAAAACCCCTGGCAAAAATAGATTACAAAATTGCCACACTTCTTCGAGAATCTGAGAGACTTGACTGGAAAATTGAGGCTTTGGAAGACGATGTTGCGACCCATGAAAACGAAATCAATTTCAAAAACACCAAGTCAGGAATTGAGTATTTTGCCAGGAAGGAGTTACATATGATCTATCCTGGCGAGACGCTCTACGTGTGTAAGGATTCGAGTGGTTACACCCTCTCAAGCCCAATTGAGCTCAACCTTGACAGAAGCCCGAAAACAAACAGGAAGAACCCGATTTCAATTGTCTGGGATTGGTTCCTGTCCCTCTTTAGATAACTTGGGTTGAATTCGTTTCTTCCCTGTGTAGAATCCCCACCTGGATAGTTTTTCTATGGCGGGGTAGCTCAGCGGTCTAGAGCACACGGCTCATACCCGTGGGGTCGTGGGTTCAAATCCCACCCCCGCCACCATTTTCCCACCAAAGTCTCATCTCTTAATAGCCCATGTGCAATACGTTGATGCCTTTGGCATCCTTAGGAAAAACAATCAATTATTAAATACGTAGCCGTTTTTTTATTTTCTCTATAAAAATTGATTTTCAGACCTTATAAATCCACTGAGAAAATATCCCCGAACACTATTCGATATGTCAACCTATGGATTCTTGCCAAATAAGTATTTGTAAAATTTATTTTTGAAATAACTAGTTTGCGGCTAATCTATATTGTAAATAAATAATCAATTACTAATCCAAAACAGTGTTAATAAAGAGTTCTTACTATGGGAATGCGAATCACTTGCGTTTTGTAATATTTTATACTATATTTTATATAAGCAACAAGGAGAAACAATAATTATGAGTGAAACACTTGGCGAGTTTTTAAACGCAAAGAGATTGGCAAAGAAAATTACTTTCGCTCAATTGGCTAACAATTGTAAAATGGCCACTCCTACAATCTGGAAAGTAATTAAAGACAAAGCGAGACCAAAAGACCTCACTTTGCAAGCTCTCTCTGAGGCACTTGATGTCCCTTTGACAAAACTCTTTGAGGTACGTGAAAAGACGAGTTATCCTTCAAGCAAGAGGAAACCGGGCAGACCAAAGAAGGTGAAGGAACAGATTGGTGACGACAAGGTTTCCAAGGAAAAACTCATGGAACTCATTCGAGTTACCAACATGTCTGAACATATGGTAGAAGCTTTGTACTACCTCGTGCAGGTCGCTAGGTAGATTTTTTGGCAATTTAACGCAGTTAATTAATACTAGTTTTTTGTTAGCTGGGACAGCATGTCCTCGTACGCCACGACGAGTTTGCTTGCGTGTTCCTGTGTTCCTGTTTTGTCTTGTTCTTTAGCGCAGGTATGCATACCAGAGACTAGTGACGTGACAGGCTCCATGTATGCCATACCCTTGAGCTTGTGACACACATCGCAAATTTCTCTCCATTCCCCGCTTTCTATTTGCGACTCAATGTCGTTTAAGCTTTCAATTCCGTTTGTTGCATATTCCGTCAGAATCTCCGTGAGTTTTTGCGGGTCAATTGCCAACTGCCTTGAAAGCTTTTCTATCTGCGATTGAGAGCCGATATTTGCAGTTGAGCAGACAGCTTTGATAAGTTCAGGGATTTTTATGGGTTTTGCGATGTACGAGTCCATCCCAGCCTTGAGGCATTTGTCTCTGTCTGAGATGGAGGCGTAGGCTGTCATGGCAATTATTGGGAGATGACCAGAGTCGTTCTTCTCCTCGAAATACCTGATCTGCATTGTCGCATCAAGACCTGAAAGGTCTGGCATCTGAATGTCCATAAGGCACACATCGTAATGTTTGTCCTGCGCATGCTCAACAACGCCTTGTCCAGTTGTACAGACAGTTACGCTGCAACCTAGATTTTTGAGTATCTCTGAAATCAACTTCACATTGAGGGAGTTGTCCTCGGCGACGAGTACATTTATTCCTCTGAGTCTATCGTCGTCAAATGGATTTGTGCCATTATCACAGGATTCAATGTCTCCGGCAGCCTCAAATGGAATCTCGATTCTAAACCTTGCTCCAGGAGAGTCCTTTGCTTCGATCGAGATATTGCCGCCCATAGCATTGATGATGCCCTTGACTATTGCTAGCCCCAGGCCTGAGCCGGCGAATTTTTTTGTAGAGGAGCTGTCAATTTGAGTAAATGGTTGAAACACAAGCTCGTGCATGGTTTTTGGAATGCCAATTCCTGTATCGTCAATGATTATTGTAATATTGTCGGTTTTGTCATTTATTTTACTAATTAAAATATCAACAGTGATTTTACCGTTTGATGTGAATTTCAAAGAATTTCCGAGAAGATTAATGAGCACTTGTTTGAGTCTGGATGAATCAAACAGATAGAGCTTGTTCTTGTCATCGTTTGAAATATTGAGTGTCACCTCGTTGCCTGAATCTTCAATCCTGTGTGAGAGGATTGTCCTGACCTGCTCGAAAGTGGAGAGGAGATTGGAGGGCTCAAGATACAGCGAGAACTTATCAGCTTCAATTCTTGTGACATCGAGAAGGTCGGAGGTCAGAAAATTTAGAGCTTCACCAGCTGTGTTGATCGAGTCGACATAATCTCTGATTCTGTCCGATGCATCCTCATTTTTGAGCAGCTGAGTGAACCCAAGAAGAGCATTCAATGGAGTTCTTATCTCGTGTGACATGTTGGCAAGAAACTCATTTTTGGCAAGTCCTGCTTTGATGGCATCCTGTTGCGCTTGATTGATTTTGCTGATTGAGTTTTGGATCTCCGATACGTCCTCGAACATAATCATGACACCTGTCACATCATTGTTCTTGTCACACATTGGAGCCAGGCTGAATCTAAGGTGCTCTGAGTCGTTGTCCTTGCCGGAAACTTCGATAATCTTCGAAAGTTTTTTGCCAGTCAGAGCGACCGATATCTCGTCTTGAATGAGTTTTTGTAGATTGGAGACATCAGGCATTTCCCCTGTTCCCATAAACTCAAGCAACTTGCCGCATACAGAAACAGCAGCTGGATTTATCTCAGTTATTTTTCCATCAGCATTTGCAATCGCAATCCCAATTGGGGCATTTTCTGTGAGGTGTTTGTATCTGTCCATGTGTTTTTTGAGGATCGCTTCTGACTTCTCAATCTCGCTTATGTCCCGTGCTGAGAAAAGGACGCACTGTTTGCCATCTATGTTGATGTAATCTGCTGATACAAGTGTCGTGAGCTCCATACCAGATTTCATCTTGAAGGGAATTTTCACGTTTTCTAGTGGTTCTCTGCAGAGTAATTTCTCAACGAGAAAATCTCTGTTTTTTACCTCTATTAATCTTTCTAATTCAGAGCCCTCTTTACCAATTAGTTCCTCTCCGGACACACCCAAAAAGCGCTCTGCCCCTTTGCTGATTAACATTATTTTCTCATCGTGCATATCAAAGATAACCAGGATATCTGGAATCTTTGTAATTATCTCTGTCATCTTGTCGCGATTATTCTGAAGAGTCCCATTGCTGTTTTTGTTTGTTATCTCTCTTACACACAGGAGTAGTTCATCACAGCTGTGTGGAATTATCTTGCACTCGATCTCTCTGTTTGAGTGTTTCTCATCCAGCTCAAACTCCATGTGCCAAAGGTTGCCATCAACCGCCGCTTGGGTGATTGTGTCGATGAAAACCCTCTCATCGGTTTCATTGAGAATTTGAGTGAATTTGTCCCCCACCATAAGGTTCAGCTTGCAGTCGGGTGAACTGGTTTTTTCATTTGGGACAGAAATAATCTTTGCGTCATGTGAAATGATGTATTGCGAATCTGGGAAAGCCTCCAAAATCAGTGCCTTTTTTCTCTCACTCTCTAGGTACAGATTCTTTGAATCCATGCTGTGAATGAAAGAGCCAATTACACCACACAACCTGTCGAGAATCGTTTGGTGAGTACTCTCCCACCTTGCATTTAGGTTGCAGAAGGCGATATGTAGACTACCCCATATCTCACCTGATGTTTTGATGTCAGACTCTATTAACAGATGATTGTTTGCGTTTACTCCGTCAATTGAATAATCGTCAGGAGCCAATCCCATACATATTGTTTCTATGGAGGTATCTGTCAAATCCTGTGTTTTTTCAATTTCCTCAGCAATGTGACCAGATTCATCAGCGCAATCAAAACAAATAAGCTCATGGCTACCCGAAGATGAGTTATTTTTTGTGATAAGGACAAGTCCTGCTTCTAGGGCGTTTCTGGTTTGTTTTGCTATGAGCGACAGTCCATCGTTGATTGAGTTTGAACCAAACAATGTTGATAGAATGCTGTTTATGCTCTCATGAAGGAGGACAAGTTTTCTTTCATCGGTAATGTCAAAAACCTGACCCTGTACACCTCTGATTTCTCCTTGTTCATCTATAATTGGTACAAGTTCCAACCTGGCATGGATTGTCTTCCCCCACTTACTCTTGTAGGTGTGAACAGAGGTTGCGACAGATTTTGTTTCGAGCGCTTTTCTGAGCGAGTCCGAAATACCAGAATTGACGAGAGGGGGGAAAGTTAGGAGATTTATCATCCGAGTTTGCTCCCTAGAGGGAGAGCCAAGAAAATCAACGAGCGACTGATTTACATAGATAATCCTTCCCTGTGTGTCGCAGACAATGAAGCCATTGGGTAGAATCTCTGCAAAGTCATAACTCCTTGTGTCGGATTTCTCCTTGGCAAGTCCATCGATGAAATTCTTGTTTAGGCTATACCCCATGTTGATGACCTGGGTGAGTGTCTCCAGGTGCTTGTATTCTTCATCGTCGATTGTGTGTCTATTCTTAGACAGCAGTCCCACATATCCCAAAAGATTGTTTCTTGTTCCAAGCGGCAGAGAAAGAAGATTCCTGAAGTGGTACCTTGATATCTCACCCCATGGAGGGGGAAGTGTTTCATTGATGTGTGTGATGGTGGCTGCGACCTTTGACTCGATTATAAGATTGAATAAACCATCAGTCTGTTTTTTGTCGAGTTTCCTTGTGGCAATTATAGATGGGGTATCGATTGTGCTGATTGCAATGGCAGATTCAAATCTAAGGTATTCACAGAGCAACTTAAGCAACTTGCCAAAGTAGTCCTCCTGCCCGGTGTGGACATCGACTTTTGCAATTTGCCTTATTAGTTCAATCATCTTCCATTGTGTACGAAATATCTGACTCCAAAGTCAAACAGGCACGTTGCCTCTCTGGTTGCTCCATCCCATGACACCTCTGCTCCGAGCAGTGTTGAAGCGGCTCGCAGTGGAATAAGGGTTCGACCATCTTTGATGAGAGGCGCTCTTGAGAGGGTGACTGTCTTTCCGTCAACCTCAGCTTTATCATTGCCAATTGAGAGTGTCACCTTGTGTCCAGCAGCCTCCAGGATGACGCTTCGAGTCAGCCCTTCCCACAGGGCTGTTCCGTTGATTGGTTCAACCAGGTAACGAGCTGGGATGTAGGTGGAGCTATCGATTATGACAGGTTCTACCGTCATCTCAACGGGTGAATTGTCTGCCATGAGCGTTTTTGAACCAATGGTGAAAACAAGTTTTGAAGTGACTTTTAACGTTTTTACTTCTTCTTTGTCGTCAATCCACAACAGATAGTCAATCACAAGTTCTCTAATTCTGTCTAGATTTGATGGGGTGTATAGTTCCTTCAATCTTTCAAGGGTTTGAGATGGCGGGTTAAGGATGCTGCCCAGAAATTCTTTTGCCGCCTTCTCTGCCTCCCCACTTGGGTTTTGCTCAATCTTATCGAGGAGTGTTTGAGTAAGCGACATATCCACAAGCCCCTGACGGAACATTAGCCAACGGAGGGATGACAGACACTCATATCCTTCCGTTGGATAGGTGTACATCATATCGGCTGGTGAGTAGTTGCCGTCTGCCAGTCTTACATCAAGGTCGTTGAACGTGTTTCCATACGAAACATTGTATGATGCAAGTCCCATGAAAGTTGATCTACCAATGAGCGAGTATATGCCCGCTATTTGCCTCATCTCGTGGTGACCACCCCAGGATGTGTGTGGATCGTATACCCAATACCCCTTGTTGTTTGCCTGGTTTGATTTAGTTTGCCAGTCGAGACCGCATCTGTTTACAAGTGGGTAGTCCTCTTTTGTGATTGTGTCGCTTGCGGTTTTTCTGATGCACATTGTTTTGGGCTTTTCGTCGAGGGAATCAATTGCATCAAGCAGAAGTTCGAGCTTTGGTGTTTCTTCCGTGTATGTCAGAACCGGTGTTAGAGAATTACTCCTTACCACATCAACAATCCTTTGCAGCTGGGGTGGGTACTCCTCAAGGTAGAGTGTGCCTTCCGTATCGAAAGCAGTTTTTGACTGCCCGTCGATGTTGATGAAAAGCTTTTTGAATCCGTAGTCATAAACGAGCTTTGAGATTTTCCCGAGAGTCTCTGTGTCGGTAAAATACGCTGGGCTGTTTATTGTCGGACAGTTGATGACAAGTCCGTTGAAACCGCAAGATTGAAGCTGTCTGAGATCTTCACTCCATCTTTCCCATGCCTGCTCCTCGGATATCTTTTTTTCTTTGGCTTGTTCATGGTGGGGATTGGTGTGAATGACAATTCTGTCTGCGACCCTCACGGTGTTGAGCGGGCCAATATCGAGGGATGCGCCAGTTGCTTTGATATCTACCATGTAAGGCAGGACATCAACAACAAGTGGCAGGAACAAATCGGAGCTGTTTTCTGTGCGGAACATCAGCTTTGTACTGTATTTGCCCGGTACAGCATCAACTGGAATGTCGAGCCTGAGCCAGAATAATCCGGTTCGTTTGTGTCTTATTTCAAGCTCTGACCCCTCAATGATATACTCAGATGATTCGACAACCTCTTTGATGTTGCCATTCCTGTCAAACCGTTTTCTTAGGTATGAGATGATATTCTTCTCAATGTCGCAGAGCTTTTCACCACTTGAGTTGATAAGAGGGAAATCATCGATGAGTCTCACTGTTCCGAGGTTGACCCCGCCTGCAACAGCGAGAGGAATCTCAATAGGCGCTCCTCTTGGGCACCTGATGTTAATCTGTTCTACAAGGTCGCCGTCAGTAAAATCCATCGACTCGCTAAAATTGGAAGTAAGTGGTGGGAGAAAAACCATGACCTTCTCTTTGGACACCTCATATGGGTTTGTCGGTAGTGGAGGAGACTTCGAGTAAGGTTTGTATGTTCCGTTACCTAAATAGAGAGCATCGATTGAGATGTTTTTAATAGTTGATAGATTCAGATGAAGATTCAGCTCATAGGTGGTAGGTTGTCCATATTTCAAATTGATTGGAAGCTCGAATCTGTGCCAGGTGAAATTGCCATACTCTGAACCAGATTCGACGTATGTTCCTTTTGAATCCAACGGATTGTCAAACCCTTCAAGATTCTTAGCAGTAAAATACAGGTTGTCAGCACTGTTGTCGAAATTTGCCAGAGATACCCAGAGTTCAGAGAACTTGATGCCAATATCATCCCTGAATGTCCACCCAACTGTCAGATTTTTTTCGTTTTCAAACTCAATGAAGTTGTTGTCTGATGCTGTGATACTGTATTTATTGGGGAAAGCTGTGTAGAAATCTCTGGCAGAGCAGGAGCTTATGTCCATATTCTCAAGCCAAATGCCATGAGACGCTGTATCTGTATTGACTCTGGCGGAGACACTAACGCTGCAAAGAAATAAAACACAAAGGATGGCTGAAACACTTTTTTTCACGAGCCCCTCCTTTTTCATTGAGAAATTTGAGGACAAAACCTATATGCCTGTTCTAGCTGTGAGCATGAGTCTTGGGCTTCGGACACTGTAGTGGCTACCATCCCAGTCGCCCAGAAGACGTATGTCCATTAGTCCATGCTTTTTTGCCAGGTTGACTATTTCGTGAGCGCTGTAGAGTCTTATCTCCCTTGTGGTTGTTTTTTTGATGCCATGTTTAATGATGGTTCTTCTGCATTTATTCACTGATCTGGCGTGGTCAAACTGGCTTCTCTCGAGTAGCAGCGAATCCTCTTTCATGCGCCATCTCTCTGGGATGTAGTGCTGGAGTATGTATTCCCTGTTCTCGACATCAATGAAGATTGAACCGCCACTTTTTATGGACTTGACCATCCTGTCGAAGATATCTTCGTTTGTTGCATCATCGAAGTACCCGAATGAAACCCATATGGAGATGAGTGCATCAAAGGTTTTTGTGTGGTCGAATTCACGCATGTCCATGTGAATGAAGAAGGCATCTGAAACACCTTCAGCGACAGCATCCTCCGTGGCTTGTTTTAGGTAGTTCGGGTTGGAGTCAAACCCCTGAACAGTGAAGCCCCTTTTTGCCAGCTCGATTGAATGTCTACCAAGACCGCAGCCTATGTCTGCAATGATTGAGGGTGGTTCGAGCCCCATGACACTCGTAACCAGGTCGACCTGCTCCTCCGTCCGTTCCTGTCCTATCTGGGCGAGGAACATAGACGCATACGTGTCATCGAAGTAGTCCTTTGTCCAACTCACGACTATATTCTTACAGGAATATGGATAAAACACAAGCAAGATAGGTGAATGACAGGTTGTTGTTTTGATGAAAGATTCCTTATTCCCAGTAACCCTTATTAGTTTTGCGTGAGTCGTAGAATGATGGACATATCCATAGATGGCAGATATGCATATTACCTTTGTATTTCAAACAAAATGTGAATCGGTAGATGTTCCTCCTGTTTCAGAAGGTAAAATCAAAAGCTTTAGTGGTGACAATCTAGCGAGTGTCCTAATCAACAATAAATCCTCCTCACTAAGGAGAGGGGGTTTGTCTAAGCGGCTTTTCCTTCAAAATTGGAAATGAATATGTTTGTAATATACCCCTCTTCCTTTTTAAGGGAGAGGGGTAGGAGTGAGGGATTCCGGACAAATCAGTAACATTTGTGCGCAGGCGCAAAAAGTGTCGTTGACCTTTGACCAAGTAATCTTGAATCAAACCTACCGAGTGTGGAAAAACCAGAGGTAAGACATGCGGAACACTTGTGAATGTGCCAACCAAAAAGCTTGCGAGACCTTTACATTTTATCAGATATTGTTTGAGGAAACCTTTTAGGTATCATAGTCTCTATGACTGAAGGTAGAATACCACCATTTTCACTTGAATCAGAGCAGGCAACGTTGGGTGCTATCATGATTGACCCTGACGGTGTTGCCAAGCTTGAGATTGGTCTCTCTGGCGAGGATTTCTATGAACCTCGTCACAGGATAATATTTGACTCGATCGAGTCTCTCTACGAGAGCTCAAGACCTGTCGACCTACTCACGGTTGCTGAGGAGCTCAAGACTAAAGACAAACTCGATGCGGCAGGTGGTATGGGCTACCTGATGGATTTGACCACTGCCACCCCAACATCTGCCAACCTGAACTACTATGCTGGCATCGTTGCCCAGAAATCAATCCTTAGAAACATCATAAGGGTTGGCGAGGAGATAGCGTCACTCGGATACATGACTGACCTAGAAGCGTCGGCAGCTTTGGATGAGGCCGAGAAGAAGATTTACCACATATCGCTGAAAAAAAGAACGGCTGGATTCTCGCCCCTCGGAAAGCTTCTGGGGCCTGTGCTTAAGCAGCTTGAGGAGATACACGAGAAGGGTACTGGAATTACTGGGCTTCGCTCAGGGTACTACGACCTCGACAAGCTGACTGCCGGATTCCAGAAGTCAGATTTGATCATTCTTGCTGCGCGTCCCTCTGTTGGCAAGTCATCACTTGGAATTAACATGGCGTGTCATGTCGCAATCAAGGAAAAAATCCCTGTTGCGGTATTCAGTCTTGAGATGTCAAAGGAGTCTCTTGCCCAGAGGATGATAAGCTCCGAAGCGAGAGTGAATGCCCAAGATATGAGACGAGGCTCTTTGTCTGATGAGGCCTGGACTCGTATGGGTGATGTGATGGGTGAGTTGTACAAAGCCCCTATCTATATCGATGACTCTGCTGACCTGTCTGTTCTTGAGCTTCGGGCAAAGGCGAGAAAACTTGCGATGGATAAAGGCTTGGGATTGATAATCATTGACTATCTGCAACTCCTTCACACAAAGGGTAAGTCAGAGAACAGAGTGCAGGAGGTCTCCCAGATAACACGCTCTCTCAAGGGTCTTGCTCGTGAGTTGAGTGTACCTGTCATTGTCCAGTCCCAGCTCTCGCGTTCGATTGAACAAAGGCAGGACAACAGGCCTGTTCTCTCTGACCTCAGGGAGAGTGGTTCCATCGAGCAGGATGCTGATGTTGTGCTTTTCCTCTCAAGACCAGCCTCCGAAAAGGAGAGGGCGATGGGGCTTATGGACTTGATTCTCGCTAAGCAGAGAAATGGTCCCGTGGGCAATATCAAACTAAAATTCATTAGCAGATACACCCGTTTTGAGAATCTACTTTCGGGCGATGACCAGCCTGATATGGACTAATCGAACCGTACAACCCTCCTTTTCGTTTCTTTATGTGAAGGCATAAAATCATAGATGCATGCATGAGAACGAGACCGAACTTATCAAGCAAGCGAGAGGTGGCGACAGAGACGCCTTTGTTGTCCTGGTCAAGGATTGCATGGAACAGGTTGCCAGAATTCCCTACTACATTCTTGGAAACAGAGAACAGGCTGAGGAGGTCACACAGGAGGCTTTCCTCAAGGCGTTTACCAAGCTTTCCCAGCTTGCAGATGATGTGCCTTTCAAAAACTGGGTTTCAAGGATTGCCAAGAACCTATCTATCGATATTCTTAGAAAGAGAATCCTGTTTCAGAAGTTCCAAAGAAACGGATTGTCTGAAGAGGTTGATACGGATAAGGAGATTGTGTTGGATGTGAGGCGCGCTCTCATGAAGATTCCTGTCAATCAGAGGCTGCCTTTGACGCTTGAGTACTACGATGGGTTGAAGATGGAGGATATTTCGCAGATAACAGGTGTGCCAATAGGCACGATAAAGTCGAGAATACATGCTGCAAAGAAGAAATTGAAAGAGCTCCTTTCTGATAAGCTCTGATGGAGATGGGGTATGAGTGACAGTTTTGACAGATTGATGAAAGAGGCTGAGCCAAGAAGGATTCTGAGCGATGGGTTTGTCACAAAGCTTCAGAAAGCTATGGATGATGTTGGAAGGTACAGTAGGCAGAACCCATTGGCTGCCGCTGCTGGGTGGTCTCTGGCGGCTGTTGTAGGGGGCATTGCAGCCATGCTCATTGTTGGTAGGGTTGACCTCATCCCAGACTTTGTAGAGTTTTTGCTTGGTGTGGTTGGTGGCTGATGAAAGCATTTGTTGAACAGGTCAAACTCCTCTTTGTCGATGCCAAAAAATCAGTTGGCCTGGATATCGGTTATCTGCCGTCCGTCACCTTCGGTCTTCTCATATTTGGGGTATCGTTTTTGTTACTTCTTTCAAACTCCTTATCTCCTGATATTTTCAGTATTTCACTTTTCCCAGCACCCAAATCGCTCTCATTTTTTTCGAGATTTTGTTTTGCTGTTGCAACACAGCTTGTGGGGATTGGTCTCTCTCTCCTTTTGGTCTACGGCAAAAGAGGAATTCAAACATACCTCAAAAACTTTGGTCTTGTTCAATTTCTTGGACTATTACTCGCTTTGGGTGGATTCCTTTACTTTGAGGTTTTCTGGGCGTTGTATAAAATCCTGCCCATTTCTGGACTCACAGCCAATGCTGCATATGAGGCTGCGCTTTTACTCTACCCGTCGCTTGTGATTGTGGTTTTCAGATACATCCTCATTTGGATTATGGCGACGTCAATCGACAGGAGTCCGGGTAAACTCGTTCTTGCCACAGTTTTGCATCTTGCCCTATGTTTTGGTGTCTGGTACGTTGGGGGTTTGGTATGAAAAGGGCTTTTGTTTGGCTCATTGCTGGGTTTGTTATTTTTGTTACTGTCTATTCGCTTGTCTTTCCAGATTCACAGTTGCCGATGAGGGCAAAGACGGAATTTCTGGCGCTTACTCCAATGGTTGATGGCATAATGCTCGATGATTTTATTGTTGCCGATGACACGGTCTATCACATCAGAGACGGTGCTCCGGTTGAGATAGGGCTCCCAGAAAGACCAACACTTCCTGCATCACTCGAATGGGAGCAGCCAGTGTCAAGTATCTCCCAGGTTACCAATGGAACGGCGATTTTCTCCTTTCGTTCTGGCAAACAGCAGATGTGGGATGGTGCATGGTCTGAGGTTTCAGCAGCAAATCTGGCTGATACACAAGTCACGCAAGGTGATATAGTTTTGTTTGATGACTGCAGGTTCGAAAGGAATCCGAAGATTTACCTCTCAGAGAACAGGGTTTTCCTGGACTATGACAATAAGACATTTGCAGGTAACTTGGATGTTGGGGAAGTTGTCTGGGAAGAGATCGATGACTCAACAGGTTTGAATAAGGATGACATGGTTGAGATCGGTGATTATAGATTCGAGATTAAAGACGACGGCAGAATTGTCAGATATCGAGATGATTTGATAACAGCTGTATCAGACCGCACGAGTTTGTCTCCACTCGCAGTTCCATATGAGCTAGCAACAGACGGAAAGAATCTTTTTGCTCTCCTGTCCTCAACATCGAGTGGTTTTAGCCCTGACCACTGGATTCAGATTTTGGATAAAAGTCTCGTTTTCAAAAGCCAGATAGTCAAAGCCAGAAATGGTATCATTCCAGTGTCTGTTGATGTATGGAAGGGAGACACTCTGCTTGTGCTCTGGGGTGATGGTACCCTTTCGGCGTATACCCTTTGGGGTCAAGAAATTGCGAAGTTTTCTGTGTGCAAGAATCCTATGGACATGGTTGTCTGGGGTGATAGATTGCTGGTTTTAACAGGCTCTTCACTGTTTGATGTAGTTCTCACCCTTCGCGAACCAAATGTCGTTGTCTGGCCGAGAGTGGCAGATATTGGGAGAGTTGCTGAGTCTGGAAGTGAGTTTAATATTCATGTGGTATCCGATGAAATTCCAAGTTTCCGAATAAAGGGTGATGGAGTCACACTGGAGACGATTCAAGGAGAAGAGGGTGGCTATACTGCCACATTCAAAATAACAATCGATTCTCTCGATGCATTTGTAACACTCAATGGTGAGATAATCATTGAAACTGGGTTGGGTCATGAGATTGTTCCATATTCTTTCACCCCATATGGGGAGGTCAGAAAGCTTAGGAGGTTTGCGCAAGGGCTGCTCGATGAGGAAACCGGTGAGTTTTTTGATTATATCATCAATGACACTGGGCTTAGTATTCCAGCGCTTGAAAGGAAGAAATCGTCAACAAATTCAATCTTCTGGGACGAACTCTCTGATTCAGTGTTTGTTTTGACGCCAAGCCCTGGTTTGCCATTTGACCTTTTGACCAGAGATATCGAAGGACCATAGATTGAATCGCCACTACAGCTAGTTGTGAAGGCGATGTTGTAGCAGTTTCCGCACTGCTTGGTTTCTTTCACCAAGCTGTCGACGTTGCAGCACCACTTTTGATCCTTGTGGTGAGAGAGCCAGCAGATGTGATCTTGTCTTTCAACTCCGATGAACTTATCCAGGTTGTCACTTTTTGAATCGATTACCTCCGGGAATTCAGTGATTGGTTTCCAGCCCGTTGATTCTCCGCATTTTCTTATGTTTGTGCCATCGAGTGAGAGGGAGAATTCCAGTGGGGAATCAACGGATTGTGAATTATGAACAATCGGCACAACGGAGCCATCATCTGTGAACCAAACAGTTTGGAGAATTGAGATGCTGTGGTGGGGGACATACAAACTACCGATTACGAAGGAGCCCGGATACTCCTCATAAAATGGGCCCAGTTTACATCTGGAGCGTCTGAGGAGATAATCTGAGAACCTAGCCAAGTGCGTGCTGAATACGGTTTTGCCGTTGTATTTTGCTCTGGTTATTTCCATCCCGTCTGTTTGACTCACTCTGGCTTTGATTTCCCATTTACTGCTCTTGTGGCAGTAAACCTTGCCCCACCTGCCGGTGTCGTTCTCGATGATGTTCTGTCGCTTGCTGCAGTGTATGGCGTCACCTGGTTTGATTTTACCAAACAGCCACGAAAGTGATGAATTGAGGCTGTTTGTTTTGTGCTCAAGAAGAAGCTTCTTTTTGAGAAGATTGATTGAGTTGCCTGATAGGTTATTGTCGAGTCCGTATGCGATCTGCGTGATTTTTGTCATTTTTTGCATAAGCGGAATATACAAATATGTGTGTGACACCCCTTTGTCACACACACTTAACAAAAACTTCATAATTATTGTTGCTTTGGATTACCTTCCCTTTTACTTTTGGACTTGACATACTACTTTTTGTGAGTAAAAAGGCGTCGGAGAAAAACAAACTGACCGTGAGTATGGTCAAGGAGGATAAGAGGACATGGCAGTAAAAGGATTTAATGCCTTTGAGATGGCGCAGAAGCAGTTTGATGATGTTGCTGAAAAGCTCGGACTTGACGGCGGAACAAGGGATTTTCTTCGTTGGCCAGTCAGAGAGTATCACTTCAGAATCCCTGTGAAGATGGACGATGGCACAACAAAGGTCTTCCAGGGCTTTAGAGTGCAGCACAATGATTCGAGAGGACCATGTAAGGGTGGAATTAGGTTCCATCCGCAGGAGACAGCTGACACAGTCAGAGCTCTTGCCACATGGATGACGTGGAAGTGCGCTGTTGTCGACATCCCATTGGGTGGCGGCAAGGGTGGAGTTATTTGTGATCCACATAACCTCAGCATGAGAGAGCAGGAGCAGATTTGTCGCGGTTGGATGAGACAGGTTGCCAGAGATGTCGGCCCACTCCAGGATGTTCCAGCCCCAGACGTGATGACCTCTGGTCAGCACATGCTTTGGATGATGGATGAGTACGAGGCTCTTAACGGTGGACAGAAGTTCCCAGGCATGATCACAGGAAAACCAGTTGGTTCTGGTGGTTCACTTGGCAGAGTTGAGGCAACCGGTTATGGTGTTATCTACACCGTTCGCGAAGCACTTAAGCTTATGGGAATTGACCCAAAGACGACAAAAGCTTCATTTCAGGGATTTGGCAACGTTGCTCAGTATGCAATCGAGCTTTTCAACCAGCTTGGTGGAGTGGTAACATGCGTTTCCTGCTGGTCTCAGGCAGATCAGTGCTCCTACAGTGTTAAGAAGGCCTCTGGTGTTAACCTGTCAGAGCTTCAGTCCATCACAGACAGATTTGGTGGAATCGATTTCAGTAAGGCAAAGGCTCTTGGCTATGAAATTCTTCCGGCCAATGCATGGATCGAAGAGGAAGTTGACATTCTCATCCCGGCAGCCATTGAGAATCAGGTTACAGCCGAAACAGCCACAAAGATCAAGCCATCTGTCAAGATCATTGCAGAGGGCGCAAATGGGCCAACAACACCAGAAGCCGACAAGATTATTCACGAGCGTGGCATTTATCTGATCCCAGACTTCCTTGCAAACGCTGGTGGAGTCACATGCAGCTACTTCGAGCAGGTTCAGTGCAACATGAACTTCTTCTGGGAAAAGGACGAGGTTCTTGATAAACTTGATAAGAAAATGACAGCAGCATTCCACGCTGTTGCTGACCTTGCCAAGAGAAAAAACATCTACATGAGAGACGCAGCCTACATGATCTCAATCGACAGAGTCGCGAAGGCATGCAAGCTCCGTGGTTGGGTGTAGTAAAAATTGACAAAATAGAATAGAATTGTCGCCGTGAAGAAAGAGAAAAACGGCGCAATCGTTGAGAGGCCAGAATGGAGTGTCATTCTCGCTACCATTCTGGCCACCAATCAAACCCTCTATAAGCGCGTCTGCAGAAAACTCCTCTACTACCTATACAGAATTGGGTTTGATGGCGCTAAGGATCTAATCGCTCAGTTCAACCTCGCAAGAGAATCTCTAACCTCAGACAATGCTGGCGAGAACAGACCAACACCTCGGTCTGACCATCTTGCTCTTGCCAAGATTCGCTCAAAGACTATTCGGATTGCCTCCAGGCACTTGGATGACAAGACCTTTTCAAAAATCCTCATGGAATGGCTAAGGGAGGACAAGACCGGCTTCCTGGCATCGTCCCTGGAAAGCCCTGCAGTTCCACTCAATGAAGTTGCTTCCAATCTCGACAGATATTTCAAGCTACCAAAAGCCGAGAGATACCTGCCCCATGAGCAGTACATAAGCTTAAGAGTCTCACTGATTCAGAGGTTCCTGAGTGATTCACTGAGCTTTGTAAAAGTGGCAAAGGATTTTGTGACAGTAAAGGATTTCCATGACCTTTTGCCAAAGATGATTGGTCAACCGTCTGGTGTCGGCAAGACTGGCGGTAAGGGCGCTGGCATCTTTATTGCTCACAGAATTATTGAGGCTGCAAAACAGGACTATCCCATCCTTGATAATGTGAGAGTGCCAAACACCTGGTATCTGTTGTCTGACTGCATTTTAGATTTTATACATCACAACACTCTTGAGGAAATCATCACCTTCAAATATCGAGAGGTTGATGAGCTGAGGCAGGAGTACCAGTATTTTGAGCAGGTTTTCAAACACTCTCATTTCTCAGTCGACATCCAAGCACGCTTATTGAACGTGCTTGAGGATATCTCAGATAAACCGATGATTGTTAGGAGTTCGTCTCTGCTTGAAGACAGCTTCGATGCATCCTTTGCTGGCAAGTACAAGAGTTTATTCATTGCCAATAAGGGCGATGTGAATGAGAGACTTAGCTCATTAACTGATGCTATTGCCGAGGTCTATGCGTCGATCCTGAATCCAGATGCCATCCAGTACAGGCGAGAGAGAGGGCTAATCCACTTTAGGGAGGAGATGGGGTGTCTCATCCAGGAGGTTGTCGGCAAGCAGATCGGTAGATACTTCTTCCCAGCGTTTGCGGGTGTTGCCTTCTCCAACAATGAGATTCGATGGTCAAGACGAATTAAGAGAGATGACGGTGTCGTAAGACTTGTTGCTGGTCTTGGCACAAGAGCGGTTGATAGAGTTGATACGGATTATCCAACTCTTGCATCGCCTGGTCAGCCTGGGCTCAGGGTAAACACAATCCCTGACGAGATAATCAAGTATTCGCAGAAATACATAGACGTCATTGACACCGAGTCAGGTCAATTAAAACCCTAGAGATTGACAAACTCCTTGCAGAATATAGTGACTCATACCCGTCACTTCATCAGATTGTGTCACTCAACAGGAGTGGGATACTGGATAAACCGTCGGTATTGACCGATCTTAACAACGAGGATTTGATTATCACCTTTGATGGACTCCTCTCAGACACGAAATTCCTTAAGCAGATGAAGCTAATTCTGGAGATTCTATCGGAGAAGCTTCAAACTCCAGTAGATGTCGAGTTTGCCTCTGACGGTGAGTTGCTCTATATCCTACAGTGCAGACCACAATATTCCGGCAAATCGAACAGCGTTCGACTCGTACCGACAGATGTCCCAGAAGACAAAATTGTGTTTGAGGCGAATAAACACATCAGCGCTGGCTTCAAGGAGGGTATTACTCACATTGTGTATGTAGACCCAATTGAGTATGAGAAGCTTGAATCCCGTGAGTCCATGCTAAATGTCGGCAGGATTGTTGGTGAATTAAACAGAAAATTGGATGAGAGAAAGTTCATCCTGATGGGTCCGGGCAGGTGGGGCAGCCGTGGGGATATTAAACTTGGTGTGAGTGTCACTTATTCTGACATCTCAAAAACCGCGGCACTCCTTGAGATTGCCAAGAAGAAAAAATCCTATTTGCCCGAGGTCTCGTTTGGTACCCATTTCTTCCTCGACCTGGTTGAAACCGGTATCTTGTACCTTCCACTCTATCCAGATGAGAGAGGGCAGACGCTAAACGAAGACCTGCTGAACAATGCCCCCAACAGGCTGGAAGACTATTTGTCAAATGTTGGTGAATTTTCCAATGTTGTGAGGGTAATTGATGTGAGAGATATCGGTTGCAACTCACTCTCTCTTGTAATGAATGCCGACGAGCAAAGAGCACTTGGTTATCTCGTCTGATTCCCCTTGCACTCCTTGATTAGCCGACAACTTGCAACAAACGCATGATGTGACGAGATTGATTTGTTTTCATCAAGATCATCGCTAGTGACCCTATTGGATTCTGGGGTGTGTAACCTTTGAGGAGTTAGAAAAGATACGAGATGCTTAAAAACCTATGATCTCATAACAACCGTGCTGCCAGGTTTCTTGCTGGTGTTGCACGGATAGATATCTTCCTGAACAGCTATGGTTGAACCGATTGTTGAGGACTTGGCTGGTCTTGCTAACCCCTGCTCGCAGAAATAAATAGAACCCGTTGTCTTGGTTTTTCTATTTTTCAGGTGCTTGCATCCTCTGCACAGGGTGAGACTCACTCTGTCGAGTTTCATGATTCGGGATAGTGTCTTGCTTTCCTTGATGTGCACTCGCCCTGTGACAGCTCCCACAATGACGCTTATCACAACAATCAACAGCACCACTCCTGTAATTACGATTGGCCAGAAAAAGTTACCCATACAGCAGGTTATTATTAAGCTAAAAATTAGAATTACAACATCTTGAAGGTAAGTTCCGGATAATCTATACTTCCCCACGTGCACTCAATTGAAAGGGGTGAGAAATGGCAGCTAATCGCGGCTCATTTATTTCTAGGTGGATATTCCTGCCAATAGCCTTAGTTCTGGTTTTCATGATTGCGTGGGGCATTATTGGAAAGAAACTCGTCGTCGTCCCTGAGCTAACCCAAGGGTCAAAGAACATCACAGGCGTTGTTTCTGATATCGACTTTGATAACAAAACTCTCAAGCTTGATGTAAATGAAGAAATTGAAGAAGGTCAGCCAACAAGCTGGACAGTCGATTTTTCAAGTGCCAAGAAAGCTTTTGCAATCAAAAAGATTGGCGAGGAGCCAGGCACTGAGCTGGTCATCCGAGCCGATGTTGCAGGGCTTGAGGGAGAGTATGAGAGATATGATTTTGATGTTGAGAACCTCTCACAAACTCTCAAAGATGGAGATGTCATCACTTTCATCGGCAGCAAAAAGATGTCAACAGCAGAGTTTAAGGCTTCCATCATGCATCTTGGTGGAATCTTTAACGCTCCAGAGCTTCACGAGAGACAAGAGCCAGCCGAGATCTACAAGACAGCGGTAATTCTTTGTATTGCTTGCGTTGGTCTTGGCGAGTCCAACCTCTTCTGGTTCTGGTTGATAATGGCCCTTCTACTGCTGGTCATTCTGGGATGGGTTGTAACAAGGATTGTAATAGGCAAGGGTGGTGTGGCATGAGTGAACTTGCAAAAAAGATAAAAAGAAAACTCACACCTGGTGAGTACAGAATTCAAGTCAGAATTTGGGTACAGTGGGCGTTTTTTGCTCTGGCTGCCGGCCCTTTGTTTGTGCTTGCTCCAATCGTGAAGCAACTCCCTGCCCCGTGGTATGTTTGCTGGTCTTGTCCGACAGGCTCTGGCGCTTGCGCCTTAGGAACACTTCAACACTTTACCGGAGCGGGTACTTTCTCCTTTTTCACCGTTGGCTTCCTTGGTCTGCTTGGTGTTCTCATAGGTAGAGCAACCTGCGCCTGGGTTTGTCCGATGGGTTTCCTCCAGGAGATGCTCTATAAGATGAAAAGATATGGTTCCTACATTGTCGGAATCATCATCTTCGTCACAACAATGTTTCTTGCATGGTTTACTCCGTTCTTGGGAACCGCCTGGAATGTCACAAGAGATTTGAGCGGAAAATATTCAAGCTATGGATTGAACTACTTACTCGAATCTGGGCAGATGAATGCATTCATCTTCTGGTTGGCTCTGTATCTTGTCATTGCTGTTGGCTTCTCGCTTATATTCTTCCTCCCACAGAGGAAATTCACACTTCCAAACTCACTTGCCCAGTTTATGCGTTGGTTCTTCTTCCTGTTCCCGTTCATATTCTTTGTAATAATAACCCGTTACAACTTTGACACTGGAACATGGGGACTTGGTGAGGTTTGGTGGTGCAAGATTTGTCCGATTGGCACAATAACTGCCGGCTTCCCGCAGATGTATCTCCAAGCGATTCCGCAGTCAGCATTCCCAATCTTCGGTCTGACATCAACAGCTTTCATTGGTCTCTCAACCTATCAGGGAATCTTTGGTGAAGCCCAGCTCATGTACTTTATCAAATGGACAATGACGACTGGCCTCATGTGGCTTATGATCAACTCCAAGCGTTTCTTCTGCAAAGGCATATGTCCGCTTGGAACTATTTTCAACATCTTCAACTGGGTATCAGCCAACAAGATCAAAGTTGATCAGGCAAACTGCAGAGGTTCGTCTTGCAACTGGTGTGTCAACCACTGTCCAATGGATATCGCAATCTATGACCCAACCGCTCAATGGCATTGCATCAGATGTCTCGATTGTCTCGCTTGCCCGTTTGGTGTGGTCAAACACGAGGTCTCGCCGATATTCAAATGGTTGGTCAAAGAGCCACCGGCCAAGAATATCCCAGCGCTCAAAGAACCAAATCCACCAAACAATCCAACGTTCATGCAGTGGGCAGGATTTGTTGACTACACTCCACCACAGGCAAGAAAGTAATTCTGTTTTTCAAAGAAAAACTGAAAAATTGTATCCTTGGAAGACCAGTCGATTGTGGCTGGTCTTCTTTGCGTTTTTAGGGTAGAGTAATCTCTGAGGATAGCCTTTTTGGAGGTTTGTAAGTTGATGAGAAGATTTACTGGAATAGCTGTATCTCTTGCGCTTGTTTTTGCGTTTGTTTCGTGCTCAAAGGTTGAACCACCCAATCCCGAACTTTGTCAAAACCCAACAGCGGAAGAGGCTGACCTGATTGCCCCATATATCCCCATTGATATGTCGGTTATCGCTTTGCGTCGGGTTGATGGGAATCCCTCGTGGGTGTTTGTGGCTCTTGAGGATTCGGATAACTATATGATTAACCTCATGGTCTTCTCGATTGAGGACAATAAGGTAACGAGAAAATACGAGATGGGTAAGACCATCGGTGAGGATATCGCCTTTGGCTTGTTTCTCGACAATGATTGGTGGGCTTCAGTCCCCTTTGGTGATGAGATTGTCTGCCCAGTGGTATTCTACTATGGTGGTACAAGCTGGGTGAACAGTTTTGCCAAGTTTCTCACTGTATCCCCAGATGGACTATCTGAGCTTGATGTCAAGCAAGAACCTTGGACTGTCGCAGTTGATTTGGTCACAGAAAAAGATGAAGTGGTAATCAGGGTACTCGATGCAAGATATGAGATGTTTAGCTCACTTTGCCACGCCTGCGCTCCAGCGCGAATGTTCTTTTTTGGTAAACGAGGCAGCGAGTTTGTGAATGTGACAAGTGAATACACTGATTATGCCGATAAACAGGTCGTTTCTGCGATGCTTGCCTACAAAAATCGAGAACAGGGCGAAGGACAGTTCAGGATTGGTGATGCCCTTCAAGCCTACCTCTATGCTGAGTCGGCGGGATTATCCGAAAAGTACTACCAGGAGATATATGACATGCTTGACCCAACAGCATTTGAGGGTGATGAAGCGGTAGCAGCTGAGGCTCGCAACCTTGTCAACGAGGCATATTCAAGAGGGATACAAACAATTGAACTCAGAGGGTTTGAAGATCCAACTGGCAAGGACATCCGTTGGAACAAAATCAACTGGGATGTGTGGGAGTTTGAACAATGAGAAAATTTGCTATAATTCTTTTGTGTGCGGCGTTTCTTGTGCAATTTGGATGTGGTGAGGTTACTCCTGATGAGATGGTAGACGACACTAACGGTTCGAATAACATGACTGATAACGTGGTTGTCGAAGAATATGCAGCTTCTGATTTCTTGAACGTTTTGCCCGATGGGTATGAGGTATCGAACTGGAGCGTAGTCGAATCTGGTGATGTCTTTCTTATAGCAAAAAATGGTGAAGGACTCTGCCCACACAAGCTTATGATTCTTGATGAGAAGCTTGAGATTATCAAATCCTTCAAACCATTTGACGCTGTAGCGGTTGAATTTGGACAAGGTGCCAACTGGCCAGGAAAACTTGATGATTCGACCGATGGGTATCCAATTGCAATTGATCTTGGAGTTGAGGATATCCCCAGCTATTTTGTGAAGGTCTTTTCTTATCCTGGCTATAATGAAGTTCCGATGGGGTATGACTATGGTTTTGTGCCAAGGAACTTTGACAACATTGATCTTGAGGGATTTTCTGAGCTTGTGGTGTTTGATATCAGGTGGACTTATTCCGACTCGGACGTTTTAGCTGGACAACCCTACACACAGCGTGTCTTGAAATACTCTGATGGAGTGTTTTCTGACGAGACCTCGTCACACACAAACCAGATGGCACCAGGTTTGAGGCAGTTTATTGATGGGCTATCATACTCCGAGAGTGACGGCGACATCTCAACATTTGCTATATCTTTGATGCTTGTCAAAGATGCCATGGCGGGGAACGATCGAGAGGGGAAACTTGAGGCTTTGGGTATGATAGAGGGTGCTATCTCTCGGTTGACTGACCGCAAAAGCATAGAATTCATGGAGAATATCCTCTTTGGTTTGCAAACCCAGTTTAAGGAAATGGACGAATCAGGTGATTACAGTAAACCATTTGAACCACCATGGGAAGCACAAAAAAACCTTCCTGCGTGGACAATGCTTGAGTTGGATTAGGAATTCAATCCCAGACTGAATTGTTGGTTGAACATTATTTTTCCTTGACAGTTAAAGTGATTTTGGTTATAAAATCACCCGAGTTGGCGGATGGTGTAATTGGTAACACGTCTGACTCTGGATCAGAAGACTCTAGGTTCGAGTCCTAGTCTGCCAGCCAACTTTCCTTTGAAAACGTGGCGCTATAGTATAGTGGTTAGTACATGGGGCTCTCAATCCCAAGACAGGAGTTCGATTCTCCTTAGCGCTACCAATCCGATTCCTTGATGTCTTCTCAATCTCTTATTTCATGCTATTCCTGCATTCCCTGCACTTCTTTCGACCAAATTATTTCTTGTGAAGCGTTTTTTTTGGACCATTCACGTGAACCCTTTGGTGTGACATCTCATATCTCCTCTTAGGAGGATGTATCATGAAGAAACTTGTCATATGTTTGGTTTTGGCTGTAATGCTTTTGGTTTCTCTGGGGTTGAGCATTGTGGTATCAAGCCCAAAATCGACAGCAGGTGAGGTGTATGATTACCCAAATAGATACACAACTCTTATCCATGGCGGTGATATCCCCTACGTTCTCTTCCTCTACGATGACCTGAGCTTTGAGATAAGGAGTATCCACGACCTGAGCTTGCAGCTGGAGTCAAAGATTCCATGGGATACGCATATTTCTTGTGTTGGTGATGATATATTTGAAACTATCTGGTTGTTCGATGATTCAATTCTGTTCACGAGTCGTTGTGATACATATCCCATATCAAAACACCTATTTTTCACCTTCGATGGGGAATTTTTTGAATTTGAGTCGGAGTTTTTTTTCCAAGTCATTCGAAGTAATGGTGAAAACATCTATATCAAAAATCAACATGGAGACTCAAATTACCCATGCGCTGTTTCTAATGGTGAAGTAATCTGGAAGAAGGAAAACACACAATATGCATCAACTCCAGTTATACCCTCAAGACAGAAGGCTGATTCAATTATTTGGTTATATCATTTCGATGAAAAAAGAACATTTGGCATCAACCCTCTAAATGGCGAGGAGAAACTAAGCATTCCAGGTGAGTACGGTGTTGCAGTATTGTCCAATGATTTCTCTGTGCTTGTGTCATGTGAGAAAATGCGATCATTCTCATCATCTGGATATATTACTATCAAAGATTTCCTAATTATCAATAATCACACAGGAGATATTACCTATTCTATCGACAAGCTCGATTTTGTTCGATCAGGCGATAAGTATCTCATCAGAGGTGACCAAACGAGTGTTTTCATCATGAAACCAGAACGGAGCGTCAAATATATAGAGCAATACAAAATTGTTGGTGATTGTGAGTTTATAACCATAAATCCTGCAACAGGGGAGATAAAAAAGGGAATCATTACAGTACCAATAACATACACTTATGAAAATCAACCCTCAAAGATTGGCTATAATGGGGTGCAAAGATATCAAAATGGTTACCTGTTCATCGACAATTCGATGTATGACACATACTCAGACAGGTATGTGATTGGTGGAGTGAGTGAGATTGTTGGTGAATACGTTATTGGTGCAAATAGTTGTTATGATCTTAAGTGGTTGAAGCATGTGTGGACAATACAGAGATACGAACCCTGGATGTCAGGCACAATAGGGGACTTTACTTATCATTACTACCTTGAGAAGGACATGTCTGGCAACCACTACTACAAGATTGTTCCACAGAAAGTTGGTAGGGAGAAAGTAGAACCATATGCTTACTACCTTCCAGCCCCACTACATAGATTTTTGCCGACCAAATATGGATTGTTCATGTTTGATTACCGCACAAACACCTTCACACTGCACAGACCAGGTGCGATTGAACCAGCATACTCAGTTGAATATGCTTCACTCTCAAACTTCACGAAAGATTATTATTTGACAGATGATGGTGAATTTGTTGTGTTTGAGTTTGAACGAATTGTCTACTACCCAGAGAAAAAGATTGAAGAGATAACCTTGTATGCCAGAGTCAAGAATGGTGAGGTGCTGACAGAGGAGAAGTATAACAACCTCCAAAAATAGCCTCATATTTTGAGAATATGTAGTGTTTCAATTGCAAGTTCGAGGTGTTTTTAGTCATTGTGATGTGCCAAAGAACACTTCTTGTGTTGTATCAAGATTATCACTTTTGAACCGTTTGTGTTTGATTTTCATATCTTCTCTTAGGAGGACTTTGCTTTATGAGAAAATTTGTGGCTGCCTATTTGGCTGTTGTTTTGGCTTGTTTTCTCCTGTTAGGAGATTTTTCATACTTATTTGCAGTCGATACTAAAACAGTATCTTTTCCGCTGTTACCCTCAAAGATTGTGACTTTTGATGGGGATATTGTGGTGATAAACTTACCTGGTCAGGAGGGGGTGTATAGTCATGTCGGAAGTTCGAACAACAAGTATCTCATCGATGGGGACTTAGAGCTTAAAGGTCCTTATGAGACATACCCCGATTATGTTCAAAAAGAAATCATTACATATTCACACTCTGAGTTTCCACAGTGGATGACTTTGACAGGATCTGAGAAAGATGAAGTGTATCTGGTTGATTGGTTAGCCACAAACGAAGTTGAGCAGGAGAGTGGTAGACTATTTTTCTATGAATGGTTTGAAAACAAGGTAGTTAAAGTGAGAGTCTATGACATAAGAAATAAAGTTGTTATATCAGAGTTTGTCCTAGATGGATATGTAAAACAAATTATCTCTGACAGGATCCTCTCGTTTGTATCACCTGAAAAGGAAATCAGGTTTTTTGACTACATAGAACAGTGCTATCTAACAGAGTGTGATAAAAGAATCCTCTATGACTACCACAAGCAAGTTGTTGTGACCGACACACAAATTATCAATCTTAAAACAAACGAAAGGTATCCATTGCCAGAGGTTGTGACAAGATATTGGAGAAATGATGATATGGACTCTGGTTGTCATGTCCAGGACAATTATTTTGTAATCTTTTATCACAAACTCAACCCAGATGTGGATAAGTATAGGTTTCATATTCTTGATGAAAAAGGCAGTCTTATTCGAGAATTCAAGGAACTGGTTGGAACGTGGTATGAGTTTGGCAGAGATTATGCAAGGGGACTTAATACGGTCAGAGATGAGAGTGGAATATACACAAAATCTATGTTTGTTTTCGATATTCACTCTGATGAGATTTTGCTTGATATCCCACATGAACTCGATGCGCAGTATTCATGGCACACAAGAACTATTTATGGCAGATACATCATTTTAAGAACTGCAAAATGGATGGATATTTATGATATTCCGGAGCGGAAATTGCTTAACCGTTATCCAATTCCATCTTATAGCAGTATGGTTGTTAGCGGGAATGAGATATTTGTTAAGGATCTGGCATCGGAACACAATATTTCTTGTGAGTGGGATGAAAGAGAAATGTACAAACTAGACGAGGATTTGGCGCTTGATTATGACAATCCAATTCCTTGCTATAATTGTGAATACGATGATTTGTATGAAAAATGTTTTCTCCGGGCATATTTACAAATAGTAACGACTATTGATAATGAGACTGTCAATGTTGATATAAAGCTTCACAAAAATCCATATATAAGAAATGAATCGATGTGGGATATTAATTTTGGTGAAGATGAATTATTCTCAAAGAAATTCTATGCAATCAAGCGAGAGAAACTCTACTACTTTGGGCGAAAAGGATATTTGTATGTGTTTGATTTCTTCACAAGCAAAAGGTATGTTTACACATATGAAAATTTTGATTCGATCGAGATTCCTAAAGATGTGCTTGAGAATAAAATTGTTTGCTACAGCAAAATAGAGCAGATTGCAGAAAACGAGAAATGTCTGGCATTTGCATTGGATGAGCACAATCTTGTATATATCAATAAGGAATCGAGATATTCACGAGTTGACCACTATCCTGAAGGTTTTGTGGCTGTGCATGTGTTTGATGGTGGATATGGGTTAGATGGTAGGATTGTTTTGGAAAATGGAGACTCTATTGAGATGCCATCAAAGATTTTGGATATCTATAAAAATCAAGTTTTTTACAAGCTGCCTTGTGAGGATGAAAAAAAAGAAGTCGAGAGTGAAATATTCTATCCGTGTGAAATATATTATTCATACAATATAGAAACGAGTGTTACACAAAGAGTAATGGATTTTGCCTCAGATAGTCCAACGATAGTCTCTGATTTTATTTCGAGTAAGAGTGTGTTTCTCCCAAAGAAAAACCTTCTATCATATGATTTCATGGACAATTCTATGTCATATATTCAATCTGAATTTCCTCTTGACATAGGCTCAATACGCGCAGGAAAAGATTGGATTGATGCAGCAGATTATGATATCACAAGACCTGATAGCATTGTCAGATACACCCCCTGCCCAACTTTCTCAATAGAAATGATTTACAAAGACGGCAACAAGGTCAAATTCAATCTCACAGCGACAAGAGGTGATGGGTATTCTTCGCCACTGTCTGGCAAGGCGTATGTCCTTCCATGGGGAGTAAAAAATCTAGAGCCAAGAAAGAATGAATCATTGGAGCCTATGAATCCAATTCTGATAAAGTTTGACAAATCCAGTATTGTCGAGTTTAACTCGCTTGAATTTGGAGAAAGTGTGGTGTTGGAGTTTGACATTCCCGATGCTGCTGATGCTTTATACAATCTTTGGAGCTATATGGATTTTGAAACAAACAGTCAATTTGGTGAGAAACTTTTTTGTCTCAATATTGAGTCAAACGGACTTTTAGACACCAGAAAAAGTGTTTTCGATATTGACATCAACCCAGGAGGTCGCATGCTGTTTTGGGGTAGGAGTATCTATGATACAATAAATAGAGCGAGTGTGTCGATGTATTGGTACAGATAAGTGGCATGCGCTTTGCGAAAAGGTATGGGGGTACAATGGTGATCATGGAAAAAGGGGAGAACATGACTCAAAAGTTGCGTGCAATATTATTGTTTGTCTTGGTTATTACACTTTTTTCAGCAACTGTTGCAGGGATATCTGATGAGAACAGATGGATAACCAATGAAATTGATGCCTACTACTACCCCTTTCCAGTAGAAAATCAATATAGCACAGATAGCGACTATGTTTTGTTTCACCTGAGCTCACAAAACCTTCTGCATGTTAGAGACAGGAATTCTGCTGAGCTTGTATGTGTTTGTCCTGTCCCAGACGTGGAAGGTCAACTCTTATTGCCAAAGATGGATGGTGACCTGATACATCTACGCTGGAAGGTTGAAGGGGATTATCTTCATAAATTCATTGATTTTGCAGGGAACACCACTTCTTACCAGACAAAGTCAGCAGTGATTCTTAACAAAGATAAGCCAGTTTCGTTTGAGATTGATGCAAACATCGTCAGGGCTATCGATTTGACCACCAACACAATCTTATGGGAGACGGAGTTTGATACAGAATCAAGATCAAATCCAATATTGAGGATATTGAATCAAAGCTTGATTTCTGTTGTTACTGGGTATGATACGCTGTGTGTAACTGATGTAGACACAGGCAATATTGTGATTACATCTGACTCAATAAAAAACCGCTGTGTTGCTGCGGTTGGCAAAAATGTGTTAGTGATGTCAGACAGTAGAAAGCCCAGTGGATATCTGGTTTATGACCTACAAGATTATTCAATTGTCCACGAATCCAAATACAATGGAAGTTTTTGTTATGAATTTTCTGGACTGCTTGCTTTTTGTGATGATAAGTTTGTCTGGATTCTTGAACCACAAGAGGATACAAGCATCCACAAGGTATCTCATAAATATACCACAAAGCAGATAAACCAAGAAACATTTGAAATAAGCGAGTATGAAATTGAATTACCATCAGACACAATTTGTAGCACACAATATATGTTTGATGTGTTCGGCGGAGTGCTTGTCTGTAAGGTGGAGGGTGGGGTGAAGTTCTTTGATATAACCAATGGTTGTGAGCTTTTCTCGGATGCTTTCAATAGCGCTTTCTACAATAATAATCCTGGATTCAATCCACAATTTTCAAGGGATGGTCACATTATGTATCCTACAGATAACTCGCTTGTTATGTTTGATGTTAAAAATCTCAAGAAGCTTTGGGAGCTTGATTGCCAATACCCGACAAATGCCGTTGAGTTCGATGGAAAACTCTACTTGATGAAGTCATTCGAGAAGGTGTGTGAGGATTTGTTGAGTTCATTCGAGTCATACAAAGCCACTGTCGATGTGTACAACATCGAGTATAAGTTCTTTGAGCCGTTTTCCTATAGAATAACTTTCTATGCTGGGGACATCATTTGCCCGACGAAGCATGGTTTGCTTGTAATACCAGCCGGTGACAGCTTGAGAAAAACAACGCTTTACAAGCCAGGTGTTGACGCACCATTCTATGAGTTTGGGTTGGGAAGGATAAATTTTGGAATATACTACATAAGCGATTACGAGAGAACTGAGTCACCCGACCAGATAGTGCTTATAACAAAGAAAAAGCTAGGGAATGATGATGACAAAGAGAGACCTGATGTGATAAAGTACCTGTTTGATATACTCACGGGTGAGACGGTGTTTCTTGAGAACGCTGATTGATTTTCCCATTTCAAATCATTAGGCTAGCTACGCAAATTTTGTACTTCATCATGTTGCGGTTTCATCAGGTAGTACGAAGTATTGCGAACAATTTTTTACTACTATATAAAAACTATTGTGGAATCAACAAGAAGTGATTGATTTGAGATTCGAAACAAACTTAAATCAATGATAATATTAATACATCAAAATGGGTGATTATTCCCACCATTGGACTAACAAGCATTGCTTTTGTGGGCTGTAAGTCTATATTAATCATTGACGGGAAGGAGGTGTGGCATGCTTTTAGTCAGAACGTGACGAAGCACCGATTCGCGCAGGTCGTGCGTGTCCAGAGTTGAGCCAGACCCCCTAGCGTCCAGTCTCGTGCATCTCCCCTAAGCTTTTTGTTTTAGCGTTTTGAAATAACACCGTCTCAGAGCTGTTCTGATCTACCGTCTTTTAGATGCCTGCCCAAGTGCTCGCTCAACTCGTCATGTATGAGCTTGTAATTCATTTGTCACTCTATGTTTTGTCAATTTCCAATTGGCATAGTTTTAAGTCTGGAGGTGTTACTTGGACAGAGAGGAAATATTCAGGTTGACGTATTTTGCGTCGTGTGTTGGTTGAGAGAGTAAGTGGGGGCCGTCGGCTCTCGACGAATTACTCTCTGGGTTGCCAGAATTCAAATCAGATTTGTTGATAACAGGCGGCATGAAGAAGGCCGATGCTGCTGTGTTCAAGCTTTCCGATGGGAATTATGGCATATTCAGTGTGGATGTATTGGCTCCAATTGTTGATGACCCAGAAGTGTTTGGCAGGATTGTGTTTGCTAATTGTATTTCGGACGTCTGTGCTATGGGTGGCAAGCCACTTGTTGGGCTCAATGTTGCAATGTTTACCGGAAAAGCGGACACAAAAGAGTTGTCAAAAATACTCAAAGGAGCGGCAAAAGCAGCACTGGAGAACGGAGTTGTGATAGCAGGAGGACACACAGCCAAGGATGAAGAGATTAAGTTTGGAATTGCTGTTTATGGACAAGCAAATCCAAACGAGATAATGCTTGGTAATATGGCAAAAGAAGGTGATTTGATAGTCCTTACGAAACCAATTGGTATTGGGATACAATTTGCAGCTTATAAAAATGGTGCGTGCGATTTTAGGGAAGCCATTGATTCAATGCTACAAGTGAATATCAAAGCTTCCGAGATATTAGTGAGACATGGTTGCAAGTGTTGCACTGATGTCACAGGATTTGGACTTGCCGCAACATTGCTTGAGGTGTTGGAAGAATCAAAAAAATCAGCTGTGATAAGGATAGAAGGTGTTCCATTGCTGAGTGGGGTCGACGAGTTGGCTAACAACTATGCCTGCCCTGTTCTAAAGCATAATGTCGATAAAACAGATGGCAAACTTACATTGTCTCCGTCGCTTGATCCGAAGTGGCTGAATATCCTGTGTGATGCTCAAACATCTGGCGGACTTCTTGCTTTTATTAGCAAAGAGAAGGTCGACGCCTGTCTTGTCTCGCTAAGAGAAGCTGGATATACGAGTGCGTCTATTGTTGGTGAGATTGCAGGTGGCGCAAGTGGTGTTATTAGTGCCGTATAAATCAGAATTGGATTGCAAATGCTTTCCCACTTGGGTTTATGGGTCAAAATTCAGATCATGTGTGCGGCATACTTAGGTGATGTTGGTTTTGTGGTATTAACCAAGGTATCCGCGTCGAGGTATTGTTATCAAGCAAGTTAAAAAGCCCCAAGAGATTTCTCCTGGGGCTTTGGTGTCGTGTCAGATGCGGCGCCGTCAGACGTTGTGCACTCTTTGACGCTTATGCTTGCATCCTTTTTTCTACTTTCAAAACCTAGAAAGAGGGTTGGGTGCGTGAGGAGGTTAAAAAATCACGCACCCATGTACACAAATAACAACTGGAGTATACCAAAGGTGGAATTTGCTAAACTAGTATGACAACTCACATTCGCAGATGAGGTCGACGATTTTCCCATAATCTGCAAGCTCAACACCGTCGATGGGTGCCAATCCTCTTGCCTGGCAATCGTTCTTTGAGGCATAGAATCTAACGCCCTCTGTCTGCTTGTCTCTGATGAGTTGAAGGAACTTCTCTGGTGGATTTGTCGCGCCAAGAACAGAATCCTGCACAAACACTACCACGTCGTCTGGCATGGCGTTCTTGACCCTGAGTGATTCAAGATCACAAGACCATGGCGACTTCAGAAGCATTATCATCATTCTTTTTCTTTTTCCGTACATAACGCTAGAACCTCAATATTGCATCCTGATCGCGGAGCATCATCTTAAACTCGCAATCCTCAAGTGGCTGACACGCAATCAATTCCTTGCAGGACAGACCTCTGTCCCGAACCGATGGGCCGTGAACATATAGGTCAAATCCGAAGTCCTCAAAGGAGGCGAAAGCTTGCGCTAAACTCTCCATGTCGAGGTTTTCCTTTGGATTGGCGTCCTTAAGAAGGGCAAAGACAGCGTCTCCCTCAAGAACAACGCTTGTCTCAAGTCCAACTGCCGGCAAGCCCATGGCTGCCCTGAAGCCCTCACCCATGAAGGCTGTGCCGTAGGGTGGTTTTGATACAACAATAGCTACTTTTTTTGGTGCCATGATTTACGCTCCAAGAGTGATGACGCGGTCAAAGTTATCGACCATTCGACCGAGTGCTGCAAGTCCCGACTGTTTGATGTTTTCTGCGGTCTGGTCTTTGAGCATTCCACGATAATTGCAACAGACGCTGCATGGAATGACCTGCACACCTCTGGCTATGAGCTTCTGTAGCTTATCTCCGATGTGTCTGTCATTGCCGGGCTTTATCTGACTAGAAGCAGCGATTACTCCATCCATGTAGAGATAAATCTGACACTCGTGTCCTTTATCGAGAGCAGCTTCAGAAAGAGCGATTGCGGTGTCGATATTTTGATAGGTGTAGGGTGTCATCAATACCAGGAAGCCTATCTTCACTGAGTGACCTTCTTTACATAGCAGATGTACATTCCGTCCTCTTCCTCAATGCCAAGGAATTCGTTCCCAGTGGTGTTGGCCCAGGCTGGCATGTCTTCTTTGATTCCTTCGTCGTCTGAGAGAACCCTGAGAACCTGTCCAACCTCAAGCTCTTTCATCTTCTTGGCAGTCTTTACAATCGGAATCGGACACTGTTTTCCCAAAGTGTCAAGTTCTACATCAAAATCCATCGCTATCCTCCTATTTTATTTGACTCTTTAGATAAAGAGATTCAGTTTCGACTGAGCGGCTTCTGCCGTGTAGGCTGCGACCCCGACGGGATTACCAGTCTCTGGAATGAGGTCTTCTTTGCCCACACCCATGACATCCATGCTCATCTTACACGGCCACAGCTTGACGTCGAGGTCAATGGCTGCTTCCATGAGCTCTGGGAGTGTTGTGACATTCTGTGACTTCATGATTTTCTTCATCATCATCTTGCCCATGCCACCCATATTGAATTTGGAGAGGGGGAGTCTTGATGCGCCTCCACGGTTCATCATACCCATCATCTTCTGCATCCAATTCTTTGCGCCTTTGATTGGGCCCTTATCTTTTTTGATGGCATTCAAGCCCCAAAAGGTGAAAAACATTGTGACATCCATCCCTTGCGCAGCAGCGCCGGTTGCTATGATGAATGCGGCAAGGACCTTGTCCAGGTCTCCTGAGAAAACGACGATGGTCGCTTTGTCTGCCATGTTACCTCCTTTTTAATACCCCCAGGGGGTATACCAACATGATATTGACAAAAATAATAATGTCAAGTTAATGGTTGTCATGAAAATGTTAGAGTAAGAAAATAGTTTTTATAATGGGGTTTTGTTCACTGTTATTCCCATTGAACTTTTTTCTGAACCATGATTTACAATTTTTGTACTTACCTTTAGGGGGAATGAATGAGAAAGTATGCTAGTTTAACTGTCTGTGTTCTGGTGTTGTTTGGCCTATTCCAGCTGCCAAGTTTGTCCGGACAAGAAAATATTCAAGTGGATATGGGTGGAAGCTATTCCTACACGACCGCCTACAACCTCTCAACCAAGCCAATCGAGTTATTCATCTCTCCAGACAAGACAAAATACCATGTCAGAGACCTTGAGACATTTAAGCTGATATTTGCAGGCGATATACCAGATAATGCAGGGAGTGGTATATTTCTATTTGATGATAGGGTTATGTTTACCACAAGCGGTGGAGATTCTGAAGAACTGATCTACATATTTCATATATTTGATGGTTCTATCGTATCCAAGAAGCTCGATCCG
>Ga0209607_1000021_pt1 | contig 163755 bp, 136 predicted proteins | sample AD_UKC117_MetaG_FD_184413 | JGI IMG/M metagenome (GOLD analysis project Ga0209607, IMG submission 184413) | Active sludge microbial communities of municipal wastewater-treating anaerobic digesters from Hong Kong - AD_UKC117_MetaG (SPAdes)... | ecosystem: Engineered > Bioreactor > Anaerobic >... | reverse complement strand
TGCAATTTTTTAAAATGTCTCTGGCAATGAAAATAAAAATCACAACTCTTGGAATTTCAACTCGTAGAGGGAGCAAGTAAGTGGAACAAACACTGAAAATCTCAAAGAATAGCAAAGAAATAAAAAACTACTATGAGGAAATCAAAAAGCTCTATGAGATGGGGCAAAAGCACGAAGGAGCAGTTGCTCCAAAGTTCGCCAATCTTCTGGATCATTTTGGGAAGCAAGTTGGTTGGAGATTTTCTGAGCAATACAAGCTTAAGAACCTTTCCTCAATCCAACGACCAGACGGCGCGTTTACAAACGAATATGCAATGCTCGAGGGCATTTGGGAAGCCAAAGACGACAGCGACGCCCTAACAAAAGAAGTCAAAGCCAAGTTTGATGTTGGCTATCCACGGTTTAACATCATGTTCTGGCAGCCAAAAAGAATCATTGTCTACCAGAACAACAAGTGTGTGTTTGACGAGGAGATAGAGAACAACCCAGACAGTCTTGTGCAAGCGCTCAAGGTGTTTTTTGAGTACGAACGTCCACACATCCAGGAGTGGAGACAAGCGGTTGAGAAGTTCAAAGAAGAGGTGCCAAGACTCTCTGCTGGATTACTCGACAAAATCAGTGAAGCTAAGAAAACAAACAAGGAATTCATCGAGGAATTCAAGAACTTCAAACAAATATGCCAGGAGTCCATCAACCCAAACATCTCAAATGTGGCAATTGATGAAATGCTCATCCAGCACATGCTAACCCGCACAATCATCGGCAAGATTTTCAACGTGCCAGGATTTTTCCAAAAAAACGTAATAGCCAAACAGCTTGAGAAACTCAGAGAGTCGCTGTCCTCCCACGCGTTTTCAGAAGCTGAGTTTCTGGGCAAGTTGGAGTATGTCTACAAAGCAATCATTGACGCAGCGTCTGACATCACAGACTTTTCCGAAAAGCAGTCGTTCCTCAACACAGTGTATGAGAAGTTTTTCCAAGGCTGGGCAATAAAGACAGCCGACAAACTAGGTATTGTCTACACCCCACAGCCTGTGGTGGACTTTATGGTGAGATCAGTCCAGGGCATTTTGCAAAATGAGTTTGGCAAATCGCTTTCTTCTGAGAATGTTCACATCATCGACCCCTTTGTTGGGACTGGCAACTTCATCATGAGGGTGATGCAAGAAATTTATGCTGAGGGCAAGAACAAAAAAGAGAGCGTCGAGAAGCTGAGGAGCAAATACATCGGGGGCAAGGAAGGGACGGAGCTGCACTGCAACGAGATTCAGCTGATGCCATATTATATCGCCAGCTTGAACATCGAGCATGAATACTACGAAAAGGCTGGGGAGTATGTGCCGTTTGAGGGGATATGTTTTGCTGATACATTCCAGATGTTCGAGGACGAACAGTTCCTCGGCTTCATGCAGGAAGAAAACGTCAGGCGTGTCAAAAACCAACGCTCAAAAGATATTTTTGTGGTGATTTGCAACCCACCCTACAACGCCCATCAGATGAATGAGAATGATAATAACAAGAACAGGTCGTATCCTGAACTCGAAAGAGAAATAAGAGACAGCTACAGCAAAGATTCCAGGGCTACACTCAGGAATGCACTTAGTGACCCGTATGTCAAAGCCATCAAGTGGGCATCAAAGCGTATTGGCACTGAAGGTATTGTGGCAATGATAACCAATAACAGCTTTGTAGACGGGTATGCGCTAGATGGGATGAGGAAACATTTAGAGCAGGATTTTGATAAGATTTATGTGCTTGACCTGAAGGGAAACATCAGAAAAGACTCGATGAAAGATGGTATTCCACTAGGAGAAAAACACACTGTGTTTGGTTTGGCAGCGATGGTGGGTATATCGATATCATTTTTTGTGAAAAAGAAAACCCCCCCAACCCCCCTTCATAAGGGGGGCAATGATAAAACCCCCCTCTTGGAGGGGGGCAAGGGGGGTTCAGCCTCTGTCAAAGAAATCTGGTACTTCGATGTGCCTTTCCGCTCAACCCGAGAAGAGAAGTTTGAAATTCTTGAAAAAGCAAAAGACTCAGCAGGTTTGGATTGGAGAAAACTTGAACCCAATAAAAACCACACCTGGTTGACAGAGGGCATGGCAGAGGATTTTGAAAAGTATCCGATGATGGGGGATAAGGAGCAGAAGGGGAAGAAGGATTGCAAGGCAATTTTTAGATTGTTTAGCAATGGCGTAAAAACAAATAGGGATATATGGGCGATAAACTTTTCAAAATCATCTGTCTCAGAAAATATGAGATTACACACTGATACTTACAATTTTGAATTGGATAGGTACTTAAACTCTAACAATACCAAACTTAAGACGATTCAAGATGTGGATGATTTCATACAGAACGATGATAATAAAATAAAGTGGGATCTTCATCTCAAAAACTGTTTCAAATCCAAACGGAAGCATGAATATTCAAATTCAAGAATAAGGAAGCAACTTTATAGGCCGTTTACAAGAAAGTACCTCTACTACGATATGATGATGAATGCCGCTTATGTACAGTTTGGTAAAATCTTTCCTAATCCACAATCCGAAAAAGAAAACAGAGTCATATGTCTTACAGGTCAAGGTAGCGAGAAGGATTTTATGTCATTAATCGCAAATCAAATCCCAGACCTTCATCTTGTTGGTGCTGGCTGCTCGAATCAATCCTTCCCCTTCTACACCTACTCTCCCGACGGCACGAACCGACAAGAAAACGTCACAGACTGGGCGTTGGAGTTGTTTAGGGAGCATTATGGGAATAAGTCATCATGCAACCCCCCAACCCCCCTTCAAAAGGGGAGTGACTATACAACCCCCCTCTCGGAGGGGGGACAGGGGGGAGAGGCTATAAATCTCCTTCAAAAGGGTGTTGAGAGTGCCGGTTCCATTCAAAAAAGGGGCGATTTAGAAAACCCCCTCTCGGAGGGGGTCGACTTTGCCATGCAAAGTCGGGGGGATAATAACAACGAAAAAGGCGATACAAATATCACAAACAAAAAAGCAAACACCCTCCCCCGAATAGTCGGCTGGAACAAACAATACATTGACGAAAGAACAAAATCTCAAAACCTTAAAAACGACGGCAAACACCTGCCATATCGCAACGACCTAAAAGAGACCGCCAGAAAACTGCGAAGTAATCAGACAAAAACAGAGAAGAAACTGTGGTACGAATTCCTTTCAAAACAAGATATAAGATTCACAAGACAACACCCCATCGATAACTTCATCGTCGATTTCTACAGCTCAAAGCTTGGGCTTGTCATTGAGATTGATGGTGAAACTCATAATGAAGACAAGCAGCACAAATTCGATACAACAAGAACTGAAATTCTTGAGCGATATGGATTGAAAGTTGTAAGATTTAGCAATGAGCAGGTTTTAGGGGAGTTTGATGCTGTTTGTAGCGTTATTGGCGGTTTGATTGGGCAATCTTCTACAAAACAACCCCCCAACCCCCCTTCACAAGGGGGGCAAGAAGTCGATGAATCCAGGCAAATCACAAAGTGGGACATCTTCTACTACATCTATGCTATGCTCCACCACCCAAGCTATCGCGAGGATTACAAAGAAAACCTCAGGCGTTCGCTCCCGCGAGTGCCCTTTGCAAAAGACTTTTGGAAGTTTGCGGAGGTTGGCAAAAAGCTTGCTGACATCCACATAAACTACGAGCAGGCAGAGCAATATGACCTGGGGCAGAACAAATACACCGACAACTATTTCGAAGAAGTAGATTACACAGTCGATAAGATGAGGCTCAGCACAGACAAAACAGAGCTTATCTACAACGACAGCATAACTCTTGGCAAGATACCACCTGAGGTGTTTGACTACAAACTCGGAAACCGCAGTGCTCTTGAGTGGATTGTTGACCAGTACAGAGTCAAGGTGGACTCTCGGTCTGGCATTGTCCAAGACCCAAATGGCTTCGATGGCAACCCCCGATACATCTTTGAGCTTGTCGGCAAGATTGTGACTGTATCGCTTGAGACGGTAAGGTTCGTGAAAGAGTTGTCAAAGCTTGAGTACAAGTGACATTCTAGGATATTGAAGATTTGTTTTTGGGCATAATTTACTAGTTTCGGTTGCAACTCAAACAGCTGTGATACAAACCAAAGAGTAAGCGTTGTTGAAAATTTGCACATAAATACTTCAATAAAGTTAAACTGTTCAAGAGTGTACAAAATGACCAATTCTAAATTGTTTGTTGACAATGTTGGGTCAAGGATATTTACAAAAAACGGATTTTTACGAATTTTACTAGATATATAATTTGGTGAATCTGTTGACAAATTATGTCGCTATGTTAAAGTTAGAATATGAAATGCGATAATGTACTCGGTTTGCAACTTGTCGGCAGCCTTGTTTCAAAAAGCTTTTCTGGTGCCGTCGGCATTAATGGTTTTCTGTCTCTTGGTTTCGAGCACGGCGATTTAAAAACGTGTTCCAACACCACCCGGTTGAAGGAGTTCCTGCTGCAATCCTCCTTCGATTGCGATATGAATTCTCAGTCGCAAATGTCTGACTTCGATTACGCAAAATTATTGGACGAAGCACTGCTGGGTTTTAGCCTAGATTTGCAAAAAAACTATCCATTCTTGACGCACCAGTACGTTCTGCCAGGAAAATCATCGTTAAATACAGAGATGGATCATGGCACAGAAAGATTGCTTCAGAAGGTTGGTTCAGGATTAAGGCTGTCAGAGATATTGTCTCAGCATACACTCACCAAGAGAGACGAAATCACATTGCTCCACGCCTTTGGCGTTGGAGATATTATCCACTCCTACGAAAAGACGCTCGTTGACAGCATAGCGGTCTATGAGAACGGTTTGTTGTCGTCCATAAAAGGATTCTTTGGACAGAACAAGGCCAATGAGGTCGCCGCGGCACTAAGCAAGATAAGTGAAATCGACCTGGCTGAATGCTACAGAACAAATCCAATTCAAGACAGGTATAAAAACGTTCTTGGGGTAATAAATTCCTTTATCCCAATAACTTTCTCTGACAAAGTGTTTGAGAAGGCATCCGCTGATCTTGGTGTAGATCAGAAAGCAGACATTAGGTTTATAGTGGATATTTCCTAGAAAGGGGTATTTGTAATGTACCTAACATCCGCAATTACGTTTGTGTTATGGATTGTACCTTTGTTTGTGATGTACACTATGCACACTATGGGTGTATCAGAAGGGGTCTTGGCCACTTTCAGCAATGTTGTTCAGACAGCGGCTCCCTTCATTGCTGCTCTGTTCTGCTTTTTTACAATGGCTGTGTTCAAAGAGGGAGATAGCAACCGAAAAGGCTGGTTGTTCATCGGTTTGGCATGCCTGAGCTGGTTTCTTGGGCAGGTTGTGTACACAATTTATGAAGCCTCCACAGGCTTGACCGTCCCCTACCCATGGTTCCCTGACATAGGATATATCATTACACCAATACTTGCCATCATAGGAATTCTCTACATATGGTCTGCGCTCAAGTCAAAGGTGCCCACATGGGGTTGGATTGCGTCTTTGGTTGTCCTTGGTCTAGCGCTATTCTGGGCATTCTCACTGGTTGAACCCGATGTTCCACTTGCCACATTCACGTCCTATACGTACTCAGTCGTTGATTCTCTACTAGTGTCATCTGCTGTGCTGTTTGCCTCTTCGCTTTTCGGAGGAATAATTGGAAACCAATTCTGGATCATGATAGCCGGTCTTATCCTGTACTTCCTCGGTGATCAGATATTTAACATGATGAATATCGCCGGCACATACAGGACAGGTGGACTCATAGATATTACATGGCCACTAGCTTTTGGTTTGATAGCAGTCACGGCTGTGGCAGTCAGAACTGTGCTAACTCACAGGTACTAATCCTCTAAAAAACATAGGAGGGATAAGTTTGGCTTTGCGCACAATCTTGTCCCTCTTGTCTTTGTGCGGGTAAACGGCAGATTTTCCGGCAAAGATAGAGATTGTATGAACAGTTGGTGTTGAGCGTGTTTGAGGAGATGAACCTCACTTGAGTCACCTGCAAATACACAAAAGAGATGGGGGGTTATGCTTTCCTACCAACATACAACCATCCCTCATTACCCTCACCAAAAACTGGTTATTCGTCGAGTGCTACCTCAAATCCCACCGATTCCATCGTCTTTATCCATTCACTCTTTGAGAACAACCAAAGATGTGTTTGTCCAGCTCCACTCTGAGTTTGTTCGTTGCCCTGTCTCGGATAAGAAATAAACATACCTTCCTTTATACATTGAGTCATTTGGATATGGATTATAGAAGTACTCTGCATATGTCACACCATGTTTTCATCAGATTCGGTGATGCTCTCCTCCAACAATACGTCTCTGAAGGTTTCTCTCACAAAATCAGGAGCCGTAATGAAAATCCCACCGGGTCTCAGATGCTCCCAGGCTGTTGTGAAAGCAGCCCTCAGGTCAGTCAGTGTTGCATACACGTGATTGCACCATGTATTCAAAACGGTAACGGAGGACTCGTTCAATCTGACATTTCTCATATCACCAACAAAATGTCTTGTGCTTGGATTCAACTCCTTTGATTGTTCCAACATTTTTGTAGAAAAATCGACAGCCGATGTGTCAAAATATGAAGTTGGATGTGGTAGGTTTGCGCCACCACCAACACTAAATTCACAGATGTTGTGTCTATTTTTGCCAAGATGTTTGTATATCGACTTCTTCCAATAAGCTTGCTTCCTCTTAGTATCTCTTTGGATTTGAAATCAACATACACAATCTGCAAACTCATAAGTACATTCTGTTGGTTTCTACTCAAGTGCCCATTTCCACAGCCTTTTTCCTAGTTGTCATAACCGATTAACGTTTGTTACTTTCCTTTCATACAGTCAGGTATTTTCAAATCTCAGCGAACGTGAGTTAAAAACACCGAACACATCTTTGTCACCAACAACACAACTGTTTATTGTGTAACCATTTTTTAATGCCATTTTCAACATGTAGTGGTTACATGAAATGCCAAAAATGCATATCTTTACCAGTAGACGGAGGTTTGGAGAATGCGCATCAGAACACTTGTAAATGTAGCTGTTGTTATTGTCCTAATATTGGGAGCATACGCAGGGCCGACAAATACAACATCAGCAGATGATTCATGTGGTTGGGTAACAATCGGGGGAGACATATACCGCACGAGCTATACAAAAACGGATTGTGGTCCTGACATGTCGGACTTCGGAGTTTTCTGGAAGCGGGAGGTCGGCTCGTCCTTTGACTCGTCGCCTGTTGTCACAGATGATAGCGTCTACTGTGCATCGGCCAACGGTTGGCTCTACAGGTTTGAAATAGAGACAAGTACCATGCTGTGGCAAACCCAGATTGATGATTGTGTCATCAACACTCCGGCCTTGTACAACAACCAACTTTTTGTCGTCTCCGAATATGGAAGGGTTGTTTGTGTCAATCCAGAAAATGGAGAGATTATCTGGTCAAAGTCAATCCAGGGCGAGGTTTCAGCCTCTCCGCTCGTTTATATGGATAAGCTTTTCATAGGTAAACACTCATCAACCATGTACTGTCTAAGCACTGCAGACGGGTTGGCACTCTGGCTCTCCAAAGCGGATGCTATGATAACCTCGTCAGCAACAGTTTGTGGAGATGGCGTGGTCGCTGGCTCAGCCAATGGCAGCATAACAAAATTCGACGTGAAGGATGGCATCAGAAGCTGGACAAAAACACTTGACTCACCAGTGTCTGTTGCGCCTGTCTGTGAGGGTGAAACGATTTATGTTGCGCTTTCTGAAGGTGACATTGCAAGCCTCAATGGAACAACAGGCGATATTCTCTGGAAGGAACACATCTCAGACTCAATCTCCACCAAACCAGTGTTGGCTGATGATAAACTCATCATCGTATCAAGTGATGGCACGGTGTCTTGTATAGGTAAGGACGACGGTAAAAACATCTGGCAAACAAAACTAGACTCAGACAGCGTTGTCAGCTCCCCAGTGGCAACCGGTTCACACATTTTTATCGGTGGAAACGATGGACTGCTGTCTTGTCTGGATATTGGTAGTGGTAAAATTGTAAACTCTCTCGATCTCGTCTACCCCATCTATTCATCCCCTGCAATCTCGGACAAGAAGATTTTTGTTGGCACAACAAATGGTGAGATGTTCTCGCTTGGCAAAACACCAGAGCCAGGTAAAGAACCTAAACCAGCCCCAGACCCAGTTGTTGAGCCCTCTGTTGTGATGCACGGCAGAAATATTCAACTCATCTGGAAGAGATATGGATACAGACCAGTTGAGACCCACGAGGGAAATATATTCGCTGTTTACCAGATAATGGGTGGCGAGAAAAAGTTTGGATTCAAAGACGTTGTGCTTGAATACTTTGACAAGAGGAATGGCAAGAATCTTTGGAACTACGAGACAACTATTGGCGCCGATTTTGATGACAAATTTGGTCACCTTTTCGTTGCCAAAAACGGAAAATTGTACACAAGCATCATTGGTGATCACCAGGATACAAGACCAGAGAACTACTGGTATACAATCGTGCGTTATGACATGATGACAAAGAAGCGGGACTGGATGACTGGTACGAGAATCAATACAGCCCCAGACTGCCCGGCATCCTTACGTGTGCTTGAGGGTAAAGTCTATGTCGGTGACTGTACTGGACAACTTTATTGTCTCGACGCCAACACCGGTTTTGAACTCTGGAAAACCAACACAGACTACACGCAAGACTACCAAACCTTCCTCGGCGCATACACAGACGAGTATCTCTACTGGGTCAACACCGAACTTAACTGCCTTGACCGTGTGACTGGGAAGAAACTCTGGGCATTTGATTCCCTTGCCCCTGACGTGTCTGGCAACCCAATCGTTTGGGCAAATAAACTAATTGTCGCCTCAAGAGGCTTCCAACTCGACATCATCAACTGCATCAACCGCCACAACGGAGAGAGATTCTGGAGCTATGACGCAAATGGTAGAATCGGTTGCTTTAGGATGTTTGATGAAATCCTCATCTTCGAGGAATATGACGAAGGTGAAGAGCACCCAGACATCGTGGGATTTGACCTAAACACACAAAAAGAGATTTGGAGGATTGACAGCGACAAATACAAGACAAGCGTCGGTTACAAGTTTAAAGAGCTTATTGATGAAACCTACTACATCACAGGAACCGAGGATGAAACGAGTTTTGTTGCAGCAGTAGACCCAAGGACTGGCAAGGAACTCTGGACTTTCCCAATTGCAGAGCCTGCAAAGAGGATGCTTATCGATGAGGACAGATACTATGCATCATCTGGCGGGAAGGTTTTCTACATCGAGGGAGAATCTTCGACATACTGCTACGGGCTCACTCCAAAGCATGATGATGACGTCATAATAGATCCCGACCCAGAACCCCTCCCTGAGCCAGAACCAGAGCCTGAGCCAGAACCAGACCCAATCCCACCTCCGGGTGAGAATCCTGAGGTAAAACCAAGAACATTTGACCCTTGCGGGTGGTCGGTGAGCAGGGGTAACAGATCGGGTAGCGGCAGCATCTCAGACCAATGCGCTCCTCTTGAGGGAGAACTCGAAACACTTTGGGTGTATGATGATGGTATCGTCACAACCGATCCTGTTATCGGATATGGCAGAGTTTATTTTACAACTGACACAGGCGACAGGGCATCGCAGAATCTGCTTTGCATAAGCCTCGACACAAAACGTGTTATCTGGCAGCGTGAGATTCCAGGCTCGGATAATAGCTACCTGTCTCTTACTCCTGAGGCCGTATGTGTGGGCTCAAGTGATGGCAATTTCTACCTCTATGACCAGGATGACGGCAGGAGACTGTTTAAGTTTGGCTATCCCTACCACCCCTCATATCTTGCTCCAAGCGTCAGCACAAACAACAAGGTACTCTTTGTATCGCATCACATATCCTCGATGCTAGATGTTAACAGGCTGCATTGCTACGACAAAACAATCGACGAGGTTCTATGGAAGTTTGAGGACGTAAACCCAAAACAACAACCGCTCATTCACGATGGTGTTGTCGTAACACTCACCAAGGATGACAGGATTGTGGGCATTAACCTTGCAACGGGCAAACAACTTTGGATTACAAAAGAAGACACACTTTTCGGCTCTCCAATTGCGTCAAATGGTTGTGTCTTTGCAAGAGCCAACGGCAAGAGACTCTACGCTTTTGATGTCTATACGGGCGAACTCATATGGTATCACCGCATGGAGAAAAACCTCCTTCTGCCAACAGATTTCCTGGCTTGTGATGGCAAGAATGTCTATGTAATTGCCGATAATCAGATGCTTTGTATCGACGCGAAAAATGGCGAGATTGTGTGGCGTCAAAGAAAACCATATGACATCAACAACGGACTTGTGATATCGGAGTCTAGAATATTCACGACACTCGACGGAAGAATGGTTGTGCTTGACTCAGAGACGGGCAACACCCTCTACGATAGTCAGTTTCTAGCGTCAAAACTTGTGATAGCTTCTGGTAAAATCCTGACAATAAATGGCAGGAAACTCGTGTGCTATAAAAATAAGACTCCAGAGCTGATTGAACCTGATCCTGACCCAGAGCCTGTTGACAAGGGCGAGGATGAAGAGAAGAAACCAATTGTCCTCAAATATACCCTCGGTAGCATCGTTTACACAGTTGATGACCAGGTTAACACGATGAATGTTGAGCCACAGGTTGCGTATGGCAGAACAATGCTTCCTGCTCGATACGTGGTTGAACCGCTTGGTGGTGAGGTACTCTGGGACGGGACTGAGAGAAAGGTCACCTGCATTGTTCCGAAGAAGGATATCAACCCCCACGAGGAGAGACCCCCGATTGTTTCAGAGAGAGACAATTCGGACAAGGGTATCATATCGGATGAAACAGGTGATGATGAGGAGTCGGTGGTAGTTGAACTCTGGATTGGCAAAAACATGGCAAAGGTTGATGGAGTCGAAGTCGCAATCGACGAGAACACAAGCGTTGTGCCAAACATCATCTCGGGCAGAACGATGGTGCCAATGAGGTTCATCGCTGAATCTCTTGGGTGCGAGGTCGAGTGGATTGCCGAATCCAAGATGATAATTTTGACATACAGCAGATAACAAACTATACATGACCCATGAAGTCAAACGATTACATGGGTCTTGCCGGGTTCATAGAAAACGGTTTCCATGTTGAGCAGACCACAACCGATGCCGCATTCTACAATAAGATGGAGTCCCAGTCGGGCGAATGTCTCGCCGAGGTATACGTTCCATTTGACAGCTACAAACCAGGTCACTGGGCGGACAGGTGTAGGTGTATCGATTTTGTGAAATCGTGTGGTACAGGTCGCATACTCGACTTTGGTCCGGGCGACGGCTGGCCTTCCCTCATTGTTGCTCCCTTTGTTGCCCGTGTCGATGGGCTCGATGCGTCTGGCAAACGGGTTGAGATTTGCAGGAGCAATGCAAAACGGATGGGAATTGACAATGCTTTCTTTCACAGATACCAACCTGGCTCAAATTTTCCGTTCGACGACAACACATTCGACGGGGTAATGGCAGCCTCATCAATCGAGCAGACACCAGATGTTGAATTTACAGTCAGAGAAATATATCGAGTGCTCAAACCGGGTGGCGCACTTAGGATGATTTATGAATCACTGGATGGATATAAAGGCGAGAATGAGTGTGATAGTTGGGTTTTCAAGTCTGATTCTGATTTGGTGATGATTCTCACATTCAGACAAATCAAAGAGATGAGAGCAAGTTATTATGTCTTTTATATTGATCTGAGCGTTGATGAAAAATTGCTTGAATTTTCTAGACAACACAAACTTCCAACAGAGGCTGAGATTAATGCCCTCAGACCGTTCGTCAGGAAAACACTTGTGTGCCACAACTATCACCCAAATGGGGTGGAGTGGGGAAGGCTTCTTGAGGGTGCCGGTTTCAGAAATGTCCACGCAACGGTTAACACCGGGAAGATTTGTGGGAACTTTACAGACAAACTCATAAAACAGGGAAGAGAGGTAGGAAGGGAAGAATTTGAGGAAACATTGACTGCATTGGTTGAGATATGTATTGATATTACTGTCCCTTTGTCGTCTAATAATCCTATTACTGCCTATAAATAACTATAACATATTATATAGTTCATTATATATCTATAAGTTATCATTCATGATATCATATCATTATATATTGTTTTATTGGGCTTTTAGTGTGTATATATCTCCATAATATAGATATTATTTATTTATATGTCTTCTTCACTTCTTATAATATCTTATATTTCATTTACATAGACAACGTTCTTATATATCTCTTTATAGTATCTATTATCTACTTTTGATAACCTAAAATATACTATAGCTACATATCATATTATAAGAGCTACTAGAGTATCAATCCGTACTATCTAATATTTACTAGGATATCTTTGTATGTTTTAGCGCTATTTGATATGTTTACCCAGGAATTCTTCAATCTCTGGCAGTCCACCTTGGAATACCAAATACCCATCTGGTGGCTCTCTCTCAGTAATCTCATCGTTGACAGGGGTAAGCATGAGTTTCTTGACCTCATCGCGGTCGTGTGAGTGCCCCAAAGCCCAACCGAGTTTTATATATGCGCTCTCTGGTGTCATGTTATCAGCAGGGATGACACCCATCTCAAGAAGGTCTCTACCAGTGTCATACACATACATTTGGACAAAGCCCCAAAGAGTCTGGACGGTCATGTACACATGAACGCCAGCTTTGACGGCTCTAGTCAGTGGCTCATAGAGCGGCTTGTTTACGTGACCCAAACCAGTACCAGCAATAATAATGCCCTTGTAGCCTCGCTCGACAAGCGAGTCGATTATGTCAGGTTTCATACCTGGGTAGTAGTAGACTATTGTGACCCTGTCGTCATAGACGGCATCAATTGTGATGTTGCGATCTCCACGTCTTCTTTTGAACACCTTTTTGATTGGTGACACCTTTTCAGGTGTACACATCGCAACAGGTATGTCGCTGAGTGTTCTGAATGTAGAGCGGTACGAGCTGTGCATCTTTCTAACCCTTGTGCCACGATGCAGAAGATTGTAGGAATCTGACGTTGGACCAAACATACAGACCATGGTTTCAGCAATTGGTCCATGCGCTGCAGCATTGCAGGCACAGCGGAGATTGAAAGCGGCATCTGATGATGGTCTATCTGACGATCTCTGTGAACCAACCATGATGATTGGAACTGGCGAGTTTTGAACCATAAACGAGAGTGCCGCCGCTGTGTGGTGCATGGTGTCTGTGCCATGACCAACAACGATGCCAGCAGCTCCCTGGGCAACCTCTCTGCCGATAGCTTCAGCTAGAATCTTGTACTGCTCCCAACTCATATTCTCTGAGAAAACACCAAATAGCTTCTCAGTTTTTAGGTTGCAGATATCAGCAAGTTCTGGAACAGCGCCATAGAGTTCACCAGGGCTGAAGGCGGGGATGACAGCGCCCGTGCGATAATCGAGTCTTGAGGCGATTGTGCCACCAGTGCCAAGCAAGGTCACGTTGGGTTTCTTCTCGTCAAAAGGGAATTCCTGCTCTGGAATTTTATATTTTGCCTGTCTGTAACCAAGCTCTCGCAGACTTGTGATGTTCGACACCGCAATGCCGATGTTGTATCCGGTGTTTAACTTCAACACGACGTGATGTTCATCCGCTTGCTCTGACCTTGGTAGAATGATTCCAGTGAAATCACCCTTGACGGTCTGGATCTCAACCCTTGCCCAAACCCTTGCGCCGAGTGATTCAAGCTTCTCTTTCGCTTCGCCTCTGTAACCTGGTAACTCGCTCATGACTCAATATTCTTCATAAATTTTATAGATTCTCAAGCAAGTTTTGGGGATTTTTATCGTTCCAAAACGAGCCCATGATTATCGGCAATAAGTGAGAGAATTGACATGTGTGGCAGGTGGGAGATAATGGATGGAAAAGCATTGTCCAAACGGAGAACATATTCTAGGAGGACTGATATAAATGAAGTGGAGAACGTGGTTTAATGGGTTTCTGGCGGGAATCATTGTCTGCAATCTTTTCAATATCCTTATATCAATAAAGAAACTTGAGATTGAAAAGGGAAGAGAAGAGCAAGATAGCGACATATAGCGTTATTTGTTCGCTTTTATAAATCTTTCTAAATACATTTGTATCTATTGTGTGTTCTTGTTATTTTTCATATGTCATTTTTTGTTTATGATTTATATATGGTGATATCTTTCTTTTTGTTTACTTATAATTACTTATAGAGTGTTTAATTTTGTATTTAATAGTATCACAATACATTGCAGTCTTTATGGATATTTATATACATTCAAAACAGATATGGTTACCTTTATTTATTTTGTGAAACATCTCATGAATTCAAAATCCCTTAAAATATTTTTCCCTTTGATTTACTCTAATCTCGTTGACCTAGGACTTCAGCTTGATAAAATTCCTGCAGTATAAAATAGGAGGAATGATATGAGGAAAACCTACGCTATCATTGCTTTACTAGCGCTCGTTGCTACACTTTTCGTGTTTCCGACCGCAGCCCCAGAAACATCAGCTGGCGGATATTTTCAGGCAATCAGCCCCGCAATCTATGGTGACAATGTAATCACTGCCAAAGGCGAGAAGAATCTCTATGCCCTCAAGATCTCTGACGGCTCCGAGGTTTGGAAGGTCGAGACCACAGATAGAGTTTATAGCTCACCAACAGTTGACGGCGACAAGGTTTATGTTGTTCTTGCAACAGAAATTTTCCCATATCGCCACCTTCACTGCATCGATGCCGCAACAGGCAAGGTCGAGTGGAAACAACCGATTCAGAAGGGCGTCTTCTCTAAGCCACTTGTCCAGGATGGCTATATTGTTGTCGGCACAACAGGCATTAACGCTGGCACCGGCACAATCGAGGTGTATAAGACGGACGGTACCTATCTCTGGACAAAATGGTTTAAAGGCTGGGTCACAGGTGCGCCGCTGCTTGTTGGCGAAAACCTCATGGTTGGCAGCTTCTTTGGCCAGATTGAAATAGTGAAGATTGAAAACGGCAAGAGGTCATACGATTGGAAGAAGCCATTTCCGACATACGGTTCCGGCCCTTACCCATGGAATGGTGAAGATTCAAACGGTAACAGGAAGGGTTCTGCGATCGAGTGCGACCTCACCCTCAAAGATGGAAAGATATTCTTTGGCAGCTATGACTCCCACCTTTACTGTATCAATGTTTCTGACGGAGAACCAAATTGGGGATTTGAGGAGAACAACGCTGACTGGAGTCACAAGGTCAGATGGTGTCGCTCAGCGCCACTAGTGATTGGCGACTATTTCTTCGTCGGTTGTGAGGGAAGCAACGAGAAAGTCAACGGTCTCTACAAATTCTCAGTCGCTTCGGGCAAGAAACTCGGTTTCTTCGAGACAAAAGAATACGTAAACAGCAGCCCAATTCAATTTGGCGAGAACGTCATCTTTGGAACAGATTCGGGCAAGGTTGCCTGCGTCGATCAGAGCCTTACTGAGGTCTGGTCAACTCAAGTCTCACCTGAGTACGTCTCAGGTTCATTTGTCAAGAGTGGCAACAACGTCATCTTCACATCGAGAGGCAAGAACGACTTCAGCAAAACCATTTGCATTGATGGCACAAACGGCTCAATCAAGTGGGAAAAGCAGCAGTAAGAGAAACCACTTCTTTATAAAAAAGAATAAGAACCTATAAAAAAACCTCAGACTCTTGAAAGTCTGAGGTTTTTTTTGTTTGACATTATCGACAAGCACTTTTTGTATTTACATAGTTCATTCAACCACACAAATTGTACGTACGGTTGAAAACACAAATTACCCTAAGCGGCTGGTTTTTCACCAACAATGTAGAACATCAAGTCGTTGTCTACCTTGCGTTTCACCAACAGACCAGAACCAGTCATCATCTCACCAATTTCATCAATGTGCGGGAGCATATCATGAGCTACAGGAGATGTTGGGTTACGCCCATGTCTGCTATCAATGACACTCCTTGGGTCAGAATGGCAGATGCACATTCTTCCACCTGGCTTTAGGAAATTTGCAGCGTTTGAAACAGCCCCGACCTTGTCATCAATGTGGGGAAACATCGAATAGAAAACAACGGCATCGAAATTCTCATCAAATTCGTGGATTTGAATGTCCGCGTGTTCAAAAACCACGTTCGGTTCTTTGAATTTCTCTCTTGCAACCTCGATCATACCCATAGCACAGTCTATAGCCTTGATTTTCCCGCTTGCACCAATCCTTTTTAGGAGATGCGGAATGAGAATTCCGGTACCAGTGCCAACATCAAGCACAGAATCACCTTGATTTATGGCAAAGGATGACAGAATCTCCTCGATTTTATTTGGATCGTGCTTGGCTCTCGTATCCCACCCAGTCGAGAGTTCGTTGAAAAACTGTATTCGTCTCTGTGCTCTGCTGCTAGTACTCAAGGGACTCATTCCTCTTCACAAACATAACAATGATTGGAATCACGGATAATTGAACAACGATGCCAATCCAACCCGTTGCTATATTTGCTGCGATGTAAGCAAATGGATTAAATGCGGCTCCGGTTCCCACAATCCAGTAGGCAACGCCCGATACAATTCTTCCGCAAAGCATTGCAATGACGAGTATTACATAGATATAAATATTGTTTTTTGTGAGTTTCCTGTTCTTTTTGACAAATGCAAAAAGGAGGCTGACAACAAAAGCATAGGTTGCAAGCTCGAACATCATGGTCACACCCGTTGGATACAGTGGTGGCATCGCTGTTAAAAGCGAGGATAGGATAGGGGTTACCAAACCAACAATGGCCGCATAGCCCATAGGGAGATAGAATCCGGCAATGAGCACAGGGATATGCATCGGTAAAAGCACCCTGCCAAGGTTACCACCAACCATGTGGAAAGCGATGGGGAGAACAACACCAATCGCAATGAATAAAGCAGAAATAACAATACAATTGATAGATTTTTTGTTCATGAGACGAATGATAAAACTATTTTCAGATTGATTGAATTAACTATTTCTTTCTTCCTTGCAGGAACAGCCAAAGGCCTAAAACGATGGCCATTCCTGCAAGTAAACCAATCACAACAAATCTTAGAATGTCATTAGCGTCAAAATTCATTTTACTCTACAATAAACGTTTTTTCCTGTATTGTGTAGCAAATATTGCCTCTCGAATCGCGCGCCCAGAGTCTAAAGCTGTGCTTGCCAGAAGCTAGGTTGCGAAGCGTCACCTCTGAACCTGTCTTGAACATTGTCCTTGGCTGTCCATCAATAGACCAGCTGTAGACGAGGTCTCTGTAGTTCGTTTCGTTGTCTCTTCCAGCCCATTTAATGACAAGGTCATCGCCATAATTGACGTAGAATGGCACATCTTCAATCGTAATGACAGGGGGCTCGAGGTCTCCTCTGAAATCGTGCTTCATGCGACGCTTAAACACAACACCCTCGTCGGCTGCATCGAGAATAACCATATCATCGACAAACTCCTCGCCACGAAGAAGCTCAAGATTAATCTTGAAATCTCCCTTTGGGACAAAGACACGACCAACCGGCTCATTGAATACGACTGGGTTTTTCAGATTGTATGTGATGTAGAAATCGTGAGATGTTGTGCCCTCGAAAGTGACCCCAAATCCAACGGTTTCGATCTTGTTAGAGTGGAAGTCTTCGATATCGACTATCACTGGCTCCGGTGACTTCCATACATCTCTGTTTCTCTTGTAGAAATATCCTTGCATCACAGCGCCAGTTTCACCAGATCTGGAGTAGAAGTCGACATTCAAATCTATCGTATTGGGGTTATCCGTTGAGTTGAAAAACTCGTCAGCAATGATGCCTCTCCAGGTGTTGAGGGGATTTGGGAAAACAAAGGTTCCCTCTGGCAGATTAGCTCCAGGATAGATTGGGCCATGCTCCTTGACATAGTTTGTGCCCCAGAAAGGCGAGGCATACTGGACGAAAGCGAGTAAACTGTTGCAAGATGTACAACCAACGAGGATTAGGTTCTTATCCTCAAGCTCTCCCTGGTCGATATCCTTGTCGAGCTTGACTGGCACCTCGATGTTGAATTTATCCTTGATCATCTTCTGAATAAACAATGCTCTTGAATGAGCCTTGTTCTCAAGTTCCTTGTTACCCTGCCAAGTTCCTTCGGCGATTGTAAGATTGTCCAGGTAGTAGTAGTTGCGGATTGGTCCCTCAAGCAGAGTATTGACCTTGGAATTGTCGGTGAGCATATAACCGTCGGCGTTGTGGATGACAGCGCCAATTGGTTCCTTGTCAACCTCTAAAATCTTCTCACGCTCCGGGTCGTTTGCTCCCCACTCAAAGGATGTTGTGCTTCTGTCAGCCAGCACAACATCGATTTTGAAAGGCATCCTCATCGAATCGAGGGGCTCAAGTCTTACTTTGTATCTGAAAGGATTCTCACCTGGGAGTCGTGTAAAGTTGATTTCATAGGTGAGTCTTCCAGCCCTGAGAATCCACTGCTCAAAAAACCACGACAAACTCAAACCCGAAGCCTTACTCATCTCGGCTTCAAGGTCTGATATGGTTGCGAATTTTCCGGCGTATCTTGAGGCGTAATTTTTTAGAGCCTTGAAGAATGCGGCATCACCGACAACCTGTCTGAGCATGTGATAGACAATCAAGCCCTTGCCGTTGAAATATGGTTCAAGGAGTTCAAACTCAGAAACAGCCGTTAATGGAACCTCGTCCTCCACGTCTATCTCTTCGAAGTAGAGAGTACGGGCATCTGAGAGAATCTCTATAAATTTCTTTTCACCCTCTTTATCGGCCATATACAGGGCACCGGAGTAGGCGGCGAGGGAGGTGTTTAGAAATTCAGATTCAGCTCCGACACCGTAGATTGTCCCACCCCACCAAGAGAGCGCGACCTTCTCGGCAAGATATTCTGGGTCGACAAACCCTTTGTCTTCTTCGTCTTCCTCCTCATCCTTCTTCTTGGTTAGGTTCTTATTCTCCAGATCAAGGATAACACCAGGTATAAACATCTGAGCACGCTCTGCCATCAGGGTACCAAATTTGTCTGGCATTTGAATGATGGAATATTCCAATGGAGCTGGCGTGCCAAAGAGGTTCTCGAAGTATGAGAGGGCTCCAAATATTTCATTCGCAAACACACGACCTATTTCAAAGTATTTTTCTTCTCCATAGAACTGGACTTTGCTGACAACATTGGATGGGTCCTCAACCATCATTGTTTTGAATTTGCTCGCAACAATGTGATAGAAAAAGGCCGGATCTCTAGCTTCGATTACAGTTGTTTTGATATTGCCAGAAACGGACTCCTTGGTAACATCAGTCGTGCATACAATCCAATCAACAGCCGTTTGCACCTGGATGTTAAGGTTGACAATGTCAGAGTAACCCGCCGCAATGGTAAACAGACTGACAGGATACCACCACTGGTAGAGATAGATAGCATCATCATCACAATAGTTCCATTGTCTTCCTGGGTATTCTCTCCCCTTGAACTGCGTGGCGTAGTGGAAGGTTATCTCTGCGGTGCTTCCCTTGTTTATGGATGCGCCGACTGTGATGAGATCTTCATCCTGTGTGTAGTTTTTTACACCTTCGATGTTTCTGATTTTCCACACTGGGTCGATGTAGAAGTTGAGAAATTCTACGTTTGCAAGTGCTTTTATCTTTGCCGTGCAAGTGATTGTGAATGTTCTGTCGGCAGTATTGGGGCTGATAATCATGTCGTAGCCAGTGATGATGTAGTTGGCGTTGACAGTTGAAACAGAGGCTGATGTCTCATCAAATGTCCCTGTGGCCGACACTAGAGAGACAAATAGAAGAAGAGACAAGACCAAAGCGATATGTTTTTTGAAGTTCATACCTACTCCTAACTTGGCAAAAGTGTACACCCCCATGAGTATATGTTCGATGGTCTATCAGTCAATCATGATAGAACCAATTTATCCTGCGCAATCCTTGATGATAGTCATATCACCAAAACAATCTCTCAATTTTATTTGAGAACATCAGACAAAGAGGGTGAATCTAACATGAATCAAGGTGTATCCATATGTTTTCGTGTTGTTCGTAGGTGCTACTACATTAAATGTCAGTTTAAACAAAGCACAAAATGTCAAAACATGAGCGACATATCTCGTATAATATCTTCTGTATGGGTAGTGCATTAAACGAAATAAGGATAGATAGAATCAGGCGTTCTCTTGAGTACATCGAGGAAAATCTAAAGGGAAACATCAAGTTGTCTGATGTTGCCGATATTGCTGGATTTTCGCTCTTTCATTTTCACAGGGTTTTCGGTTTCATAACAGGATTTGGGGTTGGTGAATACATCCGCAAACGAAGACTTTCCATATCCGCTGATGAACTCTCCCAGACTGACAAGAGGATAATCGACATAGCGCTTGATTGTATGTTTGAATCACAAGAGTCATTCACAAGGTCATTCAAGAACGAATTTGGTCTAACCCCAGGGCAATACCGCAAGAGACGCCCAAACATCGCGCAGCTTATGCCGGCAAGGCTGAATATAATACTTACAGGAGGAATATCGATGGAACCAGTCATTAAAGAGATTGGAGAATTGAAGCTTGTGGGGATGAAGCATTTCGGGACAGACAAGGAAATCCCAGGCATCTGGATGAAATTCATGCCACTATGTGGGAAGATACAAAACCTGACAAAGCCAGAGGTTGGGATAGAGTACAGCTGGGGGGAACCGGTTGACGGAAAGTATTGGATGATGATGTCCATGCTTGTTGATGATGCGACGGCCATCCCAGATGGGCTTGAGTCAGAGACAATCAAGGCTCAGAAGTATGCGGTGTTCACGCACAAGGGCAAGATTGATTTCATTGGTCAAACATTCGTCAAAATCTACAAGGAGTGGCTTCCCAACTCCGACTTTGAGCTCTCAGGCGACTACAACATCCAGTGGTATGACGAGCGGTTCAAGGAAGGACAAAGCGATGATTCAGAGGTTGATATATTGATACCAATTAAGTAGTTGTCGAAATTCAAATAGCAAAAGGTGCGACAGGTTTGTGTGGTCGCACCTTGCTCTCCCTTTTTTTGATTTTGTTTTCCAGGGATTGTTGAGATTGTCAGATTCTCATATTGATACAATGTTTGTAAATTCAGTTTGAATTTGACCTGTTGCATAGAAATATTTAGAATCTGATTGGAAAAATAATTGTTTGTCAGGAGTGGGTGATGGTGAAAAGAGTATTGGCAATTGTTTTGGTTTTGACCTTTGTTTCTGCATGCGGCAGCCAGGAGCCACTATCTGGCTATGAAAGGGACAAACTCCGAGAAAAAAGAATAACCAGTGAGTCGGGGTGGTATACCTATGACAGGATTGCGTATGAGAAGGGGTTGAGCAATGTAACTTCGAATGATTTTGATTCACAATTTCCATGTATAGAAATCGATTGGAAAGATGCTTTACATTTAGTATGGGTTGAGAATAAAGATGGTGGAGGAGATATATGGTTGAATAAATGTAGCAACGTATGCTACATGAAACTTATAGGCACTAGTCACGATATTCATTGGGCTTCTTATTCGAACCGGTTAGTCACAGGACAAAATAGTTATAACGTTTCAAATAATAGTGGATTATCGATATCTCCAATGCTAAAAATCGATACAAATAACCAACCACATATCGTATGGGTAGACAGTAGTTTCGATAGTAGAATTGATGGCTATAATGAAGTAATGTATGTATCTTTCAGTAGAAAGAGATGGAGAACTATTAATAGAGATATCTACAACCCAACAACCGGCAATTCTGCGTTAATCTCTTCAAGCTGGAAACCATCCTTTGATATTGATATCAAGGGAAATCTTTATTTTAACTGTTTATCAGAGGAAGGTACAAGTTTTTATAAATGGATAAATAGCGATTTGTCTCCAATTGGCGGGAACTATGTTGATTTTCTAGATCAAAAAGTTCCACTCCCACTTGGTATGAACGATTCTCTAGACTACAAATTAATCGCTAAAAATGATATTGTTCATCTGTTTCAAGACCCACATCAAAAAAGTGGTATATCCTACGTTTTCTGCAGTAATGAGGGATTCTATAAAATAGATGGTGAAGTCTGTGAGAATGTTGACGATTCGATAATCAATGGCAGCGTATCTGAATACCCATCTTCATTTGCTTGCGCCATCGATTCAAAGAATAATCCACATATTCTCATGTATGCAAAAGATAAGAAGAACCATTGTTATTTGTCCTATATAAAATGGAATGGAAATGAGTGGGTTAGGGTAGATGGGAGCAAATATACAGGGAAGGATGACAAAACAAATATACCAATATTCTGGAATCAATTATCAGCTACGATTGAGATGAAGTTGGATAAAAATGATAATCCTCACATTGCCTGGATTGACAAATTTAGTGATTCAGCAGAAGTCATTAATTATATAACATGGAAAGACTCAAACTGGGTAACGTTAAAAGGCGAGAAGTTTGACCACACAGCAAACCAAACCCAGCTGACAGAAGGGATAGTGTCTGGCATATCGCTGGCGCTCAATTCGGATAACATCCCCTACATCGCCTGGTCGGAAAAGGTTGATGGAAAGTGGGATATTTTCTGTGTGAGGGGTTCGAAAGATTACTAAATTGAGGATGAAGTGAGAATATAAATTACCCTTTCAAGAACATTTTGAGAAGAGGCAGATAAAAACCCTGAGTGAATTCTCTACAAATTGCCATAAGATCTACTCATTGCATCTTCAAATGGTTCCCTATAGTTAATCCGATAATCGCTATCTTTGTCTTCTAGTTTTTGTCTAACGAAATCATACCACACATCAAAGTATTCTTTTTTATCAAATGAATAAATCTTGCCTTGCATTGAGTCAAACTCACACTGCCATCTGAAGATAACAGGTGCAAATTGTTCCATATGTTCAAACTTTTTTCCATTACCCTTATAAGAAATTGCTCTGTTGAAATTTAGAAATTCGGTAACGTCTTTGGCGATCTCCTTAGAGTAGTCATAATATCGTTCACCAAGATTACTTAACACTGAAGTTTCTTGACTCTCTAATTCTCTATTCATCCATTCTTCAAGCGTTTCACCGGGTTCCAAAAGAGGAGAAATATCATAAGAGAGATGTGATATTTGCCACCAATTTACTATCCTTGAAATTCCGATATAGCATAAACAAATAGAAAGAACCACAACAGAAACGACAAGCATATAATAATGCAAAACGTTTACTTCAAATTTTTTCTTACTCATAATACGCACTCCAATTCCAAAAATTGCTTGAACAGCAATTCCCTATTCCCAACTTGACACAACCTCTGTCACAAAAGCCCCTGTGTCAGAGAACAGATACGCTCTATCACTATCCTCGTCATACTCGGCGTAATAGATAGGTGAGTCAAACCCGGTGAATTCAGTCGCCTTGATGATGTTGTTTCGGGGGTCAGCTCGCAGGACAAGAGCTAACTTGGCATCATCCTCTTCTAATTCAAAGACGTAGAGAAAACCGTGTTTTACCGTGGGAAGGCACGCAATTGTTCCCCAGTCGCGGTTGTCAAACTTATACAGCGACATATTGAAAATGTCGTTCTGAAGGTGTCTTCTAACCCACACTATACCACCCTCATCCAAATCATAGAATGTGTTTCGGAGTCCAACATTGATTCCCTTCATGTACTCCTTTGCCACCTTGTTGCCCGTTTTGATGTTGAGAATCTGGTAGAGCTCCCCATTGTAGGCTGTTATCAGATGATTCTTTGGAGTCCTTTCAACAAGCCAGGTGTGCTTGGGAGTGTTGGAGTCAAGCGAGAACCACTTATCGAGCTTGTACCCCTTCTCATACGCGTCAAGCACCATCACCCTCTCGCCGTCGTAGACAAGCTGGTTTTTAGCTGCGACTGGATTGAGCGGGAAAATCACCTCTCGCTTGAATGTCTGTTCTCCAATTTTTTGTCCCATGTTTCCATAGTGAAACACAGATCTGTTGTCATCCGAGCAAAGTGTCACCTTTGGGCCCATGTGATCGACTGGAGTCAACCCAACGATATCCTCTGCGTCAACCTTACGATAATAAATCTCCTGGAAGCCCGTACCTGTCTTGGAGTCAACATCTCTCGTTGAGGGCAGTTTGTAGTTGGCCAAATAAAACTCCCCGTTGAAATAGAACGTCATGAACAGTAGCCCTCTACCATAAGCATCGGCAACAGGCTGCTGCATAGGATGTTTCTCAGCGTTTTCTGGCCCGACGTATCCCCAGCTAGTTGGATGTGTTGGGATGCTAAAACTCCCAATCTCACGCTCTCTTGCAAGACCGTCGCATATAATGATTTTGTCTTCGCCAAGAACAACAGGATACACGCCCCTGCCAGGTTTTGGAATGTAGCACAGAACCTCGCCTGGGGTAAAACTCCCATCAATTTTACTTATCATTTTGCTCATAGTGATTTGAACCCCTGGAGTTCCGTTTTGTTTATGTTCTTCCATCGCCTGATTGGCTCTGTCTCAAGTATCTCCTTGTCTGTGAAAATCAGAAGCTTCTGGGAACCAAGATTTGAGAAAACCATCGATTCCACTTCACCTTCAACGCCGTCAAAGCTGTATTCGGTTATCTCAGGCATCGCGTCTGGGTAGGCAAGGAATATGCGAATCTTGTTGTCATCGCCTTTGAAACCAAACAAACCCCCATCGTATCTGCCAAACTGTGATCTGAAAAATGGCGTCATAGAATTTTCTGATACCTTCACAAGTCTCACACTCAACTCATCAGATGAGGCTATCTCATTCTCAATAAAGAATAATCCAGATTCTCCGGGGAAAAACACCGAGTCAAAACCAGGCTTTAGCAGGGGGACATCTTGAATCGAATTGATGATATTCATCTCAAAAAGATTGATGTAGTGAAGCGCATTCCCATTGTAAAACCCAAGCAACGGGTTGTCGGCTGATGGAAGTGAAACACTGTCGAAGAACGATTTTTCTAAATCTCCATCAAGATTGTCGATGCTCCCTGCCTGCTCGATCCTGTCTTCAAACACATCAAAGAACACAACCCTCTTGCCATCATAGCCAATGAGTCTATAGCCGGGGGACTGCTGCAAACTAAACAACACCCTGGTTTCAAGTTTGTGGGTAAAAAGGAGTCTGCCAGAGATGATGTTGTAGAATTTCAACTCCTTGCCATCGCCACTGACTGTCACAAGGATCGGCTCAAGCTCATCACCCATGTCAACGATCTGGACGACGGTCTCATCTCCCGCCTCTATCTCGGCACCAAACTCAACTGTGTCAAGCGCAGATTTCAACGCGTCTCCACTGAATCTGACAACCTCTATGATGTTGCCTTCATCTGTCTTGCAACAAAATGCCGCAAACCCCAAAAACTCATCAACGCTCTCTGTGACGATGTCGATGTTGCTTTTAACAAATATTATCTCCGAGGAGAACTCAAGTTCGGAGTCCACCCCCGACTCGATGTCGACATTCCTCTGCTCATTTGCTATCTCGATGACACAGCCAGTCAGCCCCACGACCTCTCCTGGCATCTCAAGCTCAACGGCAGCCGTCCTTCGGTCAGGCTTTTCACACACCGTTATCTTGTGATCATTGAGTATCAGTGGGTGGGATAGCTGCCTTATCGGGTCGGTGATGTGCCCTATCAGCTTGCCGCACACAAAGGGATCGTCGTATACCCACAGTTTTGATGAGATAAAATTGTCGCCGTTTGCTTCATTGATGTTATTTGTTTGCATGAGGGGATTATATAGGAAATTGGATAAACAGGCAAAGAATCGGATGTAATATTGTATTTCATTTAAATACACACTAATATTAATAATAATGATTAAAGGGGAACATAACAGTGGACGATTTTAAATATGAAGAAATGATGAGTGATGCACAAGCAGACGGATATAGTGATTACTTAGAGCAACTAGAATATGAAGATTTTTACAGAATTCTAACTCAGGATCTATCCGTACCTGCTGACAAAATAAAATCAATGTCAACGGAAGAAATGAAATCTATTGGACTAGAATATCTAGCAGAAAAACAAAGAAATAAAAAGAAGACAATTATATTGTCTATTAGTTTAATAATTGGACTCATAACTGCTTTGTTGAGTGTCTACTTGTCATTTATTCAAATAGAACCAAAAAATTATGACTATTCAGAGAGTTTTCAGGAGATTAATAAATCACTTCAAAACATCGATAATATCTATAGTGATGTAAAAAAAGAAATTGAATCAAGAGAAATTGAGTATAATACCCTATTGACAACAATTGAGAAGTTGGAAATTGAGGAGGAGGATCTCAATAATCGGATAGATTCTCTTGAGGGTGAACGACAAGAGATTATTCACGAAGTTATTCAGTATCAAGATGAAAGAGAGGCCAAAAATGAATCGAATAGGTGGGCAGATCGCTTCTGGGGTTTTATATTCGGTATCATTGCATCAATCATTGGAGGATTAATCCTCTGGGGTATCAAGTATGCATTAGATAGAGCATCGGTAAGAAAACTTCAAGGGAAAGCTACACAAACATAGAACTTACTTTTTACCTTGTTAACCTATTATCCTCCTCGCCAACGGATACGCCCATGGGATCTTAGAATCCACTCCCTTGGCTGCGCCAAAGCTTGCAACAACTGCCGCGAAGAAAAAAATCATGATGAGTCCAAGCATACCGATCCTGAAGACATCATAGATGACCTGCTCTCCAGCGATCAGCCCCACCCCAACATATATATAATACCACAGGATAGAAACAACAACCGCGGCGATTCCGTTGAAAAGAGCAGTGAGGGCGTGACGCTTTGTGAACCTGCTGTGGGCGACGGTCTTAATACCACCTGCCAGCACGATTATACCGATAATACCGAGGGTGATGTGTGAAAGCACCGCCCAAAGTCTCTCCTCTTCGGGTGGTCTTTTTCTCTTGTTGGTTGCCGATTCGATGGCGGTCTGGTTCTCAATCGTGACAGTCTGCCCGTTGGTTTCTATCTCCATGTTTTCCATGGATTAAATGATATTTATATGTGTCAAACAGGTCAACGTATTAACGACTGGATTCTCGATTTTATGAGCTCGAATTTGTAATAAAATTGTCAACCCCTACGAGCTAGGATGGCGTCTTACTAATTGGCACTATTGCCCTTTGGATAACCGTTTCTTAATCATTTGACACTCTTAGTGTCCGCTTGACTTGGTAAACCGTGACAATACAATTGGTTTCGTCGTGTTATACATATGCTCAGCAAGAAAACTAATGATTCTAGTTGCATCCTCAAGGAGGTGTGTTTGTGAGTGATTCCACAAAAGCCTCCACCATCTCAGATTCCCGTTTGAAACCCAAATTTAAAACGGAAGTTTCCGAGCTTTTTGGTGGAGAGCGAATTAAGAGCTGTTTCCAGTGTGGCACCTGCACGGCATCCTGCCCTGTTCGAGCGGTTGACGAATCCTACAACCCCCGAAAAATAATCAGAATGGTGCTTCTTGGCATGAGAGATGAGGTTCTCAAACAGGAACCAATCTGGTTGTGCACTTACTGCTACACGTGCCAGGAGCGATGTCCGCAGGATGTTGGTATCACAGACCTTGTGTTCGCCCTAAAGAACCTTGCCACAAAAGAGGGTTACATGCACCCCTCAATGGTTCCACAGGTCGACATTCTGTCACAATTTGGTCGGCTCTATGAAATGACGGACTTTGACAACAAAAAGAGAGCAAAGCTTGGGCTGCCAACGCTTGAGAACAAGCAGGAGTCAATCGACTCGATTCTCGACTCCACAGGTCTCAAGGACGCTGCCTCGAAGAGAAAGGGGTCTGAGTAATGAAGTACGCTCTTTTCCTAGGATGCACAATCCCAGCCCGAGGGCTCCACTATGAAGCCTCAGCAAGAAAAGTCGCTGAATTCCTTGGTATTGAGCTTGTCGACATGCCAGGAGCCGGATGCTGTGGCATGCCAATCCGCAATGTCAACCAGACCTCAAGCCTTGCCATGTCGGCCGCTGCCTTGCAACAGGCCGAAGAGATGGGACTCGAACTCGTCACCCTCTGCTCAGCCTGCAACTCAACTCTCACCGAGGCTGCCCACCTTCTCCACGAAGACAAAGAGCTTCGAGAGAAGACAAACGCAACCCTCAAAAAAGCCGGCAAGAAGCCATATGGCGGGACAACGAAAGTCTGGCACTTCACAAGACTGCTCCACGAGAAGATTGGCCCGGAGAAGATTGCCGACCTAATCAAGACTCCACTTTCTGGTGTCAAGATTGTCTCGCACGCAGGTTGCCACTACCTCAAGCCAAGAACTGTGTTTGGCGGATTCGACAGCCCTGAAGACCCTGTAACTCTCGATGCCCTCATTGAGGCAACCGGCGCTGAGTCAGTGCAGATTATTAATCGCAACGAATGTTGCGGTGGCGGTATCCTTGGCTTTAAGGAGGACACCTCAGTCAAAATAGCAGGCGGCAAACTCAAACGCATCATTGACGCCGGTGATATCGACGCGATGGTGCTTCACTGCCCATTCTGCAACATTATGTACGAAAGCCACCAGAAGAAGCTTGAGAGAGACAGCGGAGAAAAGATTGACCTTCCGATTATCTTCCTCCCAGAACTCCTTGGGCTCGCATTCGGACTCGACACAAAGGAGCTGGGCTTCGGGCAGCACAAGGTCAAACCAAGTGCCATCCTTGAGAAGCTCGGTGTATAAGGAGAGTGGCAATGGAAAAATACAAATATGTCATAGTCGGCAATGGTATCGCTGGTCTTCGCGCCGCTGACACCATTCGCCAGGAAGACAAGACAAGCTCAATGCTCATGATTTCCGAGGAGCCATATCTTTCCTACTCACGTCCACTCATCTCCTATCTCATCGGAAACGAGATAAAATATGACAAGATGTTCTATCACGACCAGGAATGGTATGACAACATGAACATCAAACTCTCGATGGGCAAGTCAGCAACCAAGTTTGAGCCAATCCATAACAAGCTTGCTCTCTCTGACGGCACCGAGATTGGTTATGAAAAGCTCCTCATCGCTGTCGGTGGAAAGGGTTCGATCCCAGACATTCCAGGTCGCAACCTGAAGGGTATCTTCACATTCACACATCTCGACACCGCCAAAGAGATTCAGCAGATGATAAAGGGCGGCGCAAAGCGCGCATTCGTGCTTGGCGGTGGACTTGTTGGACTCAAAGCAGCCCAGGGACTTGCCGATGCCGGTGTCGATGTCACTGTCGTCATCTCCTCCGGTCAAGTTCTCTCTCAGTTGCTTGACGAGACAGCAGCAGCGCTCATCAAACGACGTCTTGACCGCAAGGGTATCAGAGTAATCCTCAACACAGCTGTCGTCGAAGTATTTGGTGGCGACAAGGTTGAGGGCGTCATTCTCGAATCTGGTGACGAGCACTACTGCGATATGGTCGTCTTTGCAAAGGGTGTTAGACCAGACCTGAAATACATCAAAGACACCGAGATCAAAACCAACTACGGAATCATCGCTGACAACCACATGAACACCAACATCCCCAACGTCTGGGCGGCAGGCGACTGCACCGAGACATACGAGGAAGCCTTTGGCAAAACGACAACAAACCTCGTTTGGCCAAGAGCATCCGAACAGGGAAAGGTTGCAGCTCTGAATATGATGGGCATCCCAAAGGAATACAGGGGTTGGTTCTGGATGAACTCATTCCAGTTCTACGGACTCTCTTGTATCTCAGTCGGAAATGTCAGACCACATGGAGGACGCTTCGAGGTCATGATTAACCAAAACCTCAGAGAGGGAATCTACCGCAAGGTCGTTCTCCAAGATGATAAAATAATCGGCGCGCTGTTTGTCGGAAAAATCACAACCATCGGCACAATAAACGGCCTTATAAAGAAACAGATTGAGGTCACTGGCCACAAGGAAGATATCCTTGAGGACAAACTCGCTCTGCTGGTTTTCTAAAGGAGGCGCGGCTTGAAGACAATACTTGTAGACTTTGAAAAGTGTGTAGGATGCAGAATGTGCGAGAGAGCCTGCCTCAAGAAACACACCCCAGAGGGCGAGGACATCTCAGAGAAGTTTGAAAAACAACTCACCAAGCAGAGAGTCCACGTCGAACTCGCTGGCACCCGCCCGTATCCACTGCGTTGCCGTCACTGTGATGACCCGGTGTGCGTCACAGCCTGCATGACAGGCGCCATGCACATAGACTACGAAACCGGCATGGTAAACGTAGACTACGACAAGTGCATCGGTTGCTGGATGTGCATCATGTCATGCCCATTCGGTGGTGTGCTTCCAAACGATGAGTTTGAGCATGTACTCAAATGCGACAGGTGCCTCGACCTTGAGGTTCCAGCCTGCGTTGAGATCTGCCCAAAGGATGCTCTCGTTTACGAAGAGGTCGAGATGAGAGATGACAATCTCTGCATCGGCTGCGGTCTCTGCGTCGAGGTTTGCCCGTTCAAGGCAATAACCATGGTCGAGACAGAGCGTGGGCTCAAGGCAAGGACGAATAGCGACCTCTGCCGCGGATGCTCACTCTGCGCATCCAGTTGTCCTTATGGCGCAATTTTCATGAACTTCCTCACTGATGATAGGCTTCACGACGAGGTTCATGAGATCGTCGAGTCCTTCTAGGAGGGTTGATAAAGATATGGCAGATACAAAAAGAAGAGTTTTCAATCCCAAGATTGTGACATACGTCTGCAACTGGTGCTCGTCAGCATCAGGCGACCTTGTGGGACCGATTCGCACTCCATACAAGGGCATCCCACGCATCATGCGTGTGCTTTGCACTGGTCGCATCCAGGCTGATGACATCCTTGCAACACTCGAGATGGGCGCAGACGGCGTTCTCATCGCCGGTTGTGAGTTCCTCGAGTGCAACTACAGGACAGGAAACATGATCGCCAAGAAAAGGGTAAGGTTTGCCAAGAACCTCCTTTCCATGGCTGGTTTCTCTCCAGAAAGAATCGACATCTCACTCGGTTTCCTTCAGCTTATTCGCAACCCAGTTGACGAGTTCAGGAAAAAAATCCTCAAACTTGGGCCACTCGGTCAAGCTCCAACTGAGGGTCTCACACCAGAACAGGTGAGACTTAACCTCGCCACAGCCAGAAAGGTCACACAAGACCCGCAGGTTGGTTGGCTTGTCGGCAAGGAGCCAATGCTCACCGAGAAAACAAACACCTATGGCGACACACTCTCAGAGAAGGAATTCGACGAGATGATCGCCTCCACAATCACCGAGAAATACAAGATTCACACAGTTCTCTCGAAGATTGAAAAGGTACCGATGACAATCCCACAGATAGCGGTTGAAGCAGATCTCCCATCAAACAAAGTTTTCACAATTATACAAGACCTGCAGAGAGATGGCTTTGTCACAGAAGAAGGAAAATCTGGCAGGTACTACCAGTACATCCAGGCTTAAAGGAAGGAGCAATATGAGCGAACAGGTAGGAAAACCAAAAAACGTGAAAGGCTCGGTTCTTGTAGTCGGTGGTGGTATTGGTGGAATCCAGACTTCTCTTGACCTTGTCCAAGCTGGCTTTCATGTGACGCTTGTTGAGAAAACTTCCTCAATCGGCGGCACGATGGCACAGCTTGACAAAACATTCCCAACCAACGACTGCTCCATGTGCATCCTCTCCCCCAAACTAGTATCGTGTGGACGCGAGCTGAACATCGACATTATAACAAACGCTGAGGTTGAACACATCAGTGGAAGACCTGGCAATTTCAAGGCTGACATCAAGGTAGCTCCACGCTATGTCGACCAGTCTCTTTGCACTGGCTGCGGCACCTGCGTTGAATACTGCCCTATCTATGTTGAGTCAAAATTCAATGAGGGGCTTGTCGAACGCAAGGCTGTCTATATTGAGTTCCCCCAGGCAATCCCATTGGTTGCCACAATCGACCGTGATAACTGTATCGGTTGTCAGATGTGCGAAAACGTTTGTCTCGCAAAAGCCATCAAGTATAGTGACGAGAGAGAGACCCGCTCAATAGATGTCGGCGCTGTCATCCTCTGCCCCGGCTTTGAGGAGTTTGACGCCTCAGCCAAGAAAGAGTACGGCTACGGCAGATACGATAACGTTCTCACCTCGATTCAGTACGAGCGAATCCTCAACGCATCGGGCCCATACGGTGGTCATGTTCTTAGACCATCTGACGGTATGATACCCAAGAAGATTGCTTGGATTCAGTGCGTTGGTTCTCGTGACCCTCATATCGACAAACCGTACTGCTCTGGTGTGTGCTGCATGTACGCAACCAAGGAAGCCATCATGACCCAGGAACATGTCACAGATGTTGAAGAGACAATCTTCATCATGGACATGAGAGCGGTCGGTAAAGGCTTCGAGCAGTATTATAACAGGGCTCAGAATGAGTGGGGTATCAGGTACGTCAGATCTCGCCCAGGCGAGGTTATGGAAGACCCAAAGACCAAGAACCTTCTCATCAGGTACGAAGCTGAGGACGGCTCAGAGATTACAGAAGAGTTTGATATGGTCATCCTCTCGGTCGGTCTTCAGACAGACAAGTCTCAGCGCAAACTCGCTGATGACCTCGGTCTCACACTCACAGAAGACGGATTCGCCCAGACAGACTATACCAACCCACTAGCCACAAGCCGCGAGGGCATCTACGTCGCTGGCGCATTCTCAGGCCCCAAAGACATCCCAGAGACAGTAGCAGGAGCCATTGGCGCTGCCGCAAAGGCTGGCATCGACTGCGCCCCGGCCCGTAACACATCGCTTAAGGAAAGAGAATATCCGCCAGAGAAAGACATCACAAACGAAGAGCCAAGGATTGGCTGCTTCATCTGTCACTGCGGTATCAACATCGCAAACACAGTTGATGTTCCAAGCGTTGTCGAATACACAAAGACACTTCCAAACGTAGTGTTTGCCACAAACAACCTCTACACCTGCTCTCAGGACACACAAGAGGCGATGGCAAAGGTCATCAAAGAGAACAACCTCAACCGTATCATGGTCGCGTCCTGCACCCCTCGCACCCACCTCCCACTCTTCCAGGAAACCCTTCGTGAGGCTGGTCTCAACCCAGCTCTTGTCGAGATGGCAAACATCAGAGAGCACTGCTCCTGGATTCACCAGAAAGACCCAATGAACGCCACTGACAAAGCCAAAGACCTTGTCAGGATGGCTGTTGCTAAGAGTCGCATGCTCACCCCTCTCTCCTCAACCAAGATACCAGTGGTGCAGTCAGCCCTTGTGCTTGGTGGCGGAGCAGCTGGCATGAACGCAGCTCTTGATATCGCCAGGAACGGCTACAAGGTCACACTCATCGAGAAGACTGACCAACTCGGTGGAAACTTGCAGAACGCCAAATACACAAACGAAATCGGCGACATGCAGGCATACCTCAAGAGCCTCATCTTTAATGTCGAGCGTGACAAAAATATCACAATTCTCAAAAGCACCGTACTCGACTCCCTCACAGGCTCTGTTGGCAACTTCAGACCAGTTGTGAAGGACAAAGACGGCAAAACCACAGAGTACAACGTCGGTTCAATCATCGTCGCAACCGGTGCTACCCAGCACACCCCAACCGAGTACAACTACGGCAAAGACGACAGAGTCATGACCCAACTCGAGTTCGAGAACAGAATCATCGAGGGTGATTGCAAGATTGATGATGTCAAATCAATCGTCATGATTCAGTGTGTCGGTTCAAGAGACGACAACAATCCATACTGCTCTAGGGTTTGCTGCTCAACAGCCATGGCAAACGCCAACCTCATCAAGGACGAGAATCCTGACGTCGAAGTCTACGTGCTCTATCGCGACATCAGAACGTACGGCTTCAGAGAGCATTACTATAACAACGCCCGCGAGAAAGGTGTCACCTTCGTTAGATGGGACCCAGAGAACAAACCAGAGATTCTCGAAAAAGACGGCAAGCTGTTCGTTAAGGTTCATGAGCCGATTCTCAAGGGCAACCTAGAGATACCAGCTGACCGCATCATCCTCTCCGCTGGCATTGAGGCCAACAAAGACAACGAGGAAATCGCCCAGATTCTCAAAGTCCCAACAAATGACGAAGGTTTCTTCCTCGAAGCCCACCCGAAGCTTCGCCCAGTTGACTTTGCCACAGACGGCGTGTTCTTCTGCGGAATGGCGTATCACCCGCGTATGCTTGATGAGACAATCGCCCAGGCGTCTGCTGCCGCTGCCAAAGCTCTAACCGTCATCTCTAAGAAAGAGCTCTCATCTGAGACATCGATTGCTACAGTCAACGAGGACATCTGCGACGGCTGCCGAATCTGCATCCCGATGTGCCCATACAACGCCATCACCCTCAAGGTCGAGGAAGGCGGAGATGAGCAGAGAGGCATGGCAAGCGTTGACCCAGCTCTCTGCAAAGGTTGCGGTGCTTGCGCTGGCGCTTGCCCATCAGGCGCTATGGAACAACTCGGATTCACAACCGAACAGATAGTCTCGCAAATTGACGCAGCCCTTGAGGAGGTGGCACTATGAGTGACAAAACACCATTGATTGTCGTTCTTTCTTGCAACTGGTGTACCTATGCCGGTGCTGACCTGGCTGGAGTCTCCAGATTCCAGATGCCGACAAACTTCAGACTGATAAGAACAATGTGTTCAGCAAGAATTGACCCAGAACTCGTGCTTCGTGCTTTTGCCAAGGGCGCTGATGGCGTCATCGTGGCTGGTTGCCACCCAGGCGACTGCCACTACATCTCTGGCAACTACAGAGAGCGCAGGAGAATCAAACTCCTTGAGCGTATGCTCAAACAGATTGGTATCTCACCAAAACGCTTCAGGCTCGAGTGGATTTCGGCATCAGAGGGTCAAAAATTTGCAGACACAATGACTCAATTCTCCAAGCAGATCGATGAACTCGGTCTCTCACCCATCCGCAAGAAACTTATTGCCAAGAATGAAGTGAAGGAGGTTGCGCATGTCTGATAAAATACGCATAGCCATCAACCGCGCCGCCACATGTGACGGCTGCGACATGGCAATTCTTGATATCGATGATCTTCTCCTCAAACTCTTCGAGGTAGCCGATATCGCTTTTGGCCCGACATATATGGACGCAAAGTATGAAGACGTCGAGAAGATGCCGGATGGATACCTGACAGCGACACTTGTACACGGCGCGATGAGAGATGAAGAGAACGTCCACATGGTCAAACTCCTTCGACAGAAATCACAGCTGATTATAGCTTACGGCGCCTGTTCCTCATTTGGTGGAATCCCATCCCTTGCCAACGCTGTCAAGGGTGGAATGCCCAGCATCTGGAACACCGTCTACAACACAACAGACTCAACAACCAATCCAGACAAGGTTCACCCAGAGTACGAGTGGGTCTCTCCGAAGGGCAACAAACTCACACTTCCAAAGGCGATGGACAAGGTCTTAAGAATGGACGACTACATCCACGTTGACTACTATCTCCCAGGCTGTCCACCATCCGTTGAGACTACATCGACTCTCATAAAGGCAGTCTATGCCCACGTTAAGGAGGGCGCTCCTCTCCCACCAAACGGCACGATTTTGGCCTCGGAAAAGACGCTCTGCGACGAGTGCAACAGAACCAAGCCAGATATTTACAACATCAAGAAAATTCACAGACCACACCTCGTTGATCTTGACCCAGACAAGTGTTTCCTTGAACAGGGAGTCATATGTATGGGCATAGCAACAAGAGCTGGCTGTGGCGCTCAATGCACAAACATCGGCAACATGCCATGTCGTGGCTGCTACGGCCCAACTGGCAAGGTTCTTGACCAGGGCGCTTCAATGCTATCCGCTCTTGCCTCGGTAATGGACATGACAGACCACGAGCTTGAGATGACAGATGATGAACTGGATAAGATTGTGAACCAAGTTGATGATCCGCTTGGCACATTCTACCGCTACAGTTTCTCCTCTGCTCTCATCAACGAGCGAGTCGAAGAAGAGGAGGAATAATCATGGCAGAACCAATCATTTTCGACGAGAAGAAAAAAACAGACAAGAAACAACTCACAATCGCTCCGGGCTCCAGACTCGATGGTCACGTAAAGATTGAAATATTCCTTGATGACAAGGGTGATGTTGACGAGACATACTTCCAGGTTGTCGAGCTTCGCGGCTTTGAGGAATTCTGCAAGGGCAGACCTGTTGAGGAAATGCCCAGAATCACAACCGCACTTTGCGGCATCTGCCCATGGGCACACCACCTCGCCTCCACAAAGGCGCTTGACATGATGTTTGATGTCACCCCACCAAAGGCAGCGCTCATGGCTCGAGAGGCTGCATACTGCGCCCACCAGGTTCACTCGCACGTCTCACACTTCTACGCTCTTGCCGCCCCAGACTTCGTGCTAGGTCCAGCTGCCCCTGTTGAGAAGCGCAACGTCGTTGGTCTTATCGAGGCAGTCGGTGTTGAGCTTGGCAAAGAAGTGCTTCACACACGTGTTCTTGCACAGAAGATTCAAGAGCGCATCGGTGGAAGAGCCACTCACCCGGTCCACGGTCTCCCAGGCGGTAACAGCAAGCCACTCACCAAAGAAGATCAGGCTTGGATTCTTGAGCAATCAAAGACATTTGTTGGTTTCGCTCAGAAGTCACTCCAGATTTTCAATGACATAGTTCTTGCCAACAAGACATACCTCGACATCATCACAAACAAAGACCTTTACTGCCACGATAGCTACCATATGGGCTTGGTTGACGAGAATAACCACATGAACTTCTACGATGGCAAGGTTCGTGTCGTTGACCAGAAGGGCAAGGAGTTCGCGAAATTTGACGCCGCTCATTACCTCGACGAGATTGCAGAACAGCCACTTCCATGGTCTTACCTCAAATTTCCGTACCTCCGCAAAGTCGGCTGGAAGGGTCTTGTTGACGGGCCAGATTCAGGGCTTGCCAGAGCTGCCTGTCTTTCCAGACTCAATGTCTCAGAGGGTATGGCAACACCACTTGCCAACGCTGAGTGGGATAGATATATGTCAACCCTCGGTGGAACTCCTGTGCAGTTCACTCTCGCTACCCACTGGGCAAGACTCGTCGAAACACTTTACGCAGCCGAAAGGCTCAAAGAACTCGTTGAAAACAACGACATTCTCGACCCACACGTTCGCAATATTCCAACCACCAACAAAGGTGAAGGAATGGGTATCGTTGAGGCTCCACGCGGCACGCTCATCCATCACTACAGGTCAGATGAGAATGGCATGGTTACGACTGTGAACCTGATTGTCGCAACGGCTTTCAATCACGGCGCAATCTGCATCGACACCGACAAGGTGGCACGCGGTCTCATCAAAAACGGCGAGGTTTCCCCAGGAATCTTCAACATGATCGAGATGGTCTTCCGCTGCTACGACCCATGCTTCTCCTGCGCAACACATTCATTGCCAGGACAGATGCCAATGCAAATAGAACTCATCAAGCGTGATGGCTCCAAGGAAGTAATCAAAAGGAACGAACTAGAGTAAATTGAAGACAACTATAGTCGGACTTGGCAACCCGATCCTGGGAGATGACAGGGTCGGGTTGCTTATTATGAGAGAGGTAGAGAAACTCTACAGCGCATCCAGTAAACCCCTCGGTGATGTGGTCTTTCAAGAGGCTTGGCAAGGTGGTTTGCTCCTACTCGACCAGATTGATGGGTTTGACCACGCTGTGCTTATTGATTCAATCGTGAGCGGCAGTTACGAGGTTGGGACTCTTATAGCTCTCACCCCAGAGGATTTTCGCGAAACTCGACACATCAGCAACCTTCATGACATCAATTTTGGAACCGCTCTCAAACTAGGCGACAAAATGGGGCACAAGGTACCAGAGAAGTTGGACATCTTCGCCGTAGAGGTTAACGTCACACACAACTTTAACGACCCTATTTCGCCACAAGTTGAGGCTGTCATACCCAGAGCGGCGCATGAGATAGCAAAGCGGATATTTGGGCTTTAATGGGGTTGTTTTATCTTGAAATTTAGGTTTTGGGCTGCTCTGCTTTCTTTATTTACTCTAGACGCTTACAGGTATCAGATACCCTCCTAGAAAAAACAATTCTCAATCGAAAAAAATAGCGGCTTCCCATCTAGAATACATTGTCTCACAAAACACCAAAAACATCTGCATAAATGGAATCTCTTGCGTGCATAGACATTATGATGAGCGATAATATTGATAAATTCTACATTTCGTTGTATTCGATAATAATCATTGTATATTAAAGTGTGGAGGGATAGTGAATAAATACATAATAGATGTTACCATTGACGGCAGGAGTCGTAGCTCCGTTGTAAAGTCAGACAGTGAGAGAAGCGCTGTGTTGAAGGTTGCAAAAAAAATCAACCCATTAATTGATACAGTAAAGGCATTTGGTTCAAACGTATTTTCTCCATTCAGCGGCAAGGTTGCCAACTCATTTCCATATGGAGATAGGGTGAAGGCTGTGTTTACCACAAAGAAATACATGACATTGAAAGAGTTCTTTGGTAATAATTTAAAAGGTGTCTTCGTCATAAGTTTGGTTACAATTTGATTTAGCATGCGGCTTCCGTCAGAGATCAGTGCTATCATCGGAATGGCAATGCATTCGACGTCCAATATTTTGTAGGTTGTTTTTTGTCGGTATAAATCTGTTTGCTTTTTATATATAAGAACCAGCTTATTTTATCGGGCAAATATAAAGGTTGACATCTACTGCAATCTTAAGCGATAACCATCCCCTTTCAAACTACACATGGGTAGAAAAAAAGGGGGGGTCTCGTTACAAAAAACCATGATCATTTACTATGCACTGATATTATCAATCCCCTCTCTCGTGATACCCTTATCACTGAGAATCTTCTCAACCCTTTTCAACTCACTGTCTCTTACCTTCTCACTTGGGAACTTAATGTATTCATGTCGCGTCTGATTCTTAGAATGGAAAGCGATAGCAGACTTACCTTCGTATAATACACCCTTCATAACAGTATCCGGTCTCCAAGTAATCTTCTTACCTCTAAAGTCAATTTTAAAATACACGCTACACCTCCTTATGGATAACATGTTACACCGGTAAATGACAATTGATATAGAAAAAACATGGCTGTATTGTATTATTATAATTCAGAATATCTAAATACTGCTGAACAACGCATATGCAAGCCAGACTATTGCAGCATGTATACTAAAACGCTTCGCAATGAGTTATCTAGGAAATTTTACCGAACACTTGACATGGAAGATCCTCTTTATCCAATAAAATCAAGGAGAGAAGAAATGATACTCATCCATACCTCCCGCTCTCCTGTACAAAAGGGGAGGTTATGTGAAACCCTAAACAACGGCCATCAAGCGTTGTTATTGAATCCATCTTTAGAGATTCCATTATCATTAAGAATCTTCTCAACCCTTCTTAACTCCCTATTTCTAGTTTTTTCGTCATGGAATTTTACATACTCCTCCTCTTTATCCGTGTTTGAATAGAACATGATGGAAGGCTTACCTTGATAATACAAACTTCTTAATGTAGTATCAGGCTTCCAAACGATTTTCCTGTCGCCGAAATCAATTTTGATATTCAAAGTACACATCCTTTCAAAGAAAATTGTACACCAATAAATGACAAATCATATAGATGAAACATGTGTGTATTGTATTATTATTAATGACAATATCAGCATAAGCATCTTCAACATACTTGAAAGTCTGTCTGTACGACGGTATTTTCAAAAACCAATGAAACAAGGATAATTAGGAAACTTTACCGAATACTCAACTCAAGAGACTTTAGTAAATAACCCCGATTAGGAAAAGTGGTCAACATTTACCTCTCTCCAATGCGAAGGCTGGAGAGAGGAGATTGTACAAAACTCGTAGCATCAACTATAAACCGTAATTTATCAATTCCATATTTTAGTGATTCCTTTTTCACCAAGAATCTTCTCGACTCTCCTTGCTTCTCCATCTCTTATTTCCTCACTTGCGAATTTTACAAAATCATGCCTGGAGTGGTTCTTGGAATGAAACACGATGGCGTGTTTGCCTTCATGGGCAAGCTTTTCCATCGTAGTATCGGTCCCCCAGGTAATCTCTTTACCCTTAAAGTCGATCTTTATCATATTACACATCCTTCCATGAACATTGTATTGCAGTAAATCGGTAAAGACATAAAAAATTATTTGATAATTGTATTTTTACTATTCACAATATTAGAATGAGCACTAGCAATGTGTGCTTAAATGTGGGCGTTACTAAATATTTCCTAATTTTCGGTATTTATAAGAAACTATACCGAACACTGCAAAAAAATGGCTTGAAATATCCTTTGACAGACCAGCTCTCAGTAGCCACAAATACTGCAGGATATCTCACAGCAAGAATGTGGGAATCCGAGTTAATCAGAACAGATGCAGTAAAACAAAAAAGCCCACCCAACCCCATTTAGTCGAGTGGGCATAACTTAACTTATTTACTTGAACTAGAGTGTACCTATTTACCTGGGTCTGGATAGGTGAGTGTTACCTTACGTTCCGTGCCATCCCAGCCAACTGCTGCGCCAAGAGTTTCTGCAACAAATCGAAGCGGAAGCATTGTTCTGCTGTTGACGATTGTCGGGTAGAGGTTGGCTGTTGCGTGGATTCTTGTCTCAACTCCATTGATTCTGGCTGTTGGTTTGGCAATCCAAAGCTCAACGAATTTTGATGCTCCGTCTGGTGTGTTCTGGGTAAGTGTAACCTTGCGCTCAGTGCCTTCCCAGCCGACCTTGCAATATAGAGCTTCAGCAACAGCGCGGATTGGCATGTATGTGTTGTTGGCAAGCTCAGGAGGAAGCGGTGGTGATGAGACGACTGGAGCTGCATCAAGGGCATTCTCAATTCCGTTTATCTTAATGATTGGCTTATCAATCCAAAGCTCCATGATGATTTCCTGAACAGCGCCCTTTTCATAAGTGATCTTGTACTGGTACGAACGACAATTGTTGAACTCATCACAAGCTTTGATCTCGATAATATTCTCGCCCTCAACGAGTGAGACATTCTTCTGGAAATACCAGACCTTGTCAGCTTCTTCTGTGAATTTGTCTTCTTGAATCTTGACAGCCTCACCCTTGATTGTCACTTTCGCATCCGCGTCTGTGTAGCCCATAAACTCTATTGTGTTTTTTGGGGTTTTCATTGAATAATCGAGTCCAAGAAGATTCTCGTTTGGCTCAATGACAGTGAGCATTGGCGGAGATGTGTCACGGTAGACAATGAGGTTGATGGCATCGGTCTCACCCGTGAAGTTCTGAGCGATGATAACGATGTTGTTGAATCCCTCACGAAGTTGATAGGTATAGTCAAATGAACCATCTTGACCGATGTTGCTTACCCTGTGACCACCGATAAAAAGTGAAAGTTGAGCCAAACCCTCCTCGGATTTGAGTTTGCCCTTGATGAAAACCGATGATTCATTGGTTTTCATATCGGCATACTGGAGGTCGTGCTCTTCACGACGTCTTTTTGCTTCTTCTTCAGTTGGCCATGGGGAGGTGATTTTCTTTGGGGCTTCAATCAAAACTTCCGGTGGTTTCGCGTTTTTTCTGATACTTAGAATATCATCATGCAAAATCGTGATGATTTTGTTGCCAACATCACCTGTGAGTCTAACATTCTCAAGACCTATTCTGATGTTGTCCATCACTATTTTGTCACCGGCAGCCTTCATGGTGAAGGTTACAAGAATGTTCTCGTCCTGGTCAGCGGCAACCGCTGATTCTTCTCTGCGGATTGAGACGGTTATACGACCTGGTCTGTGTTCATATGACCATGTTGGCTGCTCGCCATAGCGGGTGAGATATGAACCAAGCGACACATGGGTGACATCGAGATACTGGTCATCATAGACAAAATCAAGAAGTGCTTCCTTGACCTCAAGTCCGCCCTTGACGTTGACTTTAACCTCAGTCTGACGGCAGATCTCGTTAACAGCGCATGATGTGATGATGTGTCTCTCAGGGAGCAGTTCAACTTCGAGTTTTCTGGCTTTTGCCTTGAGTGATGCGGTTTTCTCAAAAGTCTCTCCTCTTGAGTTTGAACCAACACCAACGATTGTGACATTGTAGCCATCCTCGTTGAAAACCATCTCATCAGAGGCTTTGAGCGAAACTGTGCACTCGAAGGGCGGCACGCCATTTGGAGGTTCAAAGGTTGCTGTAAAGAAGTCTGAGGTGTCTGTGCCAAGCTGCATCATAACTGGATTGTCATACTCGTTGATTGAGTCAACGAGCACCTTGAACTGTGTGCTCTGGCCTGGGGCTACCTCAACAACCGAGGTGCCGACCGATTTGATTTCAAATGATGGTGGCTTTGCCGGCTCGACAAGAAGGTCGATATCCATCTCATCAAACAGACCCGAAGAGATCTCATTCACAATTAGTTTGTAGTTGCTCTCTGTGCCCTCAGCAACATCTGGTGGAACATCAATGACGACATCAATAACTGATGACTGCATTGGCTGAAGTCTGAGACCAATCTTGTCCTGACTTGGCACTGAGTCGACTGAAACTACCTTATCCCACACCTCGCCTGACTTGTGATCAAGCTCGAGTTCAAAGTCCATCCACACGTTTCCGAGGTTTGTAAGAACATAGCTCTGCTTGGAGAGTGAACCCGCCTGAACGCCGAGGTCTGATTCCTTCTGTGTGAGTGTGAACCTTCTGATAAGTGGCTGCCTGAGGTCGCACATCGTGGACTGGAGGATTTCCTTCGTTGTGTTGTCTTGAATCCAAGCAACAAGGAAACAGTTCTTGTATTGTGTGAGCCAGTCATAATCGTGTCCGATGTGTGGGAGCGCAAACGTCATGGTCTTGTGAATTGTTTCGTCAACTGGAATCTCGATTGGGTCTCCGAGGTGTCCCTTTTCTGGCGGTGGCTCTTTACCCTTCTCGTGGAGCATCTTCATGACTGTGAGGTGATGCTCTTCCTCTCCGTTAACAGCTGCAAACTCAACGTTGTTTTCAACAAGAACAATGTAGGCTGCGAGGTCTCTATAGCCAGAGAGGTCCTGATATGATGTGATCTCAAGGTCAGCATAACCTTCGGTCTTGTCAATCTGTCCCTGAAGGAAGAGTTTTATTGGCGATGTCTGTGCTCTGTAATCCTCAGCTCGCTGGGCAAAACGCCAGTAGCTGTATGATGTTCCTGACATCTTTCTGTCTGGAAGTCGGTCTGGTGGTGGATCCTGTCTCTCATATGGGCCGTCTCCCTCTGAGAAGTTCTGAATACCATTGAACATTGTGGTGGGAAGACCTTCTTGGGTATACCACCTGTATCTGTGATGATGCTCAGGCTGGGTCATACCAGAGTTATCGCTGTCTGCATCGCAATAATAGGCTATCGGTATTATCTGTGAGTAGCCGTATTCGTCAGCCATTCTGTACTGCGCCTCCCTGTGGAAGGGGCAATACTGGCACCAGACGGCTGTGAATGTTTCAGTGAGGAGTGTCCTTGGAACAAGCTTGTCTACTTCAGGCTCTGTGCAGGGGTTGATGAGAAGCACGAAGCTGAATTGGACTTCCCCATTCTCCGTCCCTGGAGCTGAAAGCGTGATGACGATCTCATAGATGCCGGGTTTCAAATCTCCTCTCGGCTTCATTATGAGTGACGTTTTGTTGGTATTACCCAGCTTGATGGTTGATGGACTGAATTCGATATTAAGAGCTGTGAGAGCAAAGCCATTGCAGTCAACATTCTTGACGTCTCTATGTGGATGTTTGCCTTCCTCTTCACCCTCTGGCACAACACATTTCTTTCTTGGCTTTGCGTATGTAAGGCTGACATTCCTCTCATACTCGTTCTGCGGTTCAACCATGATTTCAAGCGTCGCTGGTTTCTGACAATCGATCTCAACGAAGAGATTTGTCTCAGGATGAAGAGTGATACCGTACGCATCGGATGGGATAACGCTCAGTGGAATCTCTTTGACACCCTTGTTGGTGGAGATTGTCAACTTGGCTGTCATCTCCTGTCCAGCAGCCATGCCGGTGGTGTCAACCTTGACATCGACCATGATGACATCACCCACGAAATTCTTCGGCTCAACCGATACAAACGGGACATTCTGTTCTATTGAGATTGTCCCTGAGAGCATGCCACCTGTCCAGTTTCTAATCTCGATTCTCTTCTGTGAACTCGAACCAACCTTCAGAACACCAAAATCAAGGTTATTTGGAGCGACGGTGAAGTAAACGTTCTGATCCCGCTGAGGAGTGAACATGGCTTCGTCAACTCTTGGAAACTCAAATATTGGTCTGTAGGGGATTATCTGGAGTCTGTGATTCATGGTATCGGCAACATAGACGCCCTGGTCATCACACACAACAGCCTCCGGATACGTGAAGTAGCCCTTGGCTTCCTTGTGTTCGATTCTGTCCTGCTCATAGTTCTCCCAGCCGGCGACTGAGAAGAAGTTGACTCTGCCTGGGCCACCAGTCCTACCGTAGTCCCAGGACATCTTGGAATCGTTATCAAAAACAACTATTCTATCATTGTACGTGTCTGCAACATAGACCATTCCAGACTCATCGTAGGCGCAGTCAGACGGGAAGAAGAGCATTCCCTCGCCACGACCCTTGTGACCATAGTGTCTGATGTAGGTTCCATCCAGTGTGAGTTCCTGGACTCTGCAATTTGCTGCATCGGCAACAAGAAGCTTCCTGCCGTCAGATGTGATTCCTTTTGGAACAATGAACTGACCCGGAGCAGAACCAAATCCACCGAACTGGGCGAGGAATTCACCAGTAGTGGAGAAAACCTGAATCAGGTTATTGCCAGTATCAGTTACAAATATCTTATTGAGTGATGAAACAACAACGACATCGCTTGGGTTATTGAGTCTTCCATTGCCCATTCCCCATTCACCGATTGTGCGCTGGTATTTGCCGTTTATATCAAACACCTTGACGCAGTGGTTGCCGGCATCAACAACATAGAGATTCTCCTGGCTGTCAAAATCAACGCCAACAGGACGAAGGAGTTCCTTCTCACCTGTTCCACGCTTGCCAAACTCCGAAACAAAACCAACATAGGGGGTTGTCTCTGTTGGAACCTCAAACTTTGCGTTTCTATCATAGATGAGAATTGTGCTTCTCGCTGTATCGGCAATGGCTATCTTGCCATCTGAGATTGCAAGCGCTCTTGGTGTGGCAAATGATGACTCAACTTTTACATCGCCGCCAATTGTTGAAGAGTATGTACCATCAATCTTGAAGACGTCAACCCTGTTGTTGGCAAATGATGATACATATATCTTGGAATCTAAAATGGCGATTCCCTTTGGAATAGAAATTTGACCAATCCCATTGCCTGGTGAGCCAAACGAATCAATGTCAGCGCCCTCATATGAGTAGACTCTGACTTTGTTGTCTCTTATGTCAGTGACATAAACTCTGTTATCAAGAGCAACGATGGCATATGGTGATGTGCCATCTCCAAATGATGAGATAAATGTACCACTTTTGTCAAAGCAGAAAATCTTTCCAGCAACCGTATCAGCAACAAAAATCTTATCGTCATTTACGGCAATGCCGTTTGGCTCGATAAATGTATAGTTTTCTCCATCGGTTGTCGGGATAATGGATGAGAACTTGTCGTTTGTGTCAATTACTACAATGTTTCTTGCGCCTGTATTGGCAACGTAGAGCAAACCCTTGTAGGCAGAGATGCCATTCGGATGGACAAAATATGATTTGCCAGTGCTGGGGTTAATGGCTTTGAGTTCCGTATCCTCGATTACGTCGTCTGTCTTGTTGCCACGGACTACGATCTTTCCATAAAATCTGTCGACCCAGTATATTTTGTTCTGGTAACACGTGATTCCACCAGGCTCAGTTATGAGCTTTTCATGGCTACCATAGAGACCAAACGCGTACTGAGGATTTCCATCCTTCAGGATAGCGTGCACCCTAACATTCAATTCGTCCACGACATAAATCCTGCTGCCTTCATTAGCTATCCATGATGGACCAGCAAAAGCACCAGCCGGACTTGGGCCACCAACGAGTTTTATGCCAAAGTCTGAAAGCCTCTGTTGTGACTCTGATGCTGTAACTCCTGGGACTAATCCCGAGAAGGCGCTCAGCAGGAGAGCCAAAGATACTGCAATGGTCAAGATTCTCTTCATCACGTTTCCTCGCAAGCCTGTCACAAGCAATTGTGACACAATTTTGGTTTTGGGATTCTAACATTGATGCTATCAAACACAATTTAAAACAAGGTGTCAACCATTTAAATTTGGGTGTACTTGAATCAATTGGTCAAGAAAACTCTCGAAAAACCCAACAAAAAACCGAGTACTTGTCAAGAATATATTTTCAAAATATTTGTGACTTGTTGACTTCTAGCAAAGGACAGGGGAACTCACCACAACACGAGCAGCTCGTATAGCCCTTTGTCCTTGCGCACTTTCTTACTGGGCACTCCAAACAATATCTAAAAATCCTTCCATCCTCAGATTTGCACCCAAGACAAAACACTTCGGAGGACAGAATCGGAGGGCAGCTCTCAACTCTCCACTTCCTGGAGACAGCTACCCTGTCCTCCTCTGTTTCTGACTTGAAAACGTCACAACACCGGCAATCAAAACCGCAGTATGCTTCGTGGTCGTTGTTACTTTCTGAGGTCGTCAAGCGTTGTTTTTGCCTCTGGCACCATCTCCAAGAATTTGTCCAGAGCCTCGCACGAGTAGTCCTTGCAATCCGCACATGTGGCAACCTTATTTTTCACACCGCACGCTCTAATCTCACACTCAAAGCAGTGCCCGATCTTTGGGCCTCCCTCTACCATGCAACCGACGCAATTCACGTCCTCTGGCTTGATCTCTGCTCCATACATCTCAGACCATTCCTTTGCCGACTTGATTCTCAGCTCCTGATCATCGTTCTTGTAGGCTACATAAGCAGGACAATCTGAACAGACAATACCGCACACTCCAATAATCTTTTCCATATCGCACCCCTTCTGGGCTGATTGTATTAGACATGTCACACTTTGACAATGGGGTGCAATCTGCATATAAAAACCTTATGACACTTACCGACATTGCAGGATTGCCACTTGAGCTTGACGTTGAGGGATGCGAGGTTTCCTTCCCTGGAGTTGATATTTGCCCAGAGTATTCTGAGAGGATTTTCTCCAAAGCGAAACAGTTCTACCTTGACGGCTGTTCTGATGGTGACAGGGTTCTATATAAGATGTGGCGGGATGTCCACCTGCCAGAACACGAAGAGCTTATCAGAAACTCCAAGCTCAGATACGACATTGTTCTGATTTGTTCTGGGCAAGTTGGCAGAGAATATATAAAGACCATCGGTCACTACCACCCAAAAGCTGATGAGGATGAGGCATACCCTGAGATATATGAGGTGCTGCACGGTGAGGGAGTGTTGCTCTTGCAGGACGAGAACATCGCTGATGCTATTGCTGTTCCAGTAAAAGCTGGCAATCAGGTCTTCATCCCACCAGGTTACGGTCACATCTCAATCAACACAGGGGACGAGTGCCTGGTGTTCTCCAACATTCTCTCCGACTACTTCACCTCAGTTTACGGTGTCATGGAGAAAAACTGCGGCGGGGTCTACTACCTCACAAAGAGTGAGGGTGGGCCTGAGTGGATTGAAAATCCCAACTACCAAAAGCACCCGACACTGCGCACACTTGGCCCAGGACAAATGCCCATGATTGTGGGGCTCTCAGGGCCGCTCTACACAAACCTCATCGAGGACCCATTCCGGTTTGCATGTCTCAAAAATCCAAGGCTCTGTCCGAGTTTCTAGTCCCGCTCAACTACCTTTTTTCGTTCTTCTTCCACAAAGTTGGGATTCGCTCTGTAGTCTAGCGCATCCATTCAGACATGTCCTGTCTCCAGCTCAAACGAGAACCTACAGGTTTGACCACCTGACAATACCGACTCGCAAACGTTTATCTGAATTGGGACACCAAGGATTCCTTCCCAAAATTGCCTCATCCACCCAGCACCACACAGGCAAAAACTGTCTGGCATATTGTCCATGTCAAACTTGGCAACAGGGCAATGGCAAAAGGCTTTCCGCCTCTCATGGTCGGTTTTGGCGTTTCTGTGAGCTTCGGGGTTTTGGGGTTTTTTCTCACAGTAAATCTTGTCCCCCTCACGCCAACAGTTTGGATACCACCCACCCTCAGTCTTTATGAACTCGAGCACATCATCGACCTCGTGACGTTTCCTGTACGCCTCTCGAGCCCTTGCAATGAGGTCTGGCGGGTAGAAGTGCGCACACTTTGAGATTATTTCGTACTTTTCTTTGTGTTCTGTGATTTTGTCCAGCTTCTCTACCGCACGCCTTGCCCAGTTGAATCTGTCCTCAAGATTTGAAAAAGGTGTTATTTCGGCGCCATCTCTTGCAAGTTCGTCAGCCTGGTTTGGAGGAAGTGTCGCGCTCGCAGTCGAGACAAACAGGCTCTTCCAGGGGTGGAGCGGAACCTGGACTTGAAGCCTTGCATCCTCCTTTGAGAAATTCTGCCAGACCTCACGGAACTCCTCTCCAACAATGAAGCCACCGTCCGAAGCAAACTTGTAAATCTGGCTGTAGGTTGTGCCGATGTCTTTGATGGTGCCAGAGAACTCGGTCGAGATGACAGAGGCTGGCTCAAGAAAACGGGTTGTGATATCGACTGCGTCAACAATCTTTGACACAGGGAAACCCACCTCAACATCTCTGCCTTCCTTCACTGTGCCAAATCTGTAGACACAAATCATGTCCCCACAGATGTTGCCCTCGCAAGCTTCTTTTATCTTTTTTGACCCTGCTTCCAAATCACCAAAACTTTTCATCACAAATCGAGTTGAGGCAAAAAGCACCTCATCGGTTTGAATAAATGTGTACTTATCAGTGTTTTGCATGATGGGATTATATGAATAATGGTGAATAATAACAATAGACGCGCCTGACTCTGTGTGATTATAAAATGTGATTTTTTTGGTAAATCGATCTCAAGAACGAGCCCATAGATCCTTTTTGGTGAAGGTTGTGAGTATATAAGAGAGATATCACAGATCATTAAAGTTGAGGATAGGGGACTCAAAACGACTAAGCAACCAATGTAACATTCAGGATTTTGAAACTCACATCCTGTTGAATACATCCATCTAAGAGTTTTTAAAATAACATTTTTACTCAATAATCAGTGACTAAATATTACAAAGATTGAAACAATTCTATAAAATCAATTCCGCTATTATTTCCATTTCTTCATCCCACACACCATCATTTACCTTCCAGCTGTGTGTGACTCCCTTTTCCCGCAGGAGCATCGAGATGTTTGACATGCAAATCCCCACATCAAAGTACTTGTACTCCTGGTTGGAGTATCCTGGGTTTGTTTTGGGTGAAAGTATTTGGAGCTTGCCGTCACCTTCTTTGAATCTCCAGGGCTGCACGTTCTTTGCAGAAGGAGCAACTTGAGCGACCTCAAGAATCTCAGAGAAACTCTCGGGCAGACACCCAACACAGAGCTCATCAAGGGGAATTCGCTTCTTACTACCAATCAAACTCCTGATAGAGTTGTCAACTACTTTCCCCAAGAAATTCTCAGTTGGATAGCCAAAAAACAAGACGGAACCAATTCGGGCACCAGCGGGAAGACCAAAATGAGATATCAGGATGTCCTCTCTGCCAAGCTCCCCAATGTAGCAGGTGCCAATTCCCAACTTTGTAAGCTCTACGCAAAACTCCTCGGTTCGATAACCAATATCCAAGAGCGAATGCTTGCCGTCTGAGATGTAGGGAATCAGAATGTGAGGTGATTTGTAGTCCTTGAAAGCCATTCCTCCAGAGATAGCAGCCCTGTCTGCATCTGTTGGCGTTTCCAATAGTATGTGCTCGAATTTATTGCCAGAGACCAGCGGTGTAAGCGACGAAATCACTGATTTGATTTTTTTCAAGGTGAGCATCTGAAACCGTCTCAATTTTGAATTTTCTTGTTGACCGTCTTTGAAAAACTGCACTCTTTGTGTCCACAATCAAACCTCCAAGAAAGTCTATCTATTGGAACTCGATGTCAAATCAAACAAGGACAATATATCACAGGGAAGGCAAAAAGCACAAGCAAAGTGCAGATATAGATATGGGTTATCTGGATCTTTTCATAACAAGCAGGAGTGAGATGAGGAGAACGAGCATCACAACCCCAACACCGTATGAGGCGGAACTGAAAAACACATCCTCTGTTGCGGTTCGCGCGAGAGGCGCGAGTTGGAGAGTGGGGAACATGATATTAAAAGAAGCATGGATGATTGTTGTTGTGATGACAGAACCCGTCATGACAAAAACAAGACCCATTAGGACACCGAAAAGGAGAACAAAAACAATATAGAAACCAAATCCAAGCAGGTCACCCTCATAACCTATGAGGTAGTTGAGGTGATAAATGGCAAACAACAAGGCTTGAATAATTATCGCTCTGACAAGCCCAGACTTTTTTAGTTTGGTCGTGATGTATCCCCTGAAGAACAGCTCCTCAGCAAAGTTGCCGATGAGAAAGAACGCGAAGGCAACAAGCATCGAAAGGGAGAATTCTTTAACGTCAAAGAAATACGAGGAAACATTTACTCCAAGCACAATAGGCACAAAAACGGAAGAAAGCGCAACAGACACCCAAAGAGAAACTGTGCCAATCAGCCCCCAGAGGAGCTGGTGGAAGATTCTCACAAGCGTCAATCCAAAATCGATGAGCTGATGTCTTTCCACATACACAATCAGGAGAATGGTCAAGACAATCATCGATGCCTTTTCCCAGACAGTTCCTGAAAGGTAGAACAAGCCAAATCTGACAACAATAACGGCGAGGAACGCTATGATTACTTGACCAAACTCAATCTTGAAGGAGGAGCCGGCAAAGGAGATTAGCGTTACGTTTTGAGACCACACCTGAGTAAAGATGGCAAGAGCCCCCAAAACGGCGAAGGCATAGACAACACCAATGAGGTCGATTCTGGAGAAGGACACGAGCAACGATGAGAGCGCAGTAAAAACAAAAACGCCAACTGCCCAAACTTGCCTAGATGATATCCCTTTTGTCATTGCCATTTCAGTCTTTTTTCGTCTTTCTTCCCGGTCTCTTGTTGTACGTTTTTACTCGCTTACCCCTGAAACGTTTTTTTGATTGGTCGTCCAGATCATCAGAGGATGCGTTAGAACCCCTACTTATAGCTCCCCTAGCGCCAGCGATGAACGCCCTGTCAGCCTTGACAGGCGACATGAGCCTGATAGAAAAATATAGAAGCATGGAGAGCAGCAGTAAGCAGACAAATGCGACCGCCCACCAAACCAGCATATGAGTGTGTTTCACCTGAAAGTATCCGTCGAGTTTGTCAAGCGTCTCGTCAGCCAGCTGATAGTGCTCTCGGTTCACATACGCCGCAGCCTGCTCCAAAAGAAGCTCAGGCTCCATACGAATCTTGTAGTCTAGAGGAATTGGATTCATGGGCATATTCGACCATATGTGTCCTCGAATATCCTCAATCCTGGCAAACTCCGTTCTTCCCTCATCACTGTTGTAGCTAGGAAGTAGCACCCTTGAGCTTCCATCGTCTAGATATTTCATGTGTCTGAACTGTCTTATGAATGTTCTGAAATCGACGCCATACTCAGCCTCAAGAGCCCTTTTGAAACCCTTTTTTGACTTCGTCGCCTCAAACATAAAATCTCTGAGTTTGGATTTTCCAAAGTCCCTCTCGTACTGCTCCAGAGAGGCACAGGCTCTTACAACCGTGGAGATATGCATTGGATTGTCAAAGTCGAATCTATCTGGATCTTCCGGGACTGGGATGTATTGAAAAACAGCGCGCATCTGAGTCGCATAGTTTACGATCGGGATATCAAAATAACGAAGAGCAAGGAAGGTCTCGATGATTTGCATCGTCCCCTCGTTGCACATTGGTCTTTCGAGTCTTATGAGGCTTCGAAAGATTGGACGCGTTTTTCCTGTGGCTTGAAGGTAATCGTCATTTGTCACGAGCACCACGGTGTTGCTACCTCTCAACATATCATGAGCGTAGCCAGAGAGTGAGTCAAAATCCGGGTATACGATTATCTCAAAATTATCAGGCTTTGGCGGTCCAAACACATCCTCGAATATTTGTATCTGTTCATGGATGTGCTCTTCAAGCCAGGTTCTGATGACGGTGTCCTCAGGAAAAGCCGGGCTGTACCTGATTCTGATTCCACCCGAACCGCCACCTGTTGGGGTTTCGGCGGAAAACACTGCGGTAGAAAACATCGTTACCGCAGAGCAAATCAGAACTGCTACAGCCAGGAGCTTTTTCACGCAACCCCTCCGACAATCTCGACAAGGCGTATCATCCATTTACCGAGTTGGTTGAGGTGCTCAATCTTGATTCTTTCATCGAGCCCGTGCGGGTTTTCCATGCCGGTGCTCACAACAACTGCCGTTTTGCCCTTTGCGTTGAAAACATTGGCAACAGAACCGCCGCCACTGATATCAAACCTGGGTTCAATTCCAACATCAGTTGCTGCTTTTGCAAGTTTTGACGGGAGTTCGTCCTCTGGTGTGAACCTGAAGCCAACAAGAAGGTTCTCAGGAACAAACTCTACGGTCGCGCCGACCTTGCCACAGGCTCTGAGGAACTCATCCTTCATGTGAGAAACCTGAGTATCAAACTTGGTTTTGTCTATCGACCTTGCCTCAAACAACACTTCGCAGTAGTCCGGGACAATGTTGAATGACTTTCCGCCCTTGATCACTCCAATGTTTGATGTGGTTTCTTTGTCAATCCTGCCGAGTTTCATGTTAGCAATTGCCTCGGATGCCACTCGAATTGCGGATATTCCCTTCTCAGGAGCAATACCAGCGTGAGAGGATTTGCCATTAATGATTGTGTTATAGACGACCTGGTAGGGAGCAGCCATGATGATGGCGCCCGGTGCGCCATTTGTGTCAAGCACAATGGTCTCTTTGCTCTCAAGAACGGAGGCATCGAAAAGCGATGCGCCTCTCAAACCCATCTCTTCCTGAATATCACAAACCAGCTCGATTGTGGGGTGAGGCCTGTCCTTGAAGTACTCCAGAACCTCCAACATAACAGCAAGCCCAGACTTATCATCGGCTCCGAGAATGGTAGTACCATCGCTAGTGATAAACCCACTTTTGGTTTGGGGCTTGACACCAATACCAGGCTTGACCGTGTCCATATGAGCCGAAAGGCAGATTGAACCTGGGACTGTTCCCTTCATTCTCGCAAAAAGGTTCCCTACATCAGAGTCAATCTGTTCTCCAGCCTTGTCAATCTGCCAGTCCATAGAGAGTGAATCAAAACGGGTCACGAGGTAGTTTGCAACAGCCTTTTCGTGACCCGATTCTGAGTCTATCTGGACTAGCTCAAGAAATGTCTCAAGCAGTCTTTTTTCGTTCATTTATTGTCCGTCGAAGTTATATCCAGCCTCAAGAGCTTTAATGTTGACATCGAGATACTTTGCCTTGCTCTCACCAAGATAATCCTTGATAGCTCTCTTAGTTGTCTCAAGATCAAACGACTTTGTCACCTTGAGAAGAGCGCCGAGTAATACGATGTTCGTCGCCTTTGCCATACCGGCCTTCTCAGCAATCTCCTGCGCCGGGACATAGACAACGTTGATGTCGTCTCTTGCGGATTTCTCCTTGATAAGAGACGAATTTACAATCAGGTTTCCACCCTTCTTCACAGATTTCTCAAACATGGTGAACGATGGAAAATTGAAAACGACAACGTTTGCGGGGTTTGCAAGAACGGGGGATGCTATTTCCTCTTCCGAGGTGATGACTGTGCAGTTTGCTGTGCCACCGCGCATCGCAGGACCATAAGATGGCAGGAAGATAGCATAGTCTCCCTCGATTACCGCGCTGTCGGCAAAGAGCTTCCCGAGCATCATGACACCCTGTCCGCCAAAACCAGCCGCTATTAGTTCGTGCTGTGCCATTATTCGAGTCCCTCCGCTACCTTGAATTCACCTGTTGGGTAGTACTTGGTTGTCTCTTCCTTGACTCTCTTTAATGCATCGACCGGAGTCATTCCCCAGTTTGTCGGGCATGTTGAGAGAACCTCAACAACCGAGTAGCCAAGACCCTTTATCTGAGCCGTGAATGCCTTCTTCATCGCAGCCTTTGTCTTGCGAATGCCAGCGATTGTGGTTGCATCTGTTCTGGCGATATAGGCTGGACCATTGAGCTGGGAGAGCATCTCACAAACACGCACCGGGAATCCGTGCGTTTCTTTATTTCTTCCATATGGTGATGTCTCTGATTTCCAACCCATGAGAGTGGTTGGAGCCATCTGACCGCCTGTCATGCCATAGATGCCATTGTTGACAAATATGGTTGTAATGTTCTCGCCACGAGCGGCAGCATGCACCATCTCAGCTGCACCTATTGAGGCATAGTCACCGTCACCCTGGTAGGTAATGACGTGCCTGTCAGGTAAGGATCTCTTAACACCAGTTGCAACGGCGCAGGCTCTGCCATGGGCTGACTGAACGGAGTCAAAGGCAAAATAATCGACTGCCAGAGTTGAGCAACCAACTGGGAGAACGATTATCGACTTCTGAAGGAGATCCATCTCTTCGATTACTTCACAGACAAGTCTGTGGATAACCCCATGAATGCACCCTGGGCAGTAGGACGTCTGGCAGGTAGCAAGTGGTGCTGGATGATGAGTTAGTCGTTCCATGGGATACCTCCTGTTGGGGCTGGTTCACCTTTGATGTGCTTGAGTGTAACCGCTTCAAGCTCATCGGTAGTTGGCACCATGCCACCCTGTCTACCATAGAATTTGACTTCCTTCTGACAGGAAACCGCGAGCTTGACGTCTTCGATCATCTGACCAAAGGAAAGCTCAATATCGAAGAGGAACTTAACTTGTGGTCTTGACGCTATTTCAGCGAGCCTCTTTGACGGGAATGGCCAAAGGGTAATTGGTCTAAAGAGCCCAACCTTATGACCATTTGCCCTCATTGCCTTGATGACACTCTTGAGGATTCGAGCAACAGTGCCGTACGCAACAAACACGTACTCAGCATCGTCCATCTGAACTTCCTCAAACATGACATCCTCTTCGACGTTCTTGAACTTCTTCCACATCTCGATATTCATCTTTTCGAGACCATCCGGAAGAAGGTCGAATGAGTTGATGAGGTTCTTGCCACGTTTTCCCTGCATACCATCAGCCGCCCAGTCTTTGTGTGGAAGTGTTGCCGGATCGGTCATCTCTGGAAGCTCGATGGCTTCCATCATCTGACCAAGAAGTCCGTCTGAGAGCACGATGGTCGGGGTGCGATACTTATCGGCAAGATCGAAGGCGCTCTTCATCAGGTCAACATTCTCCTGAATTGTCGATGGGGCAACCACTATGCAGTGATAATCACCATGACCGCCACCCTTGACGGCTTGGAAGTAGTCTCCCTGTGCAGGCGCAATGTCGCCGAGACCTGGACCACCACGGACAACATTAACAATGACGGCTGGCAAGTCAGCGCCAGCCATATAAGAAATACCCTCTGTCATCAATGAGATACCAGGTGATGACGATGTTGTGATAACTCTCTTGCCTGTTGCTGCGCAACCATAGAGCATATTTACTGCTGCAACCTCAGATTCAGCCTGTGTAAATGAACCACCAACCTCTGGTAATCTTCTTGCCATGTAGGCAGGTGCTTCGTTCTGGGGCGTAATTGGATAACCGAAAAAGTGGCGGCACCCTGCGCGGATAGCTGCCTCGGATATCGCCTCAGCTCCTTTCATAAGGATCTTTTCACCCATTTATTCCTCCTATTTGCCAACAAACTCTAATGTTGCTGGCGCTTCTGTGTAGATGTGACCCTCTCCCATCTGATTGTCAAAGATGGAAAGGTGGAACAGATAGTAGCCATCCTCAGCAGGATTGTGAGCAAACTGAACCTGAAGTGGATTATCTGTTGTTAGTGGACGTCTCATTTCGACTGTCCAGAATTTGTTCTCTTCATCCTCATCATTATAACTTGCCATGCAGACGATATCTGGTTTACCGGGAAGCTTCATGAAATATGGGGCTTTGGAGAGTGGTAGCGAGTTGATATCTTCTGGCACTGGCTCCATGAGGGTGAAATCACCAATCTGGGTTGGTGCTAGACCTCTAGACATAACATACGCCGGTGATGCGACGTTTATCATGTTTTGAATCAAAGAACCTGGCATGTTGATGATTGCAGACTTTGTATTGAAATCCTCGGCATCCTGGTCAAAACTTGGGCCAAGTGGGCCAACAACATGGTTTGTGGCAGCAGCTGTGAAGAACGTGCTTGCTGCTCTCCAAGTCCAAACGTCAAGGAACTCGCCCATATTTGGAGCCAACATGTAGTTTGGGCCGCTGTGGCAGAGGACATTGCAACCTTCTGTTTCAAAACCCTCAATCTTGGTGGATTCAAAGGCGATTGAAATCATGTCTTCTTTTCCAAGCTGGGAGCCAAACTTCCAGCTCTTCTGACCGTCACGCTCTCTCATCTCCCACATCTTGCCACCAATATGAGCTTTGTCGTCTGCCCAGGTAAAGAGTAGGTAGACATTGTGATCGTCATACGCAGCTTTCATGGAGACAGGAACTTCAGTTGTTTCATCTTTTGCGGTTAGGATAACCTCAGTAGCGTCACTCCAAACATCCTCAAGGTCGGTCACAACACCATCAATGATCGGGGCAACTTCAGCGAATTCCGCTGACACAACATCAGAAGTTGGCGCACCATCAAGTCTTGATGGGACATATGAACGACCGGCCGGAATCACGGCACCACCACATCCAGCAACTAGCACAACCATCACAACCATCGACGTAATAACGAGTGCAGACTTTCTCATGTCATTCTCCTTCCGAAGCACATATATTCACAAATATTAAAAATGCCTGCTTAATAAGTCTTTGCACAATCTTCGACTCACGGCAGGCGTTCGTTTCACGCAGAAAATGTAACATCACCCATATACTCAGTCAAGGAATGAGTGATACAGGTATTTTTCCTCACTGGCACTTGATTAAATCATTTTTATCAGCAACCATATGGGGTGAATAGATAACCCATGCTTTACGGAGGCTTAAATGAGACGGCTTTTTAGTCTTTTAGTAATTGTGTCTGTTCTGTTTGCGGCATGTGGACAGACTAACGTAGGAAATACCGCCAGCGACTCAACATGGTATGGTGCTGGTAGAAACACGTTCAGAACAGGAAGAGCCTCTGGCGAGGTGCTTCCTCCCTTTGGCGCGCTCTGGGCGGTTGATGCTCCCGGCGTAGGCGTCTCGTCGGCATCTGTTGCCAAAACACCCGTTGGCTCTGAGTTAAGAGACAAGGGCACCGAAGAGGTCGCCTTTTTCTCAAGCGGAGACAAATCTGTTTTTGCAGTCTCAAAGGACAGCGGAAAGGTGCTATGGTCAATCACGTACAGAGCAGAGGCGAGTGATCCAGCTTATTCCGACGGAAGGGTTGTGTTTGTCACAAACGATGGGATCATCCAGTGCAACGATGCCTGGACTGGCAATGAGTTGTGGGTATCAAGATACTCGACTCTGAATACCATCACGCGTGAGGAGTCAGCCCCTGTAATATCTGGTGGGTTCGTTGTTGGTGGTTTTTCCACTGGACTCGTGAAAGCCTTTGATCTGGAAACAGGCCACGAGGTTTGGAGGGAAAAACTTGAGGATAGGATTAATTCATGCCCGGTTGTTGTGGAGGGTAAGGTCATCTTTGCGTCCTACTCCAAGGAGATAACAGCATTCAACATCGCAACTGGTTCGAAGGTATGGACTGCCAAGTTGTCAGGTCCTGTCATTGCCAACCTTGTGTCAGATGGGGACTCAGTTTTTGCTTGTGGAGCATTTGGCGACGTGCAGGCGTTTGATGTGGCTGACGGAAGGGAGTTGTGGCAAGTCGACACAAGGGATACCATGACTCATTCGCCCTGCGTCATTGACGAGAAGGTCATAATTCCGCTGGACACAGGCAAGATACTGGTTTTGAAGGGAAGCGATGGTTCTCTGATCAATGAACTCAACGCGCCAAAACCATCCTCAGGTCTTGTTTCTGCCGGCAATCTACTGCTCTTTACAACTCAGGAGGGCAAACTCGTATCGGTCGATCTGTTGACAGGAGAATCAAACCTTGCGTACGAATTTGCCACATGGCAGGAAGGTGTGACCAATCAAAGATTTGGAGACATCGCGATAGTCGATGGCAGAGTCTACGTTTCTGATGGTCAAAGCAAGTTCTTCTGTCTTGTGCCGAAGGATATCGCCCAAAAGGCGCACGCTGTGCGGGTACAGCCAGATGAATCTGAAAATATCGACTCGGAACAAACAGAAGAAACTAAGGATATAAACTCCGAAGAGGTTGAGCAGGCTGAGGCCTATGAGGAGACAACGCCGGAAACAGAAGAATAGCAAAATAACTCAGAATCAGAAAATCTCAATCTATCCGCCTTGCATCGATTTGTGGGGCGGATTTTTTATGCCACAGAAAAACCAGATTGAATCCTGTTTCGTAACAACACAAATTGAAAAAATAACCGAGTATTTTCTTCTTCTGGGGATAGATGACCGGAGGTAGTACTGCTGAGGACATTTTCAATCTCTTTGTAATCAGAAAAGATTATCCATTAAGAACATAAACTCACACAAGAAAAAATCTCAGGAATTGCTTACCAAAACTAAACACACAAGCAGCTTGAGCACTACCAGTATGGATTTTACAATCGTTACACTGAAATTATTCGATTATTTATGAGCCTTCGACAACTCATTCACCGATTCCCTCTTGCCAAGGCAAATAAGATAATCCTCCTGCTGAAGCGGATCATATGGATCTGGCGGGATAATGACCTCTTTGTCTCGCCTGATTGCCAGAATCTGAATTCCAAATTTTCCACGCAAATCGAGCTCTGAGATTTTTTTGCCTACGAAGTCTTCTGGAGTTTGGAACTCGGAAATGCAGTATTCATCAGATATCTCAATGTAATCCATGAAGCCGGAACCTGTGATTCTGCCTGCTAATCTTGTTGCCATGTCCTCCTCTGGTGAGAAGATGTCGTCAGCGCCAAGTCTCTCAAGAATCCTGGAGTGAACATCGTTTTCAGCACGGGCTATGACATAGGGAATGCCCATCTCATGAAGCATCTGAGTTATCAGGATGTTTGCCTCGATGTTCTTGGCAAAACCGACAACAGCCACCTCACACTGCCCGACAAGCGTGTCTCTGAGTCCCGTTTCATCGAGTGTTCTTTGAAGAGCTGTTCTTGTCGCAATCCCCTCAAGGGCTTTCACCTTGACTGGGTCGATGTCCACCGCAAGAACGGTGTAATTTCTCTTCACAAGCTCCTCGCAGAGCGCTTTGCCAAACCTGCCCAAACCAAAGACAGCGATATCAAGACTCATAGACACCTCCACAATATCAGACACAGAGAAAGGCGATGTTGTTTCATGTTTGTTATATCACCGAGGGTATTATACATAATTTACTAGACTAGGAAATTCAATTTCAGGGGATTCGTCTTCCACCTCATTATTTAGGATACATACAAACCCAAGTCGAATTAATTTTTGTATCCCTCACCCCCTCCCCTCTCCCTTGCGGCAAGGGAGAGGGGGGAAAGTTGCTGCATCCCTATCGGAATACCACTCGTCTTTTTAAACACTTTGCTTTTTATGGGAACTTTATTACAAAACTGCCTATGCAAAATTCTAAAAAAAATGTGGACTGCAGACAATTTCTTAGGGAATGATAACTTACTGATACCCCCTCTCCTCCTTGAGGAGAGGGCCGGGGTGAGGAGATTCTTTTTTACTCACCAGCAGAGAATTCTCCTAGCTTCAGTCACACGATTTCTCGACATAATGTGTAATTTTTTCGACCGAATCAGAGCTGCTTGCTCCAATATCCATATTCTCTTGACTAACACTATCTCTTTTGTTTCCCTAGAAATGGGTAAAAGAATAGACACCGATTGGTTTTTCTACGTAGATTCAAAAACGATGATATCTTCTAAAAAATTGGCTGAATTCTCTACCATAAAATTACACAATGAGAACCTATTAAAGTCCCTTTATACAATCAATCCGCCACATATATAACTCATATTCCTCCTTATTCCTTGACCCAAAATCATTCTTTGCCTATGATTGCGCAGGATAAACCAGAGAACACAGGAGGAAACTCATGCATATAAAAGTAATCAAGAGAAATCCAAAGAAATGCCAGATCATCGACTCAAAGTGCCGCGAGTGCCAGACCCCATGCAAGTCGGCAGCAAAGACAGCCAACACCATCGGTAACCAGGTTTGCGAACTCAAGAAGAGGGAGACACGCTGGATACTGTAGCCCCAAAAGGCATTATTCACACATTCACTGTAAATGGCACGACCCTGCTGGCAGACACTGCCACAGGGTCTTTATTAGTTCTGGACTCTGAAACAGCCAAGATCACAAAACTCCTTGAGGATGGCAAGTCTCTCGAATCAATTCCCGACTCATCAGCTAAATCTGAGCTCCAACAACTCATCAAAGACGGAACAATCCTCTCCCCTGTCGAGTTCCCTCCCCCACAAACACTCTCCCCAAAATCAGTTTGTCTGATTGTCTCACACGCTTGCAACATGGCTTGCACCTATTGCAGCCTTGCTGGCGTGACGGGCGAGGACAAGCTCATGAGACCAGAGACTGCCGTGCGGGCAATCGACTGGATAACAAGGGTAGCCCCAGGAAGAAAGATTGATGTTGATTTCTTTGGCGGGGAGCCACTGCTTGCCTGGGATACGGTGAAAGCAGCGGTCGAGGCTGGAGAAAGGCTCTCAAAAGAGCGAGATAAACTCATCAGATGGTCACTCTCGACCAACTGCATAGCTCTTGACCAAGAGAAGATTGATTATTGCCGAGAGCATTTTATCTCACTGATTCTAAGTCTGGATGGGAACGAAGTGACTCATGACCTCTACCGAAAGACAAAGAACGGAGGGGGCAGCTTTGAGTTGGCATCGAGAAATGCGCTTGAGGTTACCAAAAACTGGGATGGTGGTTTCTATGTCAGAGGCACCTACTCCAAAAAATCTATTAATTTCTCAGACTCAGTAAAAGCTCTCCACAAGATGGGTTTCTCATCTATCGCTTTTGAGCCTGTTGTGTCCTCTGACCCGGAGATTGGGTTCATCACAGATGACTTGCCAACCATCAGAGTTGAGTATGAAAAGCTTGCAAAATACTACGTTGAATGCAAAAAATCTGGAAATCCTTTCAGGTTCTATCACTTTGAGCTTGACCTCGATGAAGGACCTTGCGCCTACAAGGTCGCTGGAGGATGCGGGGCAGGATGTGAATACGTTTCAATCTCACCAGACGGCACACTTTGGCCCTGTCACCAGCTCGACGGCAACCCCAGGTTTGGCATGGGAGAATTGAGAGACACAATCCCTGAGTCTGGTAGTGAAAAACAGGGAGATGAAACCCTTGAGCTTGATACTGGAAAACTGGATGTTGCCGGCCTCCAGGAAAACTACGACAAATACACTCAAATAAACCACATCAGTAACAAACCAGACTGCATCAGCTGTTGGGCCTCAACCCTTTGCGCGGGAGGATGCATCGCCTCGAACCAAATCATCGAGGGTAGTTTTTCAAAAATCTACAAAATCGGGTGTGAGATTCAAAAGATTCGGCTTGAAGTGGCGTTGTGGGTGCAAGCACAGCTAAGCTAAGATGCATCACCTAACAATCAATCTTTTGTGATTTTTTATTTCTTCAGGTTGACGAGTCCTATTTCTGAAAGGAAGCTTGACTGCACTATATTTATGATTGCACAAGATTTGAGTGATTTCCTAAAACCACTAAACTTGCCTAGCATGAATAATATATCCTTTGGAATAAATATAGGCACTTGACTAGAATAAAGCTTGCAAAGCTAGAAAGAAACAGGGTAATTCAAAACTTTTTTGTTACAATGCATCTTTCGAACCAATAAAAACAAGGATAGCATCACAGAAATCTAAAATAACTAGAAATGCTCAACCTTTAGTAACAATACAAAATCGCCTCCAATGCCATAACAAATAGAAGCATATCCCAGATTAGTCTAGTACCAGAATTTTTAAAACCCCCACCAAATGCTTGGTAGGGGGCTAAACATATCCTCATCCAACAACTAAAAGTTTTGCGATAACCTCAAGCGCAAAAGCCTATTCTGCCTGTGTAAATATCTCCGTCAGCAACCCCTCGATCCTATCCACCAAACGCTCAAGTTCATAGGTTGTCAGGGTTTCCATCATGTTGGTACCAGTGGCCGAAACCTCCTGGTCACCTCTTCTCTTGAACCATGCGGCCTCAAACTTCCTTGACAACTCCTTGACCTTCTCAACCCTCTCTGGCGTCGCTCCAGGAAATTTCTCAAACAGGTCAGTTCCAATGTCGTTAACCAGCTTCAGGTCGTCAGACATTTTCATCCAACGCTTGTCTAAAGCCTTCAAAACTTCCATGTTCTTGCCTGTGACCTTTCCCCGGACGGTTCTCTTGAAAAGAACAACAGCCACGCCGATGAGGACACCGAGGACAGCCATCCCAAGGAGGTACCAAACACTTCCCATCGACTAGTTTGAGCCCTTTAGAGAATTGAGTCTTGCGGTGATTTCGTCGTCCTCTGAGTATTCTGCAATCTCATCGTCGAGTGTGTCTGCCGCTGTACCACCGAGTTCTGCCAATGCCGCTGCCTTCTGCTCGCGCTTGATGACCTTTGCCTCAAGGTCGTCAAAGCTTGTGCCAAGGTTGTTGACATTCAGGTTACCCATGATTTTTGCGACCTTCTCCTGCGCCTTTGCAGCCTTGTTCCTGGCGATAAGCTCATCCATCTTGACCTCTGCCTCATCGATCTTGGCGTTGAGCGCCTGGATGATGTCCTTCAGTTTGAGCGTGGTTGCGGCCTGCGTGTCAAGCGATGTGTTTGTAGAATTCTCTTGCTTCTCGAGTGTGATGACTCTTGCAATGCACTTTCTGGCAAGCTCATCGTTACCCTTCTTTGCCGCATTCTGCGCCGCAAAGTTGTACTTCTTGATGTCTGCTTGAATATCAGCGAGTCTCATCTGGGTCTGTCTCTCGATTGCCATAGCCTCAGCCGCTGCGTCTGTTGCTCTTGTGAGTTCTGTTTTCATTTCATCAATTCTGAGCGGAAGCATCTTCTCAGGGTCTTCCATCTTTGAAATCCAATCATTGACGTTGCTGGCCAAAATATCACCAATTCTCTTAAAGAATCCTGCCATGTGTAAACACCTCCTGTTGTGCTTATAATACTAACCGATAGCGGTTATTAATCAATAGCTGCCTGGCATTGACAGCTGTGTGTGAGATTGGCATAATCTTCCTCATGTCTGTACTCTCACAATTATCACAATTAATTAGACCCTATAAGAAACAGTATGTTTTCTCGATTCTGGGACTCCTGATCTCTTCGGTCGACACATTCATACCAATGCTTATCTCAAGGAGTATTGACGCTGCGACATTTGGCTACAAAAGCGGTCTCCCGGTAAGTGATCCCCTTCACATACCGCCAGGCGATCCGAACTTCATTTCTACTATTGACGCAAACAGGGTAATACAATTTGCTCTGATTTGGACGATTGGCGTTATTCTCTTCAAGGTGTTTTTCTTCTTCATAAGTAGATACACAGTAATGAAGGCATCTCGCAAGATTGTCTACGATTTGAGGAACAACATATACAAGAAGCTTATGGTTCTGCCTGACAAGTTCTTTAAGGGTATGGCCACAGGCGAGGTCATGAACAGATCTTCTTCTGATGTTAACATGATTATGAGAGGATTATCAGTAAGCACTGTACAGATACCAAACTCCATACTCAGGGCAACAATGTCATTTATTTTCATGTTTGCTTTATCATGGCAGCTGGGACTGGCGTCTCTCATCCTTCTCCCCCTCGTGTTGTTCGCCGAAAACTATCTCGGAAAGAAGATTCATAAACACTACATAAAGGTGCAAAGATACTTTGACAAGGTCTCAGACCGTATACAGGAAAACCTGTCAGGTGCTCGCACGATAAAGTCCTATGCTCAAGAGAATGCTGAGAATGATAGATTCACAGATCTTATCAACGGTTACGTTGAGACAGTCAAACCAATAAACAGAATAGAAGCCATCTGGTGGCCTGCAATAGGCATTGCCATCTGGATACCCATACTGGTTGTGCTTTATATCGGCGGTTTCCTGTACATGAATGGCCAATTGACAACTGGAAACCTCGCCGCCTATGTTTCATACATCGTTCTTCTGATTTGGCCAATGATTGCTCTTGGATGGGCTTTCAACATGTACTACCGTTTGAAGGTTTCTGTTGAGAGGATTTATGAAATACTCAGCGCTCCTGTAAGCATTAAAAGTCCTGAGAACGCGTACAAACCAGATAAGGTCAAGGGTGATATTGAATTATCAGATGTCTCACTGTTGTATGACGGCGGAGAATACAGCATCAAGAACATCTCCATAACAATTCCCCATGGTCAAACAGTTGGAATCGTGGGACCTGTCGGCGCTGGTAAGAGTTCATTTACAAAGCTGCTTCTGCGCACATGGGATGTTGACACAGGTTCCGTCAAAATTGACGGCGTCGATGTCAGACAATGGGATTTGAATGAACTCCGAGGGAACATTGGATATGTCCCCCAAGACGCCTTCCTTTTCTCCAGTTCGATTGCTGAGAATATTTCATTCATCAAACCAGACGCAAACAAGGAAGAGATTTTATCTGTTGCGCAGAAGGTGCAACTGAAACAAGAGGTTGAGGATTTCAAAGAAGGGTTTGAAACCGTCATTGGCGAAAGAGGTGTCACGCTCTCCGGTGGACAGAGGCAAAGAGTGGCGATAGCCAGGGCTCTGCTTGCCAACCCACCCATCATGATATTTGACGACCCACTCTCAGCAGTTGACACCCACACCGAGGACTCAATCATTGATGCGATTGAACCCACACTCGAGGACAGAACAGCCATCATTATCGCCCATAGAGTCAGTATCATGAGGCTCTGCGACAGAATCATCGTTATACAGAATGGCAAGATAACAGAGGACGGTTCTCATAATCAGCTAATGGAGCTAGGCGGCTATTACGCTGACTTGGTTGAGAAACAGAAACTCCAGACAGAGATAGAGACCAAAGCAAGGAAGGAGGTAGACTAAAGAATGCCATCATATAGACACGAAGAAGATGTCGTCGGCAAAGCGTTCAGTTGGAAACTCGCAAGACGCATGTTTGTCTACCTCAAACCTTACAAATGGCGTCTTGTAGTTGGCTTGTTCCTGCTCATCGTGAGTAATTCGCTGCACGTTCTCTCCCCGCTGTTTATCGGAATTGCTATCGATAAATACATCAAGAATCTGGATTTTGCTGGACTGGGCTGGATTGTGTTGGCTATCCTTTTCCTGCAACTCACCAGACTGTTTGCTGATTTCTGCAAGTCGGTTGTGCTTCTTGACACGAGCCAATTCATCATGAGGGATATCAGGATTCAGATATTTGAGCATTTCCAGACGCTCCAGATGTCGTATTTTGACAAGAATCCTGTTGGAAGACTCATGACTCGAATCACCTCAGATGTCGACGCAATCGGTGAATTCTTGTCAGGCAGCATCGTCACTGTTCTATCAAACATCTTCACGACGTTATTTACATTCGTCATGCTCTTTTCGCTTGACTACAGGCTGGCATTTATCACGATTACCGTCATGCCCTTTATGTTGGGAGCAATGACCGTGTTTGCGCACTACGCTCAGAAGCTCTACAGGGATGTGAAGATTAAGATGGCGAAGGTAAACGCCTTCTTGCAGGAAAGCATCACTGGCGTCATGGACATTCAGGTCGCCAATAGACAGAAGGTCAATCAAAGGATGTGCCATGAGGTAACACATGAGCTCTTTGTGGCGCAGCTTCGATCTATCGTAAACTACACATTGTTTTTCCAGTCAATCGATCTTCTTGAAACTGTTGCGCTCGGATTGCTCATTTGGTACGGCTCAAAACTAATCCTCATAAACACACTCACTGAGGGACTTGTTGTCGCATTCGCTCAGTATGTTAGAGAGTTCTATGGTTCGATACACGAGATATCCGATAGATTCAACGATATGCAGACAGCCATGGCATCCTCTGAACGAATCTTTACCGTGCTTGACGAGAAGATAACAATTACAGAAAAACCTGACGCGCTCGAGTTTCCTGGGAAGTCTAAGGGCGAGGTCAGCTTTGAGGGCGTACACTTTGCCTACAACCCAGGCGCACCAGTTCTCAAGGGGATTGATTTTGAAGTAAAACAGGGAGAGAAGATTGCGCTTGTTGGCCCAACGGGGGCTGGCAAATCAAGCATCATCAGTCTCCTCTCCAGGCTCTATGATATCCAGACGGGCGACATCAAGATTGATGGTCATTCAATCTACGACTTGACCCTCGATTCCCTCAGAAGGCAGATATCTGTTGTGCTCCAACACCCCTTCATCTTCTCTGGTCCACTGATAGAAAATATCACCATGCTCTCACCAATCAGCCGTGAACAGGCAAAGGATGCTGCGAGACTTGTTGGGGCAGAGGACTTTATTCTAAAACTCCCCGATGGATATGACACCATCATGACTGAGCGTGGAAGCACACTCTCTGTCGGTCAACGTCAGCTTCTGTCTTTTGCCAGGGCAATTGCCCACGACCCAAGCATCCTGGTACTCGATGAGGCGACAAGTTCGATTGATACAGCATCTGAGATGCTCATCCAAGAGGCTATGCAGAGGATGATGAGCGGCAGGACGTCGATTGTCATCGCCCACAGGCTCTCGACAATCAAGGATGCCAACCAGGTGCTTGTCATCGGCAACGGCAAAATCGTCGAGCGCGGCACCCACGACCAACTACTACGGATGGATGGGGTTTATAAGAGACTATATGAGTTGCAGTTTAAGGGGCAAGAAGCCTAAGAAGTAACTAGTTCTAAATCAATTCTCTAGACCTATGACTTTTTGGTTGTACCTTTATTTGTTTCTGATTCGCCCTTTAACTTATTTACTATCTCAGGAACTGCTTTAACACAGTCTCCTAATACCGGGATGAACCGACTGTCAGTAAGATCGATTACTGATTTTTTAAAGAATCTCCTAATTCTATCAAGCCCGTCTTGGCTTATGTCATTTACGATTAAAACCTGATTAGGATTTTCATTCATAGACTGAGATACAATTTTCGATATATAAGTATCAGCTTCAGAGAACGAGTAGCCAGACACAACAATGTACTTGGCTTTAAATACCAGCTCTCTGGCTCTATTCCATATTTCGATTAAATTTGGAAACAAAATGAACTTATAAAGCAATGGTGGTACTATTAACGGCGTTTGTATGCTTTGACATGACGGATTCTGACACACACCAACAATTGGATAGGTTTGATTATTATTTCTAATATTTCTAATAACCTCAAAATCAACTTTATGCAATCTTTGACACGAATCACAATAGTGCCAGTTTATTGAGCCATGCATTTTAATCAGCTCTATTAAATTCTTTTTATCAACTTCATTTTCTGGTGGATAAACCGAGAAATCCAAACCATACTCAATTTTGTTCTCGGAAATTGCCTCATCCATACAAATATCATAGTTTGTAGTAACTATACTGACGTTTTCATTGTTCAATGCAAAATTGGCTATAGAATTATGCGCATTATTTGGCGTTGCATTTATCATCGTGCTAGTTATTAGTGAAAAAAGATTTTGAAGAGTATCCTGAACTACAGTAATTGATGAACTAATTTGAGCAATATTGAAATCGTCCATTGTTTCGTCAAAATCATCGACAGCAACTACTGGATTAATAAAAGTATTTAGTAGAAGTGTTAGTTTTTGGTTCTTGAGAGAGTATTGAGAAAAATACGCAGCAGTTAAAAGAGTCTCTACGTCAGTTATTTTGTATTTACTTATAAGATTAAGTAAGTCATCAATTTCCTTTTTATGAATTTTATTTGCTTTGTCCACAATTTTTTCTAAGAGTTTCCCTACAACAGGAATATTTGAAGGTGCTGATATGCCTGCACCCACAAGAAATACGCATTTATCATCTTTTTGCAAAACATTTATCTTTTGTAACTGGTCAACGGATTTACTTAGATCACTCTGTAAATCTCTTGAAAGACGTCTAGTTCTTAATGAAAAAATTGTCGGCGATCTTTCAACATAGTTCGATAACAAACGTAGTTTTTCTGGAAATTCATTGATATATCTATAATAATATTCGGAATTATTTTCTTTCCCATATGATAATCTTCTCAAAACAAAATCTATCTCAGATACACTTGCATACTCTAGGTCAAAATTATCTAAGAATTCAACCATACCAGAACCAAGACTTTTTTTAAACTCATCATATCCAGTTATCACGTAAACCTCCCCATTGCTTCAATGCAACACCTTGCTACTTTACCAATATTTATCATCTTGTCAAACGTATAAATATCTCATTAACTAAAAAGAGGATACATCCTAAACGGGCATATCCTCCAATAGCGCCAAATTCTATTACAAACTACTTTATCAGAACTTACTCATTCCCATTAAAAGGCGGATACTTATCCGTCATCATAAACATCCAATACGCATTGACTCGGAGCGACCATCTCTGATATCTTTTCGCGAACTCAAACACGCTGCGTGGGTACTTGCCAGTGAAGAGGATGGCAAACCAAGCATAAATTAGAGCAAAGTAGACACCGATGCCAAAAAACAACAGGCAGATGCCGTGTGGGATTCCAACAAAGATCATCCCGAAGAAAGTTTTCAAAAGCAACATGCCTCTTGAGAGATCTTCTGGATACTCAACATCAAACTTAACTGGTGAATCAGACATAAATCAGCCTCCTTTTTGTTGGTTTTAAAATTGTATTTAATATTAATTTAGCTGTCAAATGATTTGATAGAAGACGTAGTCGGGACAAGTGCACCACTTTATTGTGCAGCCCCCAGGATTTGAGATCTCGTGGGTGTATTCCCTGAAAATACACCCACGAGACCGCACAAAAAATCAAAAGGGACAAATTGATTAAACAAATGCGATTCAAACCCAAATATATGTCGATACATCCTACATCTATCCCCGCTTGCAAGTGTCAATACAAAGGAATAGAATCGGTAAACATCAAAGAAGAGGTGAGTTGTATGAATAAATGGCGCAAGGTTGCCTGTGCTCTCGTTGTTACATTCTCTCTGGTTTCGGTTGTGGTTTTCACTGGTTGCGGTTCACCGTCAGGTCCCGTTGGTGATCTTTCTGGCACGGTGTCAGAGGACAATCTGTCACTTACAAGCGGTGATGGTGGCGTGTCAATAAACTTCTCTGAGTTTGATGTTGACTTGGACATGGCAGTATCTGTAAAAAAAATCGATGTGGAGCCAGTTGAATCAGACCCAGACACCTCGGTTCTTGCCTATGACTTCTCTGTCCCAGAAGGAACCGAATTCACCTCACTGATCACCCTCACAATCCCATATGATGCCAATAAATTCCCCACCGAGGCTGATCCCGCCGACTATGTTGAGGCTGCATACAAAAACGAAGAAACGGGCGATTGGGAACCGGTTGTTTTCGATATAGACACGGAGAACAAAGTAGTCAACATAACAACTGACCACCTCTCCACCTATGCCGTCTTCACCTACTCCAAGGAGCGAACCCGAAGAACAACCGTCGCACTCAACTCCCTTGCGCCTTATCAACTCAAGTCTGCCGATAAAAGCCTGTACACAACAGTTCTCAAGGACATCATCGACAACAAAGGACAGCCAACGGATATCACACTCAAGCAGGGGTTCGAGATAACAAACGAGGCTCTTGGTATCTCAGGAAACGCCCTCACCACAGTCACCGAAGCGATGTATGTCACAAAGAGTTTAAGCTCTCTTGGCAATATGTTCACAGCGGTCGGTGTGGCAGCAGCACTTGTGCAGGCTGCCTATGACTGGGAAAAACAAGATGATGGACTAGACCTAAAGACAAACCTCACCAAAAACATGTCCTATCTTGGGGTGTCTATTTGGGGCAGTAGTGCGGCAAAACTCTGCTCTGTTGGAGTGTTTTGCATCGACTACTCGCTCAATGAGTTCGGAAAGCAGGCCTGGAGTCAGAGAAATGAAGTTTATCAAAGAGCATACTCAATGTATTACGGAGACAAATATCCTGGCAACAAACTCCCAAAAAAGCTCTATTCCCTGATTTATGATGCTTATTCGAAAACGAGGAACAATCCAGGCAGCTTCAACCTGGTTGAGGAAACAAAGAGCATTGTCCACAATTTTGCAGGAGAGTTTTGGAGGGACGAGATAAGTCTGCCAGAATATCTGCAGAAAGTGGGTATAAAGTTTTCAGGACTTGGCGGTTTCAACGACAACACAATCAAGGAAACAACGGAGTCCTTTTATGTTGAACTCATGCAAACCACCATGCAGCCAATATTCAAGCGAATCTCGGGACTTATCGTCTACGACCTACAGCAGGACTACCTAAGAAAACTGGCAAAAATTAGAGACGAGTTCAACAGAAAAATCAACGTCAACATCTTCGAGACAAAAGCAAACGAAGCTGATGAATACAAGTACGCTGAGCATTATGTAAGGTTCTCCCCATTGGAGGAGGGAACAGACCTGAACAACTGGACGGGTAAACTCAAAAAAGACGCGACCGCTAAGACGTACTTCACCCTCATTGGCTACTTGCAGTCTGGTGCTCCAAAGAACCTCGATATCTATGCCCCCAACGCAAACCTGGAGACCGATGAACCAATTGAGACAATCCCACTTAAAATCGACCTTGGGGCAAAGGAGCTCAACATCGATGTTGGCTCCAAACCTCCGACACTTGATGAACTTGTTGGCACATGGACAAGCGACGCCAACAAATTCACGTTGTTGAATGCGGATGCTGACTGGGACAAATTGAAGAAATTCATTGCCGATGGATCTGAACAGGCGATGAAAGAAATCCAAGAGGAATACGGTTGTGATGATACGGGTTTTGAGGCAAGCCCAGAAACCATTGACACAATTAAGTTAGGTTTGGACACAAAGATAGGATCAACTCAATATATAAAATTCTCAATCGAGAAGGTCGATGAGACACATGGCAAACTGACATTTGTATCCTTCCCCAACTCATCAGAGGGAGAGTGCGATTCCGTCACCGGCCTGTCTTTCTTGTTCTCATACAAAGACGGGAAAGCCGCCATTGACTACAAGTCCATGTTCAATGGCATCAACACACTCATGAGTAAAAGCGGTGATGGCTCCGAGTTACCGTTGTCATCATATATTCCTGGCCAAGGCGGATTGACAGCCAAATTTGGTGTGAGTGACTCAAGGGAGAAGGTCATAATCCTTTCGGGAAATATCGACTACAGCATTGCTCTAGAGGACGAGTCATTCAGTTTCAAAATCTACATCAACTACGGCTTGTATGGCGAGAAGTAGAACCGCACTGGGCAGCTAAAACATATTATGCTGCCCGAGTTTGTTTTATTTGGTCATGAATTCCACAGCTATCCTGTGGTTGCCATACTCTCGGTAATCACAGGACTTATTCTTGTTTGTATTCAATCAAGGAAATTGGGGTATTCTTTTGTTTTTTCACTGCTCCTCATGTCTGGGATTCTGGTTGGGTTCTTTGTTGGAGCAAGGCTGTTGAATGTTGCTGTCAACTTCTCCTATTTTCGGCTCAATCCTGGAGCCGTCCTTGGGCTTTCATTCAAGGGGTTTTCAGTTATCGGGGGAGTTTTTGTGTCAGGTGTTTTATTGGTGATCATCCACAATATCTGGAAAAAAGACATACTCAAATTCTTTGACTCCATCTCAATCCCCTTTCTCTTTTCGTTTTCCATGATGAAATTTGGGTGTTTCCTCAATGGTTGTTGCTCGGGAAAAGCGACAACAAGTTGTCTGGGGATTGTTTTTCCATCAAAAGAAACTGTGGCTGATCCAGTTAAGATTTTAAATTTTCTTTCAGGCTTTGTTTTTGGGGTGAAGAAGGTTTTGCCGACTCAATTATTCGAATCGGTTCTTGCTCTTGTGATTGTTATTATCGTTGCATTGGTCTCAAAAAAACATCTTCAAAAAAGAGGTGATGTCTTTGCATTCTCGATGCTTTTGTTTTTTCTTATGAGACTATCTGTGCATTTCTTCAGGGTTTTCAGTTACTCGCCTGTGATTGTTTATTTTGTATATCCACTCATCTATTTGGTGTTTATCAATTTATCAATACTGTGGCTATGCAGGAGGGAATTAATAAAACATTTACTATCCAGAATCCTTTTGCGATAAGATCACCAACACTTTAATCGTTAATTTTGAAACCTATGGCTTATGAGTTACGTCACCTTTTATCGGATTTCTGAATCTCTACGAAAGAATTCTTCCGCTAAAATTATCCATTGTCACTGTGCACAAAAGCAGATAGTTACTGGAAAGAGTCCTCAAGGTAATCACGTATATTCAAATGGGAACCGCTATAATATTCATATATAAGTAGTAAAATGATTGAGATATTGTGATTTTTTTACACCACAGAATCGCATGTATTCACTATGCAACGAGAAATATTTCTTTCAGATGGAGCTTTTTTTGAGGAACGATGTAATTCCCCTAGATATGACAAAAAGGGCTTGGCGACTACCTACTCTTCCACATAGTTTCCCACGCAGTACCATCGGCCATGCTGAGCTTAACTGCCGTGTTCGGGATGAGAACGGGTGTTTCCTCAGCGGCATTGTCACCAAAACCCTTTTCGATTGTTAATCAAAACGGTTTATCGTTTTTCTTAAGGTTCTTGGGAATTAACACCAAGAAAACTATGCAGGAAAGCATATTATAGCTAAGCCTTCGACCTATTAGTACACATCAGCTGAACGCATTGCTGCGCTTACACCTTGTGCCTATCAACCCGGTAGTCTTCCGGAGGTCTTATGCTCTCTAGGAGCCAGAAAACTCATCTTGGGTATAGCTTCGTACTTAGATGCCTTCAGTACTTATCTAACGGAACATAACTACCCAGCACCTGCCGTTGGTACGACAACTGGTACATCAGCGGTTCCTTCGCCCCGGTCCTCTCGTACTAGGGGCGATTTCCCTCAATTTTCTAACGCCTGCGGTGGATAAGGACCGAACTGTCTCACGACGTTCTGAACCCAGCTCGCGTGCCTCTTTAATGGGCGAACAGACCAACCCTTGGGACCTTCTCCAGCCCCAGGATGAGACGAGCCGACATCGAGGTGCCAAACTCCCCCGTCGCTGTGGACGCTCGGGAGGAATAAGCCTGTTATCCCCGAGGTAACTTTTATCCGTTGAGCTCTGGCGCTTCCATACGCAACCATCGGGTCACTATGACCTGCTTTCGCATCTGCTTGGCCCGTCAGCCTTTGCAGTCAAGCCTACTTATGCCATTGCACTCTTTGCGTGATTTCTAAACACGCTGAGTAGACCTTTGTACGCCTCCGTTACTTTTTAGGAGGCGACCACCCCAGTCAAACTGCCCGCCTGACATTGTCCTCCAGCCCGATTCAGGGTCTTGGAGTTAGAAACCTAATATAAAAAGAGTGGTATCTCAAAGTTGGCTCCACCGAAACTGGCGTTCCGGCTTCAAAGCCTCCCACCTATTCTGCACGAAATATATCAAATTCCAATGCCAAGGTACAGTAAAGCTCTACGGGGTCTTTCCGTCCTACCGCAGGTAGCCCGCATCTTCACGGGCACTGCTATTTCACCGAATCTCTGGTCGAGACAGTGGTCAGATCGTTACACCATTCATGCGCGTCGGAACTTACCCGACAAGGTATTTCGCTACCTTAGGACCGTTAGAGTTACGGCCGCCGTTCACTGGGGCTTCAATTCAAAGCTTCGCTTGCGCTAACCTCTCCTTTTAACCTTCCAGCACTGGGCAGGTGTCAGCCCGTATACATTGCCTTGCGGCTTTAGCACAGACCTGTGTTTTTGTTAAACAGTCGCCTGACCCAATTTTCTGTGACCCTATGCTAGAAATACAAAGAGACCTTTGTACTCCCCTTGGGCGCTCCTTCTTCCGAAGTTACGGAGCAATTTTGCCTAATTCCTTAACCAGAGTTCTTTCGCACGCCTTAGGAGACTTCTCCCCATCTACCTGTGTTGGATTGCGGTACAATCACTTAGTTATCTCGCTAGAAGCTTTTCTTGGAAGCGTAGTTGGGCCACTTCGCCTTGCGGTTCCCCTTATACCCTCAGTTATATCCCGGCGGATTTGCCTACCAGGACAACCTACGGTACAGGCCCAGGACAACCAAAACCTGGGACAGCTTACCTTTCTCCGTCACTCCATCACTCAAACGATAACTATGTGGTGCAGGAATATTAACCTGCTTATCCTTCGCATACGCCTTTCGGCCTCTGCTTAGGCTTGACTAACCCTGGGCGGACGAACCTTCCCCAGGAAACCTTAGATTTTCGGCGGCAATGATTCTCACATCGCTTTGCGCTACTTAAGCCAACATACTCACTTCTTGTCAGTCCAGCACTCCTTACGGTATACCTTCACTCCAACAAGAACGCTCCCCTACCAATACCTCAGTATTCCACGGCTTCGGTTATAAGCTTAAGACCCGTGAATCTTCGGCGCGGAATCACTTGACTAGTGAGCTATTACGCACTCTTTAAATGGTGGCTGCTTCTAAGCCAACATCCTAGCTGTCTGAGTAATTCTACTTCCTTCGGTTCACTTAGCTTATATTAGGGACCTTAGCCGGTGGTCTGGGCTGTTTCCCTTTCCCCCATGCGATTTATCTCACATAGAGTCACTCCCGACGTACGACGTATGGTATTCGGAGTTTGGTAAGGGTTGGTACCCTTGTGAGGGCCCTAGCCTTTCCAGTGCTCTACCCCCATACGTTAATTTAGTCGAGGCTGCACCTAAATGCATTTCGGGGAGAACCAGCTATCGCCGCGTTCGATTGGAATTTCTCCGCTACCCACAGTTCATCGGATATGTTTTTTCCCATAACCCGTTCGGTCCTCCATGAGGGATTAACCCCACTTCAACCTGACCAAGGGTAGGTCACAGCGGCTTCGGGTCTATCTCATCATACTCGCGCCCTATTCAGACTCGGTTTCCCTACGGCTCCGGGTGCTCCCTTAACCTTGCATGATAAGATAACTCGTTGGCTCATTCTTCAATAGGCACGCAGTCACACTGTAGAACGAGTCTACATAGTGCTCCTACTGCTTGTAAGCATACGGTTTCAGATTCTATTTCACTCCCCTTCCGGGGTTCTTTTCACCTTTCCCTCGCGGTACTTTGTTCGCTATCGGTCACTGAGGTGTTTAGCCTTAGGAGATGGTCCTCCCGGATTCCCACAAAATTCCTCGTGTATCGTGGTACTCGAGAACACATCAGAGAGTGCTTGATTTTCGTCTACGGGACTGTCGCCCTCTTTGGTGAGCTTTTCCACGCTCTTCGACTAACCAAAGCATTTGTAACTCTCCGGAAGCGTTACAGCACTTCCATGTGCGTCTCACTACCCCGCATATACTAAGACTGTAATCCACATGTATATACGGTTTAGGCTGTTCCCATTTCGCTCGCCGCTACTAAGGGAATCGTTAGTTACTTTCTTCTACTCGGGGTACTAAGATGTTTCAGTTCCCCCGCTTGCCTTCCTCATGCCTATGTGTTCAGCATGGGATGACGGGATTAAATCCCGCCGGGTTTCCCCATTCGGATACGATCGGGTCTAAGGATGCTTGCTCCTCACCGATCACTTTCGCTGGCTTACTGCGTCCTTCTTCGGCCTCACGTGCCAAGGCATCCACCGTATGCCCTTGTTCACTTAGCTACCTGCTATTTCTCCTGCATAGTTTTCAAGGTGTTAACTCTTGCAGTCCGAAGCGGTCTGTCCGCTCAGGACGAGGTTCTAATATATCAAAAAAGATACCCGTGTCAACCCCCATGTTAAACATGTTTTTGAAACAAATACAACCCTGTAAACATCAATATCTTTTGAATATCAATCAATTCGCCTGGGATTCAAACTGGAGTTTTTGTTTAACTAAAACCTCCAGTCAAACCCGGTTTGCTCATACAAGCTAACAATACTTATGTTACCAGCTTTTGTTGGACTTGCAACATCAAATTCGCATAAAATTTCAAACGAGTTTGTCGGGCGCAATTTCGCCTCGAAAAAAGGTTCAAAAAAATCCGGACGACGAGGCTGTAATACCGATTAATAAAACATTTCTTGAGTATGATTTTCTTCAACACTTGAACCAATTTCCATTCTTTTTCCGAACTTGTCCTTCCAACTTCCATCGGCTACCATCGAGTCACGACAGAAATCGAACGAGGAGATCGAGAACAAATACGATGAAAACCTTTATTCATGAAGAAAAAAGTATTATCGAAACAATGATTGGAATTTTTTGCAAAGTGAAACACAACTCAAAAAACGCCCTTTGCCCCACATGTTTTAAGTTAAATGAATACGCCAAGCTCAAACTTTCCAAATGCCCCTTTGGGGACGAAAAACCAACGTGCAAAAACTGCAAAATCCACTGCTACGAGCCAGAGCAAAGGGAGCTGATTAAACAAGTCATGGCGTTTTCTGGCCCGAGATTATTGCTCTATAAACCAGCTGCTGCGCTTAGACATTTGATCAGAGGATGGAGAAGCAACAGATGCCGGAAATAAACCGGAAATGATTGGGCGTATGGGATCACCATAATGGGATCGGTAGACAAATTCTATTGATGCAATGACAGATTGAATCTCTTTCAAACAACAATTTGCAAATTCAGTTTAGCCTGCTACTATCAACCCTGTGTACATCACCTGGGAGGGGTACGTATGATTAAGAAAATCAGCAAGATAAAAAACATTGCTACATTCAAGGATTTTAACTGGGACACCAAACTGCCCGACATGAAAAAGTACAACCTGTTCTTTGGGTGGAATGGGACGGGGAAAACAACAATATCAGAAATATTTAGAAGTCTTGAAAAAGGAACAAATGAATACAGAAGTGATTCGGAGTTCATTTTGCAATTAAATGAATTTGAGTCTATATGCCAGTCAAACATCGGGGATACTAGTTTTAAAATACCAATTAGAGTGTTTAATCGATATTATGTTGAACAAACACTCTCCAAGGATAGTAAAAGCTATATTTATTATTTTACTGAAGATGGAGAAGTCAACACTATTACAGAAATAGAGGACAAGATTGATGAGTGTAAAACAAAAAAAGCTACAATAGACACTGAGCATGCAAGAAAAACAAAAGAATTTGATAAATACGTAATTGCTCAGGCCAAACAAATAAAAGACCGTTTTATTGAGCTTGGGATAAAAAAATATAGCACATTCGACAAAGCAATGCTCCACAGAAAATTCAAAGAGATGTCTGTCCAAAAAAGAGGACTAACAACAATCGAATATAGTTCTACAAAACTAAAAGAAATAATCAATTTTGAAAATGGGCTAATTATTGAAAGATACTACTACACGCCATGTCAATTATCACTATTTATTGAGAAAGCAAACATGCTCTTAACTAGAGCAACAATTGAGGATGGAATAAAAGAATTGGCTTCGAAACCTTCCCTGAGCAATTGGATCGAAGAAGGAGCAAGTATTCATGGGATATTTACTAACAATAAAAAGACAAATTGTCTCTTTTGTGGTAATGTCATATCAGAGGGGAGGATTGAATTACTTACAAAACATTTTAATGAAAAATACAGAGAGCAAATTACTGATTTGCACAAGATAAAAGAAAAATTCACTATGGAAATTAACGAGTTGATGAACTATAGTCGATTTGTTGATTCTGTCAGCAGTGCCAACATTTATCCAGATGTCAGAGACAGGTTTATACAAACGAAAGACAAATTCAAAGCGGAATACAATCTATACTACGATTATCTAAATAATTCAGCCAAAAAAATATCTGATAAGATTAGCAATATCTTTCTTATAAACCTAGGACAAATTGAATACTGCAAAAATAATATTGCAGCTATAGTAAGTAATCTTAGTAACCTACTTGATGAACATAATAATAAGGTTGCCAGACTAAATAACGAGAAGAAAAATGCGATTGAAAACCTTATGGCATACTATATCCACCTACTCAGTGATGGATACCTCAACAAGTCCGAATATATCGATGTTCTAGCCGACAAATCAAAATCAACGAAACTTCAAATAGATAAACTGGAATCAGAAAGAACAGTATTACGAGAAAAATTAATCGACTATCATAGACCAGCTCGAGAACTAAATTATGAGATCAAATTGTGCCTGGGATATGATGATTTTTCGTTTGAAGATAATACCGATATGACAGGATATTTAATTAGAAGAAAGGATGGAACTCTTGCAAACAAACTGAGTGAGGGGGAAAGAACCGCAATTACACTGATATATTTTCTTAAATCTCTTTCTGATAGAAATTTGAACATTCATGACTGCATCGTAGTAATCGACGATCCAATATCAAGTCTTGATAGTAATTTACTGCACCATGCCTATAGCACAATAATTGATAGATGCAAGAATGTAGGTCAATTGCTAATTCTGACCCACAATTTTAGATTTTTTAAATATGTTAATAGATGGTTATGCTCAAAAAATAAGGAGAGAACGAACAAAAATCATTCGGTATATATGTTAAATAACTATTATTCAAATAGTACCAGACATTCAAAAATATCCAGGATTGACAAGTTACTACAAAGTTATGAGTCTGACTATGAGTATCTTTTCTCTAAAATGCTAGATTTTAACAAGATAGAAAACCCATCTCTAGAAGAATGCTATCATATGCCAAACATCCTAAGAAAAATACTTGAAAGTTTCCTTTCATACAAAATACCGGTGACATCTAACGACACAACAGCACTACTTGATAAATTATTAGAAGCAAGTGGTGATAATAATCCATCCCGAGCAAGAAAAATATATCAATTTGTTAACTGTAAATCTCATCTAGACACATTCGATCAGGAATCTTCTTTTAACACTTTTACACTATCAGAAACCAAGGATATAACCCACGACGTTGCTGAACTTCTCAGAGAACTAGATCCGGACGTATATGCTAGGTTGGAGAGAAAAATAAAGAACTCTAGAAGTCAAACTCAAATTCCCGGGGGCGTTGAAACTCAACACCCCCCACACCATCTAGAGCTGTAAAAACCTGCTCCTGTATTTCGATTCATACTTTTAATTTCCAGCTTCGAAGTCTAAAACTACTTCTCTTCCTTCTTCTCCACCTGCTTGGCTGGCTTTGATTCGACCTGCTTAACCTCGACGGTCTTTGCCTTGTTGCCAAGATATCCCTTGAGGAAATCCTCAATATCGATGCCAGTTGCTGCCTTCATCTGCTCCATAAACTTCACAAGAGCGCCAGGGGCTGCGTTCATAAGGCGTGTAACTGAGCTTCCACCCTCTGAACCACCGCCGCCATCGATTGCAACAACCTTGTCGAAGCTGATGTTGCCGATAGCCTGTGCGCCCTGAGCCGCAACCTGCCTGTAGGTCTCAAGCACAAGGTTGAGTTTGGCAGCCTCGCCAAACTGGTTCCAAGCATCTGCTTTCGCCCGAAGTCCATCAGCCTCAGCCATGGCGACCTTCCTGATACCCTCGGCTTCAGCCTCCTTGATTCGAAGGATTCGCTGGGATTCACCCTCAGCTTCCAAAATCTTGGACTGCTTCTGGGCATCGGCTGGGATGACGACCTCAGCCCTGTAGCGCTGCTCCTCAGCCAAGGCTCTGGCGGTTTCGACCTTCATTCTGGCGTTCTCTTGAGCCTCAGAGACCTTCTGCTGCTCGACAACGACCTCTTGCCTCATTTGAGCCTCGGCGAGTGGTCCCTTCTGGTCGGCGCGCTTCTCGGCTGCAAATGTTTCACCACGATAGTTCTGCTTGGCAACGTCGCGCTCTTTCTGAGCCTCGGCAATCATTCGCTCCTGCTCAGCCTTGACAGTCTCACCCTCACGCCTTGCATTCTCTGACTGAATCATCGCATCGCGCTGGGCAAGCGCTGTACCGACTGCAGCGTCTCGCTTTACCTCGGCGGTTCGCCTTTCACCAAGAGCCTCAAGATAACCCTTCTCGTCGCGGATGTCCTGAATGTTGATGATATCGATGATAACACCGATTTTCGCCAACTCGTCACCCGTCTGGTCTAGGGTCTTCTGCACAAACATATCACGCTCGCGGTAGAGCTGCTCAACGGTGAGGACACCGATGATGTCACGAAGCTGACCCTCAAGCGTCTCTTTAATGATCTGCTTAACCTGGTCTTTTGAACTTCCCAGGAACCTCTCAACAGCACGCGCTAGCATCTGGTCTTCACTGCTGATTTTCACGTTTGCAACAGCATCGATTGTGACAGGCACGCCCTCCATCGAGTAGGCGTTGATGACCCTGACATCCGAGAGGTTCATAAGCTCAAGTGAGAGTTTGCTAACTTTTTCTATCACTGGGATCTTGAAAGCAGCTCCACCGACGACCGCTCTCCAACCTCTTGTGATAACATGTCTTCCATGTTTATCCTCAACGACAACACGGTGTCTGCGACCTGTCAGGATGAGCGCTTCGTTGGGTTCAGCTTTCAGGTAGTTGCTGACAAAAAGCCCAATGATAATGATAAAACAGATTATTCCACCAACAATTGCCGCTAAAATCCAAACACCATCTACCATTTTTCTCCTCCTTTGTTAACTCTACTTAGTCAACATCAATCTCGTCCGTGACAACCCTTGCGATGTCACCGTCAATTCTTCTTATTCTGACAGGCTCATTTTTATCAAACGAGTCATCTGGCAGATAAGCTCTTGCCATCATATAGGTCAAAAGCCCTGTTTTCGGATCAGTAACCTTGATCTCGCCAACTTTACCAACTGCAACTTTCACGCTGACTGTTGCCGACAATCCAGTAAAGGATGCGTGTGATACCTGAGTATTCGCCTGCTGTTTGTAGAGCAGCTTGAGAACCTGGTACACCAGGAAGTAAACGAGCGCTCCGCCTATGATTCCACAAACCCAGTGTGGCACAATCCAAAGAAACGCAAGCGATAGATAGCCACCGAGTCCAAAACCCATGATGAATGCCATCACGAGTCTCAGGCTCAAAAAACCTGGGCCACCCATATCGCCAACATCAACATCACCGATGTCAACATCACCAACATCAACGTCTACATCAACACCCACATCGGCATCAACACCAGAATCGAAACCGAGAAACAGCATGATGCCAAGAATGACAGTCGGCACAATAATCATTGCCAGATAGGTAATCTCAATTGTGGTCATGCCTGTTCCGCCTTTCACAACATTCATCTGCAGCTGCTGCGAATCTAAAAAAGAACGCAAGAGACACGCTTAAACCCGTCCTCTTCGTCCAACGATTTAGACCCCATTTTACCATTTTCGTTTAATTTTCCCAGAAGTAGAGTATTGCCCTTTAGATGGTCTTCGGACGATCTTTTGTTTCTTGAATTGCTCCATCACCTCTTGATAGCCGGACACCAACATCGCAGCGGGTAATGCCACAAGTCCAATGGAGAGGATGGCGATGAGTGAGGTCAATATCCTCCCAAGGACAGTGACAGGAACCATGTCACCATAGCCGATTGTTGTGAGTGTGCATATCGCCCACCAGAGAGCTTCGGGAATGCTGGCAAAGTGGTTTGGGTCGCCCGTCAACTCAACCCCTGCACCAGACTCAACATAGAACAGGATGGACGCAGCTAAAACCAACAGAACAACAACGATCGAAACAGCGATGATGAGGTCTGACGCCTTTCTTTTGAGAACGAGTCCAAGCATTTTGATTGAGTTTGAGTACCTACCGAGTTTGAGAATACGGAAGATTCTCAGCATTCGGAGTATTCTTATGAACCTCAAATCAATGGCTGTCTTGGATAGAGCAAAATGCAAATAAAATGGGAGGATTGCGCCAAAATCAACAAGCGCCATAAACGACATAGCATATGCGAGTCTGCCCTTTATTGGGTGTGAATAGGTTGGGTTGCAGGTTATCGTCCAAACTCTGAGCAGGTATTCAACAGAAAAAATCATCACAGAGACAAAATCAAAAAGACCCAGGAAATTCTGGGCGCCCGTACTCAGGTTTTGAGTTGTCTCGATTATTAATGCAAACACGTTCAATCCAACAAGAATTATAATGAACCAATCGAAAATTATGCTGGCTTTATCATCTGGTTTGCCCTTTTCCAGTATCTCATAAATTCGATATTTGATGCGAGCTAATTTTGAACCCACGGTGTGTCATTTTAATCAAAACACTCACTTTTGACAATAGACAAAACGATTTTTTATACGTTTGACTCACTTGGATTATCACCTCGATTTGTATCTAGTAGTCGTTTCAATTATTTATGAATAATATTAAATTCTATTTATATATTGGCATTTGATAACGCTATATCTGACTTTTCTACCAATCAGTAGTATTTGGTTTTTTGTTAACTGTTGTTTAATTTACGCTATTGGGAATGCTCATAGTATCAAGTCATACTTTGAAAAGGAGTAAACAGATATGGCAAACACTGAGATTATGGGTATCGTACTAAAAATGGCCGACAGAATGACGTCTGATGCACATAAGAGCTACTGTAGGGAGAAGGCTGGAATTGACCCATCGTCAATCTCGGATGACAGCTGGGTGCCAATCGATACTTTCAACAAATACATGGCAGCTCTTGCTGAGAAAACGAGCAAGTGGGGCCCAAAAACTGTGGGCATAAGCACCGTTGCAGAGCTCTCAAAATCAACTGGATTTCTGGACTACATGGTCGATTTCAAGGAAGCTCTTGCAAACCTGAAGGACGTCTATAGCGCTTACAACAAGGGCACTGATATTGGTGTATATTACCTTTCTTACATCGACGACAGCACTGTAAAAATTGAGACAACATCCATCCTTAATCCAAGCTTCCACATCGGTGTTGCTGAGGGTGTCATGAAGTATTTCGGCAAGATGCCAAAAAGGAGTGACATCACAGCAACTCTAGAAAACGACGGAAAGTACGTTTTCGAATATACATTGTAATTCTCTCTTTGCTTGTGTGTGTTTTAAGTAGTGCCAATGGAGACCGTCGGTAAAAACGCGCCGACGGTCTTTTTTTGTACGCGCATTCAATCCAAACTCGATCCACTCTATTTGGTTCTTACCCCTAATATCAAATCTCTTGTCTCCCCCCCTATTTGTCTTTCGATATTCCTTGGCAGGGAACTCTATCTGCGATTTTTGAGTTTTTACAAATAAGAGTGGCAATGAGATCTTGGATTATTTATCAACAGTCACCAGTTGCTACTGTTCATTGGGTAATTTCGACAAAAACTAAAATCATATGGGAATAAAAAGCTGCTTTCATAAAAATTCAATCGGTATACCTGCTGAGAGGTACACATTCTGAAACCAGAAAAGCACAACACCTAACAATCTTACCTCATCAAAAGCTTTTAAAAACCAGACCCGCTTTTTATGAGTTATCCCTCTCCAACTCCAACAGATGTTTCTTCATACCCATGCCGTAGGCATAGTTCCCGGCGTGACTTGCAGCAACCACCCTATGGCAGGGGACGATTATCAGAATCGGGCTCACATGAAGGGCGTTACCAACAGCCCTCTGCGCGCCTGGATGTCCGCTTATGTCTGCAACATCGGAATAGGTGGCTGTTTCACCATAAAGCACTTTGCGAGTCGCCTCCCAGACGTCTTTTTTGAAGGGCGTTCCATAAAACTTAAGAGGAAGGTCAAAGACCTTCCTCACACTCTCAAGATATTCTGTAAGCTGTTTTTTCACTTCCCTGGCAAGATCAGAATTTATCTGCTCCTCCCTGAATTCAGTTGGCAAGAGTCTAACCAGAAAACCATCCTCATCCTCACAGGAGAACCAGTATGGGTCAGTGAAAAAAACAGACTTTATTGACAAGACGCTACTCCTCTGGGTTCTTCCACTCCTTGAGCACCATGGCATAGGTCGCCTTGTAGGTTTCGAGGTTGGCTGCCTCAGTTGATGCTGGGTCTGGGTATGACATGAAACCATTGTCCTGCTCATACCTGACCACTCTCCCCGTTTCAAAGTCATACCAGAGTTTCTGGACAATCTCATTTGCTCTGATACCCGCTGCCCACGTGTGGTACTTCTTACCCGCAGCCTCGATATCGTGTTCTCCACCCATCCAGATAAGTCCCTGGAGAGGGAGCCCCGAGCGGTTGGCAAAGAATGTGAAGAGTTTCTTTTTGTCCTTCTCGTAGCCAAGCGTTGGAGCGTGCCAGATAATCTCATCATCATCAAGATATTCCTCGCCAGCAAATGTCTGAACAAACTCGACATCACTTGACCTTGAGCCTGCTGGAGTTTCCTCTGTCCATTTGACTATCCCCTCGCCATAGTCAGAGGATGTCTTGTGCCACCCTGAGACATCTCCGTCCCAACTTAGCGAATAGCTTGATGAGACTGGCTTCCAATCCTTGAAGCTAACAACCACTTCACCTTCTGAGGCAATACTGTATGAGAGTTTATGTTGCTCATCAGTGTAGTCATACTCAGATTTGTTCGAGATTCGAAGAACCTTTTCACCATCTATTTCATCGTGGGTGAATGTGTAGACCGTGTCACCGATGTAGGAGTCCTGCATGAATATCATGTACGTGGCTTCCGCTCCATCCGGATAGAGTGATTCATCAACACTTGAAACAACAGCCGTTGGCGATTTGCCACCACAACCTGCAAGGATTGCCACAAGGGCAACAAAAATCAGTATTCTCTTCATGTCAAACCACAGTATGTTGGAGAGGTCTGTTTTTCAAGGAAAGTTGAACCGATACCTATACAAAGATATAATTAGACCATGCGACTTAGGTTATTCTTGTGTTTTCTATTTTGTTTATCTTGGTTACCAGTTACACCAAGTCAGGCGTCAAGTGCGGCTCAAATCGGCTTCCCAAAGGCTTGCGTTGCGGAGCTGGAGACTGCCACGTGGTGTGGCTATTGTCCCTATGCAGAGAACGCTCTTTCCCGAATAGAAAACGATTATGGGGAATCAGAATTGGTTATTGTTAGCCATCACTACAATGATAGTCTGATGTCAAACGAGAGTCTTGTAAGAATGGGCAAATATGGTGTTATCGCAACACCAACCGTCATCTTCTCAGGCAACACATACCATCAAGGGGGAACTCCCGATGTTGCCGACAGATATGAGGAAAAGATTGAATACATCAGAGGCAAGAAGTCCCCATTCCTGATCCACCTAACGGGTGAGATTCAAGAGGACCATCTCTCGCTCAAGGCTACGGTTTTGGGTTGGATGGGGGTGCCTGATGAGATTGACTACACGTTCATGGTTTGCGAGAACAAAGTCCGAGTAAACGGCAGAAAATATGGTTGGGTATGCCGCGATATAAAGCCAGGTGCGACTGGTACTTCATTTACCATGGACGATTTTTCTGTAAAGACGTTTGAGCTCAACTGGAATATCCCAAAATCTGTCGACTGGGAAAATGTGTATGGTGTTTTTGTAGTCGAGTCGATGAAAAACCATCAGATCTATCAGGGAGCGAGTTGGAGCAACGGATGCCTCGAGGCAGAGGAGTATAACACTCCTCTTGGCAAGGTTTTCGACGAGCCACCCTCCGAGTTGAAGATTTCATTCTCAAATGGTGTACATCTCGAAAATACTGGAAGTTGCGACATCATCGACCAAACTGGCAATGTATACCCATCTGATGTTGAACTCGACGGCAACACTCTCGTTATCAAACCCAAAAAGACACTCTCATATGAAAACAAATACTGTGTCTATGTTCATCCAGGTAGCAGCGGCATAGGCAACTCCAGCGCCTATCTTCATTCACCGGCATTTCTGATGTTCGAGGTTGGGAAAGACCCAAACACCCCTCCAGATGAGCCGCCAGACCAACCTAAAAAACCAGCTAAGCTCAAGCTTTCAACGTTAGGTATCGATCTTGGCAAATTCACAGAAAACACCCCAAAGGAGTTTGAGTTCACGATAGAAAACGAGGGCGACTTGCCGCTCGAAGGCACAATCAGCGCCGACTGTGACTGGGTTTCATTCACTCCAATGAGCTTCACCGAGACACCTGTCACTGTCAAATGCCAGGCTTTCAAGGAGATGCTCAAGCCTGGCGTAGCCAATTCTTGCACCATCACGGTTGAGACAAACGCAGGAACGGCAAAAATTGGCGTGAAAGTTGATGTTCCGCTTTCACCCCCAAAGCTTCTGTTCTCGAAATACAAACTCATCTTTGAGGGAGACACCATGGGCGAACCCCAGACAATAAACATCAAGAACATGGGACAAACAGAGTTTTATGGGGAGATTCTTCCACAGGCGGAATGGATATATTGCAACAGCGATTCGTTTGTCAACGAAGTTGCGCTTGAGGTGCAAGCTATCACCAAGAACCTGCCAGACGGAGAACACAGGTCTGCCATCACCATCAAATCCATCGACGCGACATATGAAATCCCAGTTATTGTCAGAAAGGGGAACGTTCCACCCTCAAACACCGGCTTGAGAGTGAGTCTTGAACTTGAGTCCACCAAAGCAACGGTCGGTCAACTCGATATCGAGCTTACATCCCCACCGCAAATCACAGATGACGGAGTGGTAGTTACAGACCTAATCTCCACCTGCAAAATCCTGAGCATAGACAGCAACAGAATCGAAGGCGAAGCTGACATCACAACCATCGTGCGGGGTAACAGAAGACTACACATAGCAAAGGACAGCAAAACCGCAACAATCGAGATTGTGAGCACATGCACGAGAATTAACTATGAACTCAAGTGCGCTCCAACCGTCAAAGGTGGACTCCTGTTTGTACCACTTGAATCAATCGCTGACGCTTTTGATATTGAGCTTGTGATTGAGCTTCATGACAGCGAGGGCAAACCGGTCACCCCAGGAAAAGAAGAAATTGAAATTCATTTTGATTTCAACAAGAATACAGTGACGATAGACGGGGTGGAGAAACCGATAGATTTTATTTGTTATGTCACTGACAACGGAACTTTGATGCTTGATATTGAATTTATTAGGCAATTGGCACCAGAATCAATAGAGATTAAAGTGGATGGAGATCAACTAATCATTGAATATGACACTATGATTTTAACAATAACTGTGGGGACGAGAATGGCATATTACCAATATAAGGGATTTGAAAATATTAAAACTCCAATCCCGATGCCTTATATTTCTGAAATTGTTCAATGTCACATTGTAGTACCAATTGATGTTGTAGAGTGGTTTTTTGATGTCAGATTACAGACTGAAATTTCTGGAATACAGCCAAGCAAACCATATTCAACTCTTCTCCAACTCCGTTCTTTCAACAAAACCGCCACAATCTGCGATGACCAATACCAACTCAAAAATGAGTCAATCCAGATTGATGATACTACATATCTGAGCCTCAATGACTTCACCGAGATTTTGGGTGGGAAGTCACAAAGTGATTCTGCTAAAGATGAAATAATAATCGAAAATGACATCTATTCCCTAAAACTTAGGCTCAACGACAAATCATACGAGGTTACCAACAAAACCGAAGGCAGAAGCTGGGCAAAGTCGGTAGACAAAGCCCCTTATGTCACGTACGGTGGAGTTGACTACCTCTCCTTGGATGTTCTCTCTGACTATTTCGGGTTTGCGTATGAGCTGCTTGATGAGCCAAAGAATGTAGCTGTCGACCTCCACATCTATCTGGCAATTGATTCAACGACTGCCACAATCAATGGAATTGAGACGATACTTGAGAAAGCCCCAACGGTTGTGGCCGGAAGGTCGCTTGTCCCGCTTCGATTTGTGACAGAGACCTTCGGTTTCAAGGTTGTGTGGGATGCAGTAACAAGAACTATAACGCTTGTTAAGGACTCGCTCGAAATTAGCATCAAGCCAGGAGACACAAAAGTAGAGGTCACAAGGGATCGAATTAGCGAAACCAAAACAGTTGACCCACCACCTACTATTATTGATGGACACACCATGGTGCCGATCAGATTCTTCTCAGACGTAACTGGCGCCGCTATTGAATGGATTCCAGATGGGAAAAGGATTTACATACGGTATACTCCATCTCCATAGGGTTTTTATCCTAAATAAGTAGACAGAATGTCGGCGTTTAGATGCTCAAAGAGGTTTGACAGAGAATGTCAACTTAACCCTATCGAAGAATCCTCCTCACCCCAACCCTCTCCTCCTTGGGAGGAGAGGGAGTTTTGTTTCGCAATACCACCAAATCTTTTTTCTTTTTATAAAATGACTCTGGTCGATATACATTTCCTTCTTCTACCTTATGAAAAAGAATTGGGTATACACACTCCCCTCTACTACAATTGAAAACATTGGGCTTACATCTCCCCTCTCCCTTACAGTAAGGGAGAGGGGCTAGGGGTGAGGGATTGTGTTTTAATCTCAATAGAAAACCTCATTGGCAAAAGAGGACTAAGTATGCGTAAGTTAACAAATTCAAAAAGGTACAGAACACTGCCTTCTTTTTTGATGCATGGCTTAACCAGCCAATCAGGGTTGGTTTTCAACAGAAAAAGGTTTACTTAGATACAAATATTAATTATCTCAAAAACTCCACAACAATCGAGTTTTCGTGCAGATACGCCTTTTGGGGTTTGAGTTCGCGTTTCATGCCAGAGGCTGGAGAGGTCGCTACCTTCGTGCCGATGCGAAGCTGCACAGGTTCAAAGTCAAGAGCAACAACATACGCGCCTGGCTCTCCGTTTGCGCCAGCTGTGACCCTACCGCGCAGTATGCCATAGATGAAAACATTTTTCCCAGCCTTGACCTCGGCGCCTGGATTCACATCACCCAAAACAACGATATCAGATTCAGACTCTACCATCTGCCCAGCTCTCAAGGTGTGGGTAACAACCTTGCAACCTGACGATGGTGCTATGGATTTGGATTGAGTCACAAGCTGCTGCGGCTGGTGGGCTGGCTTTTCCAGGATTTCGACGTGTTTCTCTGGAGTCGAAACTGAGCCAGCACCCATTGGGGGAGTGGATGTCAAAACATCAACATCAAACTTATATTTGAGAACGCCTTTGATGTACTCAAACTCGCTCTTCTCAAAATTCCTGCTCCTAAGGTTTACCTTGATAGCGCTCTCTGTGAAGAATTTCTTATTAGCACGCACTCGTTTTTCGAGCATATTAAAAAGGGTTTGCATGGGATACTCATCATCAAGGACAACGGTGATCCCCTCGAGCCCGCCCCTTATCGCAACAGCTTCTTCTGGTGTTTTCTTTCTTGCCATACTAAGCCTAGATTCTAAATGAGTCCATCCTCATGTGCAAGCCTTAGTAGCCTCATTGTCGCTGTCAGTGGCAAACCCATCACGTTTGAAAAATCACCCTTGACACATTCGACAAGCATCCAACCATGGTCTTGAATGCCATAGGCGCCAGCTTTGTCAGACACATCCACGCTGCTTACATATTGCTTGATGATATCATCGGTGAGTTTAGCAAACTTCACCTGTGTCTCACAAACAGCGGTCTTTGGTGGCTTGCCGTCCTTTACTATGGCAACGCAGGTTGTGACTCTATGCTCCTTGCCTGAGAGCATCCTTAAAATTCTTCCAGCATCGCTCTCGTCAGCCGGTTTACCCACTTGCACGTTATCGACATCGACAATCGTATCAGCGGCCATTATGAGCGAGTCCGGGAATTTCTCTGACACAACAAGCGCTTTTCTGGTGGCGTTTTCTGTGGCTGTCTCATACGGTGTGTCAAGCTTTACCTCGGACACATCAGACGATTGACATTCAAAATCAACACCAAGCAATGACAACAGTTTTTTTCTTCTTGGTGAACCAGACGCAAGAATCAGTTTAACATTCACGGAATTCGCTCCTTATGTCCTCTGTGATAACACCAAGGTACTCCCCGCATTTCGTGCATTGACCCTTTACAGACCGATTTTCTATGTGACCTTTTGACCTTTCGATAACAACCGACTGGCACCTCGGGCAATAGGTGGCTGAAGCGCTACTGCTTGCGACATTGCCAATGTAGACAAACATAAGTCCCACCTCAAGCCCAATCCTGTACGCCCTCTCAAGCACGGAGAGGTCTGTGGGCATTAGGTGAGAAAACCTGTAGGCGGGGAAGAAACGCGTCACATGCCACGGCACTCTCGGTCCAAGATTGTCTCGTATCCAGGTCGCGGTTGCTGTGAGCTCCTCATCAGAGTCATTGACTGTTGGAATCACGTTCGTGATGCACTCGATGTGCATGCCCCACCTGTCCCTGGCATACACAGTTGAGTCGAGTATGTCGTCCGGGTCAATACCCTCGACTCCAATTTTTGACAGACTCACATCAGTCATGGCTTTGATGTCAACCGCCATTGCGTCGGTATATGGGCCAATGTGATCGAGCGCCTGACGGGTGAAGCTGCCATTTGTGACAACAACGGTGTAGAGGTCATTTGATGCAGCGTGCTTGAATGTGTCTTGGATATACTCAGGCCAGCGCGCTGGTTCGTTGTAAGTGAATGCTATTCCAGACGCCCCTGACTCAACTGCCCATTTGATGAGCTGCATAGGTTCGACAGTTTCTGCGACATCTGGCTTCGGAACGGCGTGCGCGATGTGATAATTTTGGCACATAGCACAGAGGAAGTTGCACCCCCATCCACCAACTGAGTAGACATGGGTGCCGGGATAAAAGTGGTACAGGGGCTTCTTTTCGATGGGGTCAAGGGTTCCAGAACCTCCAACCACTTGACCCCAAAAAGGACTCATTAATTTGCCGTCTCGATTTTCCCTCGTACGGCAAAAGCCAACTCTGCCAGGCGGGATGACACATCGTCTAACGCAGGCGATGCATGTTACGTTTCCCTTGTCATCCCCCAGCCAAAGCTTAGCTTCCTTCATTATCCTTGAATATACTCGTTGATTGCCCTTGCTGCAATCTTGCCAGCGCCCATCGCCTCGATAACGGTTGCAGCGCCTGTGACAGCGTCACCGCCGGCAAAAACGCCAGGATAGCTTGTCATGAGCTTATCAGTCACATCATATGTCCCCCATTTACTAATTTTGAGCTTTGAGGTGGTGGATGGGATGAGCGGGTTTGGAGATGTACCAAGGGCAACAATGACTGTGTCCACTTCCATCTCGAACTCAGAACCTTTAATTGGGACAGGGCGACGTCTGCCAGAGTCGTCTGGCTCTCCAAGCTCCATCTTCTCAAGCTTGATGGCTTTGACGAAGTTTTTCTCATCAGGGACTATCTCTGTTGGGTTTGTGAGCCAGTGGAATTCAACTCCCTCTTCGTGGGCGTGGTGATACTCCTCAACACGGGCTGTCATCTCGTCAATTGAACGACGGTAGATTATCATTGCCCTCTCGGCTCCGAGTCTCATGGCTGAGCGAACAGAGTCCATGGCAACGTTTCCACAACCGATAACAGCGACCTTTTTGCCTCTCCAGATGGGAGTGTCGTACTCTGGGAATGTCTTCGCATTCATGAGGTTGATGCGGGTCAGATACTCGTTGGCGGAGAATACGCCGTTTGAGTTGACTCCAGGCACCTTGAGGAACGATGGAAGACCAGCGCCTGTTCCGAGGAACACAGCGGAAAAACCTTCCTGTCCAAAGAGTTCATCGATTGTAAGAATACGACCGATGACCATGTCAAACTTTATCTCAACTCCAAGGCTCTTGACGTACTCAACCTCTGCGTTGATAACATTTCTTGGAAGCCTGAATGGCGGGATGCCATATGAAAGAACTCCACCTGGTTTGTGAAGGGCTTCAAAAATTGTGACATCATAGCCCATTCGAGCTAAGTCACCAGCGCAGGTGAGACCGGCGGGGCCAGCGCCAACAACCGCGACCTTCTTGCCCTTTGGCTCATCGCAGTGAGGGGCTCTGATTCCGCAGGATGGCTCCTTGCCGTGTTTGTATTCCCAGTCTGCAATGAATCTTTCGAGCTTGCCGATATTGATTGCATCGCCAAGTTTCGACATGGTGCAAACTGATTCGCACTGTGATTCCTGGGGGCATACTCTTCCGCAAATGCCTGGGAGGTTGTTCTTTTCTTTGTTCTTCATGACGGCAGATGCGATATCGCCGGCTGCAACAAACTCGATGAATTCTCGGATCGGGACTTCAACAGGACAACCCTTGACGCATGGTTCGTTCTTGCACTGGATGCAGCGTTTTGCCTCCTCGATTGCCTGCTCGTCTGTGTATCCGAGGTTGACCTCATCAAAGGTTCTCGCTCTGATTTTTGGGTCGAGTTCGGCGGTCGGGATTCTGACCTTTTTTATCTCTCGTGGCATTTGCATCCTCCTTCGCCGTGATTCTCACATCTGTCTTTCCAATTCTCAAGTGACTCCGCTTCCATCTTCTTGTAGGTGACGAGTCGCTCCATCAGCTCATCAAAATCGACCTTGTGACCATCAAAATCTGGGCCGTCGACACAGCCGAATTTTGTTTGGCCATCAACTGTGACACGGCAAACACCGCACATACCAGTGCCGTCGACCATGATTGGATTGAGTGAGACAAATGATGGAATCCCGTATGGTTTTGTCGCTTTGCAAACCTCGCGCATCATGATGACAGGGCCAACACAGAAGACAACGTCAATCTTCTTTCCAGCCTTCATCATCTCAATGAGTGGGTCAAGCACAAGACCTTTTCTGCCATAGCTACCGTCGTCAGTTGTGACGATGAGTTCATTGGATGCTTTCTTCATCTCCTCCTCAAAGAAGAGAAGGTCATGATTTCGAGAACCCACGATGGAGATAACATTCGCGCCTGCCTGCTTGAGACCACGGGCGATTGGATGTATCTCGGCTATTCCAACACCGCCTGCCACACATACCGCTGTTTCGTATCCATCCAGGTGGGTGGGAACACCAAGTGGCCCGACAAGATCAGCGATAGCATCACCCTCACAAAGACAGTGAAGCTTGTTGGTAGTTGTGCCAACAGCCTGAACCACGATGGTGACTAGACCTTTTTCGGGATCTACATCAGCAACAGTGAGAGGAATTCTTTCTCCCTCTTCATCTACACGGATAATAACGAATTGACCTGGTTGTGCCTTTTTTGCAATTAGTGGAGCAGAAAACACATATTTGCAGATTCTGTCGGCAAGGTCTTGTTTCGAGACTATGGTGAACACTTGTCTGCGGCCTCCTTGTTTGGAAAATAGTACCAAAGTGTAGTTTATGAATGTAAACGGTCGTGTAAACAAACTCGGTTAGTAGGTTTAATTTATTTTTTAACTATAAGATTTTAATTGGAATTGCGATATCAGACGACCCCTTTGGTGTAGAATCCTTGTATGAGAAAATTAATTTCTATTATTTTGTTTGTGACGGTTGTTCTAACAGTGGGGAATCCAGTCAATCCGGTGAACGTGCGAGCATTAGAGGAGGTTACGTTTCCCATGCCACTAATCTGCATTGATTTTGAGAATATGCAGCACACAACACCTTTTGCAGAAATCAAAGACGCTGTTTATGGGGAAGAAACACAATCATGTCACAAATTTTGGAATCTTGTTACTGATGGGAAGATAAGTGTTGTTCCGGGAGATTATGATGGACTGGAGTGGGCCAGAGCTCCAGAGCCCATCGAGTACTATGCAACCAAAGGCGAGACATGGGCAGATGAAAGAATCGGTGAACTTATCACATGGGGGTTAGAAAAAGCTGTTCAAGACGGATTTGTATTCGATGGTAAAATAATCAACAACACGTACTTACCCTATGTGTGTGTTGTTGTGAGTGGCATACAAGAAGGAGAACACAATACACCCGTAAGTAACGGTTTTTGGCCACGAGTTGGTGGAGCACTATTTAACCAAAATGGAGAGTTAATGCGCATTGGATACATCCTAATCGTAGATGATCCAAACGGCAGAGCTCCTTTGTCAATGGTTCTTGCTCACGAATTTGGTCATAGAATCATGTTGGGTGACCTCTATGATAACGAATGTGGTACGGGTGATAAACCAACAGAAGACTGTGACTTCCCATTAACATATTACGACATCATGGTATCAAGAAATAAGGGGGTTGGTCTTAGCAGCTACCACAGAATAAAACTGGGACTGGTTGAACCAATGCTAATTACAGAATCAACCGAGCTTACAATCCCTCTACTAACTTCAAATGAGTACGGTAGCATTTTAAAAATACCATTCGAAGGCACTGACGAATATCTACTAATCGAATACAGAAGGAAAATTGATGAGGACTCATTTTGGGAAGGTATACCCAAAGAGGGTATATTGATTTACAGGGTAAATGAAAGTTTCCCACACTATGGTTACATCAACAATGGTAAAAATAGACCCTTTGGAGTTGAGTTATTGAATCCAGGCGGCAATATTTGGCATGATGACGCCTGCTATACATCAACTGGGTACAATGTGGCAGGTCCAAATACAAATCCTTCGACCTTGCCAAATGACAACAGATATCTGAGTACTGCTACAATAACAATGCTGGGCGAAGATGAAAACAGTTCAACGATCAAAGTTGATATTGAAAAAATAAAACTTGTAGATGTTTCACCCAGACAAAGTTCAATGAAGGTGGGCCATCTGCACAGGACGGGTTACGATTTCACAATTAGTAACGATGGTGTCAATACTCGAAAAATAAAAAATAAGTATATGAGACCAGATGAAATTATACTGGAACCAGGAGAGAGCAGTACAGTTAAAATTGAACTTTTTACGCCAAAAGATCAGATAAAAGGACGAGTTATCAACAGAGAAATCTTATTTGAAATTGATCAATACAATCTTTTCTTAGAAGTTGAACTCAAAAATTTACTCTTCGAAATTGATATTAACGGCGACAGAAAGATAGACACAAGCGACATAAGCATAATCTCAAGCTCTGACTATGACGAGAGGTTTGATGTGAATCTTGATGGTCTGATAGACGCGGAGGATATGGTAATTATTGCAAAATACATAGGGATAAGATATTGAAGTAGTTGTGGATAGATTGGATTTTGTGATCAGTGATTGATATTGATGTTTTAACTATAAGATTTTAATTGGAATTGCGATATTTCAGATACATATCGATGTAGAATCCGAATATGAAAAAAATAATCTCAAGTCTGGTTTTTGTGCTAATGGTTTTATCAATAGGGAGTTCCGTGAGTATTGTAGATTCGGAGTCGGAGTGGGGATTTTCGTACAACACAAAGATTGAAGAGCCTTTCATTTATGAAATACCGTTACTCACAATCGATTTTGAGAACATGCCACACACTACATCCTTTAACGAGTTAAAGAATACGATCTACGGGGAAGAGGGTGAATCGAGTAATAGGTTTTGGGACCTGACAACTGACGGAAAAGTGAAAATCAGCACTGGGGATTATGAGGGCCTCAAATGGGCAAGAGCACCAAAACCAATTGAGTACTACTCCACAAAGGGTGATGATTTTGTTGATAACAATGTTCGAGAACTTGTCGCTTGGGGTTACGAACAAGCAATCAAGGACGGGATGGATTACTCCTCATATTGGAATAAGCATAAGTATTACCCATTTTTGTGTGTAATAGTCAGTGGTGTAAATGAGCATACCCACAACACTCCCATCGACAATGGTTTTTGGCCACATTGTTGGGCTTTTCGAGGAGTCGTTGATGGAGAGGAAACATGGATTCGGTATATATTAATGGATGATGACCCCAACGGAAACACGCTGTTGTCAATGGTAACAGCTCATGAAATAGGTCACAACCTGAGGTTGGGTGATCTGTATGATACAGGTTGCTCGTTCAGCAACGATGGACCAAAAGGTTGTGGGTATCCAATCACATATTACGACATTATGGCGTCGCGCCACAGGGGACAAGGTCTTTGTGGCTATCACAGGATTTATCTGGGACTCGTTGATCCACTTATCATTTATGATTCTCAGGAGGTCATCATTCCTCCTATCAACGATAATGAATTTGGTTCTGTTGTGTTAACCCCCATTGAGAATACTCTCGAGTATTTGCTAATTGAATACAGAAGGCGTATTGATGAAGACAGCTTCTGGGGAGGGATTCCCAAGGAAGGTGTCACAATATACAGAGTTGACGAAAGTTTTCCTTTTTGGTGGGGAATAAATGCTAGAAAATTGAGTGACAACTATGGAATCGAGATGCTCAACCCCGGCGGTAACCTCTGGCACGACGATGCCTGCTACACCTCAACTGGTTACAACATAGCCAGCCCGTATACTAACCCATCCACCCTCCCACACAGCGCCAACTACACAAACCTTGTCACAATAACAGTTCTTGGCGAAGATGAGAGCGGAGCCAGAGTCAAGATTGATATTGAGCCAAGAAAGCCAATTAATGTAAAGTCGGCAAAATCAGCCATTAAGGCAGGACATCTTCACAAATCAAACCACGATTTCACAATTGAGAACATCAGCACAGAAACATTGAAAATCAGCAATGAATACATGAACCCACCAGAGATTGAACTTTTGCCAGGACAAACAAGTGGTGTGAAAATAGGTCTTTTTGTGCCACGCGACCAGTGGAACAGAGAAAAGGCTGATAGAGAATTATTCTTTCATGTTAATGATTTCAGCTATTTCCACGATATCGAGCTGACCAATATCCTTCATGAGATTGATGTAAATGGTGACAGAAAGATAGACACAAGCGACATAAGCATCATCTCAAGCTCTGACTATGACGAGAGGTTTGATGTGAATCTTGATGGCAAACTGGACTCAAATGACATTGCAGTAATCTCAAAATACCTGGGAATCGAATACTAGAGACGAAGGAAACAACTCATAAAAAGGAGAGCCAATGCCATCGGTTTTGTAGAAATTCGACCGGGGGTTTCGGCTCTCTTGTTGTGTTCTTAAAGTGGCGGGAACCTTCCGATTTTCTCCTGCCTTTCAAGTATCACTTTTTCCGCCTCCTCGATCGACTGCACGATGTCGTGTTTCTCTCCGAGGAATGTGTTGAAAAGGTTTGTGGCAAGTTTCTGCATTGTGTTGCTTGATATCACAACATAGTCCTGGACATACTTTTTTGTAAGTTCCTTCACTCTGTTGTTGTAATAGATAACAAGATTGGGCGCTGCCATACCCATTTCTGTGATATCTGTAATTTGCCAGATTTTGTTCTTGCCGTTGCCCATATAGTGGGGAGTTATCTTTTCAACAAGATAGTCCACGTCACTATTCGAGGTTGGTTTGCCTATGAATCTGACATAAGAGATGTTCTTCTCTGCATCATACCGACCTTCAAACTCAAAGCCTGCCATTGTTTCCTCCTGGGTCACCTGCCAAGTTAACAGAAATGTTACGTTATTGTAATGATGTTGTCAATATTTTGTATCCTGAATTGTATGTAATACCGATATACACAGATTTTCATTTTGTATCCTCCTATGTGCCCTTTTTGAAGCTTCGGATTGATTTCACCGATCAAGTTTATCAGTAATCGGTTTCATTTCGGAAACAGATTATAGGATCGTCGTCTGATAGGACGAAAATCCCAGATTTTCTGAGATTTTTACAATTGTTTTAGGTAACAAGTTACGTTGACCTTCAGTCGTCGGGGAATATAATGGGTTAGCATGAGGTCAAAAAGGTCAATAATCTTGATTGTCACAACGTTTTTTATTGTTGTTACACTCAATTTTTCAAGCAAGTATGCTATAGCTGATTCCGAGGATGAACCCACAGTATACCCGCTGGCTGTGGTCTCAGTCGACTTTTCCGATGTGCCACACAAGAGACCATTCCATGAAATAAAAGAGGAACTGTTCAGCGAAGATGGCGAATCGCTCAGGAATTTCTGGAAACTTGCGTCCTCATCCAGAGTTGACATCATCCCAGGCAAGTACGATGGTTTGATTTGGGAAAGAGCACCAAAACCTCTCTCCTACTATGCCAAGGATTCTGAAGATAACTTTGATATCCATGTTCGGGAACTCGTCGAATGGACGATCGAAGTAGCTCAAAAGGACGGGCTAGACCTCAACAAGTACGTCTTCGAAGACGAGACTCCACCATTTGTTTGCGTTGTTGTGGCTGGTGAAGCCGAAGGGTATATGAACTACCCAAAGGATGATGCATTCTGGCCACATCGTTCAGCTATCAAAGTGGATGTCGATGGCGAAAAGATGTGGGTTGGATACATTCTCGTGACAGAGGATATGGGCATCTATGGCTCAGGGGCTCTTGTGATGACCCACGAGTTTGGACACCTTCTTGGGCTTGCTGACCTTTACGACTACGGTTGTGGGGGGCCTTTTGGTGGAAAATGCAGCTACCCCTTCACATACTATGACATCATGGTTGCCCGTCATGGTGGACTGGGTTTGACAGGATTCCACAGGGAAAGACTTGGGTACATCAAACCAAAAGAGGTTATCCAACCTGGAGAATATACCCTACCGCCAATCACGACAAACAGCAGTGACAGCTACCTCAAAGTCCCAATCCCAGGCACAAATGAATACCTTGGTGTTGAATACAGAACAAGAACCGGCACCGATAATTTCTGGGGTGGTATCCCATCAGAGGGAGTCATCATATACAGAGTCAATGAAGATGTACCATACAACCATAGGTTCAATGACGGCGACGATGAGCCATTTGGTATTGAACTCCTAAATCCAGGCGGGGGATTGTGGCATGAGAATCCTTGCTACACATCGGATGGCAACAGTGTAGCTGGCCCAAAGACAAATCCCTCAACAATCCCACACAACAAGGATTACACCTCAACCATCAAAGTGACCGTACTCGAGGAGAACGAGCTTGGCGCAAGGGTAAAGATCGATATCGACATGAGGGACAGAATCAAGATCTCGGTCACCGATACCTTAGTCAAGGTGGGCACACTCCACAAAACAGAAAAGACTGTCATCCTTGCAAACGTTGGTGACACGGATGCGGTTATAAGCTGTGAACTCATGACCCCTTCAATCATCACTCTCTTACCAAACGAGATTAAGCAAGTATCCATAAGACTCGATCTTCCACCAGAGAAGATATCTGAGTTGATTGCAGAAGAAGAGTTGGTTTTTGAAACCGAGACAGGGTTCTTTGATCTGACTCTGTATCTGCGTAATATCTTGTTTGACATCGATGTTGACTCAAACGGTGTGATAGAAAGTTTCGATGTCCAAACGTTTGGTTCCTACGTGGGCAAGGTCAACACCAAAAACGAGAGGTATGATGTGAATGACGATGATGTCGTCGATTCAAATGACTATCTAGTGATAGCTAGATATATGGGGCAAAAGTATAAATGAAAAAGGTACTCGTAGCTGTTTGGTTGCTTGCAATCCTTGCTATGTCAGGCCCGACCGGGGTATATGCCTCCACAAGAGAGGAACTTGAGGAGCTGTTTCTTGTTGCTCCCGAGATGACTGTAGACTGGTTCTTTGAATTGGAAGGCATTCACACGGGCGCTGTGAAGGGGCAACTACTCCCTGGCAACATGACAGACTCGAATGTCTGGTTTGCCCAGGGGTGCGTCAACAATTTCTGCTTCATGGATATGGGTGGTCCACCAGAATCGCTTGAGAACGAGTCAATTCAGTGTCAAATGAGGATTTTCACTCCCAGCGAAATCGAAGCCGGGAATCTTGAGAACCTGAAGATGAGTGTTTCAGTCGACGGTAAAGAAGCCATGATGACAACGCTCTATGCGCTTTGCATCCAACCCGTTGAGGCAAACTTTGTTGCTGGAGAAAAGCCAGTCCTCATAAAGGAAAAGGAAACAGACGGTTGCACACCTGTAAGAACAATATCAGAGAAGTCCATCAAGTCCGCATCAGCTCCAACCATCAGAAATGGTAGAATGATGATCCCATTCAGACTTCTGGGCGAGATAATCGGAGCTGAGGTGGAGTGGAACGCATCAACAAGTGAGGCATCGTACACACTCGGGCCAAAAAGGGTAATACTACGTAAGGGTATACCAAGCGCTCGAATTGTCATGCCAAACACCCAGAGAAAGGTGAACATGGAGACTGCGCCAGACATCATCTCAGGCAGCACTATGATTCCACTTCGCTTCGTGACTGATGTTCTCGGCGGTTCTGTCACATGGGATGGTGCAACAAGGACAGCGATTGTGAACTTCCCCGGTTGCGGAGAGTAAATTCAGAGGTTTATGAGACAATGAGCGAAAACAGCAAGCTGAAAACAACGAGGCAGAGACGTGTGATTATGGAAGTACTAAAGAGTACGAGATCTCACCCTACGGCAGAGTGGGTATACAGTGAAGCCCGTAAACAGATATCAAACATTAGCCTCGGAACAGTATACAGGAACCTATCCATCCTCTCAGAAAACGGTCACATCCTGAAACTTGACTTTGGTCAGGGTGAGGCTCACTACGATGGATTCACCCATCCCCACGTCCACCTGATGTGTGAGTCATGCCAGAGAATCTTTGATTTGCCAATCAGCGGCATCGACTGCGACAGGAACAAAATTGAGAAGGAAACAGGCTTCTCAATTCACGAAATGCATATCGAAATGAGGGGTGTTTGCCCCGAGTGCAAGCGCACAAAATAGATTAAGGGAAAGACAACATGAAGAATCCAGGAATTTCTGACAATGCTTTGGCGGTTCTTGAGAAGAGGTATCTCAAGAAAAACGACGAAGGAAAACTGATTGAAACGCCACTTGAGATGCTACAGAGGGTGGCAAGGGCTATCGCAAAACCCGACAAGCTCTACGGAGCTGACGAGGGAAGGATTGAGCGAACCTACCAGAAATTCCTTGAGATGATGGTTGACCTCGATTTCATGCCAAATTCTCCAACACTCATGAACGCAGGCAGGGAACTCGGTCAGCTCTCGGCATGCTTCGTGCTTCCTGTTGATGACGCAATTGAGTCAATTTTTGACGCAATTAAATACACCGCAATGATTCACAAAAGTGGTGGTGGCACAGGTTTTTCGTTCTCTAAACTTCGCCCCAACATGGACAAGGTGGGTTCGACCGGCGGTGTTTCATCGGGCCCAGTCTCCTTTATGAAGGTATTTGATGCCTCCACTGAGGCTATCAAACAAGGCGGCACCAGACGTGGCGCGAACATGGGTATCCTGAGAGTTGACCACCCTGACATCATTCAATTCATCAAATGCAAAGGCAAGGATGGACAGATCAGTAACTTCAACATCTCAGTCGGCATCACAGCCGACTTCATGAGGGCTGTGGAGCAGGATCAAGAATACTCTCTCATCAACCCAAGAAACGGCGAGGAGACGGATAGACTCAGAGCGAGAGATGTTTTCGACCTCATAGTCGAGATGGCATGGCTCAACGGAGAACCTGGAATAATCTTCCTCGACAGACTAAACGCCGACAACCCTACCCCTACCCTTGGCGAAATTGAGTCAACAAACCCCTGCGGTGAGCAGCCTCTTCTGCCATACGAGGCGTGCAATCTTGGCTCGATCAACCTCATCAATTTTGTTGAGAACGGCAAGATAAATTGGGAGAGACTCTCAAAGATAACTAGGCAAGCTACTCACTTCCTTGACAATGTCATCGACGCCAACAGATACCCACTCCCACAGATTACGAAGATGTGCCAAGACAATCGTAAGATTGGTCTTGGAGTTATGGGCTGGGCTGACATGCTCTTTATGTTGGGCATCCCATACAACTCTGACGAGGCAGTCGAGCTCGCGGACAAACTCATGGGATTCATCCTCCAGGAAGCCAGGAAGGAATCGAGAAGTCTGGCAGAAACCAGAGGCGCATTCCCTAACTTTGGAATTTCAACATTTGCAAATGCTGGAGAAGCACCCCTTCGTAACGCCACAATCACAACGATTGCACCAACTGGCACAATATCCATGGTTGCCGGAGCTTCGTCTGGAATTGAGCCCGTGTTCTCACTTGCCTATATCCGCAATATCATGGACGGCAAAAAGTTCTTCGAGGTAGACCAGATCTTCAAGAAAAAGATGGAAGAGATGGGGCTTCTCACGGACGACCTCCTTGAACGAATCACGTCGTCGGGCAATCTCCACGACATTCCTGAAATTCCAGAGAACATAAAGGACGTCTATGTCTGCTCCCACGACATCGAACCAATATGGCATATCAAGATGCAAGCAGCCTTCCAGAAACACATAGACAATGCGGTCTCAAAAACGGTCAATTTCGCAAACTCTGCAACAAGGGATGATGTTAGGGAGGTTTACGAACTCGCTTACAAACTTGGCTGTAAGGGCGTTACAATCTATCGTGACGGCTCCAGACAGGAGCAGGTTCTGCAACTCAAGAAAAAGGAAGAACCAAAAGAGGCTCCAACGGTAGCAGTATCGCCATCTCGAAAGGAACCAGTTGCTCCCCGTAAGAGACCAACCATCACAATCGGCTCGACCTACCGAGTCAGAACTGGTTGCGGCAATCTCTTCGTCACAATCAACTCTGACAAGGAGGGTGTTTGCGAGGTATTTGCCACCATGGGCAAATCAGGTGGATGCGCGGCGGCGCAGTCTGATGGCATCGCAAGGCTCATCTCCCTTGCGCTTCGTGCTGGCGTTGACACCAAGGAGATAATCGGTCAGATCAGAGGTCTCAGATGCCCAGCTCCATCTTGGGGTGAGAAGGGTACAGTGCTGTCTTGTCCCGACGCCATTGCCCAAGCACTCGAGGGTCACCTCAGAAGAATCTCAATTTCATCGAAACCAAAAACCACAGATGATGAGGCAGGTCATGATGGTCTCGTGGTGGCGACCGACTCAAACCCGAGCCATGAATCAGCATCATCCTCTGATGAGAACGTGAATATCTTTGGTCACAACCCACAGTGTCCCGACTGCGGTTCCATGCTGGAATTTGCGGAGGGATGCGTTATCTGCAGGGCATGTGGGTATTCAAAATGCGGATAGTAGTGCGATAAAATACCGTTGATTGCTAAGTTAGTCCGTTGCCATACAAGACAACTCACGTGGATATTCAAAGTTACGGTTTCTTTTTGGGTGAACTTCTACTTACTGTAATTTTTTCACAACAAGCTAAGGGTGTTAGAGATATAACTGGTTGACTCACTCGAAGGCGTCGGTGTTTTGCAGTGTAGATACGTAGTCTGAATCTGTTCATCATCGGGATGTTCTCTGCATAGAAGGAAGCTCAATGGGTGTGAACTCAAGAGTGATCGTCATTGTCATCGATTGCATTCTTTCGAGATTTACAAGATAGCCCTCACGAGCGGTTACGCAAAAGTAACATTATATATGATCTTCCGTATACTTTTACATTCAGAACCAACGCTGCCTGGATAATTGGTAATGTCATCACCGATTATAAAATATCGAATCTCAAAGTAATAACTTCACTTTTCTGATAAAACCTGTTACATTTGACACATGAGTTTCTCACCGTGGAACATGGATATTGCGATAATTGTAACAGACTGGAAGGAAGTTCTGTATACAAACCATGTTTTTGAAAGAGTGTTTGGTATTCACGAATCCACTATTTTAGACGACGCCTTTGCGCTTAGATTCGACAAACCAGGGCATTGGAATGATATAAAAAAGGGTGGCTCCGCCAGGCTTGCCTTTATCAATGTATTCGGTAAAAAAATTGACCTTCTATGTAGCTGCAAAAAGGATAAGGATGCCTACATATTCACCTTCATAACCTCTCAAAAACTCAAGGATAAAAAACAGGAGAAACTCTTCGACAAAGACATATATCTGGAGTTCCTAAATGTTTTGACGTCTATCAAAGATATCGCCTGGATAAAGGACAGGAACCTCAAGATCGTTTCAGTCAACATGGCGTACGCCAAAAAGGCTGGTCTAAAGTCACCAGAGGAAGCAGAAAACAAGACTGACTTCGATATATGGGATAGGGAGTGCTCAAGAACCTACAGAGAACACGACCTTCTTGTTTTGGAGAAGAAGGAAGCAATGACCTTCACAGAACCAAATCGCAGTGATGATGAGAAGTCATGGTTCGAGGTAATAAAAACTCCCATCTTCACCCCAAACGGCGATGTGGCTGGCATCTTTGGCGTGGCGATAGATGTCAGTGATCAGACTCAAGGTGTTGGGAAGGCTGGTCAGTCCAGGGATGAACTGGAGAAGATGGTCAGCAGGAGAACAGCCGACCTGGAGAAAGCATACAACAAACTCAAGGCTGAGTTGCTCGAAAGAAAAATACTGGAGAGAGCGCTCAACGAGAGCCGACAAGACCATATAACGCTTATCAATGCAATCCCGGATTTGATCTTCATTATATCAGGTGATGGGTATTTCACGGGTTTTAAATCGGGGGATACAGATACTCTCTACACCGAACCCTCAGACTTTATCGGCAAACACATCAGAGACGTTCTCCCACCCGACATCGCCAAAGATACCGAAGAATACGTAAAAAAGACTCTTTCTACGGGCAACACTCACAACTATTCGTATTCTATCCTAATCCAAAACAGAATCAGACACTACAACGCTTCCTTCTCGGTTAAAGACGATAACTCCGTTCTTGTAGTATCAAGAGATATGACAGACAGCGTCGATATGGCGAATCTCATCATAAAGTCAGAGGAACGATTCAAAACAATCTTCAATTCCTCACCCGACCCAATGGTGATAGGTAACATCAAAGACAACACGTTCATGGACGCAAACACCGCCATGCTCGAAAAACTTGGGCTCTCTCGGGACGAATTTATCGGTACTACATTTGATGAACTAAGGAGCAAGGCAAAAGCCTTCATCACTAAGGAATCAACCGATATGATCCTCGATTCTGATGCCGACTCCTCAAATCTTGAGGTGGATACGATATCAGAGGATGGAAGGACAAGCCATTATCTCTACTCAAGTAGAAAAATAACGATTGATGGGCAAGAGAGTATCCTGGCAATCTTCAGGGATGTAACGGAAATCCGCAGGATCCAAGTCGAGTTGGAGAATTCCGAGTTTAGGAACAAACAACTCTCTGACGGCGTAAATACACCTCTTTTTGTTCATAATGGGGAGCGTTTCAAATATTTCAATCCAGCCTTTGCTCAAAACCTCGGATATTCAAAGGAGGAACTGGAGAACATCTACATCTACGAGGTGTTAGCACCATCGCAGAGGAAAATGATGCAGGAGAACTTCAAAAGAAGGATGAGAGGTGAAAATGCTCCTGCCCAATCTGCCGTCACAATGATAACAAAAAGTGGCGAGAAAAGGATTTGGGAGATTCTTATTTCAAGGGTTGTGTATGACAACCAGGACTGCTCTCTGATATCCGCACTAGACACAACCGAACTCCATGAAATCAGAAACAAACTTGAAGAAGCAAACATCTTTTTGGATAGTCTGATATCGTCTATACATGAGGTTATTTTTGCCAAAGACCTTGAGGGAAGGTACATATTCTACAGGTGGCCCGAACTCGAAAGGATGGGATTAATAGACCCCTCAAGTTTTCTGGGCAAAAGGGTCGAAGACACCATCTCTCAGGCGGAACATGTTGACAGGACTAATAAATACTTTGAACAGGTCATCGAAACCGACAGAAGCGTCTCATACGAAACCAACATCTACATACACGGAACAGGCAAGCATGAGGATTTCAGGCTAACCCTCTCTCCTTTGAAAAACAGCAACGATGAGACAATTGGAGTTGTTGGCTTTGGTAAGTCAATCACAAAAGAACTTATAATGGAGAAAAGGGCTCTTGAAAGCGAGAGTAGATATATAGGTATAGTCAAGGCTCTGGGGGACATCGTGTTTCAGGTGGATGATGATAAAATTAGCTTCATCTCCCCGTCCGCTGAGCAAACCTTGGGACTTAAAATTGGTGAGATTGTGGGCTCAAACATCAATGGTATCATTCCAACATGGGATATGCAAATCAAAAACGCAACCCTGTTCCCACAGACAGTGGAGTTTTGCACATATGATCTTGCCGGCTACGAGCACTCATTTGAGGCAAAGGTAAACAAACTCGGTGATTCATTCTTCGGTGTCGCCAGAGAGATAACTCAACGCAATATCGTCTCAAGCGCGAGGGAGAAGATGCGCTCAAGGTTGGCTCATGAGTTGAAGAATCCAATCACTCTCATACTCGGCTATGCCGAGATTTTAAAGGGAACCCTCGAGAACAAAGAGGCGGCCAATATGGCCGAAATCATCTACGATGCTGCGCTTCGAGAGGTTAGAAAAATCAACCATGTTTTCAACTCCGAGCTGACGGACAGGGAGTTCTTCTTTGATGTTATCGAATCATACAAATTCTTCAAAAGAGTAGAGGATGAATTGAAAATGCTCGCATTAGAGATGGCGAAAAACTACCACAACAAAACGGATATTGAATTCTCATTTAAAATCGACCCATCGATTGCTGGCATCAAAATGAGGATTGATGACGACAGCATCGTCGAGGTATTCGAGAATCTCGTATCCAACTCAATAAAGTATAGCCCACCCGACAGACTCTCAATCGACATCGATGTTAGCATAAAGGACTACAGGTTTGTGGTTCTATTCACCGACAAGGGTTTCGGAATTCCAGAGCCTGACAGAGGCAAGGTCTTCGCGCCGTTTTTCCGCTCTTCAAGAGACCATGATCGAATTGAAGGCAAGGGGATAGGATTGACAAACGTCAAACTCAATATCGATGCCAATGGCGGCAATATTTCTATTGAGGAAAGCTCAGATTCTGGAACCACATTTAAAATCACGTTGCCAACCTACGGCACGCTTCACTAAAAATCAAAACCTTACAAGTCACCACAACAAACATACTGTAGAAGTGTGCAAATCTGTTGCGTAGTGTATGGATTATGTCGCTTCACTCGAACATTTCTTTGAGCATGAGGTGATCGGGGAATGTCTTTGAGTTTCTGGAAAAATTGTCGAGGAAGAATTACTAATCGATTCTCCGCCCACCAAAGGAGGTATATCATCCTCTAACCACACCGTATCCTATGTTATCTTGAACAAATTGCCCAAATAGGCACATCCACCCTTAGAATTTGCATACAAACTGTGGTGCGCGCATGGAACTTGTTGGCACGTGAATGTGTTTATAAAATGGTCATATGAAGAAAATTCTCGGTCTGTTTGTTGTTTGTATACTACTTATGCAGTCAGCGCTAGCACTGGGTTACGTGAAACCTGAGTTCAGCTGGCCTCAAAGGGGCATAACGAGTGCCCACACGGCAAACGCAAACTGGGAGATAAGCGATAGCGTTATGTGTGAAAATCCAATGGTGTTAAAGGAGATGGTGCACGGAGCCGCAACGTGGGGCGACCTGATATACCTCACAGGCGCTAATGGTTCACTATTTTGTGTGACCAAGAATGGCGAACTCATCTTCGCCCAAAGGGTGTCGGAAAAACCAATTGGGGTACCGCTAATAGATGATGCCGGCGCCTACGTGTTTACACAGAGCGGAATCCTGATGAAATTTGACAGAGTATCTGGTGAGAAACTCTGGGAGTCGAAGGTCTCAAATGGGGGAGTAACAGACATAGCAAGATACGGCAACTACGTCGTTTTTGGGTCTGAGAAAGGTCTTCACTGCATCGATATCACAAACGGCATCAGACTCTGGAACACCTCACTTCCATCTGACCCGCAACCGGTTGCAATCTCTTCTTTTAGGGTTGTGGTCAACTACACATCCGGACTGAGATGCCTGAGTCTTCTCAACGGAAAAACGCTCTGGGAAGCAAAGATTAAACAAACAACCATAGACGAGACATACTTCACTGGCACACCAACAATCCATTTCAACATGGTCTATATCGGACTGTCAGACGGTAGAGTGCAATCGTTCAACCTCTACAATGGGAACATGGTATGGGAAGCAAAGAAGGGTTTCTCGCAAGCCAATCCTACCGCTGATAGCACCAGACTCTGGCTCCCAAGCGGGGATAAGATTGTCTGCATGAGCGCAAAAACAGGGGACATCATCTGGGAAAAGAAGGTTGCAGACTGGGTCATCTGGTCACAGATTGTAAAAACCAAGAATTTCCTCATCGCGGCTTGTCAGTGTGAAAGGGTCTATCTAGTAAATCCAGATACGGGGGAGACCATCAAAACTCTTGATATCAATAAACAATCCACTCAGGACATCGCTGTTGGCACAGATTATTTTGTGGTAATCGATAATTCGAAGTATTTGTACATCTTCAAATAATCAGATCATCACTCAGTCAAACATGGATTAAACTTCCAAAAGGGTGTTTCGATTATTTAAGCAGACGGCGGCACACTTATAAAAAATAACATAGGAAAAACACCCCGAGTGTCATCCAATAAGCCACGAAACCCTGGCCGATTACATTTTGATAATCAGAAAACGAAAAATCCTGTTCTCCCGGCGGATTAGAGGTTAGAAAAAAACTCGGAATATAAACGAGAACATATCAATTTGGTTGTCCCGGTACGCAAAGCATGCGTACCGGGACAAAATCGCTAATTTATCTTGATATAGCTTATCTCATTTTTAAAGACCATAATCATCCACATCTTCTCTTCAGATTCAATTCCATCATCCGAAACGACTTTAAATGTCAAGATATAGAGCATACCATCTACTCTGGGGTATTTGTGAGTAACGGTAGTCTTTGTTGTTTCCTCAGTTTTACCATCACCCCAATCAATATGAAGCTTGCCCTTCTTGTTACCATTCCAGTTGATCTTGAAGAAAAGCCTGATTGTGTACTCTCCTGGCATCTCTCCGGAAATATCTACGATTTCCGGTGGATCCGGCAAGTCATAGCATTTGAATGATGTGCTGGCTATGTCTTCAATACCCTTGTAAACCCTGGCTGTTACTTTGATGGTGTATGTCTTTTCGCTGCCGTAGTAGTGTGTGCATGGGAATTCGTCAATCTCGGAACTGTCTCCGTCACCCCAGTCAACAATCAACTCACCATTATCGGCGCCCTTCCAATCAACCTCACCTTCAAGTGTGACCTTTAAGTCTTGACCAAGTGTCGCCTTCGTAATCTTCACAGATGGTTTCTCAAATCCGAGTGCTTTGAATTTTATCGTCTCTTTTTTCTCAAGTTCACCACTGGCAACACCAAACTCAAACTCATACTCCTTGTTGAAAACAGCATCTTCTCCCCAGACGAGGTCAATCGAAACCGTTTTCTTATCATGAGCATCGACCGAGAATGACTCAAAAACACTATCGACAACAAAGATGTCCTTCTTGTAGTTTGTGATTGGCTCAAAGTTCATCGGGCAGTCAAAGTCTTGACTGACCGTAAATTTTACTGAGAACGGCTCATTTACCCTAAATCTGGTGGCTTCAGGCTTGTACGCTTCAAAATTAAAATCAACCTCAAGACACTCTATTTTCATCCATATTGTTTTTGTTATAAGACCAGATTTGACCTCGACGCCAACCTGGTATTCGCCAACTTCGTCGGGGGCTGTGTATTCAAACCTGACAGCTTTTGATTTTTTGGCGTTTATATCAACTGAGTCGTTTTCTTGTTCCTTTGGCTCATCATCCTCTGTCTTTGTCATGAGGGTGACATCAAAGTTGCTCTGAATCTCTGATTTATTCAGAATATTAAACTCGATGTCTGTCACAGCTCCCGGATAGAGCTTCAACGATTCTGCACCCAAGCTAAGTTTGAATGGAACCGGGCACTCTGAATCTTCGAGTCCGGTCACAAAGACGTTGCCGAGGTAGTTGGTTGCGCACGTCACAACCTTGCAATCACCCGTTTCAACCTCATCATACGCTGAATCACCAATCCCAAAGAACATTGAGGTTTCAATCACATCATCGCCGTCATCAAGCTCAAGGTGAATTACACCTTTCTCCTTGTTGACACCCTTCACCTTGAAAACCCTCTCGCCCTTCTCGCACTCGACACTCTCTGGCTCAAAAACAACTGGGTTTGTGGCAAGGACATTTCCACTCTTATCTGCTGTCATGCTCACCCAATACTCATTGTCCACCGAGTTCTCAAGTTGCTCAAAAACTGGGCTGTACTGCAAAGTCATGGATTCATCATCCTCTGTTGAGAAAATGACAACTCCGTCTCTGGCGTTTTGGGGTTTGCAGATGTAGTTGACACAGTCCTCATCAAATTCGAGCGCTTTTGCCCATCTTGGCTCAATCTTGAAACTGTAACCGTCACTTTTGATGTTTCCTGCAACCTGGATGAGGTCTCCCGATTTGGCGGTTTTTGAGAGACTTGAGTACTCCTCACTCAACAACACCGTGAAGTTATTCCTGACATCATCGTATGCCCTTATTGTCCACTCATCAGGTTCTGTGGAAACAACAACAAGATTCCAGATGTCCAGATCGGTTATTTTCTCTTCACCGAAGTTAAGGGTTACTGTTTTGGTTTCTGCATCCCAGATGACGCCATCATCGCCATCTGCACCCAGAAGATTTGCCACAAACCTCATGGGGAGGAGCGTTCTTCCAGCACTGACGTATGGCACCACACTCTCATTCTCTGGGTCAATCATGGTTCCTTCACCATCGATTCGAGCATTTGGTTTGCCAATCCAGAGTTCTATGACCTTGCCATCCTTGGTCGAGATGGTGACTTTCTTCTCCTTACCATCCCAGCCAATTTCTGCTCCAAGGGCTTCCGTGATATACCTGATGACGAGGAACATGCGACCAAACTTAATTTCTGGCGCCGCATCCATGACACCCTTCTGTTTGCCATCAACTTTGTAGTTCTTGTCGTCGAGTCGGAACTCCATCGATAGCTTGTTCGATTCGATGATTTGGCATCTCTTTCCAGCCTCTATCTCCCAGGACTTCCCAATAACCTCCATTTCAGCGTCAAGTGAATCCACTCTGTAGGTGGAAAACTCATCCGAAGGCTCTTCGTCAATCCAGGTTGTCTGCATCTCAGACAGCTCTGCCACGAGCTTGTCGTCCTTATAGACGTTGTAAAACGGAGCATTCGGCTGCTTTTGCCAAGACAGAGCCACAATCTCGCACATCTGTTTGGCTGTACACGCAAAGCTCGGAAGCTCCTTCTCAACCTGTACCATCTCAAGGGCATTTGTACCCGTCGACAAACCAAACATAAAAGCTGACAAAACAAGCGTCAACACCAGAAAACTGGACAATACTCTTTTCATCTATTTCTCCTATCTGCTAATCCTATATTTGTATTCACATCATCAATTAAATGTGAACAACAGAATCATTTTGAAACATTTCTCTCCCGATCTTGCTTTTGCAGTCAATACTCCAAGATGCAAAAAATCTTTCTTTTTGAATCGTACTCTACAAGGGAAGCCCTCACAGACGGATCCGTCATCCCACTCGATCTTTACTTTACCCTCGGGCAAACCATTCCAATTCACGCTCCCATACAAAAGGTATTCATTGTAATTGCCAGTTGACTCCACCTCTTGAATAATCTGTACTGACGGCCTTGGACCGGGTATGTCTATTAGAATGCTGTCCGTACTCGATTCACCAGATACAGTGACTGCCTCTATCTCAACAATGAATTCACCAGAACACGGGAACTCAAATTCAATTGGAAAACAATCTACATCATATTTTTTTGTTGTATCTCTGCCCCAAACATCCCAGTTCACCACAATATCTTTGGGTTCATAACCTCGCCAGATAACATTGGCATTGATGCTCACCATCTTGTTGGACTCAACAGTATGACCTGTTATTGTTATTAGTGGACCATCACCTCTATCAGCAACTATGACCAGGGGCTCCGAAATGACAGCTTCATTCACTTTGATGCCGTAGTTGATTCCGTATTTCTGGTTGTATTCAGCGGTTTCATCCAGAAATATGGTTACGATAAACGTCTCAGTTTCACCTGATGAAATGCCAGCAATCTCAGGTTCAACTTTTACAGTTCCTGGGAATTCTGGAGCATCCATATGTGATTTAATCTTGATTCTCGACTCACTTTCATTTCTTACCTTGTAGACGTATCTACCAAGTTCTCCTATCTTCACTCTTATTTCTGTGTTCCCAGGAATAAGGTGAATTCTTGGTTTTTCAAACATTATTGATACATCAAGAGTTTTCTCGACCCCATCACAGGAGACACCGACTGTATAGGTTGCCAAACCCTCGAATTCAAAACTTGAGATGAAGTTGAACTTAGCAACAAAGTAGCTTCCTGATTCAACCTTAAAGGAACTCTGTTTTGGTCTAAACAAACCATCCGTATCAGCATCAACAAAGATGGACTCATACCGTCTTTCAAAATCGTTGTGGTTTGTCACCTTGATGGATATGATTCCCTGAACTCCACTTATCGCCGTCTCTGGGGCATGAACGAGTTCAATGTCAAACATCGGGGGACACGGAATTTCTTCAACAGCAGTGATGTACTTAAATCCACTCTGATTCACAAGCCCCGACACAAGGTAACATCTCTTCGTCTCGACGCTTGAGAGGATTGACTGGTTTTGGTATCTATACGCCTTTCTTTTTGCCCCACTACCATTTTTTACATAATCATCAAAATCGTTAAAGCCTACAATTCTTTCGGTCGGATCAATCGATACGACCTTGAGCATGATGGGGCCGAATTCCTCGCTGGCGTCCTCTACAATCTCATCAATCACATATCTCCAGTCGAGAACATTCTCTCCGTCCAGATCAAGCTTTATCCACGCGCCGAGGGAAAGCGAACAAACCAGGGGTAAATCAGTTTCAAATTCGTGCCGTTCTCCCAGGGCATCGATAAGAAACAGTTTGTTTTTCTTGCCTTCACACACCACGCTCTCGACAGCGCCATAGAACCAATTTTGCGAATCAACACTCACCGCAAGCCTATCAATATTCCCACAGGCAACAGTCGGATTGGAACCAAACGTGTATTCGACAATATTTCCAGATACACTTACCCTCTCTCCGGCTTTAAACGATGAAAGATCAATCTTGTCGGTAGAAAGCTCAAACTCAACCCCAAAGTCATTCTGACAGACGAGTGTCTCAGTCTCGGCGTCGTACGAATTAACGTCAAGCAACCATCGATACGGAATCTCCCTGCATGACTCATCAAAAACATTGAGTTCAATTCTTTTCTCCTGAGAATGCCAGACAACACCATCTTCACCATCTGCGCCAAGATTCTCAGCAGAAAACCTCAACGGAAGAAGAGTTCTTCCATTTTTCACATAGGGGACAACACCGCTGTTGTCAGGGTCTATCTGCACATCGAGACCATCAATCTTGGCTGTTGGTTTCCCCACCCAAAGCTCAATTTTCTTGCCGGATTTTGTCTCGATTGTGACCTTCTTCTCTGCTCCATCCCAGCCAATCGTTGCGCCGATTGGCTCCGTGACATATCGAATAACCAGGAACGTGCGACCGTTGGTTACCTCTGGAGCGACCTCCATCGGCCCCTCCATCACACCATTGACTCGATACATGTAATTGCCAACAGTGTATTCCAGGTGGGTCTTGCACGATTCGTCATCAGTGCATTTGTTTGTCATAACAGATGTGTACGATAGGGCAATTGGAGAATCACTTGAGTCAAGTGCTTCTACCGAGTAGATCACAGTGTCTGTGTCATTACCAAGTGAAAAAAAGTCGTGGTACCTGTCAACCTCATATGAGAGGAAGGCAATCTGTTTTCCGTTTCTGCTTATTCTGTAGCTGGTTGTTTCAGGACACCTCTCCCACGAAAGAAAAGCAGAATCACACTGGGGAATACAAGAGAGTGAAATTCTGGGGAGGCCTTGGTCCGAGTCCGCAGATGCTATCACTCCAGCGAAACTAGTGGAAAAAACCAAAAAAAGGGTAACAACAACCGTGATAGATTTTTTCAATTTGACCTCCTTGTGAAACACTTCTAAATAATCTAACGGCTACAATATATATTGACACCCAACTAGTATGAATATTGTAAACTATTTATTAATTTTTATAATGTAACCCTGTGAGATATTTCGAGCAAAGCTCCTAATCACAAAAATCTCCTTGTGAACTTTTTTGAATGTTGATATATAATATATGCATGAGAAACAAGGCTCGAAACATTTTGGCTGTGTTCGTCATAGCTGTGGTGCTAACTGCGACTCACTCAATATTTGCCGTCGGGAATTTTGTAACATCCCCAAACTTCATTGAGGTATCCTTGAAGCCAAACGACTCAGTCACCAAGACCGTTACACTTCTTGGAACAGCTTCCTACTACCAGAAGTTCGTCATAAACGAGGATATTGACTGGATCGACATCACACCAACCGGTGGTTACGTCGATTCAAACTACAGCGAGAAACTGTCTATTACCATCGATTCCTCCGGCAAAGAGATAGGTACACACACTGAAACTATCGCCATCTCTGAGGTGCTCGCCGGTGTCACATCCGATATGGCTGGAAAAATCACGGTCAGGCTCCATGTAGTTGACGGCGAATTCGAGCTCAAGACACTGCCTCGATCACTGGAATTGGTTCCAGGGCAGGTTATGCAAGTTGTTGTGATAAACCCATATGACACAAAGATGAGCTTCCAGATAACACCGAGAGATCCATGGATCTACACAATACCAGACACTATTCACCTTCAACCCAAGAAAAAAGGCATCTTCTACGTAAGAGCCAGTTCAGTTGCGAAAATGGGTGGGGTGTGGAGGAGCATTATTGACATCAGTAGCACCAGTGAGGTTGGTGGATCATTCATATCAACTGAGTTTCCGGTATCTGTAAACGTTTCATCCGGTGCCTCATTCAACCCATCAGAGCTTTATGAGCCGGGCTTCGTCGTTGTGAAAAACATGCTCGACAGAACAATTTTTGTTGAGGGTCAACCCACACCAACTGTTACATTTGACATCAAACGTCAAAAGCTTGTGCCAGGTGAGTCAAAAACATTCACCGTCTACTGGGACGAGAAGCCTGAGGAGGTTGATTTCAAAGTCCTCGGCGGGACAGTTCCATATCATAGGATTCGAGTCGAATAAACAGTCGGTTTTTAAGTGATACAGCACATCAAGACCGGTGAACTGGGGTTCACCGGTCTTTTTTATTGGATAATGTGTGGAATTCAAAAGGTTCTGGTGATACAATTGCTCCCCATGAGAACAAGAGAATCCTTATCCATGATGCTTGCTGCGGTATTACTCATCAATCTTACAGTTGTTGCTTGCGGACCAAAACCCCTTCCAGAGCTTGATATTCCTGGAAACAAGGGCATAACAGAACTTGAGGTGGGGGACAGACTCGGCGCTTTTAAAGTTGATGTTGACTATCTCGGCAAAAGGTACGAGTGCCAGTTGAAATTAAACATTGACTCAGCAGGCAACTGGGTGGTTCCTCAGAGCGATGAGGCGTTTACTGTGGTACTTGGTGACGAAAAGGGACAGGTTCTCACAAGGGAAAATCAGGAGATAGGGGAGATACCACTCGTCTTCATTGGTAAATTCAGAAGCGGCGCGACATACAGGGTGGGCAAACCAGGGCAAAGCCAAAAACCAGTCTCGATAGAAACCGGTACAGTGAACTTCATAAGCATCGACGCCAACACACTCATCAGAGGAGTCGAGGGTCTCAGGGTTACAGTTGAGGTAGAGGGTGCAGAGGTAGCATCCGGCATGCTTCCGCTCTCTGTCATGCTCGATGGTGGTGCTGTACTCGATGTGACAGATGTCCAAACGAGGACGCTAACAGGTCAGGGACTCATTCATATCTACAGCGGAGAACACAAGATATTCAAGGGCACAAACACAATTCAACGAACAGCGAGAGCCGCGGGAGTTGACCTCATCAAGGTGTCTGGCAACTACTACGCAAACAGGGACAACACATTTGTCGCCATCTCGGAGTCCACGGTCACGAGAGTGGGGGAAACTGTCCATGAGATTTTGTTGCAGGGACTTGAACCAGACAGGGTTTTTGGCAACCCACTCACCCCAGAAGGGGATATTATTGTTGCCGCTAATGATTCACTGCTTCTCATCCCAGAAGACGGAACACCAAAGCCACTCAATTTCAATATTGACGAGAGGGTAACAGTCACAGGTCATCACATCATATCGGACGGAAGGATGTATGATACCAGGACTGACGAGATTGGTATTGCCTACGACTACGATTTTCTGATTGGCGATTATGGGATTCTCATAAACAAAGATGGTGGACTGAGTATGTTCAATCTTGACACCAAGGGTGACACCCCAGGATGGGAGACAAGGGGTGACATACCGGCAAACTCAGCTTTTCACAAGGTTGATGAGAATATTTTCTTCATAACAAACGGCATGGATTCAACTAACTTCATCGACATCAGAAACGGTTTTATATCAGAGAATGGGGAGGAGTTTGTCGAGACCAATTTCATCTCAATGAGCTCAAGTGATGGCAAGTTCGTAATGCCGGACGGCTATATGGTGACAGTTGAAGGGGTTTTTGGGCTGAATCCGAAGGGTGAAAATGTATGGTCGAGGGAGCCTGGTCAGGTTTCAAGAGTGGACTCAAGGACAGTCAAGATTGTTGAGTCAGACGGCTATAATCGAATCTACGAAACCAAAAGCGGGATTGAGATTGCCTCATGGACGGCAGACGCAAACGCTAACATTGCCTATACATCAAGCGAGAAAACAGTCATGAATATTGAAGATGCGATGCTTATTGTTCTCAGAAAACCTACTGAGACGATGGAATAGAAAAGCACAGGAGCATATTCAAATTGTTTCAGCTTGACTGGCATGAGGCGCTGCAATAACCTAGATTCACAAGGAGGTTTACTATGCCAAAGGTTGTGCATTTTGAGTTGGTTGCGGATGACCCAGAAAGAGCGACAAAGTTCTTTGAGAGTGCCTTTGACTGGCAGATAAAAAACTGGGAAGGCCCAATGGACTACTGGCTTTGCAACACAGGCAAAGAGGGTGAGCCCGGCATCCATGGCGCTATTATGAGAAACGAGAAGGGCGCATTCAACAACATCGTGATTGGCGTCGACGACCTCGATGGTTACATGGACAGGGTGAAAAAGGCTGGCGGAGAACTCGTCACCGAAAAGATGCCCATTCCAGGCGTTGGGTGGTTCTGCTACTTCAAAGACACCGAAGGCAACGTCATTGGCATGATGCAAGACGACCCAGAGGCAAAATAGAGTTTTTTAAATCCTAGGATAAACAAACACCGTGCGGCACTGTGATTTCATGGTGTCAGCCTGGTGCCGTGCGATTGTGATTTAATGTTCTGTGGCAGTAGAAATACTGATTAAAAAAGCGTCGGAGGGGGCATGTCTAAGGTTATTCATTTTGAGATTGTTGCAACAAATCCAAAAAGGGCTGTGAAATTCTATGAGAAAGCCTTCGGATGGGAAATAACAAAGTGGAAAGGACCGGAGGATTATTGGCTCTGTAAAGCGGGCGATGAAGACGAGTACGGTATCAATGGCGCCATCAAACCTGCCAAATCAAGCTCAAAAAACATAATAACGATCAACAGCTTCAACCTCGATGAGTCGGTCGAAAGGGTTAAAAAAGCTGGCGGTAAAATAATCTCAAAGATTCAAACAGTGCCAGGCATTGTAAGGTTTTGCAGGTTCACAGATACCGAGGGGAATGAGTTGGAGATGTCGGAGGAAATAAGCTAAGATCTATTGGTAGAATAATATAGGAGGTAAATTTTGTTATATATGATACCAAGATTTAAAGCAGATGATTTCAGGCTGAACAGTAGAGGATTGGCAATCAGGAATGTTTTGCTTATCATTCTTTGTGTGTTTGTAGTTGGTATACTTCTCAAGAGTTTCATCCCACAAAGCCCTGTAAACTTTATTAGATTTGATAAAGTATCAGATCACACACTTGATGGTGAATTTGTTGGATTTGCAACATCTTTTTGCAAGTACCCGATTATAATCAATGGCAACAAACTCAAGATTCTAGAATACAATGACATCAATCAGATTCATTCCGAGATTGATTTTGGTGACACCATCACATCATACTTCAAGAAGGATTGGTTCACAGATTTTACAACAAAAGACAGAAACTGGGCGGAAAGTAACTATGATGAATATATTCTCATAAGCATCATTGGGGTTATCACAAAATCGACTGACAACACCAACAGAATCCATCTATATGAAGTTGTTGTCAAACAAGAATACCAGGATGAAATGCATCACAATCCTGATTACTCAATATCTAAAGCAGAAATAAACAGCTATCCTGTTAGATTCGATGTTGTATCAGATTTTGATGATGACATGAATATCACAGGATTTGACAAGTCAAATAAATGTAATGTCACATACAACATAAATGGTGAAGCTCTTGAAATCGAAGCTACACATCAAGCCGAATACTATAGAGGTGAAAGCGGATATCCAAATTATCCATCACTGACATCACATAATGTGATTGTGTGGATGTATGATTCAAATAGTGATTCAAACAAAGAAGATTCGGATAACAGATATTACCCAAAAACATTCGAGATAAATACCAATGAATATCCAAGTCTTGTCTGGGGTAGGGAAACAATATTTGTTCGATATGGTTCATATGAGGATTTTATTGCCACAAACCAATCCAATGAGATTTCTCTTGCGTTCAATTACGATAATAATTCCTATTTATCAAAATGGTATCTGCTTTACAGAAAAAGATATGTTTCAATAATCCCTGCTGATAAGGAAATCTATATTGGTGAAAACTATGCTCCTTTGTTTGGGTTGGACAATAGGTACAGTGATGGATTCCGAGTTTTGTGGAAATTCAATAGTGAAGACAATCTTTCAGAAGTAGCTATCCTTGCTCATATTGATTATCGTAATCAAAATTACATGTTTTTCGAGAATAAACAAATCCCAGACAAGATAAAGTTCGCAATTTCAATAAATGACTATCTGTACTTGGTTTGTGAGTCATCCATATACAAATCCGAGATTCCACTTACAAATCTTAGGAGAAATAAACAGTATCAGGTAATTGAAGAAAAATAATACTATTTGATAATCAAAGTATCCTCGGCACTATCGCCTTCCTCCCCTTCGGGTAGTCCTCAAAATGCTCCCTGTACCACCTGTGATGTGACACCGCTCTTGGCAAAAGGTTTGCCAAAGTCCAGAAGGCAAACACAGCCCCACCCAATGACCAGGTGGCGATAGCCCAGCCCGTCCACTCGATTATCTCCCCCAGATAGTTGGGGCAAGACACATACTCATAGAGCCCACCATAAGGGATTTTGTATTCCTTCTCACCTGGTTCTCTCAGAAGTCTGAGCTTCTCGTCTGCCCAGCGGTTAATGGCAAAGCCACAGATAAACACAGCCAAACCAAGGATAAACCGAGGATCAATCAACCAGGAGAGGCTATAAGTTCCAAGGGTAAAGACACCTCTGCCATTTAGGTATGCGTTTGCAAGGTTGAACACAAAACCCATTGCTATGACCGAGGCTGGCATAGCACCATCCCTGAGCATGAGTGGGTAGATGAATGCTCTGTGAAGATAGTGCGCTTCCCACATCAGAAAAAAAATAATACAGGGGATGCTACGCCAACCACCGCCAAGCACAAACAGCGAGGCCATCCCAAGGGCAGAGGGCGACTCCATGATTATCCAGCTGAGTTTGTTGGAGAGCTGTGGCCCCCACCCGCCTCGCCTGTGCCTGCCATATGGCGCGCTTATGAAAAACAATAAGACCAGCACAGCAACAGCGGCACAGAGCATCGCAACAGAAAGCCAGAGATAGAGGGTTTCTTCTCTCATTCGAGTGTTGATTCTATCATCTCGCCAGCCCCATTTCAAACACCAGTTGAAACAAACAGGTAAAACAGGCAGAATGTGGTTGATGAGTGACATTGTAGAATCGTTTACACAGGACAACGCAAACGAGCTGATTCTCCAGAATCTCCTTGGATTCTATAGGATTATCTACACAGACTTCCCTGGTGTTGAGCTCTTTGATGAACCTGATTTCTTTGGCTACAAAAGCACTGATGAGAGGCTGAGTCTTCACAACTTCAACCGAATCATCCATATCCAAAGGTCTAAGGAAGAGCTGATCAAAGTTTTGGCTGGATTCTCTGGCAAACCCATTGCCTTTTGGACTCCACCCACTACAAAGCCAAGTAACATCTACGACATACTGCCTGGTCTTGGTTTCAGGCTCATAATCGATTGCCCCGCGATGGCGTGCGGTCTTGATGGTGTCGATTTTTCCAGGATGAAAGTCCCTGGACTCGATGTCAAAAGAGTCACGAACAGAGAGCTTCTTGATGATTATACCAACACCTACAACCAGGCGTACAACCGTATTCCTCTTGTAGGGCAAATGCACAGTGGGAGATTTATTAAAATAATGAGTGATGACAGCTCCTGGCAGAGGTGGGTTGGATACATTGGCGATGAACCTGTTACAGTGTCGGACATGTACCTGGACGCTGGTGTTGCAGGGGTTTATTCGGTGTTTACCAAAGAGGAACACAGGGGCAAAGGGATAGGGCTTGCCATGACGCTCCAGCCCATGAAGGAAGCATTTGACAGAGGCTACAAGGTGTCAGTTCTCCAGGCAACAGACATGTCCGAAAGGATTTACAGAAGGATTGGGTTCCGTGATGTTTGTAGGTATGGGTTTTGGTTAAGGCTTTAGCAACAAGATTTCTGTTGAAGAATTAGTATTGCAACCTGCATCCCCCCCTTAGTATTGATGGGCGTCACACTTTTTTTCATCTCCCTTCTAGCGTGTGCATATTACCATATTTTCTGTCCCTTATAGGGTGTGGCGTTTTTATATTCCCTCTCCCTTTCAGGGAGAGGGTTAGGGTGAGGGTATTAGACCAAATATTGATTTCCTCCTCACCCCCACCCCTCTCCTCAAAGAGGAGAGGGGATTAGGACAAGTTCCTTCAAAGGAATAACATTAAGATGATGAGGTATGGGTTTGGTTACGGATATAGCCAAATTGATTTATCAATTGGCTATTAACTATAATTATTCACGATAATACACACACTTTTGCATATATTTGAGTTGACGTTATAATTTGAATCTAGGTCAGATTTTGGAGGGAGATATGAAAAAGATTGTATCTTTAACGCTTGTATTTCTATTGTATATCGTTACTACTCCACAAATTTTGGTGTCTGGAGAGCCAGAAATAGATAATCCAAATCAAGACTGGATTACATTTCAGGGGGACTTTCAAAACACAGGATTAGTCTGTGAAAATTCTCTACCCTACACTAAAGAACCACAAATCCTTTGGACAAAGGAAATCCGAGCAGGAATTGAAGGAAGACGCTTCACAACATCACCAGTTGTAGCAAACGGGAAAGTCTTTATTGGCGGATTTGATGAAATGGCACACAAAACCTTTGAATCTTTCTTTTTCTGTCTTGATGCCGAGACAGGTGAAGAGATTTGGAGGGTAAAGCTTGATGAGCCGGTTGAAAGAGATCCTGAGAAAAAGCCAAAAAATGAAAATGAAGATGGACCTGATAGATGGTTTCTCCAAAACATCGACTCAACACCAATTATTTTTGGTGATTCAATTCTTGTTGTAACAGTTTCAGGATGTGTGTATCGAATTTCTCAGGAGAATGGTGATTTTGTTTGGGAGAATAAAATAAGTCTATCGAGCCTAAAAGAGGGCAAAAGTGTTGTCTCTGAAAAATCATATCTCAGGAATCATTCGTCAGCGGTGATATCTCAAGGATACCTCTTCATTCCGATGTACTATCAATATGTCGAATTATGCAAAGATGGAGATTGTAATGATAAAATGGTTGAAGTTGATAAGGCAAATGTTTTACTGTTCAAATTAAATCTCACGACAGGTGACATAAAGAAGCAGTATGTTGCCTGTAAAGCATACAGCGTCAACAATCACAACAAGTGTAGAATTGAAATCGCTCCTTTTGAAGAAGGTATGCGCTCCAACCTCGCATGTATAAACGAAAAAATCCTACTTGTTGCAGTTGCTAGAATGTACTGCATTGACAGCGAGAAGATGGAAGTAGTCTGGGACGCGGTTGTTTCAAGCAGATACCCATACAGGTCATCACCAGCTATTTATGGGAACAAAATCTATTTTGGAAATCACGATAGAGATTTCTATGGGCTTGACCTTGCCAGTGGAAACCACATTTTCATATCACCTTTGAAGCAATCAGTCAGGTGTATTACAACACCGGTTATTTCAGAAGATTTTGCTTTCTTTCCGTCAATAAACAAAGATTTCATTTGCTATGATCTTTCTGAGAAAGAAATCGCATGGAGAAAAGATTTCAAAGATGTGACAAAATGCCCAGCAATTGTCGCTGATACAAAGGTACTCGTTGTTGGTGATGGTAGGCTATATTGCCTTAAAAGAACAAATGGTCAAGAGGTTTGGTCAGTAGAAATTGGATCAGCATCACTTGGAATGGCTGTGGTGAACGGGAAAATTTATATCGGTACACTAGAAGGTAAGATGCATTGCATTGGTGAGAGATTTGACTCAATCTCGCTGGAATCACCATCAAAAAAGCTCAAGATTGGAGAGAGAATTAAACTCACAGCAACTGGAACATACCAAAAGGATGAATCGAAATCACACTTCCGAATAAAATCAGTTGAACCGAACAAGCTCTGTGTTAATGGAGATTATATCACTGGAGCTGGTATTGGTTTTGTGAAAGTTACTGCACAAAATGGAACAGCACTCTCTACAATTGAACTAGAACTAACAAGGTAAAACTCTACAGGTAGTACTATAATAGCTTACCCTCCCTCATCCAACACCCCGGATCAGTCTCCAGGTAATCTCCTGTCACCTCATACGCTCTGCCGCGGCAGCCAGCGCAAGACTCAAGGTGTTCGCACTTACCGCACTCTCCCTTGAGCAGGCTGCGGTCGCGCACCTCCTGGCACACCTTTGAGTTATCCCAGATGTCGTAGAGTGTTTTTTCCCTGACGTTGCCAATATTGATTTGAAGCAGCATACAAGGAATCACGTTGCCATCGGGCAAAATCGTCATATATCCGTTGGGGTAGCCGGCGGCACACCCCCTGTTGAAATAGGGGATTCGGTAGAGTGTGTGATAGGGGAAGTGCTTTGGCTTGATATCAAGCAGGTTGAGCAGCAGTGGGTACATCGGGCAACCAGGAGATCTAATGATGAGTGGGTAATCTTCTTGCTTCTTGGCAAGCCAAGTCCAGATTTCTTTTCTCTCTTCTGGGGTCAATATCTCATTTGGAACGAGTTTCTTCACCCTTTTAACTTCGACAAGGTCAAACATCTCAGCGGCCATAGCACCTGACTCAACTGCCAAATCTAGAATCCTTGGGATTTCTTTGAGTGTGCCTCGTCTCACAGTTGCGCCAAATTGGAACGGGATACCCACTTCTCGAAGCACTTTGGCTCCTGCCATCGCAGCATCAAACGAACCCTCTTCGCCTCTGAACCAATCGTGGGTTTTTGAGTTTGCACCATCCACTGAAATCTGGGCAGCCATGACCCCAGCGTCTTTCAATTTCCTGGCAAGCTTTGCATCAATTTTTGTGGCATTCGTGCCAATGACGGTTCGCACCCCTTTGAGGGTGGCATAGTAAACGAGGTCAGGGAGGTCTTCTCTCTCGGTTGGCTCACCGCCATCCATGATGAGCATCTGGATGCCCCAGTCTGCAATCTGGTCAATAACCTTCTTGGATTCTTCGTTTGTCAACTCTTTCGAGGTGTCACTATCTTCTGATGAATCACTATAGCAGTGTTTGCATTTGAGATTGCATTTGGAGGTTATGGCATATGAGATCATGAAAGGCGGTGGAATCTTCGATTTTCCCTGGTCTGGCATCATCTCAAACTTCGAGACAATATCCTTCCCTGACTCGGTCGAACTCCCAGGGCGTTTCATGCCTGGGGTGCGTTTTATCCAACTGGGATGCCTTAGCTGGGCATACGCTGTTGTTTTTGTCGTTTTATCAGCTTTGTCTCGACTCATATCAAACACCTCCGGTGAAAAAAGAAACCGATGCCTGCCATTATGAGCCTCGTTTTGTCATCATTCAATTATGAGAACCTGCCATGCAATTTACTAAAACAGTGCCTCAACCGGGCGAAAAAAATCACATCACAAACAAACGAGTTTGATGATGCGGAAATTTGAATACAGAATTCAATCCTTCCATCATCCGGCTATTTCTGCATATGCCTCACAATCCTGCCATCCACGATATAGATAACGTCCTCGCCTATGTTTGTCGCAAGATCAGCTATCCGCTCAAGGTGATTGGCAATCGAGAGGGACTGCAACAGGTTATTGGCATCTGTTCCGCATTTCTCCAACAATTCTATGATTCTTGTGAACGTCTCAGATTTTATCGAATCCACATCATCATCAAGAGGGAATGTCTCAAGCGCCTTTTCAGGATTTAGTTCCATGAATGAATCAAGCGCAGTCTTGAGCATGTGTGACACTCTTTTCGACATCAGACTGAAATCGAATGGCAATACAAACGTATTATCGAGCCTGATGGCTGCCATGGCGATGTTTTGCGCGAGGTCACCTATCCGCTCGAGGTCATTGTTGATTTTCAGAACCGCCGTCAAAACGCGCAGATCAACTGCAACAGGCTGGTAGAGCGCGATTATCTTAAGGCACTCCTCCTCAATCTCAACCTCCATCCTGTCAATATTGACATCCTGCGTCTCAATTTTCCTAGCAAGTTCATCATCTCTGGTCTCAACGGCTTTAATTGCATCATTGACACTCGATTCAACAAGCACACAAAGCTTCGCAAATGACTTCTGAAGCTCATTCATCGCTTTTCTTATGTGTAGCGCCATATTCTCTTTTCTCCCTGTCTTCTAGCTGAATTTGCCCGTCAGATATTCCTCGGTCTGCTTTTTCTGCGGCACGGTGAACACTTGCTTGGTTTTTCCAAACTCTATTATCTCGCCCTCGTAGAAAAATGCTGTATAGTCCGACACTCTCGCTGCTTGTTGCATGTTGTGGGTGACAATGACGATTGTGTATCTTCCTGACAATTCCGATATCAAGTCCTCTATCTTTGATGTCGCCTGGGGGTCAAGCGCTGATGTCGGCTCATCCATGAGAACGATCTCTGGGTCAACTGCCAGCGTCCTGGCAATGCAAAGCCTCTGCTGTTGACCACCCGAAAGATCTGTGCCTTTCGTGTGGAGTCTGTCTTTCACCTCATCCCACAATGCAGCCCTCACAAGACTCTTCTCAACAATCTCCTGGAGCTTTGCCCTGTTTTTCTGCCCATGAATCCTTGGGCCATAGGCGACATTATCAAAGATTGATTTTGGAAAGGGATTTGGTTTCTGAAAGACCATACCAACCTGCTTCCGAAGCTTCACGATGTCGACATCTTTTGCGTATATGTCCCTGTTATCTATCTCAACGGTTCCTTCGACCCTCGTTCCTTCAATGATGTCATTCATTCGATTGAGAGTGCGAAGGAAGGTGGACTTGCCACAGCCAGACGGGCCGATGAGGGCTGTCACGCTCCCCTTTGGAATATCGATTGTGATATCCTTGAGCGCTTGCGTACTGTCATAGAAGAAATTGAGATTTTTTATCGATACTTGTGGTGTCACCATTTGTATTTGCTCCTGTAGTATGTTCTTACCAAAACTGCGATAAGACTGAAACCCACAACAACAGAGATCAAAACCAAAGCCGTTCCGTACTGCATCGGTCTCACCTTCTCTATCTCCGGCACCTGGGTTGAAAGGGTAAACAGGTGAAATGGCAGCGCCATAACGGGTTTTGTGAGTGTTGGGGTACTTCGAGTAAAAAACACTGCCGCTGTGAACATGATGGGCGCTGTCTCACCCGCAGCTCTGCTAATTCCCAGGATTGAGCCTGTCATCATTCCGGGGATTGAATATGGCAGCACCTGGGTTTTTATCATCTGCCACTTACTCGCTCCAAGCGCCAGGGCACCCTCACGGAAAGCTCTGGGGACTGCTCTGATTGATTCCTCTGATGCGACAATAATGGTTGGCATGATGAGGCAAGCGAGTGTAAACGAACCGGCAATAACGGATGTCCCAAGCCCAAACAGAAGCACAAAGAGTCCCAAACCAAATAATCCGAACACAATCGATGGGACACCAGCAAGTGTGGTTATGGCGAGTCTGATAAGGTTAGTAAATCTTGTCGGTTTGGCATATTCAGCAAGGTAGATCGCTGATGCGATACCGAGTGGGATGGCAATAATTGCAGTTCCTCCGATGAGGTATATCGTGCCAAGTATGACAGGCCCAATGCCACCCATCGTACCAGAACGTTGCGGCATAGCTGTCAGGAATTCCCAGCTGATTGCAGGCAGTCCACCGACAACAATATCAATAACAATGTAAAGCGTCACAAGCACAATCAGGTAGGTCACAATCCTCATGAGCCAAAAAATCGGGAGTTCGCTTTTCCTGCTCACAACCATTTTATGCCCTCTCCTTCAGCCTTAGGAATCTTTGCGCGATGAGATTCAGCCCAAATGTGAAAAGCAACAGCACGACGCCAACGACAAACAGAGCGTTGTAGTGAATATCACCGTAGGCAACCTCGCCCATCTCAGCAGCAACCGTTGCTGTCATTGTCCTGACACTATCAAATGGGTTGATGGTTGTTATTGTCGAGTTGCCAGTAACCATCAGCACTGCCATGGTTTCACCAATGACTCTACCGATGCCAAGCGTGACGGCTGCCACGATGCCAGACATGGCAGATGGCACAACCACCTTCCAGGTTGTTTGGAGTTCTGTCGCGCCAAGAGCTAGTGATGCCTGCCTGTAAGACTGCGGAACCGAGCGGATTGCATCCTCAGAGATTGAGATGATGGTGGGCAGCGCCATGAGGGTAAGGATAATAGAACCCGTAAATGCGGTCATGCCTGTTGAGAGATGAAATACACTCCTAACAATTGGGGACAGCACAACAAGAGCAAAGAATCCAAAGACAACGGAGGGGATAGTCGCCAAAATTTCAATAAGGGGTTTTAAAATCTCACGCTCAATCTTGTGGGCAACCTCTGAAATATAGACCGAGACTGTGATTCCAATTGGCACACTGAAAAGGGCTGCGACAATGGTCACAACCAGGGAACCTGTAAGGAGTGGAATTATTCCAAAACTTGGCGTCTGTCCATCGAGAACCGCAGGATTCCAATCGAGTCCAAACAAATCAGCCAACGACCTCTGATAGAAGAACGGAACCCCCTCTTTTCCAAGGAAGATGAATATCAAAATAACAATAAGGATTGAAATAGACGCAGCTGAGAGTAGGATAATCCTGATTATTTCGTCCTTTGTTCTTACATTCATGCACTCACCTTTACCAAACACGCAATTGAGAGATGCAAAACTAATCCCGCATCTCTCAATCCAACACCTAACACTTGTTTCAACCGTGTTACACTTTTGTTTTTTACTTTACTGGTATGTAGCCCGTCTCGGAAACGATGTCCTGTCCATCGCGACTGTAGATGTAGTTAATAAAATCCTGGATGTAGCCTGAGGCATCGTTGAGGACATAGAGCTGAAGTGTTCTTGAGATGACGTAGTCGCCTGAGGCAACGGTTTCAAACGATGGAGCAACATATGATTTTCCATCCTCTGCGGCAACTTCAAGTGACTTCACTGAGTTTCCTGCTTCAACCGCATAGGCAAGACCTACATAACCGACTGAGTTTGGATTCTGTTTGCACTCTGTCACAATGCTTGAGTTTGACGTCATCTTTTTAGCATCTTTTCTGTAGTCTTCTTTATCAAGTACATGCTCCTGGAAGAAGGCATATGTGCCCGATGAGCTATCCCTTGTGAGGGTGACAATCTCTGCATCTTCTCCGCCAAGCTCATTCCAGTTCGAAATCTTACCTGTGAAGATATCGGCAATCTGACCCATGGTAAGCTGTGCGATCGGGTTGTCTGGGTGGACGATGACTGCGATTCCATCCCTGGCAACGACGTGCTCAACTGCTTTCATGCTCTTTCCCTCAAGGGCGGTTACTTCTGTATCCTTGATGAGTCTTGATGCCGCAGCGACATCTGTTGTTCCGTTGGTCATGGCCGCAATACCTGTACCCGAACCACCACCTGCAACTGAGACATCGACGTTTGGATACTTGTTCATATAGTCCTCTGCCCAGTTTGAATTGAGGTGCAGCATAGTGTCAGAACCCTTGATCGTGATATAGACCATCTGCTCTTTTGTGTCGTTGTTGTCTGTGGCTGTTCCACCGCCGCAACCTGCTAGGATTGCCATGGTGATGGCGGTGACTATCATAACGATGCTTATATATTTTCTCATGCTATCTCCTTTGTCTCTTTTTAGCATGTCCGCACTGTAACTCTGAATTGTTAGTCGTTTGTGAGTGGTTTGTTAGGAATCCTTAACATAAAAGTGCTGCCTTTACCAATCTCGCTTACAACACTCACGCTCCCACCATGGGCCGTTGCTACGTGTTTGACAATAGATAAACCAAGCCCTGTGCCTTCAATCTTCCTGTCACGCTCAAGCCTGTAGAACCTCTCAAAGATTCTATCGCACTCCTTTGCAGGGATGCCAGCTCCAAAATCAACAACTGATATCTCAAAGTCAAACTGCTCGCAACTGAGATTCACAATTACTTTTTCTCCTTCACTGCTGTACTTGATTGCGTTCTCAAGGAGATTTATCAAAGCTCTTTCAATCATTGAGGGGTCCACTATGGCAACACATTCGTCAGGCAGTTTCAGCTCTATCTGTATTCCTTTTCCATAAGCCTGCGTAAACCTCGATGTCACCTCTTTTATGAGATTTACCAAATCTACTCCCTCAAATTTTGTATCATCCCTCTTTTTTGTGTTCTCAAGGTGAGCAAGGCTCAGAATATCATCGATGAGTTTCGACATCTCATCCGCTCTTGCCGCAATCTTTTTTGTAAAAGCCTCGCGCTTTTCTTTGTCCAGATCATCTTCGGTCGCCAGGATGTCAGCAAAACCCTTTATAGCAGTGATTGGGGTTTTGAGTTCGTGCGAGGCGTTCGCGATAAATTCACGTTTGACCTGCTCGAGTTTGACAAGTTGCGTAACATCCGTTGCCACAAACAGTTTCTCATCATAGTCCTTCAGACACACCCCGCTTATCTTGAGGTGCCTGCCTGTGGCGGTCGAGATAACCACGCTGGTGGGCTTTGACTCCTCTCCAAGACTCTCAGCAAAGTCGATAAATTCTTTATTTCTTATCACCTCTTGAAGGAATTTCCCCGCCTGATCTGATTTCAACTCAAACATTTCCCTCGCCGCGTGATTCGCGAGCCGAATGACGTGGCTCGAGTCGACGACAATCAGCCCTTCGTTCATCTTTGAGATGATGTTTTTGAGTTGGTGTTTTTGTCTGGTGGAAGAGCCAAGAACATGACTGAGTTTTCTTGTGGTCGTGTTGACGGACTGCGAGAGAAGGTCGAGTTCATAGATACCAAAGGTTGGAATCCTCGCGTCGAAGTTTCCTCTCTCGATTTCCTCTACCGTGTCTCTGATTGTTTCAATCGGTTCGCTGAAACGTCTTGAGATGAAAAGAGCCAGAGCAGCAGAGAGAAGAAGCAGAACAAGCGCGATGAGTCCAACAAAGAGATACACATTTCTGATACTGTCTTGCACACGGACAAGGGGAATCGATGTCCTGAGGGCGCCAACTATACTCGTTCCTTTTGTCAAAGGTATCGCATGGTAGACAAAATCCTCATCAAGCGTATCGCTAAATCTTATCTCGGAGTCAAGGTTGCCGTTTAAGGCCCTTGCAACCTCTGGTCTGTCCTTGTGGTTGTCCATGTCAACGGGGTTGTAGAGAGAATCACCAACCACAACTCCATCTGGCAGGATGACGGTTATCCTCGTTCCAGACGATTGTCCAAGTCTCTTACAGACATCGTCAATCTCGTCGTAATTTTGTGACACAACAAGAGCTCTGATCTCAGGCTCAATCAGTTTTGCCCTCGAATTCAAATCAGAGCTGGTGTTTTCTATATGAAATCTGTTGAAAAGAAATAGCGATGTGGCAACAACCACCAGGATGCCAAGTGTTGTAAGCAACGCAACAAGTGGAAATAATTTCCAGAAAAAACTCTTCTTTTTCGACACCTATATCTCCTCCCTAAACCTGTAGCCAATCCCTCGGACTGTCTCAATCATATCCCTTGCCCTTCGGAGTTTTGTGCGAAGCGATGAGACCATAACATCGACAGAACGGTCTGTGACAGGATGATTCTCTCCGTGAAGATTGTCTATCAACTGGTATCTTGTGAAGATCCTACCAGGGTTTTTGGCAAGTAGCACCAACGCTTCAAACTCAAAGGATGAGAGCTTTACATGAGCACCATCAACCTGAACGTCCCTCTTGTCAATCGATACAAGAAGGTTCCCTCTCTCGATTGAACCCTTGATCGCATCGGTATTTGTCGACTGCACTCTACCTAAAACAGCCTTGATTCTAGCAAGCAGAATCTCTTTTGAGAACGGCTTGGTCACGTAATCATCAGCTCCAAGCTCAAACCCTCTGATGATGTCACGCTCATCGCTCCTCGCTGTGAGCATTATAATCGGTATGTGCAGAGTTCCCTTGTTCTCTCTGATTTTTCTTGTGAGCATGAAGCCGTTTTGCCCTGGAAGCATGATATCAAGCACGATGAGATCAGGTATGAACTCGCCTACAGCGTCCCAAGCTGTGAGCCCGTCAAATGCGGCCTTCACAGCGTATCCAGCGCGTTTGAGATGAAACGCCACAAGCTCCGCAATATCCGTGTCATCCTCGACTATCAGAATTTTCTTTATCGCCTGGTCGCTGTTTGTCAAACACTTATCCTCTCGAAATGAGGCGGTATTCAAGCCACCGCTGTAGGTCTTGGTATACATGAGAGTATGATTAACACTCCAATGTGAGTCAAATGTTAGCGGATTTTGACGGTGTGTTTACAGTAATAAAGATTCTCCCGTTGTAAGAGCGCTACCCTTTCACTTTGTGGGATTGAGAACCTATCCAATTACTGTAATACGGAAGATAGAACGCTCAAAGTTCGCACAACCTATCACCAATCGCAAAACCAACGCCCTCAGACGCAAACTTTAACATTCTTTGCCGTATTTCCACTGAATCTAAAGACAGGTACTTGGAAAGTAAACGGTGTACGTGGTCGATGCAGCAAAGACAAAAAACAAGTTTCGGCGTCTTCATGAAGACGCCGAAACACACTTACTAATAGTAGGAAAATCTGTTCTAGACTATTTTTTCTTGAAGGACAAAACAGCCCAAAGGCAGAGCAGATAGGCGATAATTCTGATTGTTGTTTCAAAAACCTTGAAGCCCGTGGTGCCCAACCAAGCCAGCTCGTTAACCGAATTAATCACCATGAACAGGTGGCTAATACTAAAGAGCAAAAAGGCAATACCAACAAGCAGATACATGATGCCTTTAGTTTTGCTCCAAGCAAAGAGCCCAGCTATGAAAACAAGCAGCGTCATCACCAGATTAGTCAGATAAAGCCAGTCCATGTAATTCCTCCATTTGTTCTGTGAAATAATCCAGATGGTTTCTTGATACGCAAATCTGAAATCTGTCCAAAAACTCAGATTCGCATTCAACCAGATTCAAATCTACATCCATGTCAATGGCAATGCAAACGGACAGACACACCACCACTTCGATAATCAAAACCAATCGCGAAATCATGAGAAAAAATCCACCAAAGCTCAAAATATTTCTGTAAAAGTTGGTTTTCTCCACCACATGATTAAAAAACAGCAAACATCAGATAATTCTCTATTGATAGACAAACCAAATTCACCGTGCTACCCTTGCAACCCAAATGAACTACTGCGAAGCTCTGGACTACTTGGGAAGTATCCGCTATCTTGGCTCGAAACTCGGACTCGACAGACTGTACCCCATCCTCTCTGATCTTGACGATCCACACAAAGCCTATCCAGTTGTACATATTGCCGGCACAAAGGGCAAAGGTTCAACCTCTCGGATGACGTCCGAAATCCTTCAAGCCTCCGGCTACAAGGTGGGATTGTTCACCAGCCCACACCTCCAAAGCATTAGGGAGCGCGCCCAAGTAAATGACCTCATCATAAGCACTGGCGAGTTCTCAGCTCTCATCGAGGAAATTAGAACTCTTAACATCAAACACGAAAAGGAGTTTGGCACTGCCACGTTCTTCGAGGTGATAACCCTCCTCTCCTTCACTCACTTCCTCAGGCAAAAGGTCGACTGCGCTGTGTTTGAGGTCGGACTAGGCGGCAGGCTTGATGCAACCAACATCATCGAAAAACCTGCTTGCACGGTCATCACCTCGATTTCCCATGACCACATGAAAATACTTGGCGACACACTTGGACTCATAGCCAAAGAGAAGGCCGGTATCCTGAAACAAGGAGTTCCGCTTGTCACAGCCAAGCAGCGGAAACAGGCAATTGATGGAATAGTCGAGGTTGCAACACCGCTGAGTGTTCCGATAAATCGTGAGTCGTTCGATTTCGACTTCACAGACAGAGGACCAACAGACGGTGGACAACTCATGGACTACTCTGACAAAGACGGAGAGATAACAGATATTTTTGTCCCAATGATGGGAGTCCACCAGCTCCAGAACGCATCACTTGCCATCAGAGCCTGTAGAATTCTCTCAAAAAATGGTTTTGACAAAGTCACACCAGAGACCATCAAAGCTGGACTTTCAAAGGTTTTCTGGCCCGGTAGGATGGAGTCAATCAAAGACGGGAGGCTCATCATCCTAGATGGCGCTCACAATGGTCGCTCTTCTGACGCTCTTGCTCGCGCCATCAATCGCCACATCAAAACTCCAAAGAGAACGCTCGTTGTCGGTATGCTCAAGGACAAGGACACAAGGCGCTTCATCAGAGCGCTTTCCACGGTCAGTTGCAAGGTCATAGCAACGAGTGTCGACTCACCCCGCTCAATGAACCCAGAAAAACTTGCGAAAAAATTCAAGCAGAGGTGTTTTGACTGCGAAGTGGTCGAAAACCCAGTCGATGCGCTCATAAAAGCCATCGACAACACACCAGATGACGGGTGCGTGATTGTCACTGGTTCACTTTACCTTGTCGCAAGCCTTCGCACAGCACTGGGCAGATTCAACTGGAACGGCATCTAGTCTGGATTTATCTGGTTTCAAACACTTAGTGGAAGTGCCGATATTTGACCCTGCAAAAGTCTCCCAAACCAATAGCTCCGGTTTTCGTGTTTTTTGGAAACTTGAATAAAAGCCTCTAAAGCAAATCATAGAAACTTGCGCACCTATAAGGATATTATTCCCAATTGAATGCTTTTTATCCTTTGTTATTCCTGTAGTCATCATCTTGAAAAAAGCACAGATATCACACCGATTCGCACTATACAAAAATGCAGAATATGACAAATTCATGGACTCATTCACTCAATGTCAACTTATGAAAGGTGTAAGATTTTAAGAAACTAAAGTAATTATTGAATTTTAATATTTCATTCCCTCCTTGCAAATCTCGATTTCTGCGAATAAAATCGTGGTTTGGAGGTATCTCGAGTGAAAAGATATGTCATACTAGCTATTGTGCTGCTTGTCTGCATTGCTCCGCTTTTTTCCAGTTTTGCTTATGCCGCTGATGAAGGTACTGGTGGTTCAAATACTGGTACAAATATTTCAGAGGAAAAAAATAATGGTAGTGCTGACGGTATTGAAGATAAGAAAATTGAAAGTAACCTGGGACAAAACGACGAAGGTGATCCTCCAGATATTCTCGTGACGATCAACAATTTCTTCTCGTTTTTTGCTCTCCTTCTTCCATACCTCCTCCTCCTCGTTGTTGTGCTCATAGCGCTTTGGGTTTATTTCGATGCCTCCCGTCGCACAAACTTTGGTTGGGTATGGGGGCTGGCATCACTTCTCATTATCCCTTGGATTGTCTACCTCGTTTGGCGCCCGGTTCTGACAATAGAGGAAGGAAAGATTGTCGAGTCTGACCTAAGGCTTCGAAAAATCGAGAGCGAATACTACCGCTACGTCCTCTCAAAAGAGAAGTTCATATGCCCGGTTTGTGGCACTCCAATCTCCGAGGATTATCAGGTTTGCCCAAACTGCTTCAAGCAGCTCAAAGCTCCTTGCGGCAACTGCGGGAAGCTCCTCAACCTTGAATGGAAGGTCTGCCCCTACTGCGCAGCCAGGGTGGAAGCGGGTCAGGACGAATAGGATGAAAAGAAAGACTCTGATTGCCGCAATACTTTCTGTGGCAATAATTCTTACCCAGGCCTCATTTTTTGCATCAAGAGCAGACACACCGGGCAAGGTGTGGAAATATAGACGCACTCTCACCATAGAGGAACAAGCTGGCATCGACAGGCTCTCCTACCCCGTCAATTTCTCCCTTCAGATGGATGACATAAACGATGACAACTCCGACATAAGAGTAACCGACGCTGAAGGAGTCATCATCCCATATCAGGTTGTCTCAAAAAACCCCAATGCAAAACTCATTGTACTCAGGATATCAGTTGACCTGACTGCGAAGGGCAAGCACATCTACCACGTCTACTATGGCAACGAGACAGCCAACCCACAACAGCAGGAACACGTCGGAGTTGAGAGGTATCTTGGCACGTCATTTGTGACCTATGCATGGGGAGAGGTCATAATCTCCTCCTACACCAAAGACAACAAGATAGACATCAAGGACGCTAATGGCAACCTCATAAGAGACGCTAACAAAAGGGGCAGTATTTACATAACACCGAGTACACTCGGTCCCGGCGAGGTTAGAAGATTCAAGCTTGAGAAGCCAACCGTCATAAACATACAGAGTACTGGGCTTAGTTCAGTCGCTGTTGGCAACTTCTCAAAAGGCGAGACCGACACGACGGCATTTATCCCAGGAGTTAAGGGAACACTTATCTACATACCTTCGTTTGTCGCCATCACAAGTCTCGATTCTGGCAACAAAATTGATATCTCATACAAAGGAAAGGTCATCAAATCAATCGAATTGGGCGAAGACCAGACGGTTGTGATGGATGAACTCGAACCCGAATTTAGAAAGATTGAAACAAGGAAAGACTGCCTGATTCAGTATGGCACAGGATCAGCACTCTCGCAATTTACAGTTCCTCAGCGCGGACTCAAGTATTCGTTCCTCCCTCTTGGCCCTGTCACCATCATGTCAGCGTTTGACGGTAACAAGATAGACATAAAGTGGTCTGACGGCAATGGACTCGACACCTTTACTCTAAATGCCGGAGAGAAAAAACACCTGGATGTAAAAAACGTTCTTGAACCAGGAAAACAAGTCTATGACTCGATGGTCATCACGTCCAAAAGACCAATCACAGTCATCGCATCTGCCTATCAAGACGAAAAAGGCAAAGGCTATGGAGCTATGTATCTTCCAGGCTCTGACGGTCTTTTACTCTCAACCAATTGGAACACAGTAGCGGGTTCTTTGATGCTTGATGCCAAAAAGGGAAGAAACCTCTGGCTCATCCAACCGTTTTCTGAAACAGAACTCAAATCTGAACCAAATAGTAATCACTTCAAGTCCTTTGTTTCAAAACCACTTACTGCAATCCCTGGCACAACCAACATCTCCAACGAACGTATCATCTTTGCAACAACAGCTGAGTGCTTTCTACTTGATGGCAACCCAGAAGATGTTGCAACCCTTTTCCAGGTGCCAGCAGCAGTTGACAGGACTGTGAAAGACCCACTCCTTTCCAATGCTCAAACCAACGAATCCGGCTGGATGCCGGAGGGTGGAGCTGTAACTGAACCAGAGGGTGATCCAGATAAAATCATCCCCGACGGGGGTGACTCCGGGGAATCATTCTTTGGCAAGGTCTGGGGAGGCATCTCCTCGTTCTTTTCCGATATGTGGGAATCAATCAAGAGCCCAGCGCAAAGACCATTTATGTTTGCTCTGTTTGTCGTTTTCGTGCTGCTTCTGATTGTGCTCGTTGTGTGGCTCTATCTGACTTTCTTCTCAAAAGACGATGATGATTTTCTCGCAACAGATTTCAGCTCCGAAGAGAGCCTGGCAAGTGTCAGAAAGCGAAAAGAACTCATTGAACATCAGTTCGAAGCAAAACCAGCAAAAGAGGAAAGGGTTCCAACCGCAAAGCCCGTCGAGACCAAAAAACCAGATCTACCCACAGCAACCCCGGAAGAGCAGCCAATAAAAACTTCGTCAAAAGAGACTCCCAAAGCCCAGCCAACCAAACTCTCAACCCAAAAGGAGGAGACGGCAGCCGAGACACCAAAACCAACCCAGCCAAAACCACTGCAACCCAAACCGACCTCACAGAAGCCACAGTCGGCTCCGGAACAGGTCATCAAACCATCCACAAAGACAGGTTTTAGAACGCCAAAGCTCCAGCCGCCAGATATAACAAAGTTTATGACAAAACCAACAAGGGTTGAGCCAGAGCAGAAACCTTTCACAAAGGAAGAGTCCAAACCACAACCAAAGATAGAGCCAATCGTTGTCACCCCGGATACCACCAATGTTGACAAGATGACAGACATTCAGCCACCAACACCGGTCGTAGAAACAACCCCGCAGCCTCAACCCGAAATCCAAGAAATTGTAGAGACTGAGGACTTCATGGCAAAGGGCGACCTCTTTGATGGCATGTCAAAGAACAGGGGCCTGTTTGATGAGGTACTCGATGAAGCGCCGGACACGGTTGAAGAGGGAGTGGTAGAATCAATACCCGAAACACCCCACATCGAGGACACCCCTGTTTACGAAACTCCCATACAAAGAGCTCCAGAGCCACAACCAGAACACGAAACAAAACCAACGGTTCAACCACAACAACCCAAAAAGCCAGAACCCAGGGCAGCAAAAGCTGAACAGTATATACCCGAAAGAAGAGTTACCCCGCCGCCAACCAGGATCACACACACATTCTCCAAGTCTGTTTCAGGCGAGCTTGAAATCACAGAGTCGATGAAGGAACTTGCCTCAAAGATGAAGATGGGTGGACTTGTTGCTGACCCAGGGGCGATTGTCAGGCTCCACCACATCGGGCTTCTTGAGCTTTTCAACAGGATTTATATCTCTCACACCGCGACCATGCTCCTGCCAGACGAACTCAAGAATAATCCAGCCTTCGAAAAGATAATGGTCATGGGTAAGGACGCCAGGAGAGCAGAGAACCTCGTCACTGAATATGACATCTTCGAAGAGGCAGCAAGAGCGATTGTGATTGCTGAGAAGATGAAAGTGAAATACTATCTCACATCGTCAAGACTTCCTGAACACCTCGGTAAGATCAATGTTGTTCACGTAGAGAGGTTCAGCTAAGGCAAGATGGGCGACATGTTTGTCGAGTTGGCAAGGAAGGCGATGACGGTCTACATCACAACAGGCAAGACCATCGAACCGCCGAATCCTCTACTGTATGAAATGCAAGGCAGAGCGGGTGTCTTTGTTTCAATCCACAAAGGCAGCTCTCTCAGGGGCTGCATCGGCACGTTTGCCCCAACAACGGAGAGCATCGCGCATGAGATAATCGAGATGGCAAAGGAGGCATCAACCTCCGACCCCCGCTTTCCTCCCATCACAAAATCTGAACTCGACTCGCTTGAGATAAGCGTTGATGTCTTGTCAGAACCTGAGGATATCAAAAATGAATCCGAGCTTGATCCCAAGGTCTATGGAGTGATCGTCAGAAGCGGATACAGACGAGGGCTCCTTTTGCCAGACCTTGATGGAGTTGACACCCCAGCACAGCAAATCGACATTGCGAAGAGAAAAGCTGGAATATTTGGAAATGAACCCGTTACACTCCAGAGATTTAAAGTAACCAGGCACCACTGAGAAAGCTCGAATATCAATGAAGGAGGAAGGATAATGAAAAAAATAGTATCCGTGAGTCTTGGGTCATCCTCAAGAGACCACACATTCGAAACAGAACTCCTCGGCGAAAAATTCGAGATTTCAAGGGTTGGCACAGACGGCAGTCCCGACAAGATGATGGAGATGTTTGAAAAGCTTGACGGCGAGGTTGACGCCTTTGGCATGGGTGGTGGTGACATCTACATGCGACCCGGTAAAAGAACATACATCATGAAAGACCCATACAAATGGGCAAAAGCAGCTAAAACAAAACCGGTTTGCGATGGCGCTTATCTAAAGGCTATCCTTGAGCCGATGGTGGTCGATACGCTTTTTGATATGGGTATCTTGAGCAAGGAGCAAAAGGTACTTGTAATGACGGCTGTCGACAGATACTTCCTGGCAAAGGTTTTCTCCGACCATGGTTGTGAGTGCACGTTTGGTGACTTGGCGTTCTCACTCGATATCCCACTTGCCATCAGAAGCCTCAGGATGATTGGGTTCCTGGCAGCGACTCTCATGCCAATAATATCGAAGGTTCCATACTCGTGGCTCTACCCTCTTGGAGAGAAGCAGAAAGAGCCTGGCAAGAAACCAAACCGATTCTTCAAGTGGGCTGAAGTTGTTGCTGGTGACCTTCACTACATCTGGAAGAACATGCCACCTGATATGAATGGGAAAATTGTTGTCACAAACACAACGACAGAAAAAAATAGGGAAGAATTCAAGAAGCGTGGCGTCAAACTTCTTGCCACCTTCACTCCCAACATGGGAGGCAGGACATTCGGCGCTAACGTGATGGAAGCGGTGTTCTCATCTATTATCGGCAAACACCCGAAAGACATAACAGAGCAGGAATACAGAGATTTGATTGGCAAACTCGATATGAAGCCTAACATTTATGAGCTTGCCAAGGAGGAATAGAGGAACATGAAAGAAACAAGTGAAGAAACCAAGAAGACAAAAAAGACATACACTCTGACAAAAGACGGTCATGCCAAGCTTATCGCCGAACTTGAAGATCTCAAAAACAACAAGAGAGCAGAGATAGCTGACAGAATCAGACACGCAAAGAGTCACGGTGACCTCAGTGAAAACGCTGAGTACGACGAGGCTAGACGCGACCAATCCTTTATTGAGGGCAGAATCCAGCACCTTGAGAACATCATCAACGATTGCCACGTGGTTGAGCGTTCTGATGTTGATGTCTCCGAGGTTGGAATTGGCTGCAAGGTCACCCTCATCGACCTCGACGCTGATAAAGAAGAAACATACACAATCGTCGGCAGTTACGAGGTCTCTCCAGAGGAAGGCAAAATCAGCAACGTCTCACCAATCGGCGCTGAGCTTCTCCGTAAACATGCTGGAGATATCGTAAGAATCAAAACTCCAAGAGGAACAAGAAAGTTCAGAATCATCAAGATCAGAAGGGCATAAAAACAAATGTTTAATGAATCAATGCTAACAAAGCTTGCCAAGCTCAAGGAAGCTGGGATTGACGCCTATCCACCAAGGATTGAGGGAACACTCAGCCTTTCAAATGACGTCAAGGCAAACTTTGAAAAGTTGGAACAAACACAAGAGGATGTCAGAATTGGTGGCAGAATAACAACCGTCAGAGGTCATGGCAAAGCCAGATTCATGGTTCTTCGGGACGAGGCCGGGCCAATTCAGCTCTATTGTAGGATTGACGTTGTTGGTGAGGAAACTTATGACCTCATCAAATCCGCTCTTGATATTGGCGATACCGTCATTGTCTCCGGCCCTGTTTTCAAAACCCGCACCGAGGAAATCACCGTTGAAGTCAAAACCTTTGAGTGGGTGAATAAGGCTCTCGTTGAGCTTCCTGAGAAGTTCCACGGACTTGTCGACTCCGAAATCCGCTACCGCAAACGCCATATTGATATGATCTCAAACCCAGAGGTGTTGGAGCGCTTTACCACTCGCAACAAGATCATCAGGGCTATCAGAGAGTTCCTGTGGTCAAAAGACTTTGAAGAGGTCGAGACCCCAATCCTTCAGCCACTCTACGGCGGAGCTCTGGCAAAACCCTTTGAAACACATCACAACGCTCTTGACCGTGACCTCTACATGAGAATCGCTCCAGAACTCTACCTCAAGAGACTCATAGTTGGTGGTATGCCACGCATTTTCGAGCTTGGCAAGTGCTTCCGCAATGAGGGTATCTCAACCGTACACAATCCAGAATTCACCATGCTTGAGCTGTACCAGGCATGGGAGAGCTACGAGGGTATGATGAGAATCTCTGAGGAGCTCGTTTCGGATGTTGCCAAAAAGGTTCTCGGTACGACAAAAATCACATACCAGGACAAGGAGATTGAGCTTGCTCCGCCATGGAAGAGACTCTCCATGAGGGATGCTTTCCGCGAGATGGCTGGCATCGAGATAGACCAACTCAGAGACGACGCGTTTGCCAAAGAATATGTCAAACGTGAAGGCATCAAGATGGACAAGAAGACAAACTTCAAGGGATTTGTCGACGAGGTATTCAAGAAGAAAATCGTCGTCAATCTTGTCCAGCCAACATTTATCACAGATTACCCCATTGAGCTGTCACCTCTTGCCAAAATGATTCCGGGTGAGGATGGTTGGGTCGAGAGATTCCAGTTTGTAATCTTTGGCATGGAGTGCGGAAACGCATTCTCAGAACTCAACGATCCACAAGATCAGCTCGAACGATTTAAAGCTCAGGACAAATACAGAACATCAGGCGACGACGAGGCTCACGAGGTCGACACAGACTACGTCGAGGCTCTTGGTGTCGGAATGCCACCAACTGGAGGACTAGGAATTGGAGTGGACAGACTTGTGATGCTTCTGACCAACCAGGTCAGCATCCGAGAAGTGCTGTTCTTCCCGCAATTACGAACAAAGGAGGAGTAAGGACAATGGGAGTGTATCTGGAGATAATCGAATGGCTTGACAAGCACGGTGTAGAACTCATGCACCGCGAACCGCCATCAGGATCTGCTGACATCAAGATGGGTGCACAGCTTATTGTGCGCGATGGTCAGATTGCGTTGTTTATCAGTAATGGCCAACTTGCCGATATGTTTGGCCCCGGCAAGCACACCCTTACAACCGAAAACATCCCCATCATAACGCAGCTCCTCTCACTTCCATTCGGTTTCAAATCCCCCTTCAGAGCAGAGGTTCTCTTCGTCTCCACAACACTCCATCCTGACTTCAAGTTTGGCACGATTGAGCCTGTCCCCTTTAAAGACCGTGAACTTGGCGTTGTCAGACTGAAGGCATTTGGCAACTACACCCTGAGGGTTGAGGAACCAAAGCGTTTTGTCTCTGAGTTTGTCGGCACCAGGGGTTTCATGACAAAAGGTCAGGTTGAGGACAAATTCAGGTCAATTGCAATCTCAAGCTTCATCGACATCATAAGCGAAGAGGCAAACACGGTCTTTGACCTTCCAAAGGTTTATGAAGAGCTTGGCGACAAACACGCCAAAGCCATCTCAAAAGAACTCTCTAAGTACGGACTTTCTTGCCCAGACTCCTACATCATGTCCATCTCGCTGCCAGATGAAGTCGAGAAGGCTGTTGATGAAAGAGCTGGCATGAACGCCATCTCTGATATGAACAAGTACCTCGCCTACAAGGCAGCCAAATCAATGGAAAAAGGTGGAAGCGGTCTAACAGGAACAGCGGCCCAAGCGGGAGCCGGCATCATGATGGGCGCTCAAATCGTAAACTCGATGAAGGGTGGATTCGAGGGAAAACCAGAGAAGAGCAACCCATCCAATCACACTTGCCCATCTTGTGGTAAGGAGATTCCATCAGACTCAAAGTTTTGCCCTTCCTGTGGGATAAACCTTCAGTCTGGTAGATGCTCATCCTGCGGCAACGAGATACCACCCGGTTCAAAGTTCTGTCCGAACTGTGGCTCCAAACTTTCATAATCTAAAGTCAAGAATAAAACAGCTTTTTTGGCTGACATCGGCTGTCGTTGCTCCGATTGTCGTCATTTCGGCTGCGACTTATATCTTCGAGTCAGGCGCTCCTGGCGCTACTATAAATAGTTTCTGGGACGCTCTCTGGTGGGCGATTGTCACAATGTCCACGCTAGGCTACGGCAACCTTGTGCCAGTGACGCCCTGGGGTAAGGTGATGAGTGTTGTTGCCATTATCTCTGGTATCATACTGGTTGCGCTTTTGACAGCGACGTTGGTTGCAAGGCTTGTTGAAAGGCTGGTGGGGAGAATGAACAGAAGGATACCCGGCCGACTTTCTGAGCATGTGCTCATACTCGGTTGGAATGAAAACGGAAGCAGGATAGTCTCCGAGCTCATGGAGGAGTGCAAGGGCAGGAGTGAGACTATTGTTGTTATGGCTGACCGTGACTGGATTGACAACCTTCCTCAGGAAGTCATCTTCATCCAGGGTGACACCACCAGACTCTCCTCGCTTGAGAAAGTCGCAGCCGACAAAGCAAAGACGGCTGTTGTGCTTGCCGATCTTGAGGCTGGCTCAAAAGACACCGACTCAAGAGTAATTCTCACCGTTCTTGCCCTGAATCGAATCTCAAATGGAAGTGTCAGAATAATATGTGAGGTTCTATCATCCGAGGATTTGGAGTATCTTGAAGGCGCAGGGGCTGACGAGATTGTGGTCAGATCAGAGGTTGCAGGAGACATGCTCTCAAGAGCGGTTCACAACCCGGGGCTTGCAAGCCTCGTGAGCGCATTACTTACCAACCAGCCAGGTGGAAAATTTAAACGGATAAAGGTATCAGAGAGATTTACAGGAATGAAATACGATGAGTTTCTGTATGAGATAAGAAAAACAATGCAGTCCCTCCCTGTGGCTTTGATCAGGAAGGGGCAGATGTTTCTCAACCCAGACTCCGAGACAATAATAGAACAAAATGATGAAGTATTCGTGATTTCTGACATTTCATCCTGTGGATAGGGAAAAGCCATTATGAGTAAAAAAACAACGAGTGGAAAACTAATCAGGTACGTGGTTGTGGCGTCGCTTGCGTCTTTTGTCATCATATTCTTGATAATGATGTTCACACAAGACTTTGACCTGGGTGAAACAGTTAAAGTTCTCAAATCGACAAAATGGTGGTGGATACTTGTCGCGGCCTTGACCAACCTCGGAACATTCTTCCTCGAATCATTTCAGCTCTGGTTTCTGTCAAAAGCGATGCAGAAGAAAACCAGCTTCTGGCGAATGCTCCAGATTTATTTTGTTGGGCTCTTCTTTGCAAACGCCAGCCCCTCAACATCTGGTGGAGAGCCAATGCAGATTTGGTTCCTGCTCGATGACGGTTACAGCATTGCCGAGGGCAGTGTTCTCGTTTTTGTGAAAGGCATCATCTCAATCGTTGTTAGAATGGTCTTTGTTCTTATCATCCTAGCCCTCATCCCGCTTGGTTTTAATCTTAACCTGGCAACCGCCCAATATGTCACATTTATTGTCACAACAGTTGGCTTCCTCCTGCTTGCTGGTGTTGGCATCATTCTCATATCAAAACCGCACTGGTTCACATTTGTTTTCAGGTTCTTGGCAAGATTCAAACTTATGCAGAAATGGATGGGAGTAACCACTCCGTCTGGGTTCTACAAAAAGAGTAAACAGATGCTTGCCGAGATAAAGGAATCATCCAAAATCCTCTTCTCGGGCAACAAGTTTGCTGTGTCCATGGCTGTCCTGAACTCCGTCCTTACATGGACACTTCTCAAACTAATGCCATACTTTGTGCTCATTGCTCTGGGCGCAACTCCCAATCCGATTGCGGTCATTGCGATGGGTGTCATCGCTCAGTTGTCCTCCGCATGGGTGCCAACTCCAGGCGCGGTGGGAGGTATCGAGGCGGGAACATTTGCATTCTTCAGTGGGCTTCATGGAGTGGACATGGCAATCGTTGGATCGTTCGTGCTTCTCTACCGTCTCATGGACTACCACATGGATGTTCTTTTCAGCGCGCCGGTCTCTCTTCGGCTCCTCGCTGGAAAACTTGGAGCAAATGCCAGAACTGCCGACCTCTCATCGATTTCTGATGACATCTCAGCCAAGATGGCGAAAGAACGAGAGAAGTACGGTGCAGGTGACAACAACAATGATGAGGAAAAATAGGTCGTTTACATGCCAATAGGCTTTTTCGACTCTGGAGTTGGCGGTTTGTCGATTCTTCGGCACACCATCACACTTTTGCCGTCATATGACTACCTTTACATTGCCGACTCTGCCAACTGCCCCTGGGGTGAGAGGGATAACAATTTTATCCTCAACCGTTCCAGACAACTCACAAGATTCCTGGCAGAATATGGCGCAAGACTCATCGTTGTTGCCTGCAACTCGGCAAGCACAAATGTCATAGACCAGCTCAGAGTTGACTTCCCAGAGCTATCCTTTGTGGGGGTTGAGCCTGGGGTTAAACCAGCCTCAGAGATAACAAAAAACGGCAGAATAGCGGTTCTAGCAACTCGCGCAACAAGCAGAGGTAACAAGTACATCAGGACAAAGGAAAAACACACACAGGGCAAGAGCGTCATAACTGTTGCCGCTCCTGAGCTTGTTAACTGGGTTGAACATGACAGGGAGATAAATTTCTGCAGGAAGGCAAAACTCTCTGAGATTCTTGACCCCGCCATATCCTTTGGCGCTGATACGCTCGTGTTAGGCTGTACCCACTTTCCTTTCTTGATTGAACAGATAAAAGCATGTCTACCCGATGAAATAACGGTGATTGATACTGGCGATGCAGTTGCAAGACAGGTCGAGAGGCTTTGCAAGTCGCTTGAAATTGAGCACGGTTCTGGCAAACTGAGGGTGTTCACATCTGGGGATGTGGGAGTGGCGAGTAAACTTGTCGCCAAGTTGATGTGTATATCACACATGGAGTGTGAAACGATTGAGAAGTGATAACGTCGGAGGTTACATGAACATGAGAAAACTGCTGCTTGCAACACTTGGTTTGGTTATGTTGCTGTCAGTTGCAACGCCTATTGCAGCTCTACCAATCAGCGATCCAAAGATAGAACTCACCAAGACTGAGATGGTTTTCTATGTCAAACAGGGAGAGCAGCAGAGCGACACTCTTGGTATCTACAACCGTGGCGCTGGTACCCTCATGTTCACCCTCTCCAAAACATACGAAAAGGTGCCTGAGACAAACAGTCTCTACTCTCCAAACGGCAACCTCATGGTAGACCCGCCATACATTGATTTTGGCACAGTGCCAGGTAGAGGCAAGATGTCCCGCACACTCACGTGCACTGCACCCGGAGAGCAGTACCTCCAGGTGACAGCCACTCCTGATAAATCCTGGATAACCTGCCAGGTGCTCAATGTCAAAGTAGATGTGGTCACAGTCACCATCACAATAGACCTCGATGGGTTCGTTGCAGGACAGCTCTACAGGGGCAACGTCATCGTCTCATCGAACGCCGGAATGGCAACAGTTCCAATCCTGTTGCAGGTTGCCACCTCTCAAGCGTATGACTGGCTCAAGTACGAACCTGACAATGGGATGATAGATGGAGGCAAGAGTACAGCATCAGTCGTGATTGTTGACGCAGCTGGCATGAAACCAGGCGAGTACAAAGCAACAATCATAGTCACATCTAACGACAAGGAACAACCGATAATCCAGGTGCCAGTTAAGATGGTTGTCCTCTCTGGCGCTGCTCCTCCTGGCACCCCTCCGACATTCTCTGCGTACCCTGGCAACAATAAAGTCCACCTCTTCTGGGACACGGTCAACATGAGCCAGGGAGGTTTGCCCATTGTCGGCTACAACATCTACAGGGCGACCTATCCAAACGGGTATGATAATGTCGCGATCACCGATTTCTTTGTGTCCGGCATGCAGTACACCGACCCCAATGTCGAGAATGGTATAACCTACTACTACATCATCAAAGCAGTCGATAGCAGCGGTGTTGAATCTGATCCATCGAAGGAAGTGACCGTCACACCAAAACTGATTGAACCTGTCATCAATCTGACAGACGGCGCAACCACGAGGCAGCAGTATTTCGAGGTGACGGGAACGGCTGAGTCGAACTCGTCTGTTGTTGTCAATGGTCAGCCCACAAAAACCAACCCTGACGGGAGTTTCTCAACGTTTGTCATTTTGCAAAACGGCGAAAACACCGTCAATATCGTGGTCGTCGACCCCATCTCTGACCCCATTTCACAACCAAACCCTGACAACACATATAGCTTTTCCTACAAGATAAGCTTCGCAACAATCACAAGCGTTGTCATGATGATTGGTTCGAAAGACGCAACAATCAACGGTGTTTACAAGCAAAACGTGATGCCTGTTGCCCCCACCATCATAGGCAGCCGTTCGATGGTTCCCTTCCGTTTCCTTGGTGAAGCGCTTGGTGCTGAGATTGGCTGGGACGCCGATGCCAGGAAGGTCACCTATTCGCTTGAAGGCAGAACGATTGAACTCTGGATTGGGAAACAGACCGCCAAGGTAAATGGTCAGGCTGTGATTGTTGACCCAGCTCCACAGATTGTTGGGGGTTCAACCGTTGTGCCAGTGAGATTCATCAGCGAAGGACTTGGAGCATCGGTTGAGTGGTATGCGGCAACTAAATCCATTGCCGTAAAATACCCAGCACAGTAGAAACCAAAAAGGATCGGTCAAACCATGAGTGAGAACCACTGCGCAAACTGCGGCTTTGACAAGACCACGAAGGTGATAGAGGGGGAACACAAAATTGTGAGCAGACCAGACAAATTGACGTATTTTATGCAAATCACCGCCCTTGTTGCAGCAAGGTCAACCTGCCTTAAGCGACAGGTTGGGTGTGTTCTGGTCGATGCTGACAATAACATCAGAGCAACAGGTTACAACGGTGTTGTGTCTGGTATGCCCCACTGTGATAGGTGCAACAGAGAGCTCAACGCCTCTGGTGATGAGCTCTGGGACTGCCCTGTCATCCACGCCGAGATAAACGCAATCTCCCGATACGAGGGCTCAAGGCGCGACATCAAGGAAATCTTTGTCACAACACTCCCCTGCTATCACTGCGCAAAGGTCATCGCAAATACATTCCCTGAGCTTATTGCGCTGTATTATCGCGACGACTACCCCCACAGTGACCAGGTCAAAGAGGTGCTTCTGGCAAGGGATATAAAGCTGGTGCAGTTGAAGAAGGAATAAAACAAGTATTTAAGGAGAAATTTCTACTATGGATATTTGGGACGACGATGGTCAAACCGATCGAAAAGTGTTCACAACTGAGTTTGTAAATAAATATACTGGAAGACTGATCTCTATTGCACTTATGTCAATCGCAGCTTTGTTTTTAGCTACATGGCTACCAACTCTCGAGTATTCAAACCAATCTGGAAATGAATCAATGGTAATAATTCCTCTGATGCTCCTCTTTTTTGGTTTGATTTCGCCTTCACTTATAAAATTGAAGATAGATTTTTTGATTGTAAAAGTAGGTGGTAAAACCTCAATTGAAATAATAAAATCCGGCAAGAAGACAACCTTTGTTCCTCCTTATGCATATGAGATTTCTCTTGAAACTGTTCATACGCGGTGGGAGTTGAAAAAATACTTCGAACTCAAGATAAAAGACGGCAACTCGAACACTATCTCTATCAGAGAACAAATAAAGGAGGTTTCAAAGATACCAAAAGACGTTAATATTACTCCTGGAAGTTCAAGTATCAACCGATCGTATGAAGCCTCCACCTCATACCCCGGCAATGTGGCAAAGATATATGAGATTCTTGCTGGCAATGAGTCGATTGATACTGAAGATATATTTGTGGATTGATGCATCCACTTGCTAACCGTGAAAACCACCACCTATAGTGCAAAATACCAGCAAAGAGTTTCAAAATATGTGCAGCTGGAGAAGTAGCAAAATATCAGCAAACCGTAAGTGTCTAAAACAACATGAACAAAAATCGTTTGGCTGATGAACTCGATAGTCAGGTGGTTTACACTCAGTTTGTGGACAACAGAGACGGGAATCTCCCAGCCTCGCTCTTCATAATTTTCTCAATCGCAGTGTTTTTGGTTTGGCTCATTGGCAAGTCGGAGTTTTCACAGGTTGTCTCAAACATAATCCTTGTTACATCGATTGCGCTTTTTATCTCTGGATTGGTGTTCGTCTCAACACACATGAATGTCGTTGATTTCAGGCTAGAGTTTATTGACGGCAAACCAATCATAGGGATAAAAAGGGGCGGGAGAATAATATCATTCAACCCACCATACACGTACAAAGCGACGGTTGAATCAGCCTCTTTGTCTCGGAGAAATGACGTGTCGATATTCTTCAATCTCTCAATCCGAGACAGGCATTTCAACGAGATATCTTTGATCGAGCGAGTCACAACGAGAACCAAACTGCCAGACGACGTTGAGATTGTGCCTATGAGATTCAATCCCGAAACATCTTTTGAGGCATCCACCACCTATCCTGGCGATGTGGCAAAAATCTACGAGATACTTAAAAAGCAGCAACATTGAATGTCAGAAGGATATTTTCGAAAGCTAGGCAAAATGGATTCCTGTTACAAAATATTTAAAGTTTTTATGCAGGAATCATAGATTGAGTTGTTGTTTTGAAACTACACCAAGAAGCTTTAGATTTTATCAGAAAGTTATATAATTTAGGATAGATGAGCGAAAATAATTTCAATGATCCAGTTTTTTCCACAAGCGACGAGGTTGACACAGAGGTTTATAATACCCAAGGTTCAGTTGTTTTTGAGGAAGACTTCATCAATCCAGGGCTGAAGTTTTTTGCAAACTTGTTATTTTTGATTTCTATCACCTTCTTCCTCATTGAGTTTTTTCGAGACACGCCGCTACCTGTGTTCACATACATTGTTTCTGAAGTGTCTTTTATTGGTTGGCTTATCATGAGATACACACACAAACCTGTTGTCATCTCTGTTTCAGAAAATGACGGGAACGCAACAATCAAACTCACCAGGGGCAACAGGAAAACTGTTCTAAAATCGCCATTTACCACCACGCAATCGATTGTTAGAAGCTCTTTCTTTGCAAACAGCTACTACCACCTTCAGATAATAGGCAGCAACTCAAAAACGTTGTCTCTTGTTGAAAAGTTTGATACTAAGACTGTTTTGTTTGACAGACCTTCACATAGGGTCGGATACGGTGATATCCTATTCTCGTTTGAGCCAAGAACAGAACCACTTGGAAAACTCACCAAACTACGTTTTGCGATTGGGAGATTTGATAGATGAGGTCAGAGGAAGAGATTGCTGAGATTTTATCTGGCGAGATAACTGAAAGACTGGATTATCACTACTCTAAGATGTCTGTTTTTGTAATTAGTCTGCTTATTGCCATTGTTGTTGTGGTAATATCCTCGAAGATTTCATCTGATTACAAAATCCCCGTTCTTGTTGGGGTAACTTGTGTTATGTTTATAGGTATAGCCACATTTGTGGCAAATGGAAAAAGAGTAGAGATAAAACTTGCGAAAAATAACCAAGGTAGACCAATTCTTAGCATTAGAGATACAAAAAACGAAAAGATTATTTCTTGGCCTTTTAATTTCAAGGCGGAAATTCAAAGAGTAAATTCCTACAGGGGGTATATAAATTATAGAGTATCAGATAAATTCAGGCTTTATATACACAAGGGAGACATACTTTACATTTTAGTCGAAGATGCTCCATTTAGAATTATCGAAGATGGTTCACTAGTACAAATGCCGAGATTCTGGTCAACTGAATCCAAGGATATCGTGTATCATTATTCAAAATTCTATCTGACCGATCTGTTTAATAACAAAAAAAGGGTTTTCTATTCCAGAAATCCAACAACAGAAATAATTATAAGAATTTACAGTACACTAAACTCAATGACTTCTGAATTATTGGTACAAGACCAAGATAATAGGCTAATATTAAAGGAAAAACAAACTCAATGAACACAACAAATAAACTCACGGAAGTAGTATCTGGCAAAGTGATAGATATCAAACAAACATGGAAAAGGAAGGTCAAAGTATTCATTTCTACACTGCTTGTGGTTCTTGTTATTTCAATTGCTATACTCGCTACGACTACCAATATTGATAACCAGGGGCCATATCTCATTGTTGTTGTAATAGGTTTGCTGCTTGTTTTTGCCACCGCATCTCTAGTTGACAACGTTGTGGTGGACATAACTCTCTATACAAATGAAAACAACAAGCCAACAGTAATTATCTCAAGCGGTGAGAAGCAAACAGTCATTAGCTGGCCATTTAAATACACAACTGAGATACAAAGTATTCCACTTGAGAATTATCGCAGTGTTTTTTCTAACTCAAACATGCTCATCATTCAGACCAAGGCTCAAAAATACATGTTCACCGAAAAACTTCCAAACAGCAATGTCCCTCTTAAAACTAACTCAAAGGAATCAAGGTTTTGGTATAAAGAGATCAAGCAAGACGATTTGTATGTCGCTGGAATCAAACTCGGTTCTACTTCATCACCTCTCAATCAGCATTCAATTAATGCAATTGAGTTCAAGTCATTTAATCCTGACGAAAAACTTGTGCTAAGGCTTTATGGGGAGCTTGTTAAACTCACAAAAGACTTCCCTTCGTTTGACGAGGTAGAAGATGTTTCAGAGGAGATGATTGAGCCAGTTGAAAACTACGAATACTACAACAACTACAAGCAGGAGCTGACATCCAAAGTCAATCTGAGAACAGGAAGAGTCACATGCCCCCACTGCGGTGAGAGCTTCAAGGTGGAGGTTGAAAAGCCAAAAGAGGAGAGGGATAGGGATCCGTTTCTGAGCTAAATCTTTAACAAATTTTCTCGATAAAGATTTGCATGATCCACTATCTTACTTTGAACTTCAACTCTCCCATCGCCCTCTCGCCTGTTATTCCATCCTCAACAATCACTTCGATGGTATAATCTCCAGATTTTGCGGAGATTGTCACCTCCGAGGGCAGTTTGAATTCGGTTTGCTCTACCTCAGTTTCGACCATATCGGTAAAGGGTTGAGTCGTGTTGAGGAGCTTTCCTTCACTGTTTCTGAGTTTGAGGGTAACGATTGGCCAGGAAGACCACGCATCCTCACTGGTTTGCTCAGATGCAAACCCTGAGACAACAGCCACCACAAAAACCTTTTGGTTCTCTGTGAAGTCTGTGTCCTCGAGTTTTGTGAAATCTCCCATCCTTGTCACATCAGATGCAAAAACAAGGGTATCGAGTGAGAGGTTCACACCTCCTGCGCATCCTGCCACAAGTATCACAACAAATACTGCCATCAGCAGTTTCTTTAGCATGGTTCCCTCCTTTGGTGCGCCATGTCCGCCATCGACTCAATCAGCTCTCTGCCCCATGCCAGATAGAAACTCAGCGCAAATGGTCTCCTGTCGACATAGAACAGCGATGCAAGCTGACAGTGGCGTTTCAAAAGCCCTATCATCATAAGCTCAATGGCTTTGTTAACCTTGTATAGCTCATCGAGTTTTGAAAACTCAGCTCTTTTTTCTCTTCGTTCCTTCAATAGCTCATCTCTTGTATCAAGCAGTTCCTCAAGTTTTTTGGTTGCCCCAAAACTCAAAGGCGCACTGATACCTCGAACATCTCCAAGTTTTGCAAGCTTTGGCGGGAGGGGACATGTCAATTTGTTGCACTTCTCAAGCACAACATACCTTGCAAGATTCAGAACCTGCATGGGGTGGTAGTTCATGCTGGAGATCAAGTTGGTGGCAGTAAGTGCTGAGCTTTTCCAGTTGTCTGCTATCCAAGCAGCACTTTTTCTGCCTCCCCAGTGGCAGGAGAGGAATGGGGGTAGATTCACGGCTGTATCGCCCAGTTGCTTCAGCGAATCGAGCGCATGCACACCAAGTCTCAGGATTGTGCCATTTGGGAAGCTTACACCCGTGCTCTGAAGCTCTCTTGTGAGGTGGTATACCATCGGTGAATATTTGCTGCCAGTCTCAGGCAGAGCAATGATTGAGGGGGGACGCGTCACCTCAGCGAGCAAAGGCCCAGCTTTGCCAATGAGGGTCTGTGTGCCGCAAATTGGCAGGAAAGCTTCTCGAATGTCCTGCAAAGACGGTTTTTTTGGAACCTTCGTCTCAAGTGTGAAGCCAGTTGGCGGGTATATAAGATTAATGCTGATAGAGTCCTCGTTGAAAAACACCCTTATCCGAAACCTTACAAGGTTTCCATCCAACATGCACTCAAGAAAGAATGGCAGCTCAACCCAACCATCACGGGTTTTCTTCAAACGCTTCAAGGGAAGTTTTGCCTTGTTGAGCGATTCGTTGTAGCTCTCTATAAACTCATCAGGATGAGAAAGTGCTGTCACAAGGACAATGTGCCTGATTTCATCAGAGGCGAGTGTGAAAATCTCAGACGCTCTTCTGACTCTTGGAGCGGTTTTGCCAAAAAGCTCAGAAAATCCTATCTTCCACACATACTCCTGGAGTTGTGACACTGTCGGATTTGAGTTGGTTTTAAAGAAATCAGTAAACGCAGCTTGAATTTTCCTCGCTCTTTTTCTGACCTCGTCTCTCTTTTCCTCTGGATTCACCGCAAGCGCGCCCTTGTATGAGGCGACAAAGAGTTGGAAGTATTTTTTCTTCAATTCATCATCCACAATGATTGACGAGATAGACCTTTGTGTGTTTTGGGTTGGGACAATGCCGATGTAGTTGCTGCTCTCGGTGATTGAGCGAATCAGAAATCCTGGATTTCTTTTTATTCCCATATGCTCAAGATGCAGCCACAGCCCAAAACTATCAGCAATGTCTTCATAGGATGTATCAATCTTTTTCAGGTGGATGCCAAGTTTTTTCCACGCAGGAGGTTCAATTGGTGGCACAAAGAAAGGGCCCTCTGAGATATCCTGGTGTATCCAGACAGCTCCTGCATGAGCACTGCAATAGTCTGTCGTTACCTGATACCTGGAATCGATTTTTATCCTGGGGTCTGACGTGCCCAGCTTTTCATCCTGAATAAAAAACGAAGCGTCAGGGGCAATTCTCAAAAGAGCGTACGCGTAGGGAAGCGCGTCCCAAAAAAGGTTTTGGTCTCCTTTGTAGAATCTTTGAATCACTTTGACAGTGTATCCGTTTTGGGTCAATTTTTCCACAAAAATGCTTTGACTGTTGGATGAACACACTTAAACTCACTCCCTGTGAGAAGAATTAGAGAAACAAGTGTTGTCGGTGTTTTGCTGGTTGTGGTATTGGTGCTTGCCACATTTGTCGGATGTGGTGGCGATGATACAGCCGATGTTGGTGTCATCAATGATGGAAGCTCAGATGTGCCAGAGCTTATCAAAACCACAGGGCCAAAGGGGATAATTGCTGAGATCGGCGATATTGATGTGCCAACCGATATGTACATCAGCATGCTCGACAGCGCCAGGGGGCAATTACTCGAAGAGGGGACAGACGTTGATGCCCCGGAGAACGAGGAACTTCTGCTCTCCATCAAGCAGGACATCATTGAAGAGATAATCGACAGATCAATATACCTTGATTACGCCCAGAAGAACGGTATCGAGCCGACCATGACAGACATCGAGGACGCAGTCTCAAGAGAGATTGAAAAGCAGGCTCAAGCAATTGGCTCGTATGATCTACTTGAAGAAACTCTCAAAGAGGCTGGCGGAATCAATGAACTCAGAAACAGACTCCGACAAGACCAAATCTTTAAGGACAAGGTCACAAAAGAGATGGTGATTGCTGATGTTAGAAGCAAAGTAGTCGTGACATCAGAAGAGGCAAAGGAGTTTTACGAATCAAGACTTTTGGGGCTTTCTCAGATAACAATTCTCTATGATCCCGACAATCACTCGGAAGAGGATGTTCAAAAAGCTAAAGATTATACTCAGATGATTCGAGACAGAATCGACAATGATTTGACATTCGCCAGAGCTGCAGCCCAATACTCGATGGATGAGTCTGGAGCCGATGGTGGGGTTGTCCCGCAACTTGTGACAAGAGGCGTTCTACCGGATGAGCTTGAAGAAACTGCGTTCAACCTTGAGCCTGGAGGGGTGTCTGATGTTATCGACACTGGCTCAGCATTCGTCATCCTAAGGCTTGACTATGAGACATTTGCCTGGGACTACTATTTCACTGACGACGGCGCAGTCCCAAAGAGAAACTTCGAGGAGATAGAAGACCTCGTAATTGCCCAACTGCGCACAATCAAATTCTATCAAGCAGAGCAGGAGTGGTACGATAACTACAGGGACAATGTTGAGATAAAGGTGTATTTGGAGTTGAGAATACCATCTTCAGAAAATAGTTCGCAAGAGGATTGAGAGTACCACACCAAGCAAAAGACGACTATACAACGAGAGCACCGGGTAATGCGGGTAATGCTGGCTTTATCCTAAGTTCCTTGGTGCTCGTTTTCTCGCAAGAACTTCTTAGTCGTTGCACCTCGAAAACCTTCTCGTCGCTGCTTCAAGCAAATCCTTTTTGGTGACGATTCCAAGCAGTTTTCTGTCGTTGCTCTTTGACACGATCAAAAGTCTGCCTATCTGGTGACCTTTGAGCAACTCCCATCCATCCTTGAGTGTGGTATCAGGGGTACAGCGCACGGGATTTCTGGTGTCGACATCACCAACGAGTTTTTCAAGCTCACCTGGGGCAACCCTTCGCCTGAGGTCTTGGAGTGTCAGAATCCCATGAAGTTTATTCTTGTCCATGACGGGGAGCGCTGAAAGATTGTGCTTGTGCATAACCTTGATTGCCTTACCAACATCGTCGATTGCCTGGATTGTGATAAGATGGGTCGTCATCACCTCGCCAATCGCGGTTTCCATGGGGTCTTGGAACTGGATTTTGGACGGCATTATGCCCTCTTTTTTTGCCTTCTCGGCATAGATCGAGCGGGGCATGATGCGAAGGGCAAGGAGTGAGGCAATCGCTATCGCAACCATCACAGGTAGGATCTCAACCACCTGACCAGACAACTCGATGGCGAGCAGTATTCCAAACAAAGGGGCGTGCATTGTTGCAGCCAGCTGGGCACAGATGCCGGCAAGCACCAAGACTGGAAGAAGCGCAGGATAGAAAGCGCCTATCGCCACACCAGCGGCAGCGCCGATAAACATGCCAGGGGCGAGGTCACCACCAGCACCACCTAGACCCAGAACAAACGATGTCGAGAAGAGCTTGGCAAGGAGCAACCCGATGGCGATATAGAAGGGCATCTCAACCGAGACAAAAAGCTCAGACATAACCTTGTAGCCCGGTCCCCAAATCTCCGGGAAGACAAGCGCCACGCAGCCTGCGAACAAACCAGCAGCGATGGGTCCCCAGATGAGGGCTGCGGGATAGCTGTGGGCAAAGTGCTCAAGCGCGCCAAGAATCTTCGACCAGTAGACAGCCACCACAGCGCACAGAACTCCAAGCAGTATGAAAAGCCCCAATTGCTGCCACTCGATAGAGGGGAGTGACTTGGGAATCTCAAGGATTTCGTGGGTGTGGAATATAAACTTGGCTGTGATGTAAGCTGAACCTGTTGAGATTGCCAACATGCCAAACTCGAACATGGTAAATTCCATCAGGATTATCTCAAGCGAGAACGCGATGGCTGCAAGCGGGGAGAGGAAAGCCGAGGCGATACCAGCCGCTGCGCCGCAGGCAATGAGCATTCGACGCCTTGCGCGAGGCAGCTTGAAGAGGTTGCCAGAGAACGATGCGACCTGCGCCCCGAGCAAGACAACGGGAGCCTCGGAACCAACTGGGTTTCCTGTGATGATGGACACGGCAGCCAGAACTGGCTTAACGAGCGCTTTTGGTTTTGAGATGACGTGCCTTCTTGTGAAGATGTGGGCGATGACATCAACCACACCACCTGAGGCACTTATCCGAAGCAGATTGGAGGCAGCAGCTACAATCGCGCCACCAATGGTTGGGACGAGTAGCACCCACCACCAATCGAGGGTTCTTGGGTCAAGTTTGTCTGAGAATTCGACCGCCATGTCAAACAGCCACACCGCAACGGCGGCTGCCAAACCAAAAACCATAGCGAGGATGATATCCACCCAGTACGACACACCAACTCTATTGAGATTCAGCCTTCTTTGCACTCTGAGTAAGTTACTACAAGGGGAGGGGCTATTCAAGAAGGGGATATAATCTCAATGCGATTTGATGATATAATTGATAGGAGGTGAGTGTTGAGTTAGGTTGGGACAATGTTCGATTTGCAAAAAATAGTTTGACTATATTTGATTTCGTATTTAGAATATTTTCGTGTCCAATAAAGATAATAAAGATTTGTCAATAAGGGATCCGATTTATGGGATGATTACCTTTGATGGCAATAGTGTTGCAAGAAAGTTAATAGATACTAAAGAATTTCAACGACTCAGGCGAATAAAACAACTTGGATTTGCTGATTATGTATATCCGGGAGCGACACACACTAGATTTTCGCATTCACTCGGTGTGGCATGGCTTGTAAATATGGCTGTAAAGAAATTATTTCAACAGAAGGATAATGGCATAACGCTGTCTATGTTTACGGGTTATAAATCCGAAGAGCAAGTGATTGATACAATGACTTGTGCTGGTTTACTTCACGATATTGGGCATGGACCGTTTTCACATTCAACCGAAGAAAGACTCCAGTTAGATCATGAAGAAAGAGCAAAAAGTATTATAGAAAGTGAACAAACAGAAGTTAATATGGAACTTAGAACAACAACATCTCTACCAAAACAAGCTATAGACGATATAATCAAGCTAATAAAAGGTGTGCCATCCTCAAGGTTGTCTACCATATCATCACTAATACATTCACAACTAGATTGCGATAGGCTGGACTATCTTCTTAGAGATACATATTTCTGTGGATCTCCCATAAAGGTTGACTATGAATACATTTTTAAGTGTATGCAGGTTTTACAGGTTGATGTTCTGAAAAAAAGCGACAAAGACGAAGCACTAAGAATCGTTTATGATATAAAGGCAATACCAGCAATTGAGCATTATCTACTTGCAAGATTGGTGCACTATAAGAGTATAGCATATCACAAAGCATCAAGATCAGTTGAGTCACTATTCCTAGAAATAATTGAATGTTCAGGGCTATACCCCGTTATGGGTAAAGAAATACCTAAAATTGAAGAGTTTTTATCGCTCGATGACAACTCAATTATACACAAGATAGAGCAATCGAGTAGAGACAAAGAAAACAACAAGCTCCTCGAGTTATTGGATATGTACAGGAATAGACGAATGGTAAAATTTTTTAAAAAAGAACATGGTGAAGACAAGCTAAAAATTAAGGATAATATCTCAAAACAACTTGGCAAGCTATTCAAGAAGCAGCGTAATGAAGAAATTGATGTCTTCTGTAGTAAAGCCAACTCCAAGATGCTATACGATAATCACGAAAAGGCATACAAGGATCTTATAGACAACAAGGATAAACTAGTAAAAGATCTGATTATTGAAGAAGTAAGAGACGATGCAGAAGAGATTATTTTTATCAGTGAAAAGAAAGAGAATTCACAATCAAAAGTTATCATCAGGAATATTACTGAGTTATCTGACATCGCAAAAAGCTCTAGTTGTATTGACTCACATGTTAATGTATACCTTAGAGAGGAAACACTTAATAAGGTACGCAGTAAGAAAAGGAAGGGATCCAATGACTCGTTATCAGGTTAGCAGACGCACCTGTCTGATTAGGTTGTTAGGTTTGATCTCAGGTCAGAGAATCGTTGGCAGACTTAAATTACAAAAAATCGTTTACCTAGCTCAAGAATTTATCAGAACAAGTTCAGGTGGACATTCAAATCTTGATTACCCATTTGACTTTTATAGGTACGGAGTATTTAGTAAAAGTTTGGCGATGGACGCAAGTTTTCTCAGCAGAGAAACATGCTACCTTAGCGAAGAACCTCCTCCAATAGAAGATAAGTATGGACCATGGATATATGATGTATCAATAAATGATCCAAACGAATTTCCAGAATTAGATCAAATGTTTGGAAATCAGGTAGAGAACCTTAAGAGGTACATAAACGTATTGAACAGCCAGGAGGGAAGGTTCCTTGAATGTATAAGTACAATTGTTTACTTGTGCAATTCAGACGGTTTTAGTTATCCAAGCGAATTATGTCACGGAGACAGATCTTTCAATAAATTGTACAGAGAAGTGACTGTACTCAAACCACACCTAATGGACGAGAACTACGATGTCCTTTTCCTAGAATCAATTGATATGGCCAGAAATTTTGTCTCAAGGGAACTGATTAGAGTTTAATACTCTCTATATCCCCCTCCACCATCTCTCTATCACCCTTGTCCTTCACCAAGGCTGTGGCTTCGCGGGCTAGCTTGAGGTATTTCTCCATTGTGTCTGGTGCTTTGGCTACCATGGCGGCCCTGGCGCACGCCTCGTAGGCAAAGGCTATGTCCCAGTCGCCAATCCCGTTTTCCTTGCAGATTTCCAGGCAAAGCTCAGCGTGATACATGCTCTCCTTGGCTCTGCCAAGCAGCGCATACACTCTTGAGACCTGCCACTCGCCCCTGGCAAAGTTCTCTGGTTTGGAATCTCTGTTTAGCCTCCAGTGGAGGGCGGAGGCGTGGGTGGCGTGAATCATCATGAGCTCATCTTCGGGGGTGCGGTTCTCGCCCTTGTCGATATAGTCCCATGTCAGATTGAATAGTGTTGGCCCCATGTACTTGTGGCACTTCTGCACCTTTTCTTCCTGGCTCTCTACGTTTTTCTGTTCTTCTGACATGGTCTCTCTCCTTGTTTTTGTTTATTTTGACGTTACACCAGTGCCAATGGTAATGGTTACTGCTTGATTTTGCAAGCTTTGTGAGCCTGTTGACGGGATAGAGACATAAAAATACAATGTATTTCAAAGATGGAGGTGCAATATGGGAAATGAGAAACCTAAAGTGACGGTCAATGTGCTTTATCTCTATTGCGATAGTGCCAATGAGATGAGGCATTTCTACAAGGATCTTGTGGGGTTGGGAGAGCATGACTTTGGTGTTTCAAGCATCTACTGTGGTCAAACGTCCGATGGTCTTTCAATGATGTGGGTGGAATCAGAAAACGGAGTAGCTCCAAAGCCAGGAGAGTGGGCAAACACTCTTGGTTTTGAGGGTGGCAAGAGCGAAGAGCCGTCGTGGGGAATCCAGATTTCGATGGATGAATTCAAAGACACGGTCAAAAGGCTTACAGATGGCGGCGTGAAGACACTTTTCCCTAAGCCTATCTGGTGCCAGGATTCCTATTGGGCTTTTCCTGTGATGGATCCAATGGGCTATACCGTCGAGGTATATGCCGTCCCGAAGGAGAAGCCAGAAAGCAAGGATTGGAGCGACTGAGAAATGCATCCAGGCAGATTTGAGATTTGCCTGAACGTAAAGGATTTGGGCAAGTCTGTTGAGTTCTACGAGAAGCTTGGTCTAGAGCGTATTGGCGGTGTGCCAGAGGACGGCTGGGCTATCCTGAAACAGGGCAACTGTGTGCTGGGACTCTTCCAGGGACACATCGACAAAGACTTGCTCCACTTCAGAGGAGCAGACCTCTACAAGCTCGAACACCAGTACGAGATGAAAGGGCTTGTTCCAAACAAGAAGGCGCACATCGAGTCTGATGGCAGCGAGTCAATGGAGCTTGTCGACCCAGACGGCAACGTCATCTACTTCAACACTTTCCCAGAAGAACCTCAAATTGAGTTCAATATTGGGGAGCTGTGAGATGGAAAGAAACACAGAGCCCCTCGGAAGATTTGAGTACTGCCTGGCGGTCGAGGATATAAATAGAAGCATTGAATATTATGAAAAGGTTGGTTTTGAGCTGGTTGATGGCAACCCAAAGGACGAGGGTTGGGCAATCATGAAGTGCGGAAATGGTGTTGTGTCGCTCTATCAGAACTCGATGGATGGACTTTCCGGCAAGGCAGTCCTGAACTTTCGGGGTGGAAACATCAAAAAGATTGTGACCAACTGTAAGGGTCTCGGACTAGAGGTCAAAAAAGACTTCAAAGCAGGCCCAGAGGGTGGGGGAAGTGCAACCCTACTCGACCCTGATGGGAACGAAGTATTCCTCGATACGGCACCCGATGAACCCGTCTATCAGTTTAATGTGACGGATCTGTAGATAAGACAGGAAGGATTTGATTATGAGCGAATTTGCAGACAAGTGTAGAGAGCTTGGCAAAGCCAGGTGGGACGCGGCGGCAAAGATTCAGTCGAGAGAAGACTATGAGAAACTTTGGCCAAAAGCACCAAAGTTCCCCATCGAGTTTGGGAAGTGCTGGACTCACACTGTTGAGTATTATGTCGATGATTTCCTTGCCGAGGTCGGGTTTTTTATCGATATGATGGGACTCGAAGCAAATGCATATCAGGACGAATATGTCATGCTCAAATCGCCTGGAAATGAGTTCTACTTCAGCTTTTGGAAAGCTGACGAGAACGCACCCGCAACACTGCCCAAGACCTTCAGAATGCTCTTCATGGTCAAGAATCCTGTTGAACTCACCAAAACACTCAAAGAGCGAGGAGTTGAGTTTATTGAAGAGCCAAAACCAGTGCAGGAAGGGTCAACCTGGTATCAGGGAAAACTTCAAACCCCAAACGGGATAGCAATCCACATTTGGGGTGATACCTCAATGGAGTGATGGTCAAATGATAGAAGAATACATCAAAAAATGCCGCGAATTAGCAAAGCAGCACCTCGACAGAGCGGATGGAATTGAGGATGATGACGAGTTTGACAGGTTCTGGGAAAAAGTCCCGCCCCCCTTCCCAATCGAATTCCCAAAGAATAAGGACAACTGCTGGGATTTGACAATCGAGTACTGTGTCTCTGATTTCCTTGCTGAGTTTGGCTTCTTTGCGTTCCTCATGGGGATTGACGTCAAAGGCTACGACAAGGGATATGCCATGTTCAAGTCACCTGGCAACGACGTTTTTTTCTCAATATGGGAAGAGAACAAGAGTTCGACTGCGACACCACCTGATTGTCTAAGGCTTGTGTTTTGGATGAAAAATCCCGTTGAGGCAACAAAGGTGCTCAAAGAGAGAGGCGTCATCTTTGATGTCGAACCAAAGCCCGTCGCGGAGGGAGCAACATTCTTCCAGGGACACCTGAGAACTCCAAATGGAATCCTCGTCCAACTCTGGGGCGATTCGTCGATGAAATAATTGGCATCAATTGAAAGGAATACGGCAATGAGTGATTTTGACAAGATATGCAAGGAATACGGCAAGGCAAGAGTCGACAGCCTCGTAAAAATCAAAGAGACCAAGAACTGGGAAGACCACTGGCCAGAGAACAAGAACGAATACCCATTCAACCTTGGCCCCTGCTGGAAACAGTGTGTTGAGTACTATGTCGACGACTTTGAGGCAGAGGTTGGCTTCTTTGTCGATATGATGGGGCTTTTCACAAACGCATTCGATGACAACTATGCCATGCTCATGAGTCCTGAGAAGGAGTTTTACTTCAGCTTCTGGAAAGCAGACAAAGACAAGAAGGCAACACCTCCAGGCGCAATCAAGCTTTGCTTCCTTGATAGCAAGATAAAAAACCTCAAGGAAACACTCGAAGGACGGGGTGTGCCTTTCACAAACAATATTGAGCCTCTCTCTGAGGGTTCACCAATGTATCGCGGCGAGTGCGTTTCTCCAAACGGAACGATTGTAGAGATATGGGGTATGGAAGAAGAGGAAGGGGAGTAGGCATTTTCCAGAGGTTCTTCCCAATGGCGATTGAAAAATGAGAGATTTTAACAATGTTTGCAAAACTCTAGGGGACGAGAGACTCAACAGACTTAAGGATGTAGAGTCGGAGGACGACTGGAGTCAGGTCAAAACCAAAAGAAAACACTCATTTGACTTTCCTCTCCACGACGCCAGGAAGCAATGGGTTGAGTATCATGTCTCCGATTTTGAAGCTGAGCTCGGATTCTACACAGACATCCTGGGGCTCTCTGCCCAATCCCTGTCGCAAGACTACGCTGTTCTCCACAACGAATCCCACGAATTCTACATCGGATTTTGGAGGGCGTGTGAAGAAAAACCAGAGACCCCCACTGGCGCGATCTCAATCTGTTTCTTTTTTGAGGATATCTACAGTGGGGTGGACAAACTGAAAAGGAGGGGGGTGGGGTTCACATCCGATGTGAAGCCGTTCCCCGACGAGAACGGCACATGTAGGCTGGCAAAGCTCAAAACTCCAAACGGTCACTCGATAGAGATCTGGGGTTTTGAGGACACGCCATCAGAATAGGATAAAAACATCTTCAAAAAAATAATTGTTCTTTTTTGCTCTGTTTTTCTGGTTTCCTGCTTGGGTAATCTTCCCAACGAGAGCGTAAAAACACTTCCCGGTAGGGGCGTTTTCATCTGGAAGTTGTGGGACTTACCCACCTTCGAGGGTGATGGCGCTGTTGAATTCTCACTTTCTCCTGAGAACGGCGAAGAAACTCCTTACTCGTCTCTGTCACTTGATTCATTGGTTGAAAGGGTCGATTCGATGGGTTTCGATTGGGTGGCAATCAAGCTCGGAGACGGCGACTCTTTTTGGCTGCGAGAGGGTGCCGCCATCCCAACCTGGCTTTCCTCCCAAGGGGTTTCATTTGAGGATTTGATTGAGAGGTTTCATGAGAGGAGCATCAAGGTTCTCGGCTGGCACTACATCTATGGTCATCCAAACTGGGAGACAGGCAATTCTGAGAGCTGGTGCGCTGGCGAGATTATCAAATCCGGCGTCGACGGCTACATCGCCGATGGTGAGATTGAGCTTGAGATGATGATCCACCCCAACCTCTATGTGAGGAGTTTCTTCACCGATATTGAGCCTGCCGCTGCCGAATCCGACATCCTCGTGGCTTACACAACCCTCTCCGAGTGCTGGCGACACATCAGGTTTCCATATTCTGAGTTTGCCAGACACTGCGATATCTTCATGCCCCAGACCTACTGGGTCGACAGAAACACCGACTGCGACACATTTCTAGACCCCACCACTGAGGTCGAAACCTTCATCAGATATTTAGAAGTCCACAGAAAGTTTGGTCAAAAGTTCACAAAGGCAGACTTTCTGTCCGACGGCGTAGATCTCGACCACATTGTTCCGATTGGAAGTGTTGAATCCGAGCTCTGTGAGACAGAAAACGGCAGAGGAATCCAGGCAACCCCCGAAGAGCTTCAGGAGTTTGAGGAGCTGTGTGAGAGATATTTTGGGGGAGAGGGGGTATGGGCGATGGATTGGATAATGGAATAACTTAGATTAATAGACATTAAACTATTATTTCCATACCTAAAACTTTGGAACTATTTCGATTAAGGTTGTATATGGTGATACAGATAATCATGGGTTAGGAGGCTAAATATATGGTGAGAATGTCATCATCGCACAGAGGTTTGTTGGTAAAAGTGATCTCATTCATGGTTTTACCCTTAATTCTTTTTGTTGGATGTGGTGAATCCCACATCGAGGTCTACACAAGAAACCTAGAATCCGATTTGTCCATCAATGAACAGTTCAAACACTGCATCGATTGTGAAGTCAAAGAAGAGGTGGCAAGCGAGTTCAGGGGAGATGGAAGACTGACGGTGAAGTGGGAAAGAGATATTGGATATGCCGGTCAATATTTGGCATCCAACCCTCCTGTATCAATCAAAGATGGTTGGGTGGTGCCATATATCACGCTTGAGCCGCTCGATGTGGAAAATAAGCTAATAAATCCTGAAACTGGAGATATTGTCAATGACGATTTCGATGAGTGTTTTGGCTCATTTGATTCCATGTTTGATATCGTTG